>Ga0302325_10000402_pt1 | contig 122338 bp, 97 predicted proteins | sample Palsa_T0_2_FD_201948 | JGI IMG/M metagenome (GOLD analysis project Ga0302325, IMG submission 201948) | Peat permafrost microbial communities from Stordalen Mire near Abisko, Sweden - Palsa_T0_2 | ecosystem: Environmental > Terrestrial > Soil > Palsa > Peat permafrost | place: Sweden: Abisko...
GCACCCTGTCCTTTCTGAGCACGGACCGATCCGAAAAATAAGGCACGGGATAGGATTTGCTTGGCTATTGAAGACAAGTACGAAGAAGACATTCAGAAACTGATTGATGCGGGTAAGGAAAAAGGCTACTTGACCTACAACGAGGTCAACGACCTGATTCCTGGCGACCTGCATTCACCGGACGATCTCGACGATCTGCTGACCACCATCGGGACACAGGGCATTGACGTGCTCGAGGGCGGTCCCAAGTTTGGCGCAGATAAGTTCGAGAGCGAGGGTGAGGAGGGCGAGGATGTCGAACTCGACCTCACACCGGGCACACTCGAGAAAACTAACGACCCCGTTCGCATGTACTTGCGCGAAATGGGAACTGTACCACTGCTGACCAGGGAAGGCGAAGTTGAGATTGCCAAGCGCATCGAGCGTGGGCAATTGCGGGTTCTCAAGGCTATCTCCCGTTCACCCATTGTCATTCGCGAGATCGTCGCCTTAGGCGAGGACCTCAAGCGTGGCGTGCGCAATATCAAAGAAGTCGTAATCTTCGACGAAGAAGAGATCACCGAAGAGATTTTGCAGGCGCGCATCCGGGTGACCATCGGCCGCGTCGATACTCTGCTCAAGCACCAGAAGAAAGCGTCTCTGCTGCTGGAAAAGCTGGAGACGATCAACCCAAAGGCGAAAGCCAGGGAACATCGCAAAACGCGATGGATGATGAACCGCGAGCGGGTCGAAGTCTCGCGCATCGTCCGTGAACTGAAGTACACCAACGCGGAACGCAAGCGGCTGCTGGACAAGGTCAATAAGACCGTCGATGCCATGCGCATGCTCGAGCGGCAGATCAAGTCGCTGGAACAGAAGCATGACCAGTCCAAGAGCGAAGAGCTGCGCAAGGAATATCGCCGGCAGCAGAAGAACTGCAAGACCGATCTCGAGAAGCTGGAGCAGGAGGCAGGCGTATCCATCGCCGAGCTCAAGCGCACCCAGCGAGAGATGATCCAGGGCGATATGGACGCCGAGCAGGCCAAGCGCGAGCTGATCGAAGCTAACCTGCGACTGGTGGTCTCGATTGCCAAGAAGTACACCAACCGTGGCCTGCAATTCCTCGATCTGATCCAGGAAGGCAACATCGGTTTGATGAAGGCGGTGGATAAGTTCGAATACCGGCGTGGTTATAAGTTTTCTACCTACGCCACCTGGTGGATTCGCCAGGCGATTACGCGTGCCATTGCCGATCAGGCCCGGACCATCCGTATTCCGGTGCACATGATCGAGACCATCAACAAGCTGATTCGTACTTCGCGGCAGTTGGTGCAGGAGCTGGGGCGCGAGCCTACTTCGGAAGAGATCGCCCGCCGGATGGATATCCCGGTGGCCAAGGTCCGCAAGGTGCTGAAGATCGCACAGGAACCAATCTCGCTCGAAACGCCGATTGGCGAGGAAGAAGATTCTCACCTGGGCGACTTTATCGAAGATCGCCAGGCGGTTTCGCCTTCTGAAGCAGTGATCAGCGTGAACCTGAAGGAATATACCTCGCAGGTGCTGCGTACCTTGACCCCGCGCGAAGAGCGTGTGATCAAGATGCGTTTCGGCCTCGAAGATGGTTCCGAGCACACCCTGGAAGAAGTCGGTCAGAGCTTCCAGGTCACGCGCGAGCGAATCCGGCAGATTGAAGCCAAGGCGCTGCGCAAGTTGCGTCATCCTTCGCGCTCACGCAAGCTGAAGGCCTTCGTCGAAGGCGTCCGCGAATAAGAAGAACAAGTCGCCTGCTCTTCCTTGAGAGCAGGCGAGTTTTCGTTTTGACCTCTTACGTTCTTCAGGAGTGATCCCTTGCCCACCCACTCGCCCGAAGCTATCGAGAAACTGAAGCGTGCGCCCGCCGTACCCGGTGTGGAGAAGTTGATTCATCAGCGCTGGAGCCCCCGTGCCTTTGCCGGCAAAGAAGTCTCCGCAGATACGCTCAAGGCGATCTTTGAGGCAGCACGCTGGGCAGCGTCTTCGTCCAACGAGCAACCGTGGCGATTCCTGGTTGGCCGGCGCGGTGATGAGACTTACCAAAAGATCTTCCATTCGCTGGTGGAGTTCAACCAGTCATGGGCCAAAAGCGCGCCGGTTCTGATCCTCTCCGTGGCTAAGAAGACCTTCACTGCAAAAGGCAATCCCAACCGCACTGCGCTGCACGACACCGGTGCCGCTACAGCGAATCTGACCTTACAGGCGACGGCGAGCGGGTTGCACACGCATTCCATGGCAGGCTTTGACATCGACCAGGTGCGCGCCTCCTTTGCCATTCCTTCCGACTATGAGATTGGCGCCGTCACGGCGATCGGATACTTGGGCGACCCGTCCACTTTGCCCGAGCACTTGCTCAAGATCGAAGTAGCTCCGCGCCAACGAAAGGCTTTAGAAGAGTTCGTGTTCTCCGATTGGGAAAAGCCGGCGCAACTCTAACGCGCCATGAGCAATCGTCCGCGCCCTGCAACCGCTCTCCCCATTAGGCTTCCCCATGCGACACAACTGTACGGGTGCCCCACGTTCGCCCCAGCGTACGTGGGACGAAAACGAGTTTTTTCGATTGCTCTCCGTCGGCTCAACCACAATGGTTGGGGCTTCCCCCGGATTTCCTGTCAACTTTATTGGCTTCGCGGAACTTTATGCGGCTTTCCTTAATGAAAGCCGCACACGTGGCTCTCGTTAGTGCCTCTTGCAGGAAATCCGGGTCGCCCCATCGATTTAGTCCCACGTACGCTGGGGCGAACGTGGGGCACCCGTACAGAGTTGTGTCATAGGGGAGTGTTGTGGAGGGATCTGTTGCTTCCGAAAATCCCGCAAATTTTGCGCTTTAGCCCCGGCTTTTAGAAGTTAAACAGCGCCTGAAAGTTAAAGTCTCGCACCGCTGAGCCGTGAGAGAAAAAGCCGCTCGCTAGCTGATTCGATTTTCCAAAGAAAGGAGAATCAGCCGTGCCATCCGGCGGTCCACCCAAGGTTCCATTCGGCGGCGCCAGGTTCACAACGTTGAAGAGGTTGTGGGCAAACGCGCTCAACGTAATGCTGTAACGACGATCGACCCGCGCAGTTGGGCTGTGAGGGCCACCGCCGGTTCCACCCAGACCCATCCCCGGCATTCCGTGCCCTCCGCCTCCGGGCCCGCCCCCGCCGCCCCCGGCGACCGCCCCTTTGCCTTCCTCCACCTTCGGGCCAACGCCAAAGCTCTTGGCTACGCGCAGATTCATCGCAAATTGAACCGGACCGTTTCCATAATTAATCGGAATCAAATGCGACCCAGACGGTGGAGTTGGGCTGATGTCAAAATTTCCGTACTTGGTTGTATCCACGTTGGCCGAATTGGAAAGCGAGGAGGCAAACACCGGGCGATCGTTAAAGAAGGAATCGCCATTCATATCCTGGCTCAGTTGGATATTGAAAGGCGCTCCGGAAGACGCGCTAAGAAAAGGGCTGATCCTGAACCCCAGCGGCGCCGAGTAATTGGCAAACGCAAACACCCGGTTGCGCACGTCGAAGAACTGCCGCCCATAATCCTGCATGAGGTCGTACTGATTTGAAGGATGATAGCCGGGACCACCGGTGTCGCTATTGGCTTTGCTGTAAACATAAAAGCCGGTAAACGTAAGCTTCCGGCCGTAAGCCACATTCAAATTCAGAAATATCTGGTTTTCCTTGAACACCGCCAGCGAATCGTACTCGTAGATGTTGCATGGCGTACCCTGCGGACACAAGCCCAGAGCGGGGCGCGAACCATCCGCCAGGGGAGCATCGATGTTGCGGGATAAAAGCTGGTGAATGCCGCGGGAGTAGAGATACGTCGCTGAGACACTTACACTTTTATTGACCTGGTGTTCGATCCCGGTTCCGGTCTCTATGCTGGCCGGCGCGTTCAGGCCGGGTTGTATGCGATAGAAAGTGGGCAACGGGGCCGACTCCTCCGTCGTGCTGTCCGGAGGGGTTCCATTGGGATTGGACTGAATCGTCTGCACTTGACCCAGGCCGTCGAGACGGTAGCGATTGGCATTCAGCAGCAGGTCATAGGTGAAGCGGTGATAAAAAATCCCATAGCCCGCCCGCAGCACCGTCTTGGGCTGCTTTCCACCTCGACCAATGCCGTAGGAAAGCGCCACCCGGGGAGCAAAGTCTGCTTGGTTGTGGATCTGGTTCTGGGCCTCGAAACGAAGGCCATAGCTAATGGTGAAATTGGGCTTGGCCTTCCAGTCGTCTTCTGCATACAGCCCCAGATCGGTGACGCTGGCCTTCTGCGCGGGCGTTCCGGTGGTGATGGAGAACTGACTCGGTTTGCCGGCAAGGTAGGCATTGAGATTCGAGTAGGTGTACGTGCCCGCAAAGTTGGCGTTAGAAAAATTGGTGTCCTGATTGTTGCGCAGCCGGCCACCAAAGCGGAGGTAATGTTTCTGGAGCGCGAGCGAGGCGTAATTCTGGATCTCGAATTCCTGCTGCATATCGCGCACCGTACCCAGAGGACTGCCGCCCCCCTCAAAATTCTGCAGCACGTTGATCGCGGGAGCGGCCACCTGGGGAGTCTGGTTGTTGGTATCGCGGATATATTGGAAACGAGTATTGTTGACCAACTTCGCCCCGTAGACCTGGCTATCGCTGACCTGAATCCTGTTCTCCAGTTCGTTGGTGTTGTAGGCCTGGCTAGGCAGTACAAACGCGCTGGTGCCCAATCCGCTGTTGTTCTGGCTTTCCTGCCAGTAGCTATAACGAACGGTTAAGGTCTGGCTGGGGGTCAACTGATAGTCGATACGGGGGCTGACCCAGGTGCGCGTCTGCGGGTAGGGAACGGCCAGGTTGCACAGCGTTCCCGAGGTCTCGGTGACGACTCCGTGGAGTGGCCCACAGGTAGCAGGATCGGGCACGTACGGCACATTGGCATTGACGATACTGTTGTCCTGGATGTCCCGCCGGTCAAAAGTCAAAAAGAAAGAGGCCCTCTTCCCCAGCCCCCCGCTTACATTCCCGTCCCATTGCAGCGTATGGTAAGACGGCTGATTGAGAGCAAAGGGATTGGACGTGTTAAAGGCCGAAGCACTGGCGTTCATGAAGACCTGGCCGTGCAGTTTGTCGGTTCCCGGCTTGGTCAGGATCTCAACCCGGCCATATCCTGGCGTGTCATATTGGGCGGAGAACGGATTCTGGTTGATGATGATGGCGCGGATCGCCGACTTGGGCGGCAACTGCCCGCCGGTGAACCCATCAATATAGATCTGGCCACCACTGGGACCCGCGGCCGGACCGGCCAGCGCAGTCAGTTCGTTCGACAACTCGTCAGGATCGTCTGAAAGTGCATCCAGGTCCTTGCCGCTGAGCACCAACGCGCTCACGTTGCTGTCTGGGTCTACGCTCACGCCCGGGGTATCGCCGGAGACCTGCACCTGCTGCTGCTCGATCTGAATCGCAAGCGAAACATTCAAGTGCTGCGTTTGTCCCGCCGCAATCCGCACCGGCGGCGAGGTGAATTGAGAAAAGCCGGCAGCTTGCACGGTGACCGTATATTGGCCCGGCGCCAGGCCGGAGATGGTGTATTGCCCGGTGGCATCGGAAGTTCCCGCATGGCTCACGCCAGCCGTCGATGTCACGGTGAGCGATGCCTGCGGAATGACGGCTCCGCTGGGATCCGCCACCTGGCCGCGGAGTGTTCCAGTGGCAGTTTGCGGCAGAGCATGTGGGGTAGAAAAAAAGAACAGAATCGTCAGGCAGAGAACGAGCAATCGATGCAAAACTTCTCCTCAGATGTTCAGTATTTCTTTGCAATCACTTGAGCGGTGCCAGGTGATTACTGCTGGCCTTCTCCACCCCCGCCACCCTCTCCTCCACCACCCAAGTTCCAGCTGGCAGAAAGCAAGGCTTGGCTCGCGCTGGTAGAGGCTTGCAACATAGGCTCTACGCCGGCGACGACGGTGACGGCGGTTGCGGATGCGGGCGTTTGGCCCTCGGTTGCGACGACTATAACCATGTTGCCTTTTTGCAGGTCTTTTAATGTGACAGACGGAGAGCGAGCCAACAGCTGCTGAAAGTCAAGTCCCTGTCCACCGGTCCCGCCGGCCTGACTGCCTGCTTGACCTCCGCCTGGATGATTCCCACCGGCAGGTACAGCGCCAGCACCTCCGGGTCCAGCCCCGCCAGGGCCCGGTCCCCCTGCCGAACCTGCAGCAGATCCATCCGGTCGCTTTGCCCCCCCGCCACTCATGCGTGCGGCCAGCCGTTGGGCAACCGCGGGGTCAAGCTTTTTCACTTCACTGTCAGGCGTAACAGAGATGAGCACCGGCTTCTTGGTGGCGGTATCGGTCAGCGTAATCGTAGACGTGGAGGCATCCACGGCCTGAATGGGCCCGGCGAGATTCAGGAAGCTTCCACTGACAATCTCTTCTGCGTCCAAGGACGTGCCATCGGCACTCTTTGAACCGCGGGCGCGAAGCTGATCGCCGGGCTTGATCTCATCCAGAGTACCTTTTATGGCCTGGTCAAATTTCACCGAGCCGGGAGCGTAACGGCGAACGATGGTCGCGGGCGTGGCGTGGATGGCGATCATCTTGGCGCCACCCACCCCACTAGAAATGGTCACGGTTTTGGCTGCCGGATCGACTGACTTTACCAGGCCGCCGGTGCCCCGTTTTTGCCAGTCTTCCCGCTCCTTTTCCTGCTTCTGAGCGATATCGGCGCCCTTCATGGCCACCAGCATCGTGGCAACCAGTGAGGTGCCATCGGCGTTGGCAGAGCCGCGCGCCATCACCCGATCCCCGGTCGCGAGATCGGTCAGGCTGAATGGGCTGGCGCCGGCCAGTGTCTTCTGCCCTGGCTCGATGCGCAGCAGGCGGGCGTTGTCCTGCACCGTTACCTGCATGGTCGCCCCAGCATCATTCTTCACCGTAATGTTGTTGCCGCTGAGCGACTGGACAGTCCCCAGGAAGGTCGTCGGCTTAGCCGCCTCCTGGGCCGCGAGTGGGAACGATGCGGTCCATACCGCCGCGCAAAGAAGAAACCGCAAGAACCGGTGCTGTACGCTCGCTAGCATGCTTGCCTCTTACTGGGATGGGGTTACGCCGCCAACCGGGACCCGGGCGGGATAGAGCAGGCTCGTATTGGGCTGGGTGGTTTTCACCTTGATCGGCTGCAACCCGGGCTTCGATGAAGAGACGAAACTCAACTCATATTGGTTCTGCAGCTGGTGCTGAATGTCGGAGAGAAAGGGCGCGAACGATACCGGGTTGCCAAAACCTTCGGTGTAGACTTTGCCGCCGGTCGCGCCGGAGAGCTGGGTCAAGTAGTTCTGCCCGGTGTTGGTCGCGGCAAACCCTTGGTCGGAGCGGCCCACGCCGCGGTAATAAATGGAATAGACGATCATTCCGGCTTTCTGCGCGTCGCGGATGGCTGACTGCACATAAGGATCGTCGGGATCGTAGGCTCGTTCCCCGGAGTAGCGATCGCCGCCGTCGGTAACCATGATTACCTCCCGGCGAACGTCGCTGCTGCTCCCGGGCCATTGTTGGGCCAGGGCCGAGAGGCAAAAGTAAGGGCTTCCATTAACCCCCGCAGAGCCTACCGGCAGGCGCAATGCCTGGGCCGCCTGGGCGTGGTTGGTGGTGAAGTTCTGCACCAGGTTTGGCGACCCGTTCCGCATATAGCCGACCGCCACCTGCGCGGTCGGAGGCAGCGCCGTTAAGAAGCTCTTGAGGTCGTTCAGTTGCAGACCCAGGCTGCCACGAGAAGCATCGTCCAGCAGAACCACCAGTTGCAGGCCGGCGCGCGGCCCGCGCAGCGGAGCCCAACCCATCACTTGCTGCGGCTTGCGGTTTTCCTGAAGAGTGATGCTCTGCTGGGGCACGTTGGTTATGTCTTCTGCCGATTTTGTAGTCGCCGTAACCACGGCGTGAGCGGTATAAGTTTCCTGAGCGGTCAAGGACCGGGCACCACTCAAAGAGGCAAAGCAGATCCCTGCCACAAGCACGAAGTTACTGATTTTCATGAGCTTCCTAATCGCTCGCCACAGAAAAGAGACCAGTCGAGCGCGCATTTATATGACGAGATCCGGGGGTGAAAGGTTCGACCGGGGCGGAGAATACTTCTCTCCCTCTGCTATCCTCAACATGAACTGTAGTGGTTCCTCGGGTTCTGCCTGCTGCTCACGTATCTTGTTGATAAATCTGGATCAGCGATTCTCATCCAGATCGCGAACGCGAGCAGTTGAGGTGCGGTCTCGTCCTGCAATCGCCAGCCACAGGAGAACTGCTCTGAATGACAGAATTTAGGGTTATGCAGGCTTCAGTCGCGGTCGAAGATGGGGTCCGGGCAGAGCGTCCACTCTGTGTCGACCTCGACGGCACCCTGGTCAAGTCGGACACGTTTGTCGACTCGCTGATGGTTCTCGCTCGCCGGCATCCCGGCGCGTTTGTGCGCACCCCCTTGTGGGCCCTCAAGGGAAAAGCCCATGTGAAATCTCAAGTGGCCTCCATGGTCACTCTCGATGTTGCCCATCTGCCGTATAACCGGCCGCTTCTCGACTATTTGAAAGACGAGCACGCGGCCGGCCGCAAGCTTTACCTGGCTACCGGCGCCGACCGCGTTCTGGCGCGCAAGGTCGCAGCCCACCTGGGTATTTTTGAAGACGTGCTGGCCAGCGATGGCGCAGTCAACCTCACTGGACGCAACAAGCTGCAGCATCTGGAGCAGCGTTTTGCCGCCGACGGCTTCGATTACATCGGCAACGCGCTCCCCGATTTGCCGCTGTTACAAGGCGCCCAGGAGGCAATGGTCGCCAACCCTGACCTTAGCCTGAAGGTGGCGCTGAAGAGCCGAAACGTCGCCATAAGCAGGAAGTTCGAGGATCGTTCGCACCTGCTGGCCGCGTTGGCGAAAGCTCTCCGGGTCCATCAATGGGCAAAGAATCTGCTGGTGTTTTTGCCCCTGCTGCTGGCCCACTCCTTCCATCGTGCAGGCCCGGTGCTGGCCGCAGTCGCTGCTTTCTTCTGCTTCAGTCTTACCGCCTCGGCCACCTACATTTTCAACGACCTACTCGATTTGGAGTCGGATCGGGTGCACCTGAACAAGCGCAAGCGCGCGTTTGCGGCTGGTAATCTCTCCGTGGCCACCGGGCTGGGCATCGCTTTTACGTTGGCTGCTGTGGCCCTGATCACCGCCGCCTATCTGCCGCGAAAATTCCTGGTTTACCTGGTGCTCTACTTTGTCACCACCTTGGCCTATTCCCTTTCGCTCAAAAGAATCGTGCTGGTGGATGTGGTTGTCCTGTCGAGCTTGTACACCATCCGCATGTTGGCCGGTTCCCAGGCTACCCACGATCCGGTCTCACCCTGGTTGGCTGCTTTTTCGATTTTCCTTTTTCTCAGCCTGGCCATGGTCAAGCGCTTCAGCGAATTGCAGAATCTGCATACACGCGGCGTGACGCCTACCAATGGCAGGGGCTATCTGCTGAGCGATATTGAACAGTTGCGCAGCTTTGGCACTTCCAGCGCCTATGCTTCCATCGTGATCTTCGCGCTCTATATCAACGGGCGCGACGTGGTGTCTCTTTATCATCATCCCACCCGCATGTGGTTGATCACTCCGCTGTTGATCCTGTGGATCAGCCGTGTTTGGCTGCTGGCTTCGCGGGGCTTGCTGGATGAGGATCCGGTGGTCTTTGCTTTGGAAGACCGCATGAGCCTGCTGCTTTGTTTGGGAGTAGCGGTCATCGCCTACTCTGCGCTTTAAAGAATCTTGGAAAGAAATCGACCTATGTCCCCTCGGCAGGATCAGCCGCAGTTTGAATCCTGGGGCCGCTACCCAAAGCACTCCGCGGAACTCCGCCCCCTTTTCTGGAAAGAGGACTTTCCGCCATCCGTTGCTCCTGAATCGAAAATGCTGGCCGTGGGCATGGGACGCAGCTACGGCGACGTTTGCCTGCTGCAGCATGGAACTCTGCTCGAGACGCCGAACCTGGATCGCCTCATCTCCTTCGATTCGCAGACTGGCCGGCTGCGCTCGGAAGCCGGTGTGACCCTGGCGCAGATTCTCGATTTCGCCGTACCGCGAGGATGGTTTCTGCCCGTGAGCCCGGGGACCAAATACGTAACTGTCGGAGGAGCGATAGCCAATGACATCCATGGCAAAAACCACCATGTCGCCGGGACCTTCGGCCTGCACACGCTATGCTTCGAGCTGGTGCGCTCCGACGGCACGCAAGTGGTATGTAGCCCCACGGAGAATCCTGAGTGGTATGCAGCGACCATCGGCGGGCTGGGACTGACCGGTTTGATTACCTGGGCCGAGGTGCAGATGCGCCCTATTGTTTCCCGTCGCATCCGCTATCGCTCGACGAAATTTGTCGGGCTGGAAGAATTTCTCGCGCTCTCGCAGGCCAGCGCACACCAGGAATATTCAGTGGCGTGGATCGATTGCGTTGCCCAGGGCCGCAGCTTTGCCCGCGGCCTTTTTCTCCAGGGCGAGCACGATGAAAATCCCGGTCCGCTGACCCCTTTGGACAAGCCCAGGGTTGTGATGCCCTTTGACCTGCCGGCCTTTGCTCTGAATCGGTCCTCGGTAGGCGCGTTCAATACCCTCTACTACCATAAGCAGATAGGTAAGCGGCGTTCGGGGGTGACCGACTACGAGCCGTTTTTCTATCCTCTGGACCGTATTCTCAAGTGGAATCGGCTTTACGGCCGGCAAGGCCTGCTCCAATTCCAATGCGCTCTCCCCGTTGACAGTGGAATTCCGGGTATGACCGAGCTCTTAAAGGCGATTACCGCATCGGGGCTGGGTTCTTTTCTCGCCGTCATTAAAGTCTTCGGGGACGCGGTCTCCCCGGGAATCATGTCTTTTCCCCTACCGGGCATCACCTTGGCGCTGGACTTTCCTATTCGGCGGGAAGTGAGCTTTGCTCTCCTCGATAGGCTGGCGGACATCACGGCCGAATTTGGCGGCCGCATGTATCCGGCCAAAGATGCGTGCATGAGCGCGGCCCACTTCCAGCAGTTCTATCCCCAGTGGCAACAGTTTTCCGCTTATGTCGATCCGTCGTTCAGCTCCAGCTTTTGGCAGAGGGTAACCGGTCTTGACTAAACGCGATCCCCTGGTGCCCTTCGGAGTTTTGATCTTAGGAGCGACCTCCAGCATCGCTATCGCCACCATGCGGCGGCTCGCGGCGCAAAACGCGCATTTCATGCTGGTGGCGCGAAACAGCGACCGTCTTACCGCCGTTGCCCAGGATCTGCACACTCGCGGTGCGCTCTCGGTGGATACCTGGGTGATGGATCTGGACGACACCGCGGGCCACCCGGAGATGCTCGCTGCCGCAGCCGAACGGCTGGGCCGGATCGATCTGGCCCTGATCGCCCACGGAGTGCTGGGCGACCAGCAGGCGGCTGAAGCCGATTTTCAGATTGCCGCGGCCGTTCTGCATACCAATTTCATTTCCACTGTGTCGCTGCTGACCTGGCTGGGAAATTACTTTCAGGCCCAGCGCGCTGGGACGTTGGCGGTCGTTTCTTCCGTAGCCGGCGACCGGGGGCGGAAGAGCAATTACGTTTACGGCGCCTCCAAGGGAGCGCTCAACGTGTTTCTCGATGGACTGCGCAACCGCATTGATCGCGATGGGGTGCAGGTGTTGACCATCAAACCCGGTTTTGTGGCCACGCCGATGACCGCGCATGTGCCCCACAACGCGCTCTTTGCCTCACCTGACCAGGTCGCTCGCGGCATCCTGAAAGCAATCGAGCGCCGCCGCGATGTGGCCTACGTGCCCCGGTTCTGGTGGTTCATCATGCTGCTCATTCGCGCCATTCCGGGTCGTTTCTTCAAGAAGATGAATCTGTAGCCCATGGGGGTCTTGCCATGGATTTTCATCAAACCGCAGCGCCCTCGACTGCTTCCCGGGGCTTTGCGTCCGGGCAGGGCGCACTGCAGATCCCTCCACTTCGCTTCGCTACGGTCGGGATGACAAGGGGAGGGCGGTTACTCTCCGGAAGGATAGCGACTCGGATGGACAGAGATGAGCGGCTTTCTCCGCAGCAACTGCAGATCCCTCCACTTCGCTTCGCTCCGGTCGGGATGACAAGGGGAGGGTGGTTACTCACCTAAAAGTCTGCGAGTCGGATCGGGAGTTCTTCCTTGCCATCCGACTCGCGGAATTATAAGTCAGTAACCGCCCTCCCCTTGTCATCCCGAGCGCAGCCGAGGGATCTGCAGGTGCGCCTTGCCCGGACGCAAAACTCGCGGGAAGCAGTCGAGGGAGCTGCGGTTTCTCTCCCCGGTACTTGCACACCATCTCAAGGCCCTGAGGTACGCAGCGAAATTAACTGAGGGCGCTGAACTGCAAAGAGGCCGAGTTGATGCAGTAGCGCAGATCTGTCGGCGGCGGACCATCATTAAAAACGTGACCCAGATGGCCGTCACAACGGGCGCAGGCGACAGCCGTGCGCTCGCCGAAACTCCTGTCTTCGATTGTGACCATGTTCTCGGACGCAATCGGTTGCCAGAAACTGGGCCAGCCCGTCCCCGAATCGAATTTGGTTTGGGAAGAAAACAGCGCGGTGTCACAGCAAATACAGCGATAGAGCCCTGCCTGGTGCAGATTCCAATAGGACCCGGTGTATGCCAGCTCAGTATCGGCTCTACGGGCGATGTCGAAGGCGTTCGCCGAGAGTTGTTGCCTCCACTCTGCGTCGCTCTTGACAATTTTTTGTACCCGGGCTTTCCCGGTGAGCACGCCTGCGGCAGAGAATTCAGCGATCTCAATTTCAGGCGCTGGTCCACTCTTCAACGCGATCGTGGGCGGTGAAGGCGCAGAGTGCAGGGACCACGCAGCAATCGCCGCAGCCGCCATCCCACCGCTCAGCAGAAAGGCGCGTCGCGTCACTTTTTGCCGCGCAGCATCTTCGTTCAGGTCAGAGTCGAACATGGCATTCACCCGGCTAGTTGGACGCACCGCGCACCGCCGGGTTACAAGTCGAGCTGCCTGGTCACCAATTCGTTCAGCAGGGCAGGGTTGGCCTGTCCTTTTGACAACCGCATCACCTGCCCCACAAAAAATGCAGCTACCGTCTTCTTGCCCGCCCGATACTGCTCCAGCTGCTTGGGATTGGCCGCAATGACTTCCTGGATCAGCTTTTCGAGCACCGCGGGATCGCTGATCTGCTGCGGCTTCTCGCGCTCATACACCACGCCAAAATCTTCGCCATTCTCAAACGCCGTGTCCAACAACCCTTTGAGCTGCTTGCTGGAGAGCTCGCCAGCCTCCGCCAGGTCAGCCGCCTGTACCAGTCCCTTCATGGTGATCGGAGACTGCTCCAGCTCCAGGCCCCTGGCCTTCAGCCGGCCCATCAATTCGCTCTGGATCAAATTAGCCACCCGGCGCGGGCTACGCGCCTGCCGCGCCGCCATCTCGAACTGGTCAGCAAACTCGCGCGTGGCGGTGAGCGTCTGGGCGTCCTGCAGGGTGATGTCGTACTCAGCGATCATGCGTTTGCGGCGTGCCTCGGGTAACTCGGGCATCCGTTTGGCAAGAATCGCTCTCCACTCTCCGGAGATCAGCAGCGGCGGGAGATCCGGCTCGGGGAAATACCGATAATCGTGCGCCTGCTCCTTGGATCGCATGGAGTAAGTGCGCCCCTCGCTCGCGTTCCATAGTCGCGTTTCCTGAATCACGCGGCCACCGCTCTCGATCAGCTCTACCTGGCGCTCGATCTCGTACTCCAGCGCGGAACGAATAAAACGAAAGCTGTTCACATTCTTGACCTCAGCTTTGGTTCCGAATTGCTCCTGTCCCCGCGGCCGGACGCTCACATTGGCATCGCAGCGCAGGGAGCCTTCTTCCATGTTGCAGTCACTGACTCCGGTGTAGAGAAGGATTTCCTTCAGCCGAGTCAAATATTCGTAAGCCTCGTCCGGTGTGCGCAGATCGGGTTCGCTCACAATCTCGATCAGCGGTGTTCCGCATCGGTTCAAATCCACATAAGTCTTGGTCGCAGAGTCGGGAAAGCCATCGTGCATGCTCTTTCCCGCGTCTTCTTCCATGTGCAGCCGGGTAATGCCGATACGCTTGGTCACGCTGCGTCCCGAAGCATCGAGCGCGGGAACATCGATCCAACCGTGCTCCGCCAGCGGTTTATCAAACTGGGATATCTGGTAGCCCTTGGGCAAGTCGGGATAGAAATAGTTCTTGCGGGCGAACACCGAGTGCTCGCGAACTTCACAGTTGATCGCCGTCGCGGCCAGCACCGCGAACTCCACCGCGCGCTGGTTCAGCACCGGCAAGGCGCCCGGCAAACCAAGGCAAGCGGGGCAAATATGAGTGTTCGGTTCGCCGCCGAATCGATTGGCGCAGCCGCAGAAAGCCTTGGAGTTGGTCAGCAGCTGAACGTGGACCTCGAGCCCGATCACGGGCTCATACCGCTGAAGTACTTCTGGCGAAACGCTCGTCGTAGTGACCGTCATTACTTTCGATTCTAGCAATGCTGCGGTCCCAAACGGCAGCGTTTTGCTTAACCAATTTTTTCTTCGCCAGCGAACGAGAGTAAGATTCTGAGGCAACACGTGAGCCTGGAGAACCCTCGCGATTGATTGACATCCGTCAGGAAGTAACCGCGGTCATCGAGGCCACGATCCTGGTCGTGGCCACCCTGTTTCCCATCGTTAATCCATTAGGGAGCGCCGCGATTTTCGTCAATTTAGTCGGGCCGGTGGCTTCCTCTACCCAACGCCAGCTCTCCCAGAAAATAGCCATTTATAGCTTCTTTCTACTGCTCTGCTCCGTGCTTTGGGGAGTGCATGTGCTCGCATTCTTCGGTATTTCGATCTATGCCGTCCAGATCGGCGGAGGCCTGGTGGTCGCCGCCACCGGATGGTCCCTGCTTAACCAGAGCACCGGGCAAGCAGTACCCCAGCCAACCCCGGATGACCAGATCCTTGAAAACGCCTTTTATCCCTTTACTCTTCCCATCACGGTGGGGCCGGGTTCTATTTCTGTTGCCATTACCTTAGGAGCGCACCTGCCCCCAGAGTTGCACGAACATTCGCTCTTTTCCCTTCGGGTTTTGATTGCTGCCATCAGCGGCATCACCTTGATCTGCGCCATCATTTATTTCTGCTATCTCTATGCCAGAAAAGCCGAGCAGCTTCTGGGCCGGTCAGGAACATCGATGGTGATGCGCCTTTCGTCCTTCATCCTACTCTGCATTGGGGTGCAAATTATCTCGACGGGCCTCAGGGCATATCTTGATGCAATAGGTAAATTCTAGTGGTTCTTGTGTACAAATTACGGGTCCGCAAGTCTCGAGAAATAAGCACATAGACTCATTTTTGATTTAATGGAGAGATTGAGAGTACCTGCTCTACATAACGTTCTCATCGCCGGGCTACTGATACTCTGCGCTGGGTGCAGGACGCCTGCGAGCGAAAAACCAAGAGGCGAGGTAGTTGATATCCGCGCTCCGCTAGGGCTTCCGCCGGTTCCCATCCCACCTGATAATCCTCCCACTGCGCAGACCATCGCCCTGGGCCGCCGGCTCTTCTACGACCCCAGGCTGTCCAAAGACAACACCGTTTCCTGCGCTTCTTGTCATAACCCAAACTTCGCTTTCAGCGATCGCTTCACCATTGCGCGCGGGATTGGTGGCTCACTCGGTGTGCGCAATACCCCGACCCTCTTGAATGCAGCCTATTCACCGATTCAGTTCTGGGATGGACGCGCAGCGAGCCTGGAGGCGCAGTCTGCCTTTCCCATCGCAGACCCCTTGGAGATGAATCAGCCGCACGAGGTTTCTGTCTCCAAAATCGGAAACAATCCAGCATACAAGGCTGAGTTTGCTCAGGCCTTCGGTCCCGGATCAGTGTCGTTGGGACAGATTCAAAAATGCTTAGCCAGTTTTGAGCGCACTCTGCTCAGCGCCGATTCTCCGTTTGATCAATACGAATACGGCGGCAACCAGCAGGCTCTTACCCCGGCCGCGATCCACGGGCTGGAGATCTTTACTGATCCGCAAAGGGGCAATTGCGCAGTCTGCCATACCATCGATACCCAGTACGCCCTATTTACCGACGGAAAATTTCACAACACCGGAGCGGGTATCAATGGAGAGGGCGATTTCACTGACCTCGGCCGCTTCGGTCAAACAAATCTCGAGGCCGATCGAGGAGAGTTCAAGACCCCTACCCTGCGCAATGTGGCGCTCACCGCTCCTTATATGCATGACGGCCGTCTCAAGACACTCAAAGATGTAGTCGATTTCTACCAGGGAGGCGGCAACTCCAATCCAGACCTGGATAAGCAGATGAAGCCGTTGAAGCTGTCTGCCCAGGACCGTGCGGACCTGGTCACGTTTCTTGAATCGCTGAACGGCGAGATGCCAAAGAATGCCGGTCCACCGGGAAAGGAGTAAAAGTATCCAAAGATGAGACCCATTCACTTTCTCAGTTTGTGTTTTGCTGCTGTACTGGTTGCTGGCTGCACAGCTAAACCCAAAACCGAACAGCCGAGCGCCGCCACCAGTGAGCCGGCGCCGGTGTATTTCAAAGTCGATCCGGCGACAGCAGGCACGATCACGGGACGAATACGTTTTACGGGAAAAAGGCCGCCGCCTAAAGTGATTGATATGAGCGAGGAGCCGGCCTGTGTGGAGGCACATCATGGCAAGGCCTATGAAGAATCCCTGGTGGTGAGCAAGAGCGGCAACCTCGGGAACGCGTTCCTCTACATCAAAAGCGGTTTAGAAGGAAAAACGTTTGCTGTCCCCGCCGACCCGGTCACGATCGATCAAAGTGGCTGTTGGTTTCGTCCGCGGGTGCTCGGGATTCAGACGGGACAGATCCTCAAGGTCATCAACTCAGACCCGGTCACCCACAACATTCATCCTATGGCTGAAGTGAATCGCGAATGGAATCACAGCCAGGGCGCCGGAGATCCTCCGCTCGCGCGCAAATTTATCAAGCCGGAAATCATGATTCCGGTGAAATGTAACATTCATAGTTGGATGCATGCGTTCATCGGGGTTCTGAATCACCCCTACTTTGCGGTTTCCAAGGACGATGGAACGTTTGCCATCAGGAATCTTCCGCCGGGTGCCTACACCATTGCCGTGTGGCAGGAAAAGCTGGGAACACAAGAGCAGCACGTGACCGTTGACGCTCATGGCAACGCCGAGGCGAACTTCACCTTCAAGGAAAAATAAACATGCGCAAACTAGCCGTGGTTCTCTTTGCCGTCTCGTTCGTGGCGGGCTGCAAAACTTCAAAAACTCCCGAGCAGGCTGCTGCACCGGTGCCGCCGGCGGAAACCTCAGAGCCCCGGATTTATGTCACCAACGAAGTCTCCGGCGATCTCAGCGTCATCGATTCCGGCAACTACAACCTGCTCGCGACCATCCCGCTGGGCAAGCGTCCGCGCGGCATCCATGCCAGCCCCGATCACAAGACAATCTATGTTGCGCTCAGTGGCTCGCCCATCGCCGGGCCGGATGTGGATGAGAGCACACTACCGCCGCCCGACAAGAGCGCCGATGGCATCGGTGTCTTCGACGTAGCGCAAAGCAAGGTGCTGCGCTTCATTCCTGGCGGCTCCGATCCGGAAAATTTCGACGTTAGCCCGGATGGGAAGCAACTCTACATTTCCAACGAAGACCAGGAGGCCGTCAGCATTGTCGATGTCGCTTCCGGGACAGTGGCCAAAACGCTCAAGGTCGGCGCACAGCCGGAAGGGGTCAAGGTGACCCCGGATGGAAAACACGTTTGGATCACGTCTGAGGAGACGGGGACGATCGCGGTGCTTGATCCAGTCGCGGGTAAGATCCTCGCCACCTTCAAGGTTGGGCACCGGCCCCGCTCGGTAGCATTTATGCCGGATGGCGCACACGCCTACGTGAACGCAGAAAACGATGGCACCGTCGTGCTCGTCGACGTGAAGAAGAATCGCATGATCCAGGCGATTCAGCTGGGCAAGCCGGGCATCATCAAGCCAATGGCCGTATTGCTTTCACCGGATAGCAGCAGGCTCTACGTCAGCACGGGCAGAGGACATCAGGTATTTACCATCGACACGGCTACGAATACAGTCCTGGGATCGGTAGAAGTGGGACCACGCCCCTGGGGCATTGCCCTTTCTCTTGACGCAAAGACGCTCTACTCCGCCAACGGTCCTTCCAACGATATTTCGGTGGTGGATCTGGCGACCAACAAAGTGGCCAGAAAAGTGAAAGTAGGCCAATCACCCTGGGGTATCGTCGTCCTACCGAGATGAGCATGGTCCGCAGCCTTCGGTTGAGAAGCAGCCACCAGGGCTAAAGCCCTAAATTTTAGATATTGGGGCATTCCCGCGGGTTTGAAAACCCGCTCCCCCGGACTGAAGTCCGGGGCTGGCACCAATCCAGCGCCACGGTTAAAAGCCGTGCGTAACTGGTTGAGAGCTTCCGGGCTTTAGAGCGTGTGTGAGAACTCGGTTCTGGAAGGGCACGGCTTCAGTCGTGCCGTAATTCATTAGGAGTTTTCGGGCTTTAGCCCCTGAGGGCACCTTTTTATCAGCGCGCAAGAGAATTTAGAGGATAGAAAAAACGTACCTCAGCGGCTAAAGCCGGGTAGGGCCGTGTTTTTTACGGCACGGCTGAAGCCGTGCCCTTCCAGAACCGAGTTCTCACACACGCGCTTTAGCCCCTGAGGGCCATTGTTTTATCAGCGCATAAGAGAATTTAGAGGGTGGAAAAAACGTACCTCGGCGGCTGAAGTCGTGCCCTTCCAGGATCGAGTTCTCACGTAGGGGCTTTTGGCCCCTGAGGGCTCGCTCGTCGATGTCTCACACAGAGATTCGTGCCAATCCGTAGTGTAGCCCCGGACTTTAGAGGTTGCGGAAAAACCCAGGTTTTTGAAGGGTACGGCCTTTAGGCCGTACGTAACAGCTGTAGAATCAATACGGCTTTAGCCCCTGAGGGCTGCGATTTCGCTAGGTATCGACTTTTTCCGCAGCCTCTTTAGTCCGGGGTAGCGGGTTTTTAAACCCGCGGGAACGGTCGGTATATAGATTTTTGGGCTTTACAGGCTGCGGAAAAAGTCGGTTTCCAGCGAAATCGCAGCCCTCAGGGGCTAAAGCCGTATTGATTCTACAGCTGTTACGTACGGCCTAAAGGCCGTACCCTTCAAAGAACTTGGGTTTTTCCGCAGCCTATTTAGCCGCCGATGGCAACCCACCCCAACGAAGCAGTCCCGTAGGGACGGCACAATAACAAGCGACTCTTTTCTACTCAACTCGCGGCCAATTGCCGCAACACGTACTGCAGGATGCCGCCGTTCTCGTAATACAAAATCTCCTGCGGCGTGTCGATGCGCACGGTTGCGTTGAAGGTACCCTTCTCCCCGTACGTCTTTACCGTTAACGTGCGGCCCTGGGAAAACTTCTGCTCCAGCATCTGCCGGATCCCCTCAAGATCAAATACCTCCTCACCCGTAAGACCGAGCGACTCCGCACTCTGCCCGCTTTCAAATTGCAACGGCAGGATTCCCATGCCCACCAGGTTCGAACGGTGAATACGCTCATAGCTCTGCGCGATCACCGCTCGCACTCCCAGCAAACGCGGTCCCTTCGCGGCCCAGTCACGGGAAGAGCCGGAACCGTATTCCTTACCGGCAAGAATCACCAGCGGCGTACCGCGCTCGGCGTATTTCACTGAGGCGTCAAAAATACTCATCACTTCGCCCTCAGGCAGCAAACGGGTCACGCCGCCTTCCGTTCCCGGAGCCAGTTTGTTGCGCAGCCGCACATTGGCGAAGGTGCCGCGCACCATCACTTCGTGATTGCCCCGCCGCGATCCGTACGAATTAAAATCCGTAGGTTTCACCCCATGATCAACCAGGTATGTGCCCGCCGGCCCGTTCAGCTTGATAGATCCGGCAGGAGAAATGTGGTCGGTGGTCACGCTGTCCCCCAGAACAGCCAGCACCCGCGCACCTTTGATATCAGTCACCGGAGAAGGCTTGGCGGGCATGCCATCAAAGTACGGCGCCTTGCGGATATAGGTGGAATCGCGCTCCCATTGATACGTATCTCCGGTAGGAAACTTGAGATTCTGCCAGTTCTGATCACCGTCCGTGACAGTTGCATATTCTTTGGTGAAAATCTCAGAATCAATGGCTGCCGCAATCGTGCTGTTGACTTCTTCCTGGCTGGGCCAGATGTCCTTCAGATAAACCGGGGCTCCTTGCTTATCCTTGCCCATCGGTTGGGTATCAAAATTGTGTTCGATGTTGCCCACCAGCGCGAAGGCGACGACCAGCGGCGGTGACATGAGATAGTTAGCCCGCACCTCAGAGTTGATGCGCCCCTCAAAGTTTCGATTGCCACTCAACACTGAAACGGCCACCAGTCCATGATCGTCAATCGACTTCGAAACGTCGGTAGGCAAGGGGCCGGAGTTGCCAATGCAGGTGGTGCACCCATAACCGACAACCTGAAAGCGCAGCTTGTCCAACGACTCCAGCAATCCTGCTTTCTTGTAGTAATCGGTGACCACGCGAGATCCCGGCGCGAGCGATGTCTTCACCCAGGGCGGCACGCTCAAGCCCTTCTCCACCGCCTTTTTGGCCAGCAGCCCCGCAGCGATCATGACCGAGGGATTGGAAGTATTGGTGCAGCTGGTAATCGCCGCGATCACGATCGACCCATGACCCAGATAGGGGTCAACATCCAGGCCAAAGCGCTCCTTCACTGTGGTGCAGGGTCCCTTTTCCGGGGTGGACTTGTCAGTGCCGTTGGCCCAGGGATGACCGCCTTCGCCCTCCCAGCGCATGGTTTGTCTTTCCTTGCGTCCCGCGGCACTCGGACCCAGCAGGCTGGGCAATTGCTGCTCGAAGTTTTCGCCGGTCTGCGAGAGCGGCACTCGATCCTGAGGCCGCCGCGGCCCGGCAACGCTCGGCTCGACGGTCGATAGATCGAGATGCGTGGTCTGCGTGTACTCGGCCTCGGGCGAATCAGGAGTGTGAAACCATCCCTGTTCCTTCGCATAGGCCTCGACCAGCCTGATCTGCTCCGCGCTGCGCCCAGTCAGTTGCAGGTAGCGCAGGGTCTCCGCATCGATGGGGAAAATGCCGCACGTCGCTCCATATTCCGGCGCCATGTTGCCGATCGTGGCCCGGTCGGCAAGGCTCAATTCACTCACCCCGGAGCCATAGAACTCGACAAACTTGCCCACCACGCCCAGCTTGCGCAGCATCTCGGTCACCGTGAGCACCAGGTCGGTGGCGGTCGCCCCTTCGCGCAGCTTGCCCGACAGCTTGAACCCAACTACTTGCGGCACCAGCATGGAGACCGGCTGGCCCAGCATGGCGGCCTCGGCTTCAATTCCGCCAACCCCCCATCCCAGCACTCCCAAGCCGTTAATCATGGTGGTGTGGGAATCGGTGCCCACCAGGGTGTCAGGATAGGCTCGCACCACGCCGCCATTCGACGCGGTCGTGAACACTACGCGCGCCAGGTACTCCAGGTTCACCTGGTGGCAGATGCCCATCCCCGGAGGCACGGTGGAGAAGTTGCGAAACGCCGTCTGCCCCCACTTCAAAAAGGCGTAGCGTTCGCGATTGCGTTGGAACTCAAGCGCCGCGTTGATGGAATAGGCGTTCGCAGTGCCGAATTCGTCCACCTGGACGGAGTGGTCAATTACCAGCTCTGCCGGCTGCAGCGGGTTGATCTTTTCCGGGTTGCCGCCCAGCTGCTTCATGGCGTCGCGCATGGCGGCCAGATCGACAATGGCCGGCACTCCGGTAAAGTCCTGCATCAACACCCGCGCCGGCATAAACGCAATCTCCCTTGCCGGTTCCGCATTGGCCTGCCATTTGGATAAGAATTCAATGTCGTCCGCGGTTACGCTCTTGCCATCTTCCTGCCGCAGCAGGTTTTCCAGCAGCACTCGCAGGCTGTAGGGAAGACGGTGGAGCGAGAGACCTTTGGCCTCCAGCGCATTAAGACGGAAAATCTCGTAGCTCTTGTTTCCGACCTTCAGGGTCGATTGGCTGCCGAAGCTGTTCATGGATAATTCCTCTCTGATATCGCGCAAGTTTGCGCAGGCGCGCGAGCCTGATCAAATGCTGGTTGCCAGGGATTGCTGACGATAAGTTAAGAGGATTGGTTCCGTCCACGGTCAGGCTTGCCGTGACGGAAACGCTTGTGCAGGAAGTCGCGAAGTCTGCTTCGGGCGTTCATGATCCGGTATACAGTTTAAACCTTTTCAGGAGCCGGTGCTCAACCCCACCAGAACCACGTTCAGAGCAATAATCAGCCCCACCGTCAACCAGCCAAGGAAGCTGAGCACCGGACCATTGGTGAACCTACCCATCAGATTCCGGCGGCTGCAAAGAATGAGCAGGGGCACCAAGGCAAAGGGCAGGGTAAAGCTGAGCACCACCTGGGAAAGGACCAGGATGCGAAGCGGATCGAGCCCCACCCCAATCACGATCATCGCTGGGAGCAAGGTAAGCAGCCGGCGCAGGAAAATGCTGAATCGAACCTTGAGGAAACCCTCCAGAATCATCTGCCCGGCAAGCGTTCCGACGGTGGAGGAAGAAAGCCCGGAACACAAGAGCGCAATCGCGAAGATGGTCGCGGAGGCAGGGCCCAGCAGCGGGCCCAGCGTGCGGTGGGCCTCCTCGATGGACATGTCGACACGCCCGCTGCCGGCAAACGCTGCCGCGGCGACAATCACCATGGCGGAATTCACCAGCCAGGCCCCGTTCATGGCAGTAAACACATCCAGCGCTTCCAGACGAAGGTGGCGCAGCCGCGTGAGATAGCGCGTTTGCGGGGAGTCCTGATGCCGCTTCTCCGCGGCCAGCCGAGGCTGCACCAAGCCGGAGTGCAAATAAACGACATGGGGCATCACCGTAGCCCCCAGCATGCTCACCGCAACATAAATGCTTCGCCGATCCAGCCAGGGCACAGCCGTGTGGTAGGCGATCTGGCGCCAGTCGGGATGAACCAGGAAGATTTCCACCAGGTAACAAAGCCCGATCACCAAAACAAACATCATGATCCCGATCTCCAGCGTGCGGAAGCCGCGCAGTTCAAGAGCCAGGATGGCGAAGACGCAGACGGCAGAGATGACGGCCGCGATGAACATGACTGTGGTGCGGGCCAGCCCCAGGTGGAGAAAGTAGCCGCCGAAAAGCAGGTAGAAGCCTAGCGCGGCGCCAAGAAATTCGGCCAGGTCGGTGGCCAGCGCGGACAACTCCGCGGCCACCCACAAGAAGATTGCCGTACGGCGGGAAAAATGCTCGCGGCAGTTTTGCGGTAGGGTGGCCCCGGTAGCAATGCCCAGCTTCGCGGAGAGGTACTGGACCAGGATGGCCATCAGGTTCGACCACAGCAGCACCCACAGCAGCTTGTAGCCGAAGCCGGTGCCGGCAATCAAATTGGTGCCGAAGTTTCCCGGGTCGATATACGCAATGCTGGCCACAAACGCCGGCCCGAACCACGATAAGTACTGCCGGGGTTTTAGATCGGAAAGCAGTCCGGCAGGCGGGGACGATGAGACTGGAAGCGAGGGTGGAGAAGCTGGAACCATCAGTCAATCCTCGGGTACAGCGCCTCGAGTACACAGGCTGCGGAGAAACTCTGATTTGTATCAGGGCACGACTTAAAGTCGGGCCGTAAATGCCTGAGAAAACGTGGGGCTTTGGAGCATGTGTGAGAACTCGGTTCTGGAAGGGCACGGCTTCAGCCGTGCCGTAAATAATATGGCCCTACCCGGCTTTAGCCGCTGAGGTACGTTTTTTCTATCCTCTCAATTCTCTTGTGCGCGGATAAAAGATGCCCTCAGGGGCTTTACAGGCTGCGGAAAAAGCCGGGTTACAGCGAAATCGCAGCCCTCAGCGGCTAAAGCCGGACTGATTCTAGATTGGTTACGTACGGCCTAAAGCCCGTAACCTTCAAAAACGGGCTGAAGCCCGTACCCTCCAAAAAGCAGAGTTTTTCCGCAGCCTGTAAAGCCCGGAAACTCCTGATGAATTTACGGCACGGCTTAAGCCGTGCCCTTCCAGAACCGGGTTCTCACGCACCCCCTTTAGCCCCTGGGGGACTTCTTCCGAAGCCTAAACAGCGGCGGCCTTTTTAGTATAGCCTGCATTTCCGTTTTTCGTTAACCATAGTTAACAAGCCTTCTTTGTCCCACCCCGCTGCGGTAGTCTGGGAGCGGATGAAAGTACTCGTCATTGGTGGGGGAGGCCGGGAGCATGCCTTGGTATGGTCCATCCGCCAATCCCGGCGGATTTCTGAAGTGGTATGCACCCCGGGCAATGCAGGGATAGCCCAACTGGCGCGCTGCGTACCCGCCAGCCAGAAGGATCTGGACGACCTGCTGCGGGTTACCGCGGCGGAGCGCCCGGACCTGGTAGTGGTTGGCCCCGAACTGCCCTTATCGTTGGGATTGGTGGACGAGCTGCAGCGGCGCAGTATCCCAGTCTTTGGCCCCACGCAAAGGGCGGCCCAGCTGGAAAGCAGTAAAGCCTTTGCTAAACGCTTTATGCAGCGCCACCAGATACCGACCGCGGCCTATGCGGTTGCCACCAGCGCGCAACAGGCTATGGAGTCGATCGACCTGTTCCATCTCCCCCTGGTCATCAAAGCGGATGGCTTGGCGTCGGGCAAGGGTGTGATCGTCTGCGAAACCCGGCGCGAAGCCACCGACGCCATCGCCGGTCTGTTTAGCGGCAAAATTTTAGCGGGCGCGCAGTCCTCCATTGTGATCGAGGAGTTCCTGACCGGCGAAGAGGTCTCCTTTCTCACCCTCACGGATGGAAAGCATGTAACGCCGCTGGCTCCGGCGCAGGACCACAAGCGGGTCGGCGAGGGAGATACAGGCCCCAATACCGGGGGCATGGGCGCATACTCCAGCGATGGCATGGTGGATGACCAGATGCGCGAATGGATCCTCAACCACATTGCTCTGCCCGCGGTGAGCGGAATGGCCGCCGAAGATGCTCCCTTCGCGGGAGTACTGTACATCGGGCTGATGATGACCGCGCGAGGTCCCATGGTGCTGGAGTTCAACGCACGTTTTGGAGATCCGGAAACGCAGGCCATTCTGGCCCGGCTGGATAGCGATTTGCTGGGGGCGCTGGAGGCCTGCGTCGAAGGGCGGCTGAGCGAAACTGAGCTACGCTGGAAACCCGGAGCCTCTGCCTGCGTGATTGCGGCCTCCGCCGGCTATCCAGGTAGTTACACTACGGGCCGAAAAATCAGCGGCCTGGAAGAAGCGGCCCGGGTGCCGGGAGTCCAGATCTTTCATTCGGGCACCTCCCAGGTAGAGGGTCACTATGTGACCGAAGGCGGAAGGGTCCTGGGGGTGACTGCAGCCGCGCCGGACCTGGAGCAATCCCTCTCCCTGGTCTATGAAGCGCTCGGTCGAATTAAATTCGAGGGAATGTATTACCGCCGAGACATAGGGCGCCGTTCGCTGGTTTCCTAAGTTCGCGGTGTAAGCGGAAGAGATTCAAGCCGCGAATCGTCAGCCCCTCACATTCACTCTAACCATAGGTGAAAAACTTGGCAGATGCAGTAGTGGCAGAGGTCGATCCAGTCTGCGGCATGAAGGTGTTGCCGCAAAAAGCGGCGGCATTCATCAAGCGCGCAGAACGCACCTGGTACTTCTGTTCCCAGGAATGCAAGGCAAAGTTCGAAGCGAACCCGGGCAAATACGACGGGTCCGCGCTCCTCGTCTCAGCTCCTAAAACCCCGGCCGGCAATCAATACACCTGCCCCATGCACCCGGAAGTCCGTTCGCCGACGCCAGGAGCGTGTCCCAAGTGCGGTATGGCGCTAGAGCCGATTGCTGCCGCCGGGAGCACGGCCAACCCTGAGCTGGTCAGCATGACCCGGCGGTTCTGGGTAAGCGCAGCACTCACTCTCCCTCTGCTGGCCATCATGGTTTCCGACATCCTGCCCGGCCGTCCGCTGCAGCAGCTTCTTGAAGGCCCGCTCTTGGGGTGGATTGAGTTGGCCCTGGCAACGCCGGTGGTGCTGTGGGGCGGATGGCCTTTCTTCGAGCGTGGATTTGCCTCCATTGTCCATCGCAGCCCGAATATGTTCACCCTCATCGCCATGGGCAGCGGCGCTGCGTATCTTTACAGCGTGGCTGCGGTGGTCGCACCCGATCTCTTCCCGGCTGGGTTCCGCGATTCCTCAGGAAGCCTCGGCCTCTATTTCGAAGCAGCGGCGGTCATCACGGTTCTGGTCCTGCTGGGCCAGGTGCTCGAACTAAGAGCCCGCAGCCAGACCGGAGGCGCCATCCAGGCGTTACTTGGATTGGCTCCGAAAACAGCCCGCCGTATCTCCCCCCGCGGCAAGGAAACCGATGTCCTGCTGGTCGAGGTGGTTGTGGGCGATCTGCTGCGCATTCGCCCGGGCGAAAAAATCCCCGTCGACGGAATCGTGACCGAAGGACAAAGCTCAGTAGATGAATCGATGGTCAGCGGTGAGCCCATCCCAGTAGAAAAAACCGCAGGCGCCAAGGTGGTGGGTGGAACTATCAACGGGACGGGCAGTCTGGTCATGCGAGCCGAGCGTGTGGGCGAAGCCACTCTGCTGGCGCAGATCGTAAAAATGGTGAGCGAAGCACAACGGACCCGCGCCCCCATCCAACGTCTTGCCGACAAAGTGGCCGGGTACTTTGTCCCCGCGGTCTTAGCGGCGGCGGTGATCACCTTTATTGTCTGGGCGGTGGCCGGGCCCCAGCCGCGCTATGCGCATGCGCTGGTGAATGCAGTGGCTGTGCTCATTATTGCCTGCCCGTGCGCTCTTGGCCTGGCAACGCCCATGTCCATCATGGTGGGCACCGGGCGCGGCGCCGGAGAAGGAATCCTGGTCCGCAATGCGGAAGCGCTGGAGACCATGGAAAAGGTAGACACGTTGGTGGTAGACAAGACCGGAACCCTCACCGAGGGTAAGCCGAAACTTAGCACCATGGTCGCTGCTGAGGGCTTTGACCAGGCCCAAGTCCTGCAGGCGATTGCCAGCCTCGAGGTACAGAGCGAGCATCCGCTTGCGGCTGCCATCGTTGCTGCAGCGAAAGAGAAGAAGCTTCCGCTTCTGCCGGTAAAAGACTTTCAGTCGCTCACCGGCAAGGGCGTTTCCGGAACCACCGGGGAAAAGAGAATAGCCGCCGGCAACGTCGCGCTGATGCAGCAGCTTGGAGTGTCGACAAAGTCGATCGACCAGCAGGCCGAGGCCCTTCGTCGCGCCGGACAGACGGTCATGTTTGTCGCCTGGGATGGCCGCCTGGCGGGCTTGATCGGAGTGGCCGATCCCATCCGGGAATCCACACCGCAGGCCATCCAGGAGCTCAAGCGCGAAGGGATCAAGGTGGTGATGCTCACCGGCGACAACCACACCACGGCTGCGGCCGTCGCGCAAACCCTGGGCATCGAGTTTCAGGCAGAGGTGTTGCCGGCGCAAAAGGCCGAAGCGGTCAAGAAGATGCAGGAGGAAGGGGCGGTGGTCGCCATGGCCGGCGATGGGGTGAATGATGCGCCCGCCCTGGCTCAGGCGCAGGTCGGCATCGCCATGGGAACGGGGACCGACGTGGCCATGGAAAGCGGCGCCATCATCCTGGTCAAAGGGGATCTCCGCGGCATTCTCAAAGCGCGTCGCTTGAGTCAGCGAACCATGCGCAATATCCGGCAAAATCTTTTCTTTGCTTTTTTTTACAACGCATTGGGCGTGCCGGTTGCGGCAGGGATACTCTATCCCGTGCTTGGATTGCTGCTCAACCCCATGATCGCTGCCGCCGCCATGAGCATCAGCTCTGTCTCGGTGATCGCCAACGCATTGCGTCTGCGCACCACTTCGCTTTAAACATCCGCCTTAAGCATCATTGATCCTTCATGTCCATTTGCGCGCGCCGAAAGGCGTAGTCGCTTACATGCACTGAGCCCTCGAAAGGCCGATTAATATCGGCAATCGCGACCAGCGCCAGGGAGATGAGCAAGGTGAACGCACTCACCTGTATTACATGCAAGGGACCATTCGCAGCACCAAACATGCAGGTAGACGCAATCGTGACCACTCCTCCAACGAGCAGCACAAACCAGAGCACTGCGGGAAGACGCGATGCGCTTTGAACCAGGCGGATGCGGCGATATCCTGACAGGGCGCTGAGCTCATAGAGAGCGTGGTCTTCGGCGGTTATCTCGGTGGGAGACGCTCCCTTTACGTCCGTCAGAGTCTGCCACATTTGCCGCACGATCCCCCGGGTCTCGGCGGGCATACCGTTTGCTGCCATTTCTCCCCACTCATGGTCGACGACCGCGTCCCCATAAGCCCGCGCCAGTTGTTTGAGGCGCCCCCCTTGCTCCGGAGCCAGGCCGGAGGACAAGCGATAGACGTTCACCAGCGAATTAGCCTCGGCATCTGAATTCAGGTCGGCTGTCCCGAAGTTGATCCAAACCGTGTAAAGCATGAATCCGACGATGACTGCATACGTTGTGCCCAGAACCGAAAGCTGCCAGCCAATCAAATCGTTGTGCGCTCGACGCTGCTCTGCCGGCCAGTAGTAGTTCACCGAGGCCATAAAAAAGAGAGAGCACGCCACGGCAACCATGACGATGACAACATTTTGCCCCGTATCGAGCATTGGTCTCCGGAATTCCCCACAAGTGTATCTCCTGCCGAACGGCTACTTCCATCGTCAATGCATCTTAATGAAGGTGGGCGTAGGTTATGATTTTGGCAGCGAGTAAAAACCGGAGGCTCAAGAAAAAATGGTGATGGGTCGAGGGCTCTTGGCGGTGTGCATTCTGGCGGCTGGCGGTGCGATGGTGGTCAGCAACGTGGTGGGTTTTGCTGACACGGCTAAGCCGGTGATGAATGCCAAGGCGAAACGAGGTGCTGCGATCTTTCAGCAGAATTGTGTCAGCTGCCACAACAAGCAGCCGGATGACACCACTCCTTTTGGCCCGCCCAACCTGCACGGCATCTTCAGCAGCAAGCCCATGGTCAGCCCCCCGGTCACCCCGGCCCAGGCCACGGATATTATCAAGAAGGGTGTGGCGCCCATGCCCGCCTTCGGCTCTATCCTGACTGACGCGCAAATCGGCGATCTGATCGCCTATTTGAAGGCGCAGTAGCTGCAACCTCCAGACTTTGGTTCTTGCGCGACGGGCCACCTACTTAACATATTCGTCGGTGCGCACGGGCCACGTGAAGCACATACGTAGCCATGACGGCGCTCATTAGCTATCCTGATAGGGAAGGAACCACTGTCCTGCACAGGAGTGAAATAACTGCGAAGAGGGTTTAGAAAACCGCAGAGCCTTCGACTCGGGTCGGGCGACTTCGGTCGAGATCCGCGGTTTCTCTAGGCCTCGACTGCTTCCGGTTCAGCGTCCAGTCCGTGACGGCGCAGAAGGTTCGGCAAATTTTGCGAAAACGCAGACCGCGGCATCACCATGTCACAGCCCGCTTCCATGGCCTTGGCCTTCAAATCGCCTTGCAAGTGAGAGAGAAACCCGATCACTGAGGTTCCGCGCTTCATCTTGCTCTTCAGCCGCGGAATCAGAGTTAATGGCTTGGCGGCGACATTGTTCAAGTCAAAAACAATCAGCGAGGGACGACTACCTTCCGGCACATCCGCCAGCCGCGAAACAATATCCTTGTCGGCCTTCACAAAGGCCACCTTAACCCCAATCTTTCGCGCCGCTTCCTGAATCTTGGCCAGAAAAAAGAGGTCCTCGATGAAGCAGTAGATGCGAGTCGGGGCATCTTCCCGGACTGCAACCACCACAGGCTCTTTGGGCAAAGCCTCGACAAAGTGGCCATTGTGACCGTTGCCTCGGAATTCGCCGGCGGAATAGGGCGCGTCTGCCGTATTGCCGTTCACCACCCGATAGCTATGATCCATGGGGCCGACGAAGGTCTGCTGCCGGCGCTGCTTGCCTTTGCGCCGCCCACCACCACCGCCGCCATTGTTCACGGCCCCGTGCGGGCTGCCATTGCCGTTTTTGCCGTTGAAGCGGTTCTGGCCCGGGGACTTGGCCTTAGCCGCCTTCTTGGGGGGATGGGTTTGACCCAATCCCGGACTGGCCTCGACATTGGCCTTGGCCTGATTGTTAGCGTATCCCTTACGTCTGCGGCGCCGGCGACGATGCCCTTGCCCTTCACTCTGTCCCGCGGGCTGAGCCTGACTAGGCTGCGCCTGGGGCTGATTTTGCTCTGTCATGCATGCACATCCCGGTGCGTTGGCAATTCTTGCAGCTTGCTCAGGTACTACCCTCCCCGGACAGGGTCAGGCAGAGATTCACTGCAACTCATGTTTCCACTTGGTTGATGGCCAGCGGCCACGTCCTACGCACTCAAAAGGAACTATTCCCAGAGATTACGGTCGGGGGTGGAACCTATGGTTTGATCTCTCAACAAACTACTGGTGTTATCTGTACCGCTATTATTAGGCCCAGCGAACATCACCATTCGGGCCAGCAGTTGCGACGCGGCAGAAAAACCCTATTGACTCTCGAGAATTGCGGCGAGCTTGACTCACATTTGCGATCTGGCTTCAGCCGCTCGATAGGCAAAACCGATAATACACAGAGAAAGTGCCCGAGAGCAAGTGCTATTCGGAGACCTTTGTTCCATTGGTTAGAACAAGAGTGTTACAGGGGGGTCACAAAGGCGAAAACCAGGCAGAAAAGCTTGATCCAAAAATCGAAAAGCCACAGCTGTGTGGCTTTTCGTAATGATGGCCAATCACTGGCCTCCCAAGGGTCCCCGGCAGATCAAGTCTGCGGGCAGTAGAACTCCGGTTTGCGGCTGGCCCTGGTAGAACCTAAGCTCTGCTCACCGGATCTGAAGGCGCCGGACTCGCTGTCTGTCGCGAGCCTCGTGCGTCGCTGGCTGTCCTCCTTATTGCAGTTGAAGCGCCGTTTGCGATGTTACCTGTTATCAGTTAGTTAGCTCTCGGCAGGGACCTTCTGTTTCCGGTTTATGGAAGCCCCGTGCGCCCAATCATTCTGGAATTCATAGAATTCCTACCGCTGGCAACGGGGGCAATAATGCGTTCCCCGTCCGCCAACCAGCATGCGCCGAATGGGTGTCCCGCAAACCAGGCATGGTTGCCCGGTGCGTAAATAGACCCGATGCTCAAGCTGGAAAAAGCCTTCCACACCAGCGGAGTCTACATAGTCAGAAACCGACGATCCGCCCAGCGAAATCGCTTCCCTGAGAACGCTCTGCAGGCTGGAGTGCAAGCGGTCCAGTTCCGCCCGCTTTAGGTGGCGAGCCATCCGGCGGGGTCGAATGCCGGCTCGGAAGAGGCTCTCATCGGCATAAATATTTCCTACTCCGTGCAACAGCTTTTGATTCAGCAGAGCAGCCTTGATAGAAGTTCGGCGGGGGCGAAACAGCGCGGCGAACGCGTCCGGCGAAATGTCGAGCGGCTCCTGCCCCGTGCCCGCGAAGCGCGTGGTCTCGAGCGCCATCCGGCCAAAGCGCCTGGGATCCACAAAGCGAAGCTCCCTGCCGGACGCCAGGTGCAGAATCCCGTGCGTATGCGGGGGGATCGCAGTCTGGGGATCGGCCACCAGCAGCCGGCCGGTCATTCCCAGGTGCACGATCCATTGCAGATCCTCGAGATCGAAAACGATGTGTTTGCCCACCCGGTGGACGCGATCGATGCTGCGACCGGCCAGCTCCTTGGCCATGAGCTGCGGAGATGACTTAAACGGTTCAGGCTTCTCGCTGAACCAGGTGGTTTCGATGCGGTCCCCGCGCAGGCGCTCGTCCACCCCGCGGGCAATGGTTTCAACCTCAGGTAGTTCCGGCATGGCTCATCTTTCTGTCATTGTCGTATATCATCAGGATCGTTCATGCGAGCCAAGACTGCAGTCGTAGTGGGCGCCCAATGGGGCGACGAGGGGAAGGGAAAGATCGTTGACGTTCTTTCCGACAGGTTTGCGGTGGTCACCCGGTATGCCGGCGGCCACAACGCCGGCCATACGGTCATCATCCGGGGAAAGAAATTTATCCTGCAACTGGTGCCTTGCGGTGTTCTGCGTCCAGATTGCCGTGCCGTCATTGGTAACGGCGTGGTGCTCGATCCCCTGGCCTTTCTGAAAGAAGTGGGCAAGCTTCGCGAACTGGGGGTCAACGTCGACGAGCAGCTTTTTGTGTCTAACCGTGCCCAGGTGATCCTTCCTTACCATCGCATGATCGAGCTGGCTTCGGAAAACGCTCCCGGACGGCAGAAAATCGGCACCACCAGCCGCGGCATCGGTCCCGCCTATGAAGACAAGATGCATCGCAGCGGCTTGCGCGTCATTGATTTACTCAACCGCAGCCTGCTGAAGACGCACATTGAAAACGCCTGCAACGAGAAAAATGCCGTTGCCCATGCACTGTTTGGGACCGACCCCCTGGACCCGATCAAGATGTACGACGAATATGCCGAGGCGGCGGAGCGCATTCGCCCTTTCGTCACGGATACGGCAAAACTGTTGAACGACGCCATCCGCCAGGGTCAAAGCGTGATGTTTGAGGGCGCCCAGGGCACCATGCTGGATATCGACCATGGCACCTATCCCTTCGTGACCTCCTCCTCCGCCACTGCCGGGGGCGCGGTCACCGGCACCGGGGTGGGACCGACCATGATCGGCACGGTGGTTGGGGTTACCAAGGCGTATGTCACCCGGGTGGGCGAAGGCCCGTTCCCCACCGAGATCTTCGGGGAGCCCAGCGATCTGCTGCGCGCCCGGGGACAGGAATATGGAGCCGTGACCGGCAGGCCTCGCCGCTGCGGCTGGCTCGATCTGCCTTTGTTGCGTTACTCCAACGAGATCAATGGCACGGAGTGGCTGGTGGTGACCAAATTGGACGTGCTGGACACCTTCGCTCAAATTCCGATCTGCACCGGCTATCGGTTGGACGGCCGGGTCACGGACATCATCCCTGCGGACGTGAGCGGGTTGGAAGCGATCGAGCCGATTTACACCCACCTCGAAGGCTGGCAGACGTCCACCGAAGGCATCCCCGAGTTTGACCAGCTGCCCGCGGCGGCCCAGAAATACCTCCGTTTTCTTGAGGCTGAGTCCGGCGCCCGCATCGGTATGGTCTCGACTGGACCCGATCGCGAGCAGACGATGATCCTTCCCGGATTTCGCGCGGCCCTGGACTGGATGCACTCCGGTTGATCGGATAGATTAGAGGCACCATGGTCAGCTTCATCGTACGTATGCGGTTCGCCGCGGAAGACCGCGAACATGTCGGCGACATGTTGCGCCAGCTGGCCCTCGCCTCACGGCAGGAGCCGGGATGCGTTAGCTACGTCCCGCACACCGTCGAGGACGACCCGAACCGGGTCGTAATCTACGAGCAATACCTGGACCGGGGAGCGAGCGAGTTCCACCGCAGCACCCCTCATTTCAAGAAATTTGCCGTCGGCGGACTTTATCAGCTTATGCGTGAGCGCGAGGTCGAGAATTTGACCGCGCTGGTTTAAATGGTTGCCGTCCAATCCGCGGGGCATTGCGTTCAACCGCGAAAACTGTCACTCTGAAGTTTCAATTTTGACTCGCCTTCGGACGCGGAATAACATCCGATACGCTTATGCGCGCTCTTTCCGAGCATCGGTGGCTGTTTCCCACGGTCGGCAGACTGTCCCTACTTTTTCTACTGGTTTTCGGGTTTACCTCCCGGGCCCACGCTGTTTTTCCCCACCATGAGAACGCCCACAAAGAAATAGAAGGCCTGGAACTGGACTGGCGGCAGGCGCAGCTCACCAATAACATCTCCACCGTCGAGCGGCTATTGGCGGACGACTATCTGGGCATCAGCGCGAATGGCACATTGGAGACCAAGGCCGACGAACTCACCCGCCGCCGTTCGGGTGCTCTGCACATTACACAGCTCGATCTAAGCGACATCAAGGTAAGAATTTACGGCGATACCGCGGTGGTCACATCCAAGGCGGACCTGATAGGCAAGAACGGCGATCGCGATATCAGCGGGCGCTATCGCTACACCCGGGTCTACAGCAATCGCGATGGCCAGTGGAGAATCGTGAGCTTCGAAGCCAGCCGCATCTCCGGCCCCGAAGAAGGAAAGAAGTAGAGAAAATCGTCCCAGGGCTTCCAAAGTGTGTGAGTCTCAGAAAGAGCCTCAAATCAAACTGGGTGGCCCAGAGCAACAAAACCCTCCACAACACTCTCCCATTCACACAACTCTGTACGGGTGCCCCACGTTCGCACCAGCGTACGTGGGACGAAAACGAGGTTCTTCGATTGCTTTCCGCCGGCTCAACCGCAATGGCTGGGGCTTCCCCCGGATTTCCTGTCAACTTTATTGGCTGCGCGGAACTTCATGCGGCTTTCCTTAATGAAAGCCGCACACGTGGCTCTTGTTAGTGCCTCTTGCAGGAAATCCGGGTCGCCCCATCTTTTTGGTCCCACGTACGCTGGTGCGAACGTGGGGCACCCGTACAGAGTTGTGTGAATGGGAGAGTGTTGTGGAGGGTTCGGGGGAGGTCAGCCCATCGATGCGGCCAGGATCGCATCCGCGATGGTTGCTGCCTCACGGCTGGGACGCACATCGTGGACCCGCACCAGCTGCGCACCGGCCAGGATGGCAGCAGTAACCGCCGCCAAAGAGGCACTTTCCCGGCGGCCAACGGGCGCGTCCACCCCTTTATTGAGCTGCGACAAAGTTCTGCCCAGAAACGTTTTACGGGAAACACCCGCGAGCAACGGCTGTCCCAAACCGCTCAACTCTTCAAGACCCGCCAATAACGCGTAATTCTGCTCGAGGAGAATCCCAAAGCCGAATCCCGGGTCGAGAACAATCCGCTCCCGCTCGATGCCCGTCTCAAGTGCTCTCTGAAGTCGCTGCTGCAGCCCGCGCCTGACCAGGGGCACGACTTCTTTCTGTTGCAATGGAGGCAGCGTCCGCCACTCCTCCGGGCGGCCGCGCGTATGCATCAAAACCACGCCGCAACCCGCAGCCACACATACCTTGGCCATCTCCTCATCCCACGAAAAGCCGCTGACGTCGTTGACAATCTCCACCCCCGCCGCCAACGCGGAGGCAGCTGTCTGCGCCTTGTAGGTGTCGATCGAGAGAAGGGCATCCGGACGATGGCGCAGCACCCCTTCCACCACCGGCACCACCCGCTCGATCTCCTCCTGAACGCTCACCGGCCGGCGTTTTCCCGGCCGGGTGGATTCTCCCCCGATGTCGACGATATCCGCGCCATCCTCGAACATCGCCAAGGCGTATTCGATCCCAGCCGCGGGCGTACTGAAGGCTCCGCCATCGGAAAAAGAGTCAGGCGTGGTATTCAGCACCCCCATGACCACGGTCCGCTCGCCCAGCGCGAGGCATCGGGTGCGCAGCTTCCAGTCGCAACGGGAGCGCAAACGAAAGGGCATCTCTGCCATTCTAGTGAGGTACACTCCGCGAAGACATGCATCCGCGCTTCCCCTTTCTCAGCCTGTTGCTGTTAGGCGCTCTTCTCTCGCCGCCCACCCGGCCGCGGCACAAAGTGCCCTTGCCCCAGGCGGTCGGCCGCATTCTCGCTGATCCCGCGGTGAGCCAGGCCCACTGGGGAATTTCCGTGGTCGCCCTCGCCGGCACATCGATTTACAAGCTCAATGACAGCCAATACTTCAACCCCGCCTCCAACGCCAAGCTGTTGACCACTGCTGCCGCCTACGCCCTGCTGCCCAGCGGCCTGACCTTCACTACCTTGGTCTCGAGTAATGCTCCGGTCGGCGGTGCAGGAGACGTTCGCGGCGATATCACCATCTTCGGGGTGGGCGACGCGAACATCTCTGCCCGCATTATTCCTTTCGGATTGAAGACCGAACGCACCGGTCCCCCGTTGGCCGCACTGGAAGACATGGCCGACCAGATTGTCCGTCACGGAGTGCGCTCAGTGTCGGGAGATATTGTTGGCGACGACACCTGGTTTGTTTACGAACGCTACGGCGCCGGCTGGAGTTGGGACGACCTGCAATGGGGCTATGGTGCCCCCATCTCCGCTTTGAGCGTGAACGACAACGAGGTGTACCTCAGTGCCATGCCGGCGGCGCAGGTGGGTGAGAACGCGATGGTTTCCTGGGTCCCCTCGACGCCCTACTATGCCATCGAGAATTCGCTTGCCACCAGCCAGGCAGGCGACCCCACCAAGCCTGGGGTGGAGCGCGCCCCGGGCTCCATGACGGTGCGGATTTTTGGCGCCACGCCCCTCGGTCAGCAAGGCCTGCATACTGCCATGGCCATCGAGGATCCGGCGGAGTATGCAGCCCGATCGCTGCGCGCCATGCTGTTGGCCCGGGGGGTCCAGGTCAGCGGCAAAGCCCGGGCGCAACATCGCCAGTCTGTGGATACGGGCGACTTTCTCTCCGCGCAACAGGCTCCCATCACTCTTCATCCCATTACTATTGAAACCGTCCAGTCACCCGGTGCAGGGCCGAACCTGCTCGCTTCGCATGTTTCGCCGCCCCTGGGTGACGATCTGGTGGTGACCAACAAGGTCAGCCAGAACCTCCATGCCGAGATCACACTCAGAACCCTGGGCAAGTTCGAAAGCTCGGATGGATCCCTGCTCGAAGGCACCCGGGTCGTGCGCCAATTCCTCATCTCCGCCGGCGTGCCTCCGACTGACTTTGTGCTCTACGACGGCTGCGGGTTGTCGGTTCAGGATCTGGTTACTCCACGCGCCTTCACTACCTTGCTGGCTTACGCCGCACGGCAGAGCTGGGGAGACGCCTACCGCGCTTCGTTGCCGGTGGGCGGAGTCGACGGCTCCCTCTCCACCCGCTTCAAGCAACCGTCGCTGGACGGCAAAGTCTTCGCCAAAACAGGCACGCTGGGCGAAGCTCGAGCCCTGAGTGGCTACCTGGTGGCGGCCAGCGGCCAGACCGTTGCCTTCTCTATCATGTGCACCGATCACAACCCGTCCCTGCCCGCCGACCGGACCGCGATGGACAAGATCGTGGCCGCCATCGCGGAGTCGAATTGAAGAGGCTGCTTTCGCTTTCCCTGGTAACCGCGCTCGGATGTCATCCTTCCGCGCCGTCGAAACCTGTCAGCGCGCTCACGCCGCAAGAGGCTTATGGCCGCCAGGTCTTCGCGGCTCGATGTTCCAACTGCCACTACGCCGACAGTGCGGATGGCCTCTACGGTCCAGGGCTTCAGGGACTGCTTCGCAAGCCGTATCTCCCCAGCGGCAGGGTCGCCAATGACAAGAGTGTTACCGGCGTGATTCTCAGAGGCTGGGTCATGATGCCGCCGCTGGGCAATACACTGTCAGATCAGCAACTCAGCGATTTGCTGGCTTACCTGCATACCTTATGAGCGATTCCCGACTACCTTTGCCTGGTATGGCTGCCATCGCCCTTTGGATGCTGGCACTGGCCGTGTTGGGTGTGGCCGGAGTGCTTACCCACCGCTATCCGACACCCGTTCTGGCCCTGTGCACGGTGTTTGCCGCTGCCGGCCTGGGAATGATCCGCCTGCGCCGCTGGGGTTGGGCGCTTACGCTGGGCGCGGTCTTTTGCTCCATGTGCTTCGGATGCTACCTACTGTTTCACCTTCGCCAGCCGCCAGGAGCGTTCATGGCTGTCATCAACCTGGTTTTCTTCCTCTACCTGGTGCGATCCGAGGTAATCGGGCGTCTTCGTTAGCCACGATACAATGAGACCAGCGTGATTGACCTTGTTCAGATCGACCAGAGCCCACGCCGTCCCGCTCCCAAGCCCGCCTGGCTCAAGGCGCGCGCCCCGGTGGGCGCGAATTATCACCAGCTGAAGAGCCTGGCGCGATCGCTCAAGCTGCATACTGTCTGCGAATCCGCCCATTGCCCGAACATAGGCGAGTGCTGGAACCAGCGTACCGCTACCTTCATGATGCTGGGCAATGCCTGTACCCGGCGCTGCGGCTTCTGCGCTGTGCCCAAGGGGCGTCCTGATCCGATCGACTTCGACGAACCGCGTCGTGTGGCCGAAGCGGTCGCCATTCTTGAGCTCAAACATGCCGTCATCACCAGTGTGAACCGGGACGACGACATTCTCGGAGGGGCGCGTGCCTTTGCCATGGTGATCGAGGAAATCCGCCGCCAGGCCCCAGGTTGCCAGGTAGAAGTCCTTATCCCCGACTTTCAAGGCCACGAAGAAGCTATCCGCATAGTGGTCGAGGCCCAGCCGAAGATGTTGAACCACAACACCGAATCGGTTCCACGGCTTTACCGTGCGGTACGCTCAGGAGCACGCTACGAACGGACGCTGCGCCTGTTGGAGTATGCCAAGGCCGTCGACCCGCGCATGATCACCAAGTCTGGGGTTATGGTTGGCCTGGGAGAAGAAATGCACGAGCTGCTGCAGGTGTACCGCGACCTGGCTGCTGTGGGGACCGACGTGTTGACCATTGGGCAGTACCTGCGTCCATCCAGAGACCACCTGCCGATGGCCCGTTATTACACGCCGGAGGAGTTCGCCTACATGCGCGAAGAGGCGCTGAGCATGGGATTCCGCCACGTGGAGTCGGGACCGCTTGTGCGCTCGTCGTACCATGCGCGGGAGCAGGCAATGTCGATTTAATTTCGGGGGAAGAAGAAAATGGCAGTCTCAGTCATGGGCAGTATTCCCGCCCTTAAAGACATCCAGCAACAGCTCAAGTCACGGATGGAAAAAGCAGTTGATGATTTCCGCGCCAATCTCGCCTCCACCCGCACCGGCCGTGCCTCCGCACACATGCTCGACCAGGTCAAAGTCTCCTACTACGGCAGCGATATGCCGCTCAACCAGGTGGCGCAGGTAACCGCTCCCGATGCCAACCTGATCAAAATCGAGCCGTTCGATCCCAGCATTGTCGGCGACATCGAGAAGGCGCTGCGCACCTCCGACCTGGGGTTCAACCCCCAGGTTGACGGCAAGATCATCCGTATTCCCATCCCTCCGATGACCGAGGAGCGTCGCCGCGAAGTGGTCAAGCACCTGAACAAGACGCTCGAAGACCATAAGACTGCGGTGCGCAATATCCGTCGTGACGGCAACGACCTGATCAAGAAATCCGCCAAAGAGAAGAAGATCTCCGAGGATGAAGAGAAGCGGTCGCTGGAGGAGATACAAAAACTGACCGACGACGAAATCAGGCGGATGGAAGAGATGTGCCGCAACAAGGAAAGAGAAGTGCTGCAGATCTGAGTGGGGCTCAGTTGGTGCGGTTGCTGTGGTCCAGAATGATCTTCCAGCCCTGCGATTCCTGTTTCAATAGCAGGGAGAAGATGCCGTCGGCGTTGCCGCCGCCCGCCGCGGTCCGCTGCAAATGAAAATTTCCGGTAGCGATTGCGTAGCTGGAGTCCAGGATCCGAATCGCTAGATGAGTGAAGGTCAACTTGCCCATGGCCGCCGGCGAGGTATAGAGCTTCAGGTAGCGATCGCGAATGGTGGCATAGCCATACTGCACCGTCTGGCCGACAAACGTGGTGTCGGGCGAGTCTTCATAGCCCTTCATGAAGGCATCGACGTCGCCCCGGTTCCAGTCCACCGTCTGCTGCTCCAGCAGTTGCCGAACGGCGGCTTCCGGGGCGATTTGTGCCCACGATGATGACGCAAGTGTGAGCGCCAGAACGAGCAAATAACAAACACGACGCATGCATTCCCTCCGAATGAAGTGGGTGGCCATAAGCGATGCTGAGCTTATCAGGTCGAAAAAAGCCTGATGGCCGCGGTGTCTCCCAATCCAGCAACAACTTCAGCGGCAATTTGGTTCTACCGTAGCACCCACTTTGCTTTGACCCTCTACAATGAGGAATGCCCCCTGCGAGAACTGTCCAAACTGTCTGTTCCCATGACTGCCCGGACTCCTGCGCCGTTCTCGTAACCATCAACGAGTCGGGGAAAGCAACCCGAGTGCAAGGCGATCCAACCCATCCCGTGACCCGTGGCTTTCTCTGCGCCAAAGTGGCCAAATATCTGGATCGCGTTTATTCCCCTTCCCGCCTGCTCCATCCCATGCGGCGTAAAGCGGGAGCACCCAAAGGCAGAACGCCCTCTGGCCGCGAAGCCGACGCCTTCGAACGCGTCAGCTGGGAGGAAGCACTGGACCTGATTGCAAAACGGCTGCGAACCATAGCCGAAGAGCACGGGCCGGAGTCGATCCTCCCTTACTCCTACGCAGGGACGATCGGTGTGCTCGGCTACGGCTCCATGGATCGCCGCTTTTTTCATCGCCTCGGCGCCTCCCGGCTCGATCGCACCATCTGCGCCACCGCCGGCGGCGACGCCCTTATTTCGGTCTACGGGAAAAAATTGGGCACTGACCCGGAACACTTCCGCCATGCAAAGTACATCATTGCCTGGGCGGCAAACATTCACGGCAATAACGTTCACCTCTGGCCCTTCGTCGAAGAAGCACGCCGTAACGGCGCCCGACTGGTAGTGATCGATCCCTACAAAACCCGCACCGCCCGCGCCGCTGACTGGCACATTCCCATTCAGCCCGGCACCGATACAGCGTTGGCGCTTGGCCTGATGCGCCTCATCATCGAAGAAGGGCTTTATGACCGCGACTACGTCGCCCGGCACACCCACGGATTCGAAGCTCTGCGCCAACATGTTCAGCCCTACACGCCGGAGCACGTATCCGGCCTGACAGGCATTGCGGCCGCCGACATTCAGCTTCTGGCGCGTGAGTACGCGACCAACTCTCCCTCTGTCATTCGCTTGAACTACGGGATCCAGCGCTCGCAGAACGGGGGTGCCGCCGCTCGCGCGGTTTGCATGCTTCCCGCTCTGATCGGCTCCTGGAAGCATTTGGGAGGAGGGGTGCAGCTCTCTCTCAGCGGAGCCTTTCCCTTCAATACCAATGCTCTCGAAAGGCCCGATCTGATGATGGCCAGCCCGCTCGGGCGTCCTGCGCGCATGGTGAACATGTCGCGCCTGGGACACGCGCTCACCGAACTGGACGCACCAGCGGTGAAAGCGCTTTTCGTCTACAACTCCAATCCCGCCGCGATTGCTCCCAATCAAAACGCGGTGGTGCGCGGAATGCTGCGCGACGACCTCTACACCGTAGTGCATGAGCAATTCTTTACCGACACCACCGACTACGCGGATATCGTGCTGCCCGCCACCACGTTCCTCGAACACAAAGACTTCCAGGGAAGTTATGGTCACTACCATCTCCAGCTCTCCGAGCAGGCCATCGCCCCCCTGGGGGAAGCACGATCGAACGTGGCCCTGTTCAGCGAACTGGCGCGGCGCATGGAATTCCCCGAGGCCTGCTTCGACGACAGCGTCGACGATCTGATCGGCCAGGCGCTGGGAGGAAATGCGGACCAACTGGTGGCCCAAAAACGCATACACCAGAAGACCGAAGCGGAGTCCCTGGGAAATGGCATTTTTGCCACACCCAGCGGCAAGATCGAATTTTATTCAAGCGCCCTGGCTTCGCAGGGGTTGGATCCGCTGCCTTCCTATCGGCCTCCCGACGAATCGCGCCGGGGCGCGGATGCTCATACCTTTCCCCTGGAGTTCCTGCCCCGCAAGGCCGACAACTATATGAACTCAACCTTTGCCAATCTTCCCAGCCACCAGAAGATGGAATCGCCCGGCTTGGCGATGATGCACGCGAGCGACGCCGGCGCCAGGCAGATCAGCGATGCAGATTGGGTGGAGATCTTCAACGCCCGGGGAAAAATCCGCCTGCGCGCGCGCATTGATGGCAGCGTGCCGGCCGGAGTCGTCGCTGCCACCCTCAACTGGAACAAGCTCTCGACCGGAGGCAACAACGTCAACGCCCTTACTTCCGAGCGGCTCACGGACCTGGGCCGGGGAGCCACGTTTTACTCAACCCTGGTGGAAGTACGAAAGCTCTCGGCCGAAGAAGCGCAAAACCTCTTCCCTCCGATAGACTAAGAACACCTGCTCAAACGAGAGAAGACAATGCCGTTTCCGGCGGGTTTCCAGTGCGCGGGCTGTGGAGAGTGGAATGAGATCGTGGTGGACGAGTCGGCCGGTGGCCGGCAGCATTATGTGGAAGACTGCCAGATCTGTTGCAAGCCCAATCTTCTCTCAGTGTCCTGGGATTCCTCACTGGGCGAGTATTTTGCAGCGAGCGAACTGGAGAGTTAATGGCGTTGTGGTGTCTCAGCTGAGCGGATCTCCGGGATGGCAGGTAGCGTGAGCAAACAGACCCCGGAGTTGGGGAGTACCCCTTCCGTCACATATAATCGCCTTTTCCCTGAGCCGGATCCGATTTTCAGCAGTGAGGGTGTGCCTATTCTTCGCGTCGTGTCAGGGAGCCTTCGCTCCCGGTTTCCTCAGAACCAACCTGCGCCCTTCTTTTTCCAGCCTGCGTGGTTGTTTTTGAGTCTGTGCAGGATCGCAGTGCTGCTTCTCTTTTGCGGTTCCAGTCTGATTGCCTGGGCTCAGCAGGACGCCGCTCAGCCCAACACTATCCTGCAGATTCGGGTGATCGGCAATCGGCGCATTCCCAGGGAAACGGTTCTGGCGCGGCTGTTCAGCCATCAGGGAGATGCCTACGACCCGGCGATCATCGAGCGCGACTTCAATTCACTGTGGAATACGGGATACTTCGAGAACCTGCAGATCGCCCGTGAAGATACCCCCAAGGGCATCATTCTCGACGTGATCGTGAAAGAAAAACCCACCATCCGCGAGATCAACTACAAGGGTCTGAACTCGGTCTCGACCTCTGACGTTCTCGACCGCTTCAAGAAAGAGCATCTCACCGGCTTTTCCCAGGAAAGTCCCTACGATCCAACCAAGCTGGCCCGGGCAGTCGATATTATCCGCGCCCTTCTGGCCGAACACGGGCACCAGTTTGCCACCGTGAAGCCAGAGATCAAGAACATCCCGCCCTCCTCGGTTGCGGTCAATTTCAACATCAAGGAGGGACCGACGGTGAAGGTGGGGAACATCACCTTCACCGGCAACCATGCAGTGTCTTCCCGCGAACTGCGCGCGTCCATGAAGAATCTGCGCCCGGTTGGCATTCCGCACTCTATTTTCTTCGAGAACCTGTTTGCCCGAACCTACGATGCCAGCAAACTGGAGGAAGATACGGAGCGGGTTCGCCGCGCTATGCAGGACCGGGGCTATTTCAAAGCCGCGGTCGCCGATCCCATTACCCATATCCGCAACGAAGGCGGGCTTTCGTTCTTAACCTTCCGTCCCCGCAAAGGTAAGCGCATCGACATAAAAATCCCGGTCGAAGAAGAGCAGCGCTACCGGCTTGGCGGCGTCACCTTCACCGGCAACACCCACGTGCAGAACGTCAGAGCGCTGCGCGCACAGTTTCCCACCAAGGACGGTGAATGGTTCAACGCCACTGCCATCGGCAAGGGCCTGGAGAACCTGCGCAAGGCCTATAACTCGCTCGGCTACATCAACTTCACCGGCGTACCTACCCCGCGCGTTGACGATGCCAAGCACGAGGTCTTCCTGGACATAGACATCGATGAGGGCAAGCCCTTTACCGTGTCGCGCATCGAGTTTCAGGGCAACACCATCACCCGTGACCGCGTCATCCGCCGCGAACTGCTGCTCGAAGAAGGCTCGCTGTACAACAGCAACCTGTGGGAACAGAGTTTGCTTCGCCTGAACCAATTGGATTATTTCGATCCCCTCAAGATCGATACCGACTCCGAACAGCACATCGATGCCGAGAACGGCACGGTTTCCCTGCTGCTGAAAGTCCACGAGAAGGGCAAGAACTCGATCGGCTTGAATGGCGGCGTCAGCGGCCTGTCCGGAACTTTCCTGGGCCTTAACTACTCCACCAACAACTTTCTGGGCCTGGGCGAAACCTTGAGCCTGCAGGGCAATATCGGCAACCTGGCACGCAGCGCCGTGTTCGCCTTCAACGAGCCCTACCTACGCAATCGACCGATCAGCGTGGGCTTCCAGCTCTTCTCCAGGAAGTCGGATTTCAATTCGGCTCGCAACTACGCCAGTGTGACCGGCAACGCTAACTTGTCCGCCGCCCAGCAATCGCTTACCCAGAACTACAACCAGTCCTCCACCGGGTTGAACTTTTCACTGCAATATCCGATTAAGCGCTCCTTCAAACGGGTGGGCGTAACCTACAGCTGGGATAAGTCGAGCATTACCACCTTCAGCCAGGCTTCCGCCAACCTCTTTCAGACGCTGGCTTTCCGCAGCGGTCAAATTCAGGGGCCGAATGCGCTGGAAGGCATTTACACCAGCTCGGTCTCGTTAAGCTATATCTACAATACGGTGGGCCCCACCCTTTTTCATCCGCACTACGGAACGGACATCTCTGCCGCTTTCCAGCTGGCTGGCCTGTTCGGCAATGTCCGCTATTTCACCCCGGTCGTGCAATACAAGCACTACATCGGAATGAAGGGTCTGCGTCCCAGAAGGGATGGGCGCAACACGCTTGGCTATCGCGCCCAGGCTTCTTACATTCAGGGTTTCAGCGGAGACGTCGCACCGCCTTTCTCCCGCTTCTATTCCGGCGGCGACAACGAGCTGCGTGGCTTTGATGTACGTGCAGCAACACCTTACGCCTTCATTCCGGTGCGAACGAATATCACCCTCACCAACCCCGACGGTACGCCCGTTCCCATTCAGCCCGGCAACTATACCCTGGGATTCATCACCATACCCGTCCCCATTTACCGGCCGGTCTCAGTGGGTGGCGACGTCAAGCTCACCACCAACGTCGAATATCGCATTCCCATCGCAGGGCCGGTTGGTTTCGCCATCTTCGACGACTTCGACATTACTTCTGTCGTTCGCCATTCCCAGTTGCGGCAAAGCGTTGAGGGTGCTGACCAGCTCAACTCACCGCTCTACGGCTGCACTTCCTACTTCAACGGGGCTTGCCAGGGTGGCCAGGCCATTCAGTTTATTAACGAAATCCGGCCCATCTCAGGTACCAACTTCCGGCCGCGCACGTCTGTTGGTGGGGAAATATCAGCCATGCTGCCCATCGTGAATGCGCCCATGCGCCTCTACTACGCTTACAACCTGCTTCGTCTGTTCGAGGACAGGCAGGGAGAAAGCCTGATCACGCGCAGCATGTTCCCCGCCGGCGGGGCGGGTGACTTCACCTACCAGGAAGCGATTTCTGCATATGACTCACTGTTGCATTTCCGTGAGCCAAGAAAGACCTTCCGCCTGAGCGTGAGCACCACCTTCTAAGAGCACCTTGCGAACGAAAATGGCACCCGATCCATTGTGGGCTGGGCAAGATGTGCGACTCTCTGCACTAAGCTGTTTGTTTTCCCCTGCGTTGACGCTCTTTCCGCCCGCACCTATAATCACTGCTGGCCCTGTGAATGTCTCGGTCCGTGTCTCTTCTTCGCATTTGCTGCCAGATGCGCTGGCCAGGTGACTGCAATGCAAATGCGCCTGCGGGAGACCCGCAAGCGAAGGCCCGCTTTCCGCTGAGACGCGGGCGATCTGGATTCAAAGATCAAAAGGAGTTTCGTATTCCGATGAAGCGTTCGTTCACCCTAGTTTGCCTACTCGCCTCCGCTACCGGCGTGGGCGCGTTAGCCCAGGCTACTGCTCCCTCTGCACCTACCCCGGCCGATGCAACGGCCCCTCTTGCTGCCGCGCCGGTAGTGCCCGCCAACGCCAAAATCGCCATCATCGCCTTTCAGCAGGCGGTAGCAGCAACCAACGAAGGGCAAAGGAATTTCGCTCAACTGCGGACTAAGTTCGAACCCAAGCAGGCTCAATTGAAGTCGCAGAGCGACGAGATCGATTCGCTCAAAAAGAAGTTGCAGGACGCCGGCTCCAATCTCAGCGAGCCGGAGCGCGATAGCCAGCTGAGAATCATCGATGAGAAGACAAAGTCCCTGCAGCGCTCTGCGGAAGACGCGCAGAACGAGGCCAGCGGTGCGATGAACGATATGTATCAGCAGCTGGCACAGAAGGTATACGCAGTGCTGGATGCGTACTCCAACCAGAATAAATTCACCCTGGTGCTCGATACCAGCGCCCAGCAGACCCCCGTACTGTGGGCCAGCGGGTCAACCGACATAACCAAGGCGGTGGTAGACGCCTACAATGCCAAATCCGGCGTTCCTCCGCAGCCGGCATCAGGTGCCAGCACTCCGTCGGCTCCGCGCCCGAGCACGTCCGCTCCCGGTCGCACCGGCACCACCCCCAGGCCCAGCACTACCAAGCCGCCGCAGTAGAGCGTTTCGAGCGGCTTTTGTCCCGGGCAGGCGTCGCTTGCCCGGGATGTAAAAAACTCTCAAATCACTCCTTGATGAGAGCAAAAATGTATCAGCCACGGCGCTCGGTGGGCTGTGGAAAATTGTGTGGAAAGCTCGGCCGTGCTTTTTGCCGCCTGCATCGCAGCCTTCGCGAAAGCCCTGGAAAACCTCGCGTACTACTCCCTAAGCCTCATAAATTGAGCTACTTGAATAGGCTATCCCGAGGGCAGCATCAGGGGATGCCGGGCTCGCCGGCAGGCGAGTCGAAATTGCAGCTTTCCACAAGAGCCCTCAAGGGCACTGGACCAACGTAACCTGAAATGGCACTCATTTGCTGCTATCCTCGCCGACTTTAAGCACCGCCAAAAAGGCCTCCTGGGGAATGTCGACCTTACCGATCCGCTTCATCCGCTTTTTGCCTTCTTTTTGCTTGTCCAGGAGCTTGCGTTTGCGGCTGATGTCTCCTCCGTAGCACTTGGCGATCACATTCTTGCGTAGCGGGGCGACCGTTTCCCGGGAGACGATTTTGGCCCCGATGGCCGCCTGGATGGCGACCTCGAACATCTGCCTCGGAATGAGCTCGCGCATCTTGGAGACCAGCGCTCGCCCCCGGTCGTAGGCAAAGTCGCGATGCACAATGATCGACAGCGCATCGACCGGTTCACCGGAAACCAGGATATCCAGCTTGACCATGGGAGACGCCCACATGCCCGCCAGCTGATAATCGAGCGACGCATAACCCCGCGAGACCGATTTCAACCGGTCGTAGAAGTCGAGCACGATTTCATTCAGCGGCAATTCGTAGGTCAGCATCACCCGCGTGGGGGTGACATATTCAAAGTTCTTCTGCCTGCCCCGCTTCTCCTCCACCAGTTTCAGGATGCCGCCGACATACTCTTCGCTGGTCAGGATGGTGGCGATGATCACCGGCTCTTCGATCTTTTCGATATCGCTCGGATCCGGCCAACGAGATGGGTTCTCCACTTCGATCACCGATCCGTTGGTCAGTGTAATTTTGTACCGCACCCCTGGGGCGGTGGTGATCAGATCCAGGTCGAACTCACGCTCCAGACGCTCCTGAATGATCTCCATATGCAGCAGCCCCAGAAAGCCACAGCGAAAACCAAATCCCAGGGCGACCGAGCTTTCCGGCTCAAAGAAAAAAGAGGAGTCGTTCAACCGCAGCTTCTCGAGCGCGTCCCGCAACAGTGTGTGCTCATGCGAATCCACGGTGTAGAGCCCGGCAAACACCATCGACTGGATGTCTTTGAAGCCGGGCAGCGGCGCCGCCGCGGGACGGGTATCGTCGGTGACCGTGTCGCCGATCTTGGTATCGGCCACGTTCTTGATGGTGGCCGAAAAGAAGCCCACTTCGCCGGCTGACAGCTGCTCGATTTCCAAAGGCTTGGGGGTCAGGACGCCGACCGCCTCGACATCGAATACCCGGTCATTCGACATCAAACGGATCTTCATTCCCTTGCGCAAAATGCCGTTCATCACCCGGCACAATACGATCACTCCGCGATAAGGATCGAAATGGCAGTCGAAGATGAGGGCCTGCAGCGGCGCCTCTGCGTCTCCGCTGGGCGGAGGCAGACGGCGCACAATCGCTTCCAGCACATCGGGAACACCAAGCCCCGTTTTGGCACTCACGGGAAGCGCATCGGTAGCGTCCAAACCTACCGTCGACTCGATCATTTCCTGGGTGCGCAGGACGTCCGCACTGGGCAGATCTATTTTGTTAATCACCGGAATCATGTCCAGCCCGTTGTTGATCGCCAGGTGGGCATTGGCCAGGGTCTGGGCCTCCACCCCCTGGGAGGCATCCACCACCAGCAGAGCGCCCTCGCAGCACGCCAGGGAGCGGGACACCTCGTAGGAGAAATCAACATGCCCGGGCGTATCTAGAAGATTCAACTGGTACATCTCGCCATCCTGGGCGAGGTAATTCATGCGCACCGCGTGGGCTTTGATGGTGATGCCGCGTTCCCGTTCCAGGTCCATCGCATCCAGCACCTGGGCCTGCATCTCCCGCGCCGTCAACGAGCCGGTCAGCTCCAGCAGCCGGTCCGAGAGCGTGGACTTCCCATGATCAATATGGGCGATGATGGCGAAATTGCGGATGTGCTTGGTGTCCATGAAGGGAAGCCGATCGGCGGGTGATGACTCAGTTGTGCAACGAGAGGCAGGTCTCTCCCCCGATCTTATCATTCACATTGCCGCGTTCCGGGCAATACAATCAAGGTCAACACATGTTCTACAGCAATGACAGAGGGGTGCCCGAAAGCGTTACTGCATGGGCTTATTCAGAGGATTGAAGATCGCTCCCAGAGCGTCGCTGCTGGTGCTGGCCGCGGCCTCGCTGCTGCTTGACGGGTGTGTGCCGGAAGACGCGGTGAGCAAGAGTTCGGTCAAATCACCCCAGGCGACCGCTCCTGCGCTTAAGCCTTCCCAGCCCGCTGTTTCTGCGGCCGCATCGCCTGCTTCGGCGGTCACCCCTGCCAGCCCCCAGGTCCAGGCCCTCATCGATGCGGTCGAATCGGCTTATCAGAGTGGTGTGGCCAATTACCGCGCCGGCAAACTGCAGCCTGCCAAGGCGGACTTTGACCGCGCCGTGGACCTGATGCTCACCGGCAATTTCGATTTGCGCGCCCAACCCCAGCTGCGGGACGAATTCGATCGCGTGGTGGACGCCGTCAATACGCTGGAGATGGAGGCGCTTAAGCAAGGCAATGGATTTGCTCCCAAAATAGAACCGGCTCCGGTCGATATCGCCAACGATGTCACCTTCCCGGTGGACCCAACCGTCAAGGCGCAGGCCATTCAAGAACTCAAGACCACCCAGTCCGATCTGCCGCTGTTGATTAACGATCCCGTTGCCGGCTTCATCAGCTACTTCTCCTCCAAAGGCCGCGGAACACTGACGCGGTCCCTCGAGCGGGCCGGCCGATATCACGCCATGATCACGGCGGTGCTGGCGGATGAGAAGGTTCCTCAGGATCTCATTTACCAGGCAGTGGCCGAGTCTGGCTTTCAGCCGCAGATCGTGAATGGCCGCTCCGGTGCCGGGGGGATGTGGCAGTTCATGCCCTACGGCGTCTATGGTCTCGCCCGCAATGGCTGGTATGACGAGCGCTTCGATCCGGAAAAATCAACCCACGCCTACGCTCGATACATGAAGGAACTCTACGCCCAGTTAGGTGACTGGTATCTGGCCATGGCAGCCTACGACTGGGGCCCAGGCAATGTACAAAAGGCGGTGGAGCGCACCGGTTACGCCGACTTCTGGGAGCTTTACCGCCGCAACGCGCTGCCCCAGGAGACTAAAAATTACGTTCCCATCATCATCGCCGCGGCCATCATGGCCAAGAACCCGCAGCAGTACGGATTGCAGTCGCTCACGCCCGACCCGCCGCTGGTCACCGACACCATCACCACCGACTACAGTGTTGACCTGCGCCTGATCTCTGACCTGGTGGAAGCGCCGGTGCAGGAGATTGCGGACCTCAATCCCAGCTTGTTGCGCATGAGCACGCCCGCAGACGCTCCTTTCGAGCTGCATCTGCCCGTGGGCAGCAAAGAGCTGTACCTGAAGCGCATTGCCGAAATCCCGGCGGACAAGCGAAATCAATGGCGGTTTCACAAGGTGGTTGCGGGAGAAACGCTGGCCACCGTGGCTCGCGATTACCACGTCAATGCGTCGGAGATCGTCTTCGTCAACCAATTGGATTCGGGCGACGATCTTTCCGCAACCGATTCCCTCGTCATCCCGGTGCCCCCTACATCCTCCAGCAAATCCCGGCTCACGCTTTACAAGGTCGAACACGGCGACACACTGGTTACGGTGGCCGATCGCTTTAACGTTACCGTGCAGCAGCTCCGGCGCTGGAATCATCTGACCGTGGCGCACCTGGTGCCGGGCCGCCGTCTCTATGTGGCCGAGCCCGCTCACATTGCCCGCGTCAGCAGCAAACATCGAGGGAGCACGACGAAAAAACCCCCTGCTCGCGCATCGTCTTCGAGCCATGCCAGCGCCAGGAATGGAAAAGAAACTTAATTCTTACTTGCGCGTCATTGGCATCCCGTTGCATGCTGTTGCTATAATCCGCGCCGCAGGCAAGTATGATGGAAAGCGGTTGTCTGCGATCCGAATCCGTCGCAACCAAAAGCCTTGGAGGCATAAGAATGCAGGACGAGCACAAACTGTACGCACACGCTGACAACGAGTTTGAAGCCGAGGCAGAAGAGTATCCAGATGAATTGGAAGGCGGCTTTGACGATGATGAAGAAGAAGAAGTGAGTGTCGTCGTAGCCACTCTGATTCCGGGCGTGGAGTCGCTTACTCCTTCTGTTCCGCCCCCGGCACCCGCCAAGAAATCTGCCAAGAAATCTGCGGCCAAGAAGACGGCCGCCCCCCCTGCGGCGGCCAAAGCAGCAGCGAAAGCTCCTGCCAAAAAAGCTCCGGCCAAAAAGGCCGTTACGAAATCTGCCGCGAAGAAGAGCACGAAAGGCGCGAAAAGCGGCAGTAAGGCTGCGAAAGCGGTCGGCAACAAGAAGAGCGCCAGTAGCAAAAAATCTACCAACAAACGAGGTATTCCTTTGGCAGTGAAGAAAGCAGCAACCAAGAAGTCGGCGGCGAAGAAGGCTCCGGCTAAGAAAGCAGCAAAGAAGTCGTCAGCCAAGAAGGCAGCAAAGAAGGCTCCGGCGAAGAAGGCGGCAAAGAAGAAATCCAAGAAGTAGTTCGCGACATAAGGCAAGCAAAAGAGCCCGGCTGGCAGCCGGGCTTTTTTGCGTCTGGGGATTGGATCGGAGGAAGCAAAACAGAGTTTTTCCGCAGCCTGTTTAGCCCCTGATGGGTCCCTTTCGAGTTCCCCCGCAAACTATTTCGCCCCTGCGTGCCGCATTGCAGGGGCTAGAGGTTGGATCAGCCTTTTTTCTCGTAGCCGTTCAGCGCGGCCAAAACCTGCTGGCTGTGCTGCGAGGGGTTGACGCCCGTCCATACCTGGACAATTTTTCCCTGCGGATCGATCAGAAACGTATTGCGCTTGGCAATCTTCACACCCATGTAATCTGCCATAGAGCCATACTGCACCACGACCTTCTTATCCTGATCGCTAAGCAGCTTAAAGCTGAGCCCTTCCTTGGCACAGAACTCCTTGTGGCTGCCGGTCGAATCAACGCTCACACCCACCACCACGGCGTTCAATTTCTGATATTTCTCCATATCCTGCTGGAAGTTGTGCGCTTCAATGGTGCAGCCGGTGGTCATGTCCTTGGGATAGAAGTAAAGCACCACCCACTTACCACGGAAATTATCCAGGCTAATGTTGGAACCATCTTGCGATGGCAGGGTGAAGTTGGGGGCCATCTGGCCGGCTTGTGGCAGGGCGGTATCATCGGCTTTTCCGCGAACGCTTAAGATGGCGCCGGCGAGCAAAACCACCAGGACTGCGAGGAAGGCTACTCTTGATATTTTCACGGGAATCTCCCCCCTGATTAGAGCGCTTTTCGTATTTCCCTGTCCACTCACACCGCAATGATCGCGATACCGGCCGCTGCCGCCAGCTGGCGAACGGTGTCTAAGTCGAAGACCAGGGTGCGGCCGGCTTCAATCGAAAGGCACGTGGCACCGGCCCGGCGCATGGCCTCGATGGTGTTGGACCCGATCACCGGCACATCGAAGCGCATATCCTGGGCCGGTTTGGCGACCTTCACCACGCTCAGTTTGCGTTCCAATGTAGAAGCTTCGCCATCGGCCTCCAGGGTGCCCAGGAGCGCCCCGGCGCGTTCGATGGTGGCATCGGTACCCTCCATCGCCTCGACTGCTACACAAGCCTGTCCCGCGACCACCACCGTCTGCCCAATGTCAAAGCCGGCCAGCGCGGCAGCGACCTGGCGCCCGTAGGCCAGATCTTGTTCCTCTTCTTTCGTCGGTGCGCGCGCCGTCAAGACTCCTGGCCGCGCCAAGAGCGGTTCAAGGTAGGCGGTGGACGAGATCAGCTCGATTCCTTCATCGCTCAATACCTTGGCCACTGCGCCCAGCAGCATGTCAGTGTTCCGGGTACGGAGATTCAACAGCAGCTTGGCCAGCCGCCAGTCCGGGCGAATGCTGGAGAAGATTTGTTTGTGTTTGACCTGGCCGGCCATCACCGCCCGCGTCACCCCTTCCTGGTGGAAGGTTTCGATCAACCGCGAAAGCTCGCCCAACGAAAGCCAATAAACCCGTATGCCTGGGTCCTGCGCGGCCCGTGTATCCATTTCTGTTTCCGTTTCTTCTTTGATGGCCGCGACCACCACCTGCACTCCATGAGCGCGCGCTGCGTCCAACAGCAGAAATGGAAATCGCCCATTGCCGGCAATCAGACCCAGCCTGGTGATCGGTTCTGGTTTCACTCCGCCGCTCCTACTTGATCACGCCTCGCTGCGAGCGCTCGATAAAAGCGACCAGGTAGGCCACACACTCCTCCGGTTCACCCTCCGAGCGCAAACGCTCCAGGGCCTGCGAGGTGTTCAGCCTGGATGCCAGCAGGACCCGATAAGCATGCTGCAGGGCGCGCAATTGCTGCGGATTGAAGCCGCACCTCTCCAGGCCGATTCGATTGAGGCTGTAGGCATGCGTCTCGCGCTTGGCGGAGGTCAGCGAGTAAGGCAGAACATCCTGGGTGATGGTGGTCCCTCCCCCCACGTAGGCAAACTTTCCGATGCAACAGTACTGATGCACCGGGCAGAGCGCTCCCACACTGGCGTGGTCTTCCACCGTGACATGTCCGGCCAGGGTGGCGCCGTTGGCCAGAATGCAATGGCTTCCGATGGTGCTGTCGTGGCCAATATGGGTGTAGGCCATGATCAGGCAGTGGCTGCCGACCCGGGTGGTGCCGCCGCCCCCTTGGGTCCCGCGCGAGATGGTGACATATTCGCGGATGGTATTGTCATCGCCGGCTTCCAGGCCGGAGGCTTCCCCGCGATACTTGAGATCCTGCGGCGCAACCCCCAGGCAGGCGAAGGAGTAGACCCGGTTCCGGGCGCCCAGGCGGGTCTTGCCGTCCAGAACCACATGCGAAACCAGTTCACAGTCCTCGCCCAATTCGACGTCAGGACCGATGGTGCAGTAGGGGCCGACTTTGCAGGATTGTGGAATAGAAGCCGTAGCAGCCACGATGGCTGTTGGGTGAATGCTCACTCGTGATTCACCGTCTCCAAAGCCGGATCCACCGCAGCCGGCGCTTCCGGTTGGTCACTGCCAATGCGGGATGGCCTTGGCACTACCGCGCACAGGATGGTGGCTTCACACACCAGCTTGCCTTCTACGTAGACCTTGCCCTCGAGCCGTGCTGCCAGGGGCCTCCAGTTCAAAACATCCACTTCGATGCGCAGCTGATCGCCGGGCGTTACCGGTCTGCGGAAGCGAGCCCGGTCGATACCGGAGAAGACCAACAGCTTGTGTTCATGATCCGGGACCTCGGGCAGCAGCAGCACCCCGCCTGCCTGGGCGATGGCTTCCACCATCAGCACTCCCGGCATGATGGCGTAGTCAGGAAAATGGCCCTGGAAAAACGGCTCGTTGATGGTCACGTTCTTGATGGCCACGATGCGCTTTTTGCGGCTGCTTTCGAGTACGCGGTCAATCAGGAGAAAGGGATAGCGGTGGGGCAGAATGGCCATGATCTGGCGTATATCCAGCCCTTGCGCCGCCTCCTGCCTGGGGTTCTCTTCTTCCATGGTCGCAGGGCAGATTATAGAGCATCCATGTGGCTATTTCTTGATTTTGGAGGCCGCCAGGTCAGGATCGAACATGTCGGGCGTCAGCGGAACATCGTAGCCTGCGTGGATGAGGAAGCGCTGATTGGTCATGTCGTCATTGTGATAGCGGGTCAGGGTATAGGGGGTGGGCAGCCCTTCCACCGGCTGGTAGTTGTCGTAGGTTTCCGAGTCCGTATTTTTGTCCTTGTACACCGGATCGCGCCATTGGTAGCTGCGGCGCAAGGGCAGATGCGTTTCCGCATCCGTCTGGATGGTGATGCTGTCATTGTCTGCATTGATGAGCGTCGTTTGGTCGGCCAGGTGGCGCTCCACCAGCTTTTGCCCGTCATAAATGAGCACTGTCCGGGGATCGTTGAGCCACACGTGGATAGCGGTCCAAATCGAGTGCGCGCGACGCCGGAGGAGTTCCTGAATCTGGTCCTGGGGCAGTTCCTTTTTGCCCTTGTAGGTCACCTCCCAAACGTGGTCTGCGGAAATAATTTCCAATACATCTCGCTTCTTGCCCAGTTCGATGCGCGTCTGGTCGGGAAATTTCTGGATCTCGTAGAACTCTGAGGTGGCGCCGGTGGGTTTGCCCTGGTAGAAGCCGGAAGTCCGGCCCTGCTGCATGGTGTTGGTGAGCGAGAGCCATCGCTGGCCGCCGAGGGCGGCAACCATCGCATCGAGGGTCGCCCGCGCCTTCTTCTGGTTCGCCGAACCGTCTTCATTTTGTGCCCCGGCCGGGTGCAGCGACCACATGATGAGCAACAGACAGGCAAGCCGCACAAACCCTGATTTCATCCGCCTCCTCCAAGCAGCCAATTGTACAAACCGGCTCCCCCAAACCACGAACCCGGGGTGCCCCACATTCCCCCTCGAGTTGCTGGGCAGCGGTTCTAATGAGAAGCAGCTCGCGAAGCCAGCAACTGCTTCCGATCCTTCAACAATTTTCGTTGTGCTGCCGCCGGCATCGCCAGCACATCTCTGGTTCGTTTCGGCAGCTTGTCGTAAGTCAGGCGGCGCCCGGATTCGAGCAACTCTTCCAGCTCGCGACTGCGGAAGACCCCCCAATGTTCGATTGCTACCCAATGGGCGCGCGCCAGGTACGGAGCAGGAAACACACCATCCGTTTCCAACAACTCTGCATACCGTTCCGGCCCGGCAGCAAAAGAAAGAACCCCCTTATGGTCCTCATCCAGGTTGGTCAGCGCAAACATCTTGCCGCCGATCGCTTTATCTCCCACCCAATAAACCAGGTTGGCGCCCCACTGCATGGTCTCGACCACATGGGGCAAACTGAGCACGTATTCCCTTAGACGTTCCGCATCCATACTCGTACCACCTCACAGAGCCGCTCGATTTCCTCTTCCGTGTTGTAGTAATGCACGGATGCCCTGACCAACTCTTCGAGGCCCCGCCGTTCCATGTCGATGAGGGTCGAAGGCCGGTCCGAAACTCGAACCGCAATGCCTTGTTCCTTGAGCCGCTGCATCACTTCTCCGGCTGCATGACTCTGGCAGGTGAAGGTCACGATACCCGAGCGAACGCGGCCCAGGTCCTGGACCGTCACTCCTTTCACCTCGCCCAGCCGCTCCCGCAGCAGCCCGGCCAACTCCTGAACCCGGCGCTCGATATTCTTCAGCCCGAGCGCCAGCGCGTATTCGATGGCAACGCCCAACCCTAGCCGCGTAGCCGCCGCCGACTCCCAGGTTTCGAACCTTTTCGCGTCGCCGCGAACGGCAAACTTGTCTTGGGAAATCCAGCTGGCTGCGTGCATATCCAGCAGCGGAGGTTCCATCTGCTCGAGCATCGAGCGGCGGACATAAAGAAACCCGGTGCCCCGAGGGCCCCGGAGGTACTTGCGCCCGGTCGCGCACAGCATATCGCAGCCCAGCGCCTGCACGTCCAGCTGTATCTGTCCCGCCGATTGGGTGGCATCGAGCAGGAACGGGATGCCGGCTTGCCTGGCAAGCTCACCCACCCTGGCTGCCGGCTGTACCAGTCCTCCGTTGGTGGGTAGATGCGTGAGGGCGATTAGCTTGACCCGGGCATCCAGCAGCTTGCGCAAGGCCTCCAGGTCCACCTCTCCAGCCTGGTCACTTTCCACCACGTGAATCTCTGCCCCGGTACGCTGGGCGACCTGCAAAAACGCGATGTAGTTGCTGGCATATTCGTTGGCCGAGGTCACGATACGATCGCCGGCAGCGAAGCGCAGGGAGTAGAACGCCATTTCCCAGCCCCGGGTCGCGTTTTCCTGCAACGCAATCTCATCCGCAGCACAATGCAACAGCTGCGCCACGCTGCCATAGAGGGCCTCAAGTTCTGCTGTGACACGATCCGCTGCCTCGTAGCCGCCGATCTGTTCTTCCAGCCGAAGATGCTCGATCACCCTCGCGACCACGGGTCGCGGCTGTAGGCTGGCCCCGGCATTATTGAAGAAGATGGTCTGCTCGCAGCCCGCGGTGTCCGCCCGCAACCGCTCGATGTCCCAACCCACTAGCATAGCCCTCATCCGCTAAGCTTAACCCCTGATTCGACCCCTTATACTTGCTGAGAAGCCAATGCTAAAAGAGGTCTGCCCCATCCACTTCCCGCCTATTGATGAGCAAATGGACTACCTGCAGAAAGGGGCGGCGGAGATCATCCGCGTTTCTGATCTTCGCGAACGTCTGGAACTTTCGCGAAGGGACAACCGGCCCCTGCGTGTGAAAGCGGGTTTCGATCCGACTGCGCCCGATCTCCATCTCGGGCACACGGTGCTTATGCGGAAGCTCAAGCACTTCCAGGACCTCGGCCACCAGGTCATCTTTCTCATTGGCGATTTCACCTCGCTCATCGGGGATCCTACTGGCCGCTCGCTCACCCGCAAGCCGCTCACCAGCGATGAGATTGCCCAGAATGCAAAAACCTATACCGATCAGGTTTTCAGAATCCTCGACCGTGATAAGACCGAGGTTCGCTTCAACTCAGAATGGCTGTCCACCCTCGGATTCGAAGGCATTGTTCGCCTCGCGGCGCAATTTACCGTCTCGCAGATGCTCGAGCGCGAAGAATTCCATCGCCGGTTTAACAACCAGCAGCCGATTTCTCTGCACGAATTGCTCTATCCGCTTTCGCAAGGATACGACTCGGTGGCCCTGCGCGCAGACGTAGAGCTGGGTGGTACAGACCAGAAGTTCAACCTGCTCATCGGGCGGGAATTACAGCGGCACTATAACCAGCCCTCTCAGATCGTACTCATGACGCCCATCATCGAGGGACTGGATGGTGTGCAAAAGATGTCCAAGTCTCTGGGCAACGCGATTGGCATTCACGAGCCGGCCCCGGAAATGTATGGCAAGCTGATGTCCATCTCTGACCAACTCATGTGGCGGTACTGGACTTTCCTGACCGACCTGCGACAGAGCGAAATTGAAAAGATGCAGGCGGATGTTTCGAGCGGTGCTCTGCATCCGATGGAAGCGAAGAAGCGGTTGGCACGCACCATTGTCGCCGGTTTTCACTCCGAGGGGGCTGCGCGCAAAGCTGATGAGGATTGGGCCATGCGCTTCCAGCAGCGCAACGTCGAAGCCACGGCGGAAGAAGTCGTAGTGGATTTGCGGCAGGTTGCAGTTGGCGCGTCGCTCGACCTTGCGCTCAGTGATCAGAGCCAGCCCGTGGACGTCAACGTTGCCAAGCTCCTGGTAGCTCTGGGCCTTAAGAGTTCGCGCACCGAAGCCGAACGGCAAGTGACCGCCGGAGTCAACATCGACGGCGTCACCTCTTCAAACAAGCTGATCCATCTGGAAAAGCGGCCGGCTCGCATCGCTATCCGGGTGGGCAAGCAAGCCAAAGTCGCCCTGTTCGACTGATCGACCGCCAGGTTTCCTTAGGGAAGAACGTAGCCCAGACGCTCCTGGGTCCAGGATCCTTCGCATTGAGGGTCCGTGCTGACGAAATGATCGCTGCTGGTCTTGCAGCGGTAGAGAGCGACAAGGTTAAGACCCTCCACCGGCTGGGAGTATGCGTAGCCATCCACACCCAGCATGCGCGCGCCTTCGCAGGAACCATCGAGCGATACGAAATAGTCCGTGGATCCGCTCTTGCACCCAAAGAACGGGACGGTCGCGCCCTGCTGCGAACTTTGGTAAAGATGTCCCAGAGTGGACTGCAGAGAAAAGCCCCCATTGGGATCGATCCAGCCCGTCGTGACCTCGTGAGTGGTTTGGTTGAAATAACGATTAAGCGCGACTGGCGACGGATTCGGTGTCCACGCAAAGGAAGATATCTTCCAGTCCGCGATACTCCCTGAAGTTCCAGCGGAGGCCGGAGACGCATTCCACGGCGGGCGTGGGTTCGAAATCGAAGGGAGGATTTGAATGGCCGGACTGGGAACCAGGTTGCCATAGATGTCGCGCACGAAACCGGGAAGAAAGTTCGATTCGTATCCTGTCAGGTTGGTATCGATGTTGGTGATCAGTTCCCAGGGAGGAGCCCCGGTTAAAAGCGATGCATCTTTGATCCGGTAGAGCACAATGCCGTACTGGCCCCGCTCGACAACTCCGCCGGTGGTGGATGGATCGCGGTCACTGGTGTTGAAGCCGGCGTACCAATATCCGCTTGCTGGATCATAGGCCATGTCACCCCAGCTAAGGTTGCTGGGCCCCAGCCCGATGGTGGTTAACGCGCCCAGCGTAGAAAAATGCACTCCATCGCTGGAGACCGCCTCATAATGACTGATGGTGTTGCAGCAGTCCTCATAGAACATCCGGATGACGCCGTGCGTTTGATCGTTAAAAACCGCCGGCTGGCCCACGCCGTAACTATTTTGCGTGTCCGCTGGGATGATCGGATGAGGATACTTCTTCCAGGAGATGCCATCGTTGGAAAAAGCAACTCCTATAGCGTTATTCGTTCCAGTGAGGGAGCCGGTGGCAACGTAGTACATGGCATAGGTAAAACTCTCGCCATCGCCTAACGGATTGGCGAAAGAGCCCCCAATGACCTTGGGGTTGCAGGTATATACCGAATCCCACGCACCCTGGGTTTCGGCCAGCACCGGTACCGGCCCATAATGAGCCTGCGTTGCCAGGTCAATAGACTCATACTCGATGGTGTCTGAGAACTGCGTTCTATCAGTCGGATTGTAGGCCGAGCCACACCACCAGATCTGTTCCAAATTTCCGGATTGTATGACGGACGGCGAATAATCATAGGAGCCGGCTCTTCCCGCGACCGAGCCGGCAGGCAGGGGAGCAAAGCTGACGCCACAACCGGCCAAGCTGAGTCCTAATCCCAGTCCGATCGCGAAGGTAGTTCCCCTCAGTACGTTCATCCGAGTCATGGCATGCGGAGCCTTGCCCCGAGGCCGCACAGCAGCCCCTGGAGAGCTTCCATTAGGTAAGGCCTGTAGCGGAATTCAGGCGTCAGTGTAGCATTTTGCCCGGCGCTGCCGGAATCCCGCGCAGCTTTATCGTGGGCGCTTGAGTACGAGGTCCTTCAGCGCGCTGGGCAAGCCTGAGGCGTGTACACCATATTGGGAGTACCGCGTCAGAATCGGGCCGAGGCGGGCGAGGCGCTGAGCGGGAAGGTTCGCCCGGAAGGAAAGAAACCGCAAGTGCTCCTGGTAGGCCGGCAAAACCCCTCGCCTTTTATCCAGTACCATGGCCGACAATGCGTCGCATATTTGCTCCAGATCTTTGACCGACTCTGCCAGCCGGCTCCAATGCCTTTGCGCATTAGAAGCTCCCTGTGCTCGTTGCGCCAGCTTGTTGCGAAACCCGACCTGCTGAGAGCCGTGCACTCGATAGCGGATCAGCGGCTGGCCGATCGGCCTTAAGTCGGAGAAGGCGGCAGCGATCAGCGCGATCCATTCGTCATGAATCCAGCCCTTGCCTATGGGCAAAAAGCGGTCGCGCAGGCTGCTGCGGAACATCACCGTAGCTCCGGTCACAAACCTGTGTTTCGCCAACAGGCCGTACTGTCCGGCCCGCAACTCACCTTCGTGTTTGCCGGCGAAGCCAAGCCGCTGCCACAGCGTTGGGCCGGCCAACTCATTACTGTCGTTGATGACGTCCGCATCGGAGAAAACCAGGCCCGCTTCCGGATGCGCCGTGAACTCATGTGCGGAGCGCTGGAGACGATTGGGATACCAGATATCGTCCTGGTCGCTGAGCGCAATCAAGTTGCCTTCGCAAAGCCGGATCGCGCGTTCGAAATTTGTGGCAAATCCCAGATTGCGTTCATTCTCGAAGATCTTGACGGGAAAAGGAGCCGAGGCGGCGAATTCACGAACAATCGTAAGGGTTTGATCCGTCGACTGGTCGTCGCACACCACCAACTCATCCGGCAACCTGGTTTGTTGCTGAATACTGGCTAGCTGTTGGCGAAGAAATGGCTCACCGTTGTAGGTGCAAAGCGCCACCGATATCTTCTCCTGGGAATTGCTCATGGCGGCGCATGCAGGGCAATCAGTGGTTGCCTTCCCAATCCTAAACCCAACCCGGGCTCGAAGTCCTTGTGGTGGAGCTGCCCTCTTCCTGCCATCCGTTACTCCGCTTTGCTCCAGATGCCAGCCCTTATACTAGGGACAAGTCATGGCTATTCTCCTAGAGCAACTTTCGCCAACGCAAGCGCCACCCAAGCAGTTCCCGCCCCGGCAGTTCTCGCTCATAAATGAGCAGCTTGTTTACCTGCGCAAGCGAGCAGCGGAACTCATCCGGCTCTCAGATTTGCACCAGCGTCTGGAGGCCTCCCGGAAAACCGGCACAAGGTGAGAGGATGAGCGGTCTGCCGGAAGTGGAAGTTCTGCTCGCTACCTATAATGGCGCGCGGTTTTTGCGTGAACAGCTTGACTCTATTATCGCGCAGGATTATGGAAACATCCGCGTGCTGGCCAGGGATGATGGCTCGAGCGACGGAACTGTCGAAATTCTGGAACAGTATGCGAAAAGATTTCCCGGCCACTTCCAGGTGATGCCTGCGAGCGCCCCAACCGGGAGCGCCAGGAACAACTTTCTGCTCCTGATGAAAGCAGCGACCGCGGATCACATCTGTTTTGCTGATCAGGACGACGTATGGTTGCCGGATAAGGTGAGCAGAACAAAACAGGCAATGGATCAGCTCCAGTCCCGGTGGGGAACGAACATTCCACTGCTCGTTTTTTCTGATCTGCATGTAGTCGACGACCAGCTCAGGATTCTTCACCAGTCTTTCTGGTCGCACATGAACATTGACCCTGACCGCATGGACCGGCTGGCTGAGCTGATGGTTCAGAGTGTGGTGACAGGATGCACCGCGATGTTGAATCGCCGGTTGCTTGAACTTTCATTACGCATGCCCGACGAGGCGTTCATGCACGACCGATGGATCGGTTTGCTGGCATCGTTTATGGGGAAGTCAAGCGGGCTGAGGGTCCCGACTGTCCTCTACCGTCAACACGAACATAACGTCTTGGGTACCGGCCGCGACATCGCTGGTACCGTTGCTGCGAAGCGAGCCAGATCTTTGCTGGAGCGGATGCGGCGGCCTCATATCTCAGCGGAGCAGATCATCTTATGGAACATCAGCCAGCGAGATGCGACGGCCTTTCTGCAAGAATATGGCACTGACCTGCCGCCCGGAAAGCGCGACCTGCTCAGGGCTTTCCTACGCTGCCAGACAAGCAGAAGCCGATTCGTCCGAATCGCCACGTTCATCCGTCACGGCTTCTCTTATGTGGGGCTGAGACTCAATTTGGCCATGATACTTCATTTGTGGGAAATGAATGCTGATGAGCGCTAGTCGGCCGAGAGCCATCCTTCTTTTGGTAGCCTATGGGAGATGACATCACGCGCTTCCCCAACCTCGGTTTCAGATGGCTGCGTTGGCCCGGCTCAAATCGATGCTCAAATCGATGATCAAATCGATACCTCATGCTCGATTGATCCAGAAGGCGGTCCTGCCGGAATTCGGCAAATGTCGCATCCTTTCGCTGGTCGGAATTCCTGTCTACTTTCTATGCTTAAGAAAAAAATAAAGACCGCTTACATGCTTTTCCGCAAGGGAGGAGTGAAGAACGTCTACGATCATTCACGGCTTACCTGGCAAATTAAGACCAAGGGGCATAAGCCCGAAGTGCGTCTCGATGCGTGTAGGTTCAATCTGGACCGTATTGCTGACTTTCCCACCAAGGTCGAACTCATCATGAACAAATATGAGGCGCCGGAACGGCGTGCGGTCGCGCGATATATCCGGCAAAACTTACCCGTTGTCGAGTTGGGCGGTTCTATGGGTGTGGTGGCGTGCGTGACCAACAGACTCCTTAAAAGCCCCGCCGCCCACGTGGTCGTTGAGGCGAATCCGTTGGTGATTCCGCAGCTGGAACTCAACCGGTCGTTGAACCGCTGCCGATTCGAAATCGTGAATCGAGCCATTGCTTACGAAGTGGAGACTGTTACTTTTTGTCCTTCTTCCAATGTGTGCGTAAGTTCCATAACGACCGTGGGGGACCAGGCGCCGGTCACAGTGCAAACCATCCAGCTAAGCGACATCGTCCGCGATCGTGGATTCACGCGGTTCAATCTCATATGTGATATCGAAGGGCTGGAGTACGATCTGGTTTGCCATGAAATGGACGTGGTAAAAAATGCGGACACGATCATCCTGGAAACGCACGCCCGGTTCATCGGAGAGGACAAGTGCCGCCTCATGATGTCCAAGCTCGAACTTGCCGGTTTCAGAATTGTTAAGGAGATCGGATTTGTGGTAGTTCTGCGGCGATAACCTCGTCCCCTTTGAAACGTGCATTCGTTCTCTACCACAGGACTTCGCCCAAATAGATTTTCTAACCCAGGGTGCGGGAGGCTCCTGTTGAAAATGGCAAATGTCGCATAAGCGAAGAGTACTGCAGGGCTCCGTCTCCAACCTGGTGCGGATGCTGCTTTCCATGCTGGTCTCGTTGGTGCTGCCACCCTTGCTGGTGCATCGCATGGCGCCGCCTGAATACAGTGCTTGGGTCTTGATCCTGCAACTGAGCGGCTACGTCAATATGCTGGATTTAGGGTTGCAAACAGCGATTGGAAAATTTGTCGCCGAGTATGATGCAAAAGGCGACCGCGAAGCGAGCCATCATCTCATAAGTACATCGTTTACGATGCTTACCGTCGCCGCAGCGATTGGTTTTGCTGCGATTGCCGTCATGGTCTGGAGCGTGCCTCAGCTTTTTCACCAGATGCCGGCGACGCTCGTACCTCAAGTGCGTATTGCGCTGCTCGCGGTTGGCTTGTCTACCGCGGCTACGCTACCCTTCGGGGTCTTTCTTTCTACCTTCACCGGCCTGCAGCAATATGTTTTTCCCACCATCGTCGCCACCGCCAGTCGAGTGGGATCAGCTGCCGCACTCATCGTTCTTCTCCTCATGCATGGCAGCCTGGTGCAGTTGGCCCTCGTATATGCGGGATTCAATTTGGCCATGGCGGCAACGCAGTACTTTGGGTGGCGAAGGTTGGTGAAGGCGCGGGTCGATTTTTCATTTCTCTTCTTCCACCGCCGATCCGCGATCCAACTGGCAAAATACGGAAGCGTCATGTCCATCTGGATTGTTGCCATGTTGTTTGTCAGCGGTCTGGATGTTGTGATCGTCGGCCATTACCAGTACAAAGATACGGGCTTCTACGCAATTGCCAACGGCGCTGCCAATTTCATGCTGGCGATCGTTTCCAGCGTTTTTGGTCCGCTGGTTCCTGCCGTATCCTCCATGCAAGCGGGCACAACGCCGAGCCGGATGGGAGAAATTTGCATCCGGATGACCCGCTATTGTGCTTTGCTCCTTTGCCTTCTCAGCCTGCCACTGGTGATTGGCAGTTATCCTTTGCTCAGCTTATGGGTGGGAAAGCGGTATGCCCTGCAAAGCGCTTTTTATCTCCAGGTGCTGGTTGTAGGCAACGTGGTTCGACAGCTTGTTTCACCCTACATCATGTTTGTTGTGGCCACCGGAAAACAGCATCTGGCGACCATCGCCGCCATCGCGGAAGCAGCCGTCAACCTTGTTTTGAGCATTTGGCTGGTGCAGAGGATCGGAGCCGTTGGGGTTGCGGTCGGTACTCTGGTTGGCGCATTCGTCAGTTTCAGCGTGCATATTCTCGTAAGCATGCGTTACACCCAGCCAACCATCCTTATGTCGCGTTGGCGCTTTCTCGTGCAAGGGGTGTTGCGGCCGCTTTTGATCGTTGTACCTTCGCTTTTCCTCTATCCTTTTTGGAGAAAGCTGAATATGCTTCCGGCGCAGCCGGCTGCACTCGCGGCTTGGGCTGTGGTGACCGCGGCCATGGCCTGGTGGGTGGTATTGACCGCAAAGGATCGACAAGAACTCAGCGCAGGCCTGCTCAGATTCCTGCCCTGGCGCACGGTGAGAGCCTAACGGGCATCTATGACCGGCGGCCGTCGCTCTCACCCTTCCCTCAAGGAATGCGTTGCCAGATCGACATCATTCCGAAGCTTTGAACCGGTCGATATTTGCTGCGAATGTATTCATCCAAGAGCGTCACGCCGGTGCTGATGGAGCTGTCATTCGCTTCTCGCACCAAATCAAACTCTGAATTGAGCACAATATAGGGTGGAGCATTGGCCGCAAGCTCGTGCACCATCTCTGTCTGGATTTCGTAGGTATTCTGCAAAAAAGGATCGAAGTGAGACCACTTGGTTGCCGGCAAACGCTGACTCCCGAAATAAATCAGGTTGTCGTTGGCAAATATTCTATCGTGCCTCGTCGCCCCGACATAGAGCTCTTGATCCGGAGCAGTATGGTTATCAATGAACTCGATGGTGCGAACGCGATCGATCTCAGGGAAGAAGCAAAACCCCTTGGTGAGAGAATTTTTTAGCTTGCACCACGTGGTCTCCGCTTCCGGCATAGTTCCTCGGGCGGACGAATAGATGTATTCCGGCACCGATGAATGGCGTATTTGGAGGAATCTTACCTCGTGGAGTGCAGACCATGTGGCGGATACAACCGAAAGCCCTACCAGACCTAAAACGGAAATTCGAAGCAGCCGGGGAAACGATAACCTGTGCTCAAAAAGCACAGCAATCAACAGCAACGCGGGAATGATACAAAGATTAAGCTGGTAAACGCTCATTCGCACAAATGCCTTCAGGTACATTACCAAGGCGAGAAGGGCAAACATAAGCAGGAAACCGTGCCACTTTTTCTGCTCTGACGTACTTCCCAAACTGACCGCATCGTTGCCGCGGACTCCAAAAAGACCCGCGAATGCGACATAAAGCGAAATGGCGATCGCTGCCACCGGCAGGTAAACCTCCAGGTTTTCCAAACCTTTCAGGTCGATCGTGGGGAATGGTAGATTGCGTCCGCCATGGTAGTACCTGGATGGATAGATAATCATGTCGAAGGCGAAGTCGTGAAAAGGCGCTACCGACAGATAGTAAAGTGCGGGCAGTACAATCATCAGCGCGGCTCCAAGCAAGTAGGGCCACAGAGCGGATGCCATGGCCTGCAATCTGCTGGAGGTACTTTTGCAGTAGATGGCGATGATGACGACGCAAGCATGGATCCCAACCAGTGCGAGCCCGGTGTCATAACGAAACAGCGTCGCGGCACCGACGAGGGCCCCGGCGGTAAACATACGCCGCGGGGAGACCCTGCTCAGAAAGACAGGAAGGATTAAGGTCGAGCTGATTAGATTTAGAAGCGACGCCGGCACATTCGCAGTGCCAGACAGGTTAGGCAGCCCGAAGAGCCACAGTACAGTGACAAGGGAGGTGCAGACCGCAACAGTTCGGCGGCAATACGAAGAAGTGAGCGCGTAAACCCACGTTACTAAAGCCGCTTTGATAAACAGGTCGAAGAGCCGCTCGACCACAAGCGATTCTCCGAATATCTTGAACAGGCCTGCAAGAACGTAGAACTGTGCCGGGCCATAATTGGCATAAAAATCCCGATGAGGGATCTGACCCGCCGCCACCCGCATAGCTCCCGTGAGTGCGAGTCCTTCATCGTAAACATTAGAGAGCCGAGACATCCCAATAAACAGAATGAGAAATGAGGCCGCAAAAACCAAGGCGAATTCAATAACAGTTCCGCTCAGGGTTTTCGCTTGCCAACCGACAGAGTAGTTGCTGTCTTGCAGGCTTACGTTCTTTGTATACAAAAAATCCTCGCGCCCGGTCCTTGTGTTGGCGGCTTTCGACCATTTCTGTTCCATTTGTCGATTGTGTTCCTCGGTTCGCCGCGCTACGACGCAGCAGGGCATACAAGGCACAAGTGAAACTGAATTCCGGCCACAAATCAAGAATACCCCAGCTTGGCACCGAGAGAATTTTGTCCGGCTGGTATACTTGGCCGTGATGTAAGTCAGTTCACCCGTTCCTCCGCCGTCCCGCGTTGAAATGCCAGCGACCCAAACTTCTCACCCACCCTCATCGATACTGGCAGTCGCGGTGGTGTACAAATGCGAGTTTTCCCAAAGTCACTCTATTTCCTCCCTGTTCCAGATCCTCAATGAAAATCCTGAGTTGGCCAAGCACTTCTCGCTAGTGCTCTATGACAATTCGCCTGAGCCGCAGGCTCTTTCGCTGCCGGCGATTTTCCCCACCCATTATGTCCACGATCCCTCCAATGGAGGCTTAGCGTCAGCCTACAACTTTGCCTTGGAGCGCGCCGAATCGGAAGGGCGCGCATGGCTATTGCTACTTGACCAGGACACCTCACTGACACGCGACTTTCTTTTCGAATTGCTGGAAGCTGCTAACAGCTTGAACGCCTCTCCCGGGGTGGCAGCGATCGTTCCCAAATTACTGGTGAACGGCATCCTGCACTCTCCAGCCATCCCCTTCATTGAGCAGATGAGGCGTCAGTTCCTGCCTCCCCCAAAACCCATAAGTCTGGATGTTGTAGGCGTCTTGCCGCAACGTATGTGCTCCTATAACTCGGGCTCTACGTTCAGGGTCTCGGCGTTGCGATCGGTCGGCGGCTTTCCTTTGGAGTTCTGGCTGGACTTCCTGGACCACGCTGTCTTCGACGCGCTCTTTGCGGGTGGCTATCGAATTTACGTGATGCATGCCAAGCTGGCGCACGAGTCGTCCTATTCTGACCTCGGCAGCATGCCGATATGGCGCCTGCACAATGTGCTCATGGCCCAGACGCTTTATGTCAAACGGAGCGGAAACTTTATCGACCGGCTCCTCTACCGGATCTATCTGTTGCGCCACAGCCGGAATGTTCGACGAGCATGCAAAGATCCGCGGATGTGGCGAGAGACTGCGCTGCAGGCTTTTCTTTTGAGGGCTCCTAAACGGCCGAGTCCTTCGTCTCCGGTAGCCCCTCGATAGAACAACCGCATTCTTGCGTGGCCTAACAGGCCAACCAAAAAATAAGCTTTTGTTAACTTGTTTTTCCCCGGTATCGATCCTAATCTAGGGCCCCATGAGTATCGGGATCAGATCGCGCCTGCTTTTACTCGTCCGGCTTGGTTTGCAACCTTTTAAACAGGCTGGCGGGTGTAGCGTGCTGCTGCTGTCGCTGTGGTTGATCGGGGGTCACCGTCCGCTGGGGGCAGTTACCAAACCACACATCGTCTTCCTGGGTTCCGGAAAAAACGTTCCTTACTCCGTCGCCGGAGACCCGGCCGGGGCTATTCCCGAGGAAAAGCAGCTTCGCGTTCGCCCGCTTCTGGTCGATGGCAAAGTCAGGGAATGGACAAACGGTGAATCTCACGCGATTACAGACCGCAGCTTCGTCGTTCGCCGCGCCCTGCGCCTCAACGACGCGCTTCCTGGTGACAAGATCGAACATTGGGTATGGCAACGCGGCCCCTGGCTTCTGGTTGATCGCGTGAAGGGGAGCGTCACCGCCCTGCACCTGCCCGATTACGATCCCACTGTCTCCGCAGTCATCTGGTTCCGTGACTACGCTGCGTATTGTGGCCTCAGCACCAGCGGCAAACAACTGTATGCCGTGGTCGCTCAGGTAGCCGCCCGCAAGCCGGTCATGGCAAAAAAGCTTTCCGCCTGGTCCCCCGGAGAGAACCAGGGGCCGGCCTGTGCAACTGCAGTGTGGCAACGAGAGCCGCTGCGAGTTACCTTTCAGCCGACTGGCGCAGCCACCGTCAGCTACAGCCTGGTTGGCCTGTCCGCTGTCCTGGTGGAAGACGGCGATGGGAATGAAGACAGTGCGCCGGCAGCGAGCAACAATTAGCCGCGGACCTGGCCCGGCAACTGCCTCCGTACCATACGCACAGCGTGAACGTCGAACGATATAATGCATCGATGCCATCAACGCTGAAACGCCTGCTGCCGCCTCCGGTGCGCAGGGTTCTAAGAACCTCCCAGGGAGCAATTCTCGATCTGATCGATGCAGCACGCGGTCTCGATCTTCCTCCGCACCGATTGCGGGGCTTTGTGGGCGACGGAAGTTTTACCGCGGCCGGGGAGGAACATCTTCGCTATTTCATTGAATATGGGAAACTGCGTCCAGACTACAAGGTGCTGGACGTCGGGTGCGGTATCGGAAGAATGGCGCTGCCGCTTACCCGTTACCTTTCCCCAACAGGGGAATACTATGGCTTCGATCCCACCCCGGCAGGTGTAAATTGGTGCACCGAGCACATCTCCAGCCGCTTTCCTAATTTCCACTTTGCAGTGGCTGACCTGCACAACGAGTTTTACAATCCTCAGGGCAAATACCAACCTGAGAATTTTCGCTTTCCTTACGCAGACAATTCCTTCGACTTCATATTCCTGACCTCTGTGTTTACTCATCTATTCCCCGATGCGATGAGAAATTACTTCTCCGAGATTGGTCGCGTTCTCCGCCCAGGCGGGCGGAGTTTCATTACCTACCTGCTGATTAATCCGGAATCGATCGCGCTGACAAACGAGGGCAAAAGCAAGCTGAATTTCGTACATGAATTGAACGGCTGCTGGACGGCCTTTCCCGATAATCCCGAGGCCGGACTGGCCTTTGAGGAGGCTGCGATCCGGAGCCAGTACCAGGCGGGACCGATCCACAGGGAGGAGCTGTTGTATGGCCGATGGTGCGGTCGCCAGGGCGGATACGGGGGCTTTCAAGACCTGATCATCGGGATCAAAGAGTAGTTACATTCCGGCCTCGGGCTGGCGAACCGCACGGTATGGTCTAGCATCAAGATATGACGGAAATCCTACCCACATTCGATGATCTTCTGGAGGAAGCCAAGATTGCCCACGGACATCTCTGCGCAGGGCAGATCCTGGGTGTCCGTTTGGCCATGCTCGGGTGCCGCCGCCTCGGCCTAGAGCAACCACGGGGACGTGATCGCAAGCGTCTGGTCACCTTTGTCGAAATCGATCGTTGCGCTACCGATGCCATCGGCGTAGTTACCGGTTGCCGGCTGGGCAAGCGCGCGCTCAAATTTCGCGACTGGGGGAAAATGGCAGCAACCTTTGTGGACCTCGAAAGCCATCGCGCCATTCGCATCGCCGCCAGGGAATCGTCCAAGACGCTGGCGCGGGAGCTGCACCCGGAAATAGAAAATAAAAACCTGCAGCAAATGGCCGCATATCGTGAGATGAGCGACCAGGACCTTTTCCAAGAGCAGTGGGTGCAGGTAACCCTCGATGCCAAGGAATTTCCAGGCTACAAGGGAGAGCGCGTCGCCTGCGATCAATGCGGAGAAGGAATCAACTACGACCGGTTCCTGGTGCGGGGCGGGCATACACTCTGCCTCTCCTGTGCCGCGCCGGAGGAGCGATATTACCAGCCGCTCTCCGCGGGCTCGCGCGATGAAGCCTCTCCAGTGCCGGCGAAACCTCAAGGAGAATGCCTCTGAGCTCAGCAAGATCTGGGCGTAATCAACCTTGCTTCGTCCCAGCTTCAACCGCTAAGGCAGCACGGAAGACGGTCGCTTCATCGAAATGCTTGCCCAGGATCTGCGCCCCAATGGGCAAACCCTGCGACGATTTCCCGCAGGGTACAGATATCCCGCAAATCCCCGCCAGGCTTGCAGTCACCGTGTAGATGTCGGCAAGGTACATAGAGAGTGGATCGTCGGTCTTTTCACCCAGCTTGAATGCCGGGGTCGGCGCAACCGGTGTCACCATTACATCCACTTGCTGGAATGCGGCGAGAAAGTCCCGCGTAAGCAGGGTTCGCACCTGCTGAGCCTTCTTATAGTAGGCGTCGTAATAGCCTGCGCTTAGAGCATAGGTCCCGAGCAGGATGCGCCGCTTGACTTCCGCTCCGAAGCCGATGTCACGCGACTGCCGGTACATCGCATTCAGGGTATTTGCATCCTTGGCGCGGAAACCGTAGCGCACTCCATCAAACCTGGCCAGGTTGGAACTGGCCTCGGCCGTCGCCAGCAGGTAATAGGTCGGAACAGCATACCTGGTGTGGGGCAGCGAAATGGGTTGGATCACACATCCTGCCGCGCGCAAACGTTCGATCGCAGACTCCACCGCAGCGTGCACTTCGGGGTCCAGGCCGTCGCCAAAATACTCCGCCGGAACGCCGACCCGCAAGCCCTCTACCGGCTGCTCTAAAGCGCGCACATAATCAGGCACTGGCCGCTCTGCGGAGGTGGAGTCCAGCGGATCATATCCGGCGATCACCCCCAGCATGGTCGCCGCATCGCGCACGCTTCGAGTCAGCGGGCCAACCCGGTCCAGCGACGAGGCAAAGGCGATCAAGCCGTAGCGCGACACACGTCCGTAAGTAGGAAGCAAGCCCACTACGCCACAGAAAGATGCGGGCTGACGAATCGAACCGCCGGTGTCACTACCGAGCGCAGCGGTTGCCATGCCCGCGGCCACAGCGGCCGCCGAACCACCGCTTGAGCCTCCTGGGACACGATCCAGGGCGATTGGGTTCCGTACCGGGCCATAGCCGGAGTTCTCCGTCGAAGATCCCATAGCGAACTCATCGCAATTAAGCTTTCCTACCAGCACCGCGCCGGCAGCTTCCAGACGTTTCACGACGGTAGCGTCGTAGGGCGGTCGATACCCTTCGAGTATGCGAGATCCGGCAGTCGCCGGAGAACCCTTCATCACCAGTACGTCCTTGATTCCTATGGGAACACCCGCCAGTGGGGGCAGCGGACTGCCCTGCGCGGCGAGTTGATCGATCGCCGTAGCGGTCGTGAGCGCCCGTTCGCGATTCACCGCCAGGTACGCGTTGATGACGGGATTCTGCGCTTCAATCTCGGCAAAGCAAATCTCCGCCAACTCGGTGGCGCTGGGCTTTGCATGGCGCACTGCGGCTACAACCTCAGAGATAGATGTCTGTTTCAAATTCATAGTTTATTTTCGTTGGCGACAGAGTCATCCGTTTAAGTTTTGCTTCCGGGTCGTCTTCGTGCTGCGTCCCGCACTCGTGAACGTCCAAGGTTGGAGGCAACTTGTAGACGTGTTCTTGAATCGCTTTGGTTAATATAGCCTGTTCCTGTGGGGAAGAGTCTGTTCATCCGCGGATCGATGTACATCGCACCCGGCGCCTCGGTTCGAGATGCCGGCCACCTGCCAATTCAAGCCATGCTCCGACTTCACTGTACGTCAGAGATCTACCGTTTTCGCTGAGTTCACTACGCCTTGACGTCGTATTTGGGCTTATATAATTTGGCAAACTGCACCGACACCTTACCAAGGCCGGACTTTTGAAGGAATTGTTTTGCATGCCGCACTCATCTGTAGTCGAAACCCAGTTTCGTGCGGAATCTCAAACAGAGTTTTTCGACCGGCATCCCGCGCTGCCGATTGTTCTGCTGCTTTTATTCCCGTTTGCATTGCAGGTGCCGCTTTGGCTACTGGGACTGAGCACCGATCCCATCTGGTTCTATTCGAGCATTGTCAGCGGCGCGCATGGGATCCCAGGATCACCGTATGTTGATCCAAATGCCGGATTCACGTCCCAGGCTCTGGGCCATCTGGTAGCGTGGGACTGGCTGCACGGAGTGATCCCCTGGTGGAATCCTTACACTGGCATTGGGGTACCCCTGGCGGGAGAGTTGCAGCCAGGTGCATTCTTCCTGCCGTTCAATTTGTTGCTCCTGCTCAGGGAGGGTGTGCTCTGGCAAAGGATCTCTATACAGATCCTTGCCGGACTCGCGACCTACGCGCTCTTACGCGAGCTCGGACTCAGCCGGCTGGCAGCATTTCTGGGTGGCGCCCTCTTTGCGGTCAACGGCGTGATTGCCTGGACACCAGGACCTGCGGCCGTATACTGCTCGTCGCCTTTTCTTCCCTGCTTGCTATGGGGCATTGAACGCGCGCGAAAGCCGCGACCAGGCGCTGCAAGTATCCTCGCCATCGGGCTGGCGATTGCGTGGTCGATTCTTGCAGGCTTCCCCGAGGCGGCTTATATCAGCGGGTTACTCGCTCTCGCCTGGGGACTCTATCGCCTGGCCTCCACACCGGCGCGCTGGGTTTTTGCCAGGCGTGCGCTCGGTGGCTTCGCACTCGGGTTGCTGGTTGCCACGCCGCTACTGATCGCTTTTGTGGATTACCTGCTTCAGTCAGACTCCTTCGAGGTCCACAAAAAGAGTGGGATGTCAATGCCATGGGCGTCACTCCCACCGATCGTGATGCCCTATGTCTATGGACCTATGAACGTGCTCATTGGCACATGGGGAAGTTTTGGAGGCTACACAGAAGCGCTCGTCCTTGTCATGGCGATGGCCGGGCTCATGCGCAAGTCGGCCGATCGTGGGCTCAAGCTTCTGCTGCTGATATGGGTTCTGCTGTGCTGGGCTCGCAACTTTGGTGTGCAACCGATCACCGCGATTATCAATCACCTGCCGTTGCTGGATCGGGCCCTCTTCTTCCGATATGCGGGTGCATCCTGGATACTGGCATTGACCATTCTCGCGGCGTATGGTCTGGACGAGTTTCGCGGCACTGCGCCACGACGCCGCAACTGCTTTGCGATGGTCATGATCCTGCTCCTGGTTTGCGTTGCCCTGGCGTGGCCGCAGAGGGCCTTCTGGGGATGGTCCCACGGCAAAGCGCTGGTCATGTTCGCGTTCCTGGGGGCAGCCCTTTTCTGGGTACTCGCTGGACTGACCGCACTCGCTCTGGCATGGCGGATTTCGCGTCCGGAGAGGCGCCGGACAATCCTCGCAGGCCTGCTGGTTCTCGATGCTGCAGTGATGTTCCTGGCGGCGCAGGTCAGCGCCAGACGAAATAACCAGGTGGACGTGCAAGCGATGCAATTCCTGCACGATCATCAAGGACTGTCTCGCAATTACACGCTGGGTCCGCTTGCCCCCAATTACAGCGCCTATTTTCAGGTGGCCGGCATCAATCACAATATTCTTCCGGTTCCCAAGTTATGGGCGCAATATGTCGATCGTCATTTGCTGCCTGGCTTTGACCGGGACACCGGAGTCACTTTCTACTGGCCGGCCTGGGGTGATACCAGCGACGCCGGGGCGCGTACATTCAGCACGAATCTCGCGAACTTTCGCGATGTCGGAGTCAGGTATGTCTTAACCAACCCTGGCCAGAGCGCACTCCCAACGACCTACCTCGATGCGACCGATGCGAACCTGCCACCTGGCGGCGGAATGAAAACGCGAGCTGGAGAACCGGGAGTTCTTGCGTGGTTCCAATCGGTGGCCGATAATCCGGCAAAACCGGCAGCCGAACGTTTTGTTGTGAGAGCCCTTGCCCATTCGCTCACGCGAGCGGTGGGTGTGGTGAAGGATCAACCAATCGTTACCAGTGAAAAAAATCGACTTCCCACCAGCCATGATGAGAACTCGGCGGACCTGATTCTGTGGCCCGGTCAGGCCGCCGAGACGGTCGTTCCCATGCCGGCGGCCTTCGCCCAATCTGGGATCGATGGAGTCGGAGTGCTTGTGACGGATAGCGATGCCCCCGCAGATGGCGAGCTTGAGGTCAGGATTTGCGCCGAGCAAGTGTGCCGGTCGAGCCTGGAATCGCTTTCCAAATCCGGCAACAGTGCGTTTTTCGAGGCACACCTCGATAAGCCGCTTGCCGCGCTCCCAGCAACCCCGTTGCATCTGACCTTCACCCACCAGGGCGGATCCAGGCCGATCGCGCTGGCCGTTTCTGCCGGGGCGAACCAGCAACTCCAGGGACCAGGCGGCGCGCTCCCCGGTAGGCGATTGCGTGTCACTTTTGAGGATTCCATGCTGATGCACGGCTTCCATAAGGCTTACGGGGATTCGGTGATGGACATCTGGGAGGTGCCTAAACCTGCCCCTTACTACGAAGTGATGCAGGGTGGTCCTTGTACCCTGGCGACCGAGCAGCGGGAGGATGTCACAGCCGTGTGCTCGTCCCCTGCCAAACTGCGGCGCAGGGAACTCTATATGCCTGGCTGGAACGTGAGGAACAACGGTACGGCCATCGAAGCGGTCCAGCAGGATGGCATCTTCCAGGCGACAATGCTGCCGGCCGGGCTTAGTAGGGTTCACTATAACTTCACGCCTCCTCACATGGAGATTGGCTGGGCAGCGTGCCTGACGGGCGTGATGGGACTATTTTGGCAGCTACTTCGGATCGCTCGGAGGCTCGTGCGATCGCGAAGCCACAAGCTGCTAAGATCAAGTGGCACAATCCAATAAGGTAAATCTAGCCTCTGCCGTCCCATGGAAGCGAAGGATGAATAGTCGTGTTATTTCGATCGTTGTGCCTTGTTACAACGAATCGAAAACCTTGGAAACAATTATTAATAGGGTGCTTGTCGCCGATGTCTCTGGGTTAGAGCGAGAAATCATAATTGTTGATGACGGATCCCAAGACGACTCCGTGAACATCGCAAGGGCTCTTGCGGAACGATCTTCGAACATACGCGTTTTCGAACATAGAATAAACCTGGGCAAAGGTGCTGCCCTCCGGACGGGATTTCAAGCCGCCCGCGGAGAGATAATCATTGTCCAGGATGCCGATCTCGAATACAGTCCCAGTGACTATCCACGGTTGCTTGCTCCCATCCTCGATGATCGTGCCGACGTAGTCTACGGTTCCCGATTTCGCAGCGGTTCGGAAATGCGCGTGCTTTTCTTTTGGCACAACGTCGGCAATAGTATGTTGACCCTGTTGTCCAACATGATGACCAACCTTAACCTCACCGACATGGAGACTTGCTACAAAGTCTTTCGTCGCGAGGTGATTCAGGCGGTCACGATCCAGGAGGACCGTTTCGGCTTCGAGGTCGAAATCACAGCAAAAATTGCGCGGTTACCGGTAAGGCCCCGCATTTACGAAGTAGGTATTAGCTACAGCGGGCGAACCTATAGTGAAGGCAAGAAAATTACGTGGAGAGACGGGGTTCGCGCAATCTGGTGCATCCTCCGCTACAACATTTAGCCCGCATCTAAAAAGCGACAACCTTGGTCGAAGCTGCAGCCCTCTTCTCAGGGCTCCTACAGGCTGCGCAAAAACTCTGTTTTGTATCAGGGCACGACTTTAGTCGGGCCGTAGAGTGCCTTGGTGCCAGCCCCGGACTTTAGAGGCTGCGGAAAAAGTCGATACCTAGCGAAATCGCAGCCCTCAGCGGCTAAAGCCGTATTGATTCTACAGTTGTTACGTACGGCCTAAAGGCCGTACCCTTCAAAAACCTGGGTTTTTCCGCAACCTCTTTAGTCCGGGGGAGCGGGCTTTCAAGCCCGCGGGATCGTTCCGGTATAGAAATTGAGGGCTTTAGCCCTGGTGTACGTAATCTTATATTCTTCTAAACCAAACGGGCTTTAGCGTGTGCATGAGAACTGGGCTTTGTATCAGGGCACGACTTTAGTCGTGCCGCACAGATTGCAAATATGCCGGGCTTTAGCCCCTGAGGGCATCTTTTTATCAGCGCAGAAGAGAATTCAGAGGATGGAAAACCGTACCTCAGCGGCTAAAGCCGGCTATGGCAGTGTCATTTACGGCACGGCTGAACCCGTGCCCTTCCAGGACCCAGTTCTCACGCAGACTCTTTAGCCCCTGAGGTACGTCTTTCTTGCGCGGTCCCGAGTTTTTCCGAAGCCTCGTCCAGGCCGGCGGGGTAGCCCAGATCCGAAGCGGAAGGGTTACGGCGTATACCTCAGGCGTGACAAATGATTCATCTGACTCATCGTTCGATCACCTTAGGCACCTTGAAGAAGATCCCGTCTGTGTCGGGAGCACTATCCAGAACCCGCTCCCGGCTCAGCGACGGAGCGACTTCATCCGCACGTAAATGGAGCGCACCTGTCTCTGCTTCCCGGCCCAGGCTCAACAGGTCGGCGACCTGTGCCATGGGTGGCACTGACGAGGTTTCCAGCTCATTGAGTTGAGCAAAATAGCCAAGAACAGCATTCAAATCGCGTACCATTGCCGTCTTCTCGCTACTCGTCAATTCGAGGTTTGCAAGTTCGGCAACGCGCTCGACGTCTTTTTCCGAAACGCTCATGTCTAGGAAAGTTTGGAAAAGTCGATGACCCAGGAGTTAGAGCGGCTCGAGACGCAGCAAACAGCGGTCCTATAGAGCAGTTCGAAATCGCTCAGCAGGGTTGACTCGCTCATGTACTCCCAGTCAATTTTGGCCTTCAAAGGATTGATCATACGTCGGTTGTAGGCTTCGAGCTCCTCCTCGGGGATGTCCTGCAGCATTTCCTCTTCGCATCGAAACGCGAGCGTTGCCGCTCCTGTAAGACCAGGCCGAAACGGCATGTTGACCATCATCTCGTGATGAGGCAGCTTAGGCCGTGGCCCGATCAGGCTCATGTCCCCGCGCAGCACATTCACCAGCTGCGGAAGTTCATCCAGCTTGTATTTACGCAGGAACCCTCCGAAACGCGTCACCCGCGGATCCCCGGACTTGGTCACTGAGGGGCCGTCCTCCTGCGCCGCCATCTCCATGGTCCTGAACTTCAGCACGGTAAATAAGTTTCCATTGCGTCCAACTCGCTTCTGGCGGAAAATAACCGGCCCAGGCGACTTGTAGCGAACCAGCAGGGCAGCCAGCGTGAGCAGGGGCCAGAAAAGCAAGAGCGCGACGGCGGCAAATACAAAGTCGATGCAGCGCTTGGCTAGCGAGACGCTCCACCGGCTCGGCTCGGCATAGTAGGCCCCACGGTCTTGGGGGATAGCAGAAAACGGGGGAAACACAGTCGTTGGATGACTGCTAACTTCTGCAACGACATTGTTCCAAAGCAGGGCCGCGCTGGGCTGCGGGGGAGCAAAGCTAGTGTCCATGCGTTTTTAAGACCTGTTCTAAAATTTTGAATCTGTTGCTGAATTCTCGTTCAGGGTCTTTGTCGATCCAAATTTTCTTGGCTAAGACGGCCTCGCGGCCTTCTCCCAATCTCTTCTAGACACTTGCTTGTTCGGCCAGATTGGCGAATACCAAGCTGACTTGATAACCATGGAGCCAATCCACGCGCTTGGAACCTTCTGGCCCGCGCGGCACATCGAACCCAGCTATGTAAACGGATGAACCCGTTCACAAAAAGGATGTTGCGCCCGCCCAGAACTTTTCCCGATTCAACCTCTTACCAAAATAACAGTATTTGTGATCATACGGTACCCCAAGGCTGATGACAGGCAAGGTTCCTGTAAGCGCCGAGCGACGCACACGCTCCGGGCGATATTTAAACAGCCCGGGTCGCGGTGCAAACTAGTTCATGTCGCTAGTCTGCCCCGGTCCGCAAATCCTCCTGCTGCATGACCGTGCGATCAATGGCATTGAGCCTCGGTGCTCCAGGGCCCTTGATCACGCGCTTATCGCTGCTCAGGTGAAATTCCACCATTTTGAGCAGGCAACGAGCGCCCACCGCCGCGCGGACCAGCAATTTGAGCAGGCGGCTGGTTCCGAAGTAGTCGTAGTACTCGTTGAAGTCGACCAATCCTCGGTGCAACTCAAGGATTTTCTTCCACGGCATCTGGTTAATGCTTTGGCCGCCGTAATGGATCACCTGGGCCGCAGGTGTGTAGTAGATCTTGTATCCTTTACGTTTCAGCATCAGGTTGTAAGCCAGGTCGACCTGGAAGTGGGGCAGGCGCTCATCCAGCATCCCCATCCCCTCCCAGGTCGAGCGCCGCAACACGTATGCGGTCGTGCCCAGGCTTTCCACTTGCTGCTCTCGGGAGTAGTCAAACGCGCAAGCGTAGTATTCCCGCGAAACCTGACCATTGGGAAATAACCGATGCCAACTGAGTCCCTGGAGGATCATGGTTCCCAGCCCGGCAAAACTGCGCACACAAGACTGTGTGCTGCCATCCGGGTTCAGCAAATGGGGACCGCACGCCGCGGCGTCAGGATGGCCATCCATAAATGCCACCAGGACCTTGAGCACATTCCCCACCAGCTTGGTATCGCTATTCAACAAGCAGGCGTAGCGCCCGCGCGACATCTTCAGCCCCAGGTTATTGTTCTTTGAATAAAGCAGAGGAACCTTATTGCGCACCAGGATGACTCCGGGAAAGTCGGATTCAACCATCTCCGGACTGCCATCCGAGGACCCGTCGTCGATGCAAATTACTTCGAATTGAATGCCCCGGGTATAGGTGTAAATGGAGTCCAAACACTGCTTTAGCAATGACCTGGTGTTGTAGTTAGGGATAATGACGGTTAGGTCGAGCAAGAGATTCATCAAACGTTCAAGACCTCTGGCACTTCTATTCTGAGAAAACTTCTCGCGCGGGCACGCCGGCGACAGTTGTGTTCGCAGGCACGGACCGGAGCAGGACCGAATTTGCCCCCACCCTTACATTATCCCCCAAAGATATCCCGCCGAGGACCTTGGCACCGGCGCCAACCACCACATAGTCTCCAATTTCCGGCCTGAGTGCCCGGTCAAAACCCATATCCATCTCTTTAGCGCCTAGCGTTACCCCCTGGAAGACGGTAACGTTCTTCCCAACCTTCGATGCCCCAATCACCGTTCCTGATGTATGGGGAAAGAATATACCGGGACCGATCGCGCATTTGGGGGAGATCTCTATCCCAAAGATAATTTGATTCAAATAAGACAATAGATGTGACAGCGCCGGCATCCCGCTGAGCAGAGCCGCCCGGCTGCATCGACAGAGCACAATGGGTAAGAACCTGGGGTGAAGCAGCCTACGCAACAGACTGAGGGGAGAAGCTTTAGCACCCAGACGACCACTCAACTCCAGTTGCCGTTCGAGATCTGCGTAGAGCAGGGCCTTCAACATTGGCTCAAGCCTTCATCAGACCACGTTCGATCAACTCCTTATTAGCCCGGTCGAGGCCATCCTCAGCGCCGTTTTGCACCAATCGCTGGGTCTTTACCCAGCCCACGAAGCGCGCGATGCCTTCCTCCAGCGACACTTTGGGCTCGAACCCTAAAAGCCGCCCGATGGCCGTGATGTCGGCGTAGTTGTGGCGGATATCACCCATACGATATTGGCCCGAGACCAGCACGGGCACGCTCGAATCCTTGAATTGGCTCAAAAGGCTTCGTGCGATCGTTTCCACGCTGACCTGAACCCCTGATCCAACATTCAGGGTGAGGCCATCTCCGCTATCGGACTCAAGCCCCAGCGCCATCGCCTCGGCGACGTCGGACACATGTACAAAATCGCGGCTCTCCCGGCCATCCTCGAACAGACCAATCTCTTTGCCCTGACGGATTCGGTTGGAGAAGATCGACAAGATGCCGGTATAAGGATTGTTCAGAGACTGTCCCTCTCCGTAAACATTTTGCAAGCGAAAGATCAGGAACGGGATGCCCAATGCGTTGCCGACGATCCGCAGCAGATCTTCCTGGGCCAGCTTGGTGGCAGCGTACACCGAGACGGGGCTGGTGGTGCAGGTTTCCGGAGTGGCTATCGGATCGACTGCACCAGAACAAAGCGGGCACACCGGCTCCCATTGATTCGCCATGAGGCTTGGGAGGCTGCGCATCGGCGGAGAGACCAAGCCGCAGCGAACACAACGGTAAGCACCTTCCCCATATACGGAACGCGACGAGGCGAGCACCAGTTTTCTAACATCGTGACGATCGTTGGCCAGCACGTCGAGCAATAGAGCGGTGCCCAGGACATTGGTGTTGGTGTAGTCGCCGATGCGGTACATCGATTGGCCGGTACCCGTCTCTGCCGCCAAATGGACTACCGCCGCAACATCGCGCAGCGCCAGGACCCAATCGCTGCGTTGGCAGACGTCGCCGAGCATTACCTCGGCATGATGTTTATCCAGTACCGCACCCAAATCGGTTTGGGAGTTCACACCATGGATTTGCGGACTCAGGTTGTCCAGCAATCGCACCATCATGCCCCGCCGAACTAACGTCCGGGCAAGCTCTAAACCGATGAAGCCGAGCCCTCCGGTAATCAAGACCTTTTGGGCCATGCTTTGATCATAACCTGTTTGGTATCAATACGCTTGATCTATCCGGTTAGCTCAGAATTTTTCCTCTATTACCTGCCCGTATACCGCCAGGGTGCGGTCTGCACAGCGACTCCACTCATACAGCTTCACTTGCTGCTCACCCAACTTGCGCTTGTAGGCTACCCCCGGCTTATCCTCCACGATGGATTGCAGGCGTTGGCTCAGTTCATCTTGATCGCTCGCCTCAAAATAAAATACTGCGTCCCCGCATACCTCCGGCAGCGACGACGTCCGGTTCACTAAGACAGGGCACCCCATGCTCATCGCCTCCAGCGGAGGAAAACCGAAACCCTCGTACATGCTAGGGTAAACAAACAACTCGGCGTCGCGGTACGCGCGAGCCAGGGTCGCATCATCCGCCTTGGGCACCAAAGTGATCGCGCTGGTCAGCTGGAGCGAGGCAATTCGTTCCAGTTCCTGGGTGGTGAACGCACCTCCCCCCACTGCCAACAAACGGTAGCCTTTGGCCAGGCCGCTGCGGGAAAATGCCTCCAGCAACAGGCCGAAGTTCTTGTAGCTGGCGCGTGAGCCCACGTAAAGCAGGTACGGCGCGCTCATTTCTGCCCCGCCCGGGTCTACCCCGTCCTGGGCCCGCCCCAAAGGGGTGAACCCGTGATGGATCACATGCGTCTTATTCTCCGCAACATCGTAGAAGTGAAGCAGGTCGCGTTGGCTGGACGCGGATACGCAAAGGATCGCGTCGGCTTGCGCGAATAACTTCCGCTTGGTGTCCACGATCAAAGCTGCGTTTGGGAACAAATGAGGAAATCGCTCATGAATGCAGTCGTGATGGGTGACCACGACGCCGCGCCGGCGCACCCATGGGAGAGCCCGGTAAAGGGTCGGGTGATAAATATCCACCCGCCCCAGAAGCGGGGCCACGACCGCCGATAACAATTCATTGATGGCGTAGCGGGACAACCCTGGCTTCATTGCTGTGCAGCGGCCGAACACCCTGGTACGCGCCTGCTGAAGGCCGCAGAAAGGCATTACCGAGCCGCTCAGGCCGAGGAGCATCTCTATCGCAATCTCATCCCGACCCTGAAGGTTCCGAATCAGCTCAAAATGGTAGCGAGAGGCGCCGCCCGCATCCTGCAGAGAAAAAACCTGGTGATCATAGAGGACGCGCATGAAAGTTTATGCTATCTGGTTGTGGACCGCGACTGCATCAGCCTGCCCGTGGAAAGGGTTCAATCCTGCATGCAATGAAGCTTCGATGAAGCTCAAAGAGCCGCACCCAAGGACCCTTTGATCTCGACTACACCGAGACGAAATTCGGGCCATCACTAACCCTCCCACCCAACCCCTATAATGATCTTTCAGCAATGAAGTTCACTCTAACCATTCCGTCGCTGCGGGTTCCGCGCGCGCCAACGATTCATTTAGCTCCCCGGCTGCCAAAGATCCGGATCCCCTTCCTTTCGCTCCTGCTGGAGCCCAAGCCGCTAAAGAAGTGGCTGCTTATCTGGCTTTTTTTCCTATATCTGGCTTTCTGCATGGGCTGCTTTTTCGCCTTCGAGCAACCCCGATTAAACAAAGAAACCTACATAAGATTTGGTGCGGATTCTCCCACTTACTGGGAGGCTGTGAGATACCGCAGCGAGCACGCAGAGAACGCCAGTCTGATTTCTTTCACCGGAAACCTGCTGGGACCGGTAACCCTCGGCGTGCTGTTGAAGACTGGACTTGCCGTTGCCTTTTTCAATATTTTCCTTTTCTTTATCTCGGTTGAGATTGCCGCGACGATTCCAGGGGTAGACAAATACATGCTCGTCTTCCTTCTGGCTATCTGCTCGGAGACGGCCGCCGCAATGGTCACGCTCAATAAAGAGATCCTGGTACTGCTCTCCACTTTTATCTTTGCCAAATATGTCTACTCAGAAAAGCGTTCCTGGTTTCTTTTGGCTTTGTCCCTTGTGATTTCCCTGTTCGCGCGATGGGAGCAAATCGGCCTCATCCTGATCTTTCTTTTTCTGCGCAGAAAGGGCTCTTTTTGGGTACGCAATCCCAAGCTCGCCGTGCTCAGCGTCATTGGAGTGCTGTCCGTCCTGTACGGGCTCATCGCCAGACTACCTGGCTCTGGTCTCAAGGCATTCACGAATTACACCAAGGGCGCCAACACCATCGTCAAGCTCAACGCGATACAAGCAAATTTTGGCTTTCCTCTCGTCCTGGCGCCCAAGGTGCTCATGGATATCATGGGCGAACTGCTACGTCCGCTTACCTTCTTTGGCGAGTTTGCAAATCTTGGCACGGGTGACATCCATTCCATGTTCATCATCCCGCTGTTCTCCATTTCGCTCATCGTCCTGCTCATCATTGCGTACCGCAAAGGCCTGCTCAACCCCAAGCATCCGCTTGCGCTCTTGATGATCATTTACACCATCATGACCGCGATCACACCCTTCGTTCAGCCGCGCTATCTCTACTTTGTCTATGTCTTGCTGGCCCTGGAATTATCCATGAAATACGATCCGGCCGTACCCGAGACAGCCATTGCCTAACCGATCGCCTGGCCGTCCGAGATGGCAGGAATGTCGCGATTGCTGAGTTGCGAGCGCCATCGTTCCAGCCGGGCTCTCCTGGTAAGAAATAGTCTTTGTATGAAATACTCCCACGCCATTTCCGAAAAGATCTTATTTTCATATCGATGGTATTGCCGCAGCGTGCGCGCAAGAAGGCGAAGAAGCTGGGCTGATCGCTCCACCGGCGATGAGAACAGATCGATGTAAGCGCTCTCCGCCGCAAGGAAATTCCGATACCGCTCGGGGCTCATCTCTTTATCGAAATCCATGCTCGCGATCGAGTGCCCTACGTGCAGGTCACCCGCCACATACATGTACTTGCCTTTGCGGTGGAGCGCTTGAAAAACATACACGTCGGAAAGATCAAGCCAGAATTCATCACTGTATCCGCCCACCTCCCGCAGCGCGGCTACGCGCAATAGGGTGGCGCTATTCACCGCATAGGCCTTGTCTTTGCATACCCCGCAGAAAGTTACCGGAATCTGCTGCATACGATTGAACCGGAGCATCCGCCGCGGAGAAACCAGAGCGCCATGGGAGAAGATAAATGGAACTACGGTCGCGACTTCCGCCACCGGCTCAAACTGTTCACCATATCGGATCATTGCCCGCAGGAACTCTTCCGAGACCGTCGTATCCTGGTCCAGGAGCAGAAGCCAGGGACAGGCGAGCGATTCGGCCAACTCCATCGCGTGGTTATACGCGCCGGATGTGCCCAGGTTACGTCCGCCGTGGCTCAGTTCAAAGCGAAAAGGAAGAGTGACTTCGCTCGCCGGAACCGGACTGTTGTCCCAAAGAAGCACGCGAACGGAATCGTTCAGCCCGGCGTTGCGGTTGAATACCTGGATCAAACTCTGGATGGTTTGCGACTGTTCCGGTGCTAGTTTGTACAGCACGACGACAGCCAGGATCTGCATCGCCTCTCCTGCTAACTGGGGCGAAACCGGAGAGCACGGCGAAATTGATGCAGCCTTTGGGCGCTCCCCTCGTCGGCTTCCACGCGTGAGCGTACGTAGGATCCGACCACCCGGACACAACCGAAGATGAAACCAAGAATCCCGAAGGCAATCGTCCACAACATCCGGTTGGGGCCCGACTTTCTTTCCGGGGGCTCGGCCGGATCCAGCACCTGGATCACCGGAGATGCCTTTGCTTCGTCCATTCTTGCCGCCTCAAACTGGCGGGCAATGAGATCAAAGATAAGCGTGTGGTACTGCACGTCCCTTTGCTTGCGCAGGAACAAAACCTGATCCTGGGGCAGCGATCGACTGGTGAGCGAGATATCGCCTGGTTTACGCCCCTTTTGAACGCTTTCCAGGTCGCGCAGTTTGGTCTTCAAACCCTCTATTTCACTGTTCAGTCGAATCACATCCGGATTTTGATCCGTGGACGAGGTCCGCAGAGTGTCAAGCGCTACTTCGCGACTGATGATCTGCGTCTGCAGGGACGCCACCTGTCCAATCACCACGCTCGTCTGGCCGCCCGGTGCGATCGCCCCGGTAGTTTCCTCCGTCTGCTGCAGTGCGATTTCAGCATCGGTCAAACGGTCCTTCTCCAGGGTCAGCTGTTGCCCAAAGAAGTTCCTTCTCAGGGAAGCCTCTCCAATGATGAGACGGCTATTAATGTCATGCAGTTCGTCGACGTATGCATTGGCAATCTTGGCTGCACGATTCGGGTCTCCGTCTTTGACGGTGATACTGATCATGCCACCCTTTTCGCTCACGAACTTGGAATTGGCGGTAAGAATCCCACGCGCGTCCCCCCGCTTGTGGACGTGCCAGGCGTCCAACAACCCAAGCCGTTTGATCACCCCATCCTGAACCGTGTTGCTCTGCAAAACTCCCATGTAAAGATCATTCGGATCCTTTACCCCGCTCGAGCTACCCAGCCCTGTCAGCGCTGCCAAGCTACCCAGTTGGCTTATCAGGGCGGCGCTCGACTGACCTTGCTGCGGAGGGAGGATCATCGTCTTTGAGGTAAAAACAGGATGCTTCAGCAGCACCAGCACAAAACCCAGAAACAGGCCAATCAATGTCGCCAGGATAATGGTGGTCTTACGTTCCGCCATGGCCAGCAAGAGGTCCAGCAGGTCAAACTCGATTCCGGCCTGCGACGGGACAGCAACTGGCGGACTATATTCTCTCGTGGGCGGCATGATGGCCATGGACTACCTGGTCCCTATGTTACTGCAGCACGGCAATCGCTGCCGCACCCAGGGCGAGTTGGGAGAAAATCTGCGTATAGTTGATAAAATTCCTCAAACCTGAAGGATGAGGAACCTTCTCCGGAATGACCACCGTATCGCCCGCGTTCAGATGCATGCTGGCGAACGTATTTCCGAACACACCTTTCTTCGATTGACGGCTCACCACCGAACCATCCGCTCGGATAATGAAGGAATCTTTACCATCGGCGCTCTTCGTGGGTCCCCCGGCCAAGCGCAAATAACTTCCCACCGGTTGCGTATTTCGAAACAGGAAGGAATTCTGGTCGTACACCGCACCCACCACATTCACCGTGCTGGGTCTGGAGGGAACCACAAAGCGATCGCCGTCTTCCAGCTGAATATTAGGCAGGTTGTCAAGTCCTGAGGCATTCTGTGGGATATCGAGCACCACCCGGCCGGTAGCACGAATAGAGCGGAATCTGGCAACTAAGCTCCTGGAGGCCGCGGTTGCTGCAGGATCGACGCTGCCGATGCTGGCCGAAGCTGCAATGGTTGACCGGTCAATCTCCAGTTCCAGGTTCTGCAGGTAGTCGTTCAACCGCAATTGCTGCAGGATGCGGGTGGACTCGCGAGTAAAGTCCGATCCGAACAGGTAGGCGTCGGGAGTGAAACCTCCCGCACGAGCTACGAGCTGAGGCAGGGTCTCGCCCGGGAGCACGGTATATATGCCGGCCTGCTTGAACTCGCCTTCCAGACGGACGAACTTAGTGCGCTGGGCCTGGGGGACTTTGATGTCTGCCTGGGAAAAGATGGTGATCACATCGCCAGACTCGAGCGCCAGGTTCTGCGTGGCGTCGTGGTCAAGAACAAGCTGCCCGGGATTGAAGGGCACGAGTGAAGTAGCCAGGGTCTGCGGGTTCATCCTTTCGATCACCGCATACGACCAGTCGATCTCAGGTACGGGAAGAGCGATCGTCAGGGCTGGCCGGGGAAGGTTTCCAGACGACGTCTGGGTCTCATCCGCCAGGGATCTGCTGCCCGTGGTGGTGCAGGGTTGCCCGTTCTGCGAGTTGATTCCCTGGGTATTCGATCCCGGGTTCTGGCCATATGGATTTTGCTGCGGGGTACTTGTAGGAATGCAATTTGGATCGTCGCTCTGCTGCGCAGGCTGATTTGTGTTCTGGCTGGTCTGCGACGGGTTTTGGCCATTGACCTTGGACCCATTCGTCGATTGACCCTGGGTACCGTTCGACTGCTGCCCGTTAAAAATCGGAACTCCGTTGATATCGTATTGCGCTGCGCCGGTCTGATAACCGTTGATATCGCGCGGGTAATAATCGGGATTGTTGGTATATTCCGGTTTGAACTCCGGGCCGGGAACACCCAGCTGGTTCCTGCGTTCCCAGTAATCCCGCGTAATCAGCGCCTGGCTATCGGGAATAATGTCACTTAATTTCATCCCCGGGTGCCAGGAAAACCGTCCCGTTTCCGCCACATTACCCCGCAGGGTAACGGTGTTCTGGAACTGGGGCGAAATGGGGAGCACACGCAGAAGATCCCCCTGCTGGAGCGGGGTCGCCAGCCCCGCTGGTACTTGCAGTGATATGTCGACGACGGTGCGTCTCTTCTCCGTATCCACTCGTTCGAGCAATGCCCGCGACAAGGAGGCCGTCGATGAGAGCCCTCCGGCAAAGCGAAGCGCCTGCTCCACGGTACTGGTGCCCTTCAGTTCGTAGATGGCGGGGGTGTGGACGTCCCCGGCTATGGCCACTTGCGCGCCCACCGGCGGGATGTAGATCACATCGCCCGGGAGCAGCGGCGCGTCTTTTGACATATCGCCGAGTATCAGCAGATCGTACAAATCGAAGTGGGCCACGGTTTGCCCGCCACGGCGGAGCTGGATGTCGCGCAAGGAACCTTGTACTGAGGGGCCGCCGGTGGCAAACAGCGCGGTCACCAGCGTGCTTAGCGAAGCCAGGGTGTAGGTCCCAGGACGACGGGCCTGACCTACGACGAACACCTGGATCGATCGCAACTGGCCCATCTCTACATTCAGATCGAAGCTCTTATAGATGTGTGCCAGGGCGTCGTGAATATGCTGCCGGACTTGTGCATACGGCAAGCCGGCAACGTGGATTTCCCCTACCTGGGGCAGATAGACCGCGCCCGAGCGGTCCACCGTGAGTTGAGCGTTGAAATTGACCTGGCCCCAGATGCGAATCACCAGCTGATCCCCCGGGCCAAGAACGTAGTCGGAAGTGACATTCACCTCTCGCAGCGGAGCAAACGTCGAAGGAACCTGGCGAAACAGGCTATCACCGTAGACCGGCAAAAGAGTTCCCAGGGAGCCGCGAACCAGGAGTTGAAAGTCTGTCGGAGCGGAAGGTGCTCGGATTGCCAGGAGCCGGGACTGCTCCAGCGCTTCGAGTTGGGATTGCGCGTTGTTCAGGCCACCCTGGTCGACAATGCTCTGGACCCTGCCGTTCAGGCCTGAGGATTGCAATCCCGGGTACTGCCCCCCCAGGGAAGCACCCCCGGCCCCGTTGGCGCCAGTGGTCGACGAACCATTCTGACCGAGGCCACCCAGCTGGCCAAGGCCCTGGGTCGGGGCTTCCTCTTCACTAACGCAACTTCCATCCACCGAAGAGATGACACCGGATGGGCAATCGAATGTATCGGAACCGGACTGAGCAATAGCAACTGGCGTGCTGGCCTGCACAAAACCCGCGATCGCCAGGACCGCGAAGAAAACACCTGAACGCTTACCCATAGTTTCTAAAGCAGAAGACGGTTTGGCGCGCTGCCGTCGTCCTCCGCCGAGCTTTACTCCTTTGCCATCGGCGCAGCCCTGTCCACAGGGGACGAACTTTGTCCAATTCTTACCTTAGTTTATGGCCTGCTGATGGATGTGCAAACTCTTTTCCCTTTGAACGGGCGGGAAGGAACCTGATTTCTCTTCAGAAACCTGCGTAACGAAGCTGCTCCCTTTTGAAGCGCGGGAGAGGACAACCCCCTATATACTTCGTGAGTCCTCGTCCCCCGAAGATTTTGCGACATAGCCAAGCCAATCTTTAGTTGGTGAACGTGAGGGTCCATGCGGCATCTGCTTTCTCCTGCCTTGCTGTTAGTACTGAATGTGTTTTCTAGCATGGCCACCGGGCAGACCGGCGCCACGACCACTCTGACAGCCAGCCCGGCCGCCATCACCGTGGGTTCCAGCGTCGGACTGGGTGCAGCCGTCCAGCCGAATAGCGCACCCGGCGCGGGAAAAACCGTTCCCAGACCCAGCGGCACGATGACGTTTTTGGACGGCAGTACCTCTTTGAGCAGCGCACCGATTGCGCTTGCCCCGAACGGCCAAAACGGCGCCACGACCACTGTGACCTCCAACCCGGCTACGATTACTGTCGGTTCCAGCGTTGGTCTCACGGCAACTGTCCAGCCGAACAACGTCTCTCCCAGTCCGGGCCACGCCTTTACTAAACCCAGCGGGACAATAACCTTCCTGGACGGAAGTACGCTGTTGGACAATACGCCGCTGCCGCTGGCGTCAAACACCTTTGCCAGCGCTACATTTCAGCAGGCGTTTGGAACGCCAGACTCTACATTCAATGGAACGACAATCCCGGGAGAATTGACCGGTGACTTCAATGGGGATGGTGTCGCCGACCTGCTGATTTATGGGGTAGTAACCCAGAACCCTCCGCTATTCGCAGTGCAAACCTTTATCAGTAGTGGCAAAGGGGGCTATACCCCAAGCGCAGCGCAGACCTTCCCCTTCCTGGCTTACGCCGACGGATACATGACCGTGGCGAACATTCCCTTCCTCACAGATTTGAATGGCGATGGCAAACTGGACCTCGTGTGCGGCATTCAGGTTGCCTATGGCAATGGAGACGGCACATTCGCCACAGCGGTTACCGTGCCGTTTCTTTCAAGTAGTTTCGTAAGTACCTACGCAGCCGATCTGAATGGAGACGGCAAGACAGACATTCTGGCCGTGAACGCATCTCCCGATTTTCCAAACCTGGAGTATTCCGTCACGCCCTTCCTCAATCAGGGGGCGGGAACGTTCACCCCTACCGCAATCGTTCCGATTGGTCAGGGGGGCATGTCGCTCTATGGATATCAGCCGGCTTTTGTGGATCTGAATGGAGACGGAAATCTCGACATTATTCTGCAATGGAATATTGTGGCCGTAGGATCAGCTCCAAACGTTAGTGTCCTGTTGAGTAATGGCGACGGCACCTTTGCCAGCCCAACGGGGCTCAACGTGCCGTTTCCGCCTAACATCACCGACGTGCCATGCTCGAGCTACGAAATAGGTTCCGGGGATTTGAATGCCGACGGGAACCAGGATCTGATCCTGGCGACCTGCGATGATAACGGCAACAGCGACGCAATCATATTTCTGGGGAACGGAGACGGCACGTTTGAAAGCCCTGCGATCTTTGCTTTGCCTACACCGCCCAATGTGATTATTAACATTCTTCCCAACTTCATCGTCCAGGACGTCAACCTGGACGGAAAGCTTGACTTGGTGTTCGGCAGCGGCCGATTGGCACTGGGCAACGGCGACGGTACTTTCGCTTTGGGAACGCCATTATTTCCCCTCCCCGCAAATTATCCTTTGGCTTATCCCCTCGTACAGATGGACCTTCCCGGTAACTCTGTGCCGTCTCTTGTCTTTTTACCGCTGTCAGTTACGCCACCTCCCGCAGCCGTCTTTACACCGCAGACCAGTAGCTCCGCCTCGCTGTCGCTGACAACGTTGTCCGTCGGAGCGCACACGATAAGCGCGCGATACACCGGTGACGCAAATTATGGCGCAGATACCTCCGCGGGAGTGGTGGTTACCGTCAACCAAGCCGCTTCCGCAACCGCTGTAACATCCTCGGCGAGCCCGAGTTTTGCCGGGCAGAGCGTGACGCTGACCGCTAACGTAGCCAGCGGCGGACCCACGCCTACCGGCAATGTGCTCTTTACCTCGGGCTCCACCACTCTCGGCACTGTCGCTCTAACCGGGGGAACGGCAGCCTATACCACGTCCTCTTTCGACACGGCTGGCACACAGATGATTACCGCCGCTTATTCGGGAGATGCCAACACGCAGGCTTCTTCAGCACAGATAAGCCAGGTGGTCAACGCTGCCTTCACCCTCGCGCCAGATAGCGGCGGGACCACCACGCTGACAGTCAACGCAGGTCAGAGCGTGAGCGCGCCCATCAACGTGACTGGCGCAGCCGGATTCTCTGGCCAAGTCACCTTTGCCTGCTCAGGTCTGCCGGCGAACACCAGTTGCAGCTTCAGCCCGGCAACCATCAACCTGTCTGGCACGCCTGCAGTTCCCACGTTGCTCTCAGTGAATACGGCTGCGGGGGCGGCGGTCAGTCAGCTGAGACTCGGGTTCGGCGCCTATGGCCTGGCTTTCGCCGGTTTGTTTTTGCTCTGGTCGGCACGACACAGAGGGACTCGCATTTGGGTCATGCTGTTCTGTGCGATTGGGTTTGCTACGCTGGGACTGAGCGGCTGCAGCAACGGCAGTGGTCCGGCCCCTGCGGTACAAACCGCAACCGGCACCTACAGCTTTAATGTGTTGGCGAGCTCAGGAAGTGTGAAAACCCAGTCCGCCTATACCCTGGTCGTGCAGTAGCGAATGGTATCGTGGTCCAGGGGCATCTGTGAGGCTAATCGAATTTCTTCTGGCTGCGACTCTATGTCCGGCAGTCCTGTATGCCCAGGCGCCGGTTCCGGCAACCAGCGCCGCCGGAACCGATATCGGAGACCGCGTCAATCACGCCCTTAAAACCTGCGCTCTTCAGTGCACGGTGTACATTCCGCCTGGAAATTACTCGTTTTCGGTTGGCATTCAGCTGGAGCTGAATACGTACGGCACCTACAAGTTGAGCGGCGATCCCGGAGCCGTCCTTACCTATACCGGCGCTGGCGATGCCATCACCACTTCCATCGGCAATCAACCAGGATCCTCGCAGCTGTTGATCGAAGGATTTCAGCTCAAGGGCAATTCGCATGCTGCCTCCGGCATACACCTCATGCCTACCAATCGAATTAGTGTCCGCAACATGGTGATCATTGGCTTCACCGGTGGAGATGGAATCCTGGTCGAGGGGACCAACAGCTCGAACATCTATGACAACCTGATCGCCGGCAACAAAAATGGAATTCGGTTGATCCCCACCCTATGCGCCAGCGCCCACCCCATCCATTGCGGGACCTCGGTGGATGGATTGCCCTATGCTGCGAATGCCATCCACGTGACCTACAACCAGATCACCAACAACGCGCAATGGGGCATTTTCGAGGACACGGTTTTAGTCGGACACGGCCTGACGGAAACGCTGAACAATCTATACATGGGCAACGATTTCGAAGAAAACGGCGGAGCCATCTATCTGACCCGCTCTCGCGGAAGTGTGATTGAAGCAAATTACTTTGAGCAGTCACCTCGTCAGGTGGTGCTCGGCATTGTGAACGGAGGAAGTGGCTACCGCGCTTACGGCACGGTCGTGCGCGATAACTACTTCACCACTTTGAGCGGGACCCCGTACAACATCGAGATCGAGAATGCCGATAGCGCGATGGTTGAGGGCAACAGCGAGCTGGTCGGCTCGCTTGGCCCAAAGAACTGCTTCGTGAATATGGTGGGCTCAACCCGAACCTGGATCTCAAAGAATGCGATTTATCAGAAAACTGCCTACTGCTACAACGGAGCTCCGGGCACTCCGCCAGCCGGGGACGGTTCCTTCTTTTTCGGCCACTAGTGCCGGTTTACTTTTTAGGGAAAAACGGTCCTGCTCCTGACCGTCCTCTTCGCTCAGCATCGTACAATTTTCTCTGACGCCAAGCCCCGCGTGGCATTCCGGGTATCAACCACCAGCTGTGCCTCTTCTACAATGCGCGCGTAGTCATAAGAACTATGGTCGGTGACGATCAAAACACAATCGTAACCGTCGAGCTTTTCGACCGGCTGTGACTGCATGTTCAAATTATATTTACGACCCCGGCCCACGGTCGGAAAGAACGGATCGTTATAGCTGACCACAGCGCCCTCCTGCTGCAGCATTTCAATGATCGAAAGCGAAGGCGACTCGCGTAAGTCATCCACATCTCGCTTATAAGCCAGTCCCAGCACCAGGATCCGCGACCCGTTCAGCGGTTTGCTGCGCTGGTTCAGAGCCGAGGAGACAGCCGCCACCACGTGGTACGGCATGGCTTCATTCACCTCGCCTGCCAGCTCAATAAACCGCGTACTAAAGTCAAATTCCTTAGCCTTCCAGCTCAGATAGAAGGGATCGATCGGAATGCAATGCCCCCCGAGTCCAGGTCCGGGATAAAAGGGCTGAAACCCGAAGGGTTTGGTCGCAGCCGCCCCAATCACCTCCCAGATATCGATACCCATGCGCAGGCAGAGCAGCTTCAGTTCGTTCACCAGCGCTATATTCACGCAGCGATAAATGTTCTCCAGCAGCTTGGTCATTTCCGCTGCCGCTGGGCTCGATACACGGATCACCCGGTGGAACGCCACCTGGTAGAGCGCAGCGGCAGCTTCCGCAGCGAACCACCCTAATCCCCCCACCACCTTGGGAATGTCACGCCGGTCAATGCTGGTATTGCCCGGGTCTTCGCGTTCCGGAGAATAAGCCACCAGCACGCCATCGCTCAGCATGGCCTCGCGGCTCACCCTCACCCTGCCCCCGCGCTCAATTGCGGGTGCGATCAACTCTTCAGTGGTTCCCGGATAGGTCGTGCTTTCCAGCACCACCAGTTGCCCTGGCCTTAGATGGTCAACGATCGAATCCATCGTCGCCGTGATGTAACTCATGTCCGGCGTATGGTGGTCGCTGAGCGGTGTGGGTACGCAAATCAGAATTGCGTCCACTTCCGCGATCTCAGAGAAGTTGGCAGTGGCGCGGAAACCCCTACCCTGGGCGGCCTTTATCTGTTGACCGTCGATGCGATGGATATAAGACTCGCCCGCGTTGAGCCGGTCCACCTTGGCCGCATCGATATCAAAGCCGGTAACGCGAAACCCCTCCTGCGAGAACAGCAGAACCAGCGGCAGCCCCACGTAGCCAAGACCGATGATCCCTATCCGCAGCTCACGCTTTTCTACCAGAGACAGCCACGGTTGCAAATGTTCCCGGTCGGCCGCCTGCGTCATTGATTCTTCACCGCTGGCAGCTTCAGCGTCTCGCGATACCAATCCACCGTCCGCTCCAGGCCCTCTTTCAGGCCAACCAGGGGCCGATAACCGAAAGCTTCCGTAGCCGCGGTAATGTCCGCCTGCGAGTTCAGAATGTCGCCTGTCCGCGCCGGCTCGTAGAGTGGCGGAAGCTCATATCCGATGAGCTTGGCCAGGATGCGGTAAATCTCTTTCAATGAGTGTTGGCCGCCACAAGCAACATTGAAGACCTTGCCCGCAACCCGCGTCGCCGGTGCCGCACACGCCAGCAGGTTCGCCGATACAACATTGTCGATGTAGGTGAAATCCCGGCCCTGCTCGCCGCTGCCGAAGATCGTTGGCCGCGTCCCCTCCAGCATCTGCAGGATGAATTTCGCCAGCACGCCGCTATAGGGCGAATCCGCTCCCTGGCGCGGCCCAAACACGTTGTAGTAACGCAGACTCACCGCCTCCATGCCATACACCTGCCAATAGCTGCTCATGTAATATTCGCCGGTAAGTTTTTGCACCGCATAGGGCGAAATCGGCATGGGCCGCATCGATTCTTTGCTGGGCAGCACCGGTTGATCTCCGTATGCGGAAGAAGACGCTGCGTAGATGATTCGTTTGACACCCGCCGCCCGCGCGCCTTCCAGCACATGAAAGGTTCCATCCACATTGCAACCGTGGCTTGGCCCGGGGTTCTCGACCGACAGCGGGACAGAAGGGAGCGCCCCGATATGCAGGATGTAGTCAACTCCTGCGCACGCCGATCGCATCGCCGCCGCATCGCGCAGGTCCGCCTCCCGGAAGTCGAGCCGGTCCTCAATCCCAGCCAGATTTGCCGCCTTGCCGGTCAGGTAATTATCCACCCCGCGAACTTCTTCCCCGCGCTCTACCAGGGCTCTCGCCAGCGATGACCCGATAAAGCCTGCAATTCCCGTAATGAGATATTTAGCCATGCAAGAGAGAGTCAGTCACAGGACAACCTTGAAAATAGCACACCACCTAACCACGGACTATTCCCGTTCCCAGAAGGCGGCCTGGCTAAAATCCTGCGACATTTTTTGTATGTACTTTTTGGAATTGAATTTCTTGCCGGTAGAAGCGCCAGACATATACCGAATCGTTCCGAAGATCGGCCGGTCAAACCAGGGGCGATCGAATTTGCCCACAATCGACCATGCGATGCCGGCGTATCCATTTGGATCTCGACCATCGAGAAAGTAGCGGTCATTCAGCGTCACGCAGGTCTCGAATGCCCGGGCCGGGTCGGGAGACCACTCCAGAATCTTCTTCGCCCAGTACATGCGCATGTAGTTGTGCATCCAGCCAAATTTCACCATCTGGTTCTGCGCCGCATTCCATAACTCATCGTGCGTATCTGAGTGTTCCAGTTGCTCGATCGTGTACAGGTGTTCTCGCTTATCCCGCGCATGTTCCATCAGGGTCTTGCGTGCCCACGGCTCGGCGCAATCGAAGGAATCGTAGTTCTCGGTAAACTTCACGAAGTTAACCGCCAACTCCCGCCAGCCGATCAATTCACTCAGATATGAATCGCGCGCTGCCTGCGGAACTTTGCCCCGCTTGAATGCCTTCTCGACTGCGAGGGCGATCGTGATTGGACTGATGTGGCCGAAGTGCAGGTAGGGCGACATGCGGCTGGTGCCATCGATCTCCGGATGATTGCGCGTCTGGTCGTAGGCGCCAAGCTCCTTGTCAACAAATTCGTGCAGCCGCTTAACCGCAGCATGTGTGCCGCCGGTAAAACTCTCAACCGGCCCAACCCTGCGGTCGAGCTTGGTCCAACCCTCGGTAACATCCTCCCGCACCGGAAACGACTCCAATTTGGCCGCGGGTTTCCATTCCCGATGCGGCTTCACCGCCGGCTGTTCGACCAGGTATTTCGGCAGCTCGGCATAGAGCTTCGGTTTGAAGATGTGCAGGGCATACATGCGCTTGTCAAAAAGCCCGGAGGGTACCACCACATCCGCGTCGACTGTCCAGTAGGGGATGCGCAAACGGTTCGCCAGGACCCGCCGCCAGCGCTCCGGCTCGCGGCACGGATTTTCATCGCCGATCACCATGGCTGCATTCACTTCTGCCAGCAGCGTCTGCAGCGAGTTGTTGGGCGGCCGGCGCACGATAAACCCGATCTGCCGTTGTTGCAGATCTTCTTCGATATCCACCAGCCCCTGGTTTAGGAACGCATAGTGGCGAAGGTTTGCGTGGGGAAAATTTGAGATGGCCGAGAAAAAGGCCACTACCGGAAGATCCAGAGCATTGCCCACCGCGACGGCAACCTCCAATGCAGGATTATCCAGCGCTCTTTCCGCCCGCTGCATCCAGTAGACGACACATTTTGCATCTGCCGCCGGAGCACCGCCGCGTCGCACCAGCACCCTGGGATGCTGTGCAATTTTCTTGAGCGCCTCAGGTACCTCATCGTTTCTAGCTTGGGAATTCATCGGGGGAAACACTTCGACCTGATGACTTTTTACCCTACCACGAATGTTAATCCCTGGTTTTTGCGGGGACTGAAAAGTTACGGGTTTGGGACAGTGAAGAAGTGTCCTGCTAATCCACTCTTTCACTCACACCAACTCTGTACGGGTGCCCCACGTTCGCACCAGCGTACGTGGGACGAAAAAGATGGGCGAAGCCCAACGATTGCTTTCTTCAAGTTTGATGGGAAGGCCGCGGGTGGGTGAGAAAAAGCATTTGAAGAATTTCGTTTTCGTCCCATGTACGCTGGTGAGAACATGGGGCACCCAGACAGTGTTTGCGATTCCGGAGAGATAGTTCTGTGAGGCTCGCTTACCAAAGACCCCAGTTGCGGCTGATGTAGTCGGACAAGGTCATGGTGATCAGCACCAGAAACGTGAAAAAACCCGCACCCACGGTGAGCATCATCACTTTCGAGCTATACCGTATATGCATAAAAAACAGAATCACCAGCACCGCCTTGAGGCAGGCGATCCCGAGCGCCACAATCGGACTAAAAACCCCCATATTGATAAATGCCGCACCCGTCGTAGTGGCGGTCAGCACCATCAGTGCGGTCAGAATCAGCAGGTAGGTCTTGGGTCCAACGATATGATGTTCGTGTGAAACAGGACCGGTAGTATTGCTCACGAAACTCTCCTTATTTCAAAGGATGCCGGCTGATCAGATACAGCAACGGGAAAAGGAAAATCCAGACAATATCGACGAAGTGCCAATAGAGTCCAAAATTGTCGATGGTCGAGGTATGCCCGTTCACGTAAGCCCCGTGGTACGCCTGGAAGAGCAGAACGAACAAAATGCTGATGCCGATGATCATGTGCAGCGCGTGCATGCCGGTCATGGCAAAGTACAGGAAAAAGAACAGCTGCGCGTGCTGCGCCATATCCGGAGCCAGCGGGACATCTCGCTTATCGGTGGGATGGACAAAGTCCTCTACGCTGAAGCTTGCTCCGGGGATATGATGTTCGGTGTATTTGTCGTGATACTCGATGGTTTTGATGCCCAGGAAGACCAGCCCCAGTAAAATCGTAAGGCTCAGCGAGGTCATGAGTCCTTTGCGGTTACGCGTCTCCGCCGAATAGACCCCCATGGCCATGGTGAAGCTGGACATGATCAGAACCGCCGTATTGGTGGTCCCCAGACCGATGCCCAGCGTGTTGCTGCTGGCCACGAAGGCGTCGTAGTACCAGTTCCGATACAGCAGGTAGGCCATGAACAGGCCGCCGAAGAACATGATCTCAGTCAGCAGGAAGAGCCACATGCCAAAGCTTGCTGTCTCCCGCTGCTGGTCCACCGTAACAAAATGGTGGCGCAGGTACGCAGGATGCGCTTCATCATGCAGCTCGTGTTCCCCGTGCTCGGTCGCGATCGCGTGGCTATCCAACTGTCGTTACCTCGTGTTCGGTCTGGTGCGCCAACCAGTCATAGTCGTACGCTTCATGATCCATGATCGGTATATCGACAAAGTTCTCGGTCAGCGGCGGAGACTGGATCTGCCACTCCAGGCCAGTCGCCTGCCAGGGATTGCTGCCCGCGATCTTACCGTACTTCAGCGACCAGGGCATATACAGCATGGGTAGCAGGTAGCCGATGCCCAACACTGTGGCACCCGCGGTCGACAAAACATTCAAAACCTGAAATTCCGGCGGATAGGCATGATACCGGCGCGGCATCCCCAGGTAGCCCACAATGAATTGGGGGAAGAAGGTCAAAATAAACCCGATAAACGTGGTCACCGCGCTCAACTGCGACATCGATTCCGGATACATCCGGCCAGTCATCTTCGGCCACCAGAAGTGCACACCCGACAGGTAAGCCATCAACATGCCGCCTACCATCACAAAATGGAAGTGGGCGACGATGAAGTAGGTCTCCGTAAGGTGGATGTCCATGCCCAGCGACCCCAGGAACACGCCGGTAAGCCCACCGATGGTGAACAGGCCCATAAATCCGAAAGCATAGAGCATCGGTGTCTCAAAGGTGATCGAACCCTTATAGAGAGTGGCCGACCAGTTGAAGATCTTGATTGCCGACGGCACAGCCACCAGCATCGTTAGCAGCGAGAACACCAGCGCCGAGTAGTTGGAGACACCCATGATGAACATGTGGTGGGCCCAGACAAAGAATCCAAACACGGCGATGGCGACCGAAGAAAAGGCCACCGCGGTGTACCCAAACACCCGTTTACGGGAGAAGGTGCTGATCACTTCGGAAATCACGCCCATCCCGGGCAAAATCATGATGTACACAGCCGGGTGCGAATAGAACCAGAACAGGTGTTGAAACAACAGCGGATCACCACCCTTGGTGGGATCGAAAACGCCGATGCCGATGGTCCGCTCCAGCATGACCAGAACCAGCGTGATGGCCAATACCGGCGTTCCCAGAACCATCAGGATCGAAGCCGCATAATTCGACCAACAGAACAACGGCAGCCGGAACCACGTCATGCCTGGGCAGCGCATACGGTGGATGGTCACAATAAAGTTCAGGCCGGTAAAGATGGAGCTGAAGCCGGCAATAAAGACGCCCATCGCCGCCGTGATCACGTGGGTATTCAGGTAGTGCGTACTGAGCGGCGTGGTGAAGGTCCAGCCGGTATCAACGCCGCCGGTGACCAGGGCGAAAACGAGGAACGTGGCGCCCGCAACATACAGGTACCAGCTGAGCAGGTTGATCTTGGGAAAAGCCAGATCCTTGGCGCCGACCATGATGGGAATCACGAAATTCCCCACGGTCGCCGGAACTGAAGGCACCAGGAAGAGGAAGATCATGATCACGCCGTGCATGGTAAACAGCTTGTTGTACGTATCGGAGGCCACCAGGTCAGGCAGCGGGGTCAGCAGTTCCAGGCGAATCAGCCCGGCAAAGGCGCCCCCGATAAAGAAGAAGAACGTGATCGAAAACAGGTACAGCATGGCGATCCGTTTATGGTCGCCGGTCAGCAGCCAACTCTTCAGGCCGTACTCGCTGTTCAGGTAGCTCAGCTTCGGCAGCCGGGCTGTTTCCTGGTCTGGAAGCGTGACAATGGTGCTCATTGGTTCACCGTCCCAGGCACGCTAGGTGCCGTTTTACCCGCCTTTGCGGGTCTACCTTGACCGGCCCCGAGCGTCTGTTGGGGCCGATCGTTCATTGCGGGCGAGCTCGAGCCAGAAGTGGACGCGCCACCTTGCCCAGGGGAGAGTTGACTCGCGGTCAACGTCTGTTGAATGCGATAGTTCGAATTGAGGTTCTTGATGTATTCCACCAGATCGATCAGACCCTCTTCGCTGACCTGACCCTGGTAGGTAGGCATAATCGGCGCGTAGCCCGCGGTCACGCGGGTGGAGGGGTTGAGAATCGTCTCCCTGAGGAAGGCGTCGTTCGCGGTCACTGTCGAGCCATCCACCAATTGCAATTGCGAGCCGTAAACCTGGGCCAGGTTAGGACCACGCGCGGTCGCCTCACCCGAGTGGCATGAGTTGCAACCCAGGCTGGCAAACAGCCGTTCCCCGTTCTGTGCCAGGGAGGCTCCGCTGGTGCTGCCCGAGGCCCATTTTTGATAATCCTCAGGGGTCATGGCCACGATTTCCCCGATCATCGCGGAGTGGTCCGTGCCGCAGTACTGGGTACAAAACAAATGATAGGTTCCCGTAGCCGTGGCTTCAAACCACACCGTCGAATAGCGGCCGGGAATGACCTCGCGCTTCACCCGGAATGCCGGGATCGAGAAGCTATGAAACACGTCCATGGAAATCATGGTCAGCTGCACCTGGCGATTGATCGGGATGTGCAGCGAATCGATCTCGTGTTGTCCGCCCGGATGCTCGGCCTTCCACATCCACTGCTTGCCCACGATGTAGATGTTCATGGCGTTGGTGGGTGGGTCGTAGATGCGGAAATAAAGCAGGGCGCCCCAAACAAAACAGATCATGAACAAGGCCAGGGGGATGATGGTCCAGGTGGCTTCGAGCAGGGTTGACCCTTCAATCTGCGTGGCCACGGGGTTCTTCTCCTTGCGATACATAATGGAGAAGCCGAACACCAGGATGCCCACCGCGATCAGGCCGACGGCCGAGATGGCGCACAGAAAGAAGTAGAAGGCGTCCATTTGCGGCGAAATAGCCGAGGCCTCCGGCGGAAAGAGGGCAGAGTTCGTCAGCCATCGAACGAGAAACTGCCACAGCACTGGACTTATATGCATTGTTACCCTTTACCCTTAAAATCCCGGCGGAAGCTCACCACCATGAAGCTCCCCAGGCCCAAAAAAGTGAGCAGACAGCCTGCTTGTACGACCCGCGCGATCACCAGGCTGTGCCGGTTTAATTTCGGATCATAGCGATAGCAGTAGGTCAAAATATTGTCCACCGGGCTGCCGATGGTGTTATGGGACGCTTCGACCAGCCCTAGCCGCAGATCCCGGGGCGAATACTCGACTCCCAGGTAGTACTGCGCCATCCGCCCTTCCGGGGTAACCACCTCGATCGAGCTGGCATGCGCGAACAACGGCGGTTTGCCGGCCGGCTCTGGAAGCCTCACATAACCAAAACCGACCGCCTGCGCCAAAGCCTTGATCGCCGGCTGTTCGCCGGTCAGAAAGTGCCAGCCTGCTTGCGTATCCACCCGGCCGTAGCGCTTCACGTAGAAGGCCTTCTTGGCCGCAGCCATCGCAGGCGTCTCGACCGGATCGATACTCACGATGACGATCTGGAAGTCCTTGCCCGGGGTCAGGTTCACCATCTCGAGCGCGCCCACCAGTCCATTCAGATCTTCCATACACAGGATCTGGCATTGGTAGTAAACCAACGAAAGAATGACCGGGACCTTGCCGAAATAATCTCCCAGCGTGACCGTCTTGCCAGTCTCATCGCGAAACTGAGCGTCCAGGGGAAGCTGTTGGCCCAACCGTTGGTCGATCTTGACCGTATTGAGAACATCGGGCAGGTGATCCTGGGCCGGATCCCCCATGGTCTTTTCCCCATAGGGAGCCACTTGGCCCAGTCCGGGCACCGCCGCAGCCAACAAAGCCGCTGCAGCCAACGCCAACCGGATTGTGCCCCTCACCCGCATGCCCTTGAAGCCTCTACTCTTATGCTATCGCTGCCCTGAGCCCGTCCTTGATTCATCCTGCTCAACATCGCGACCGGGAACTAAACCAGCTAAGCCACTACGCGGCTTAACTCCGTCCATCCAAGTCGCTAACCTTCTGGAACCTAACCCCTCTCCCCTTTGTCGTCCCGACCGGAGCGAAGCGTAGTGGAGGGATCTGCAGTCGCCGCAAAGTGCCGGTTCGAAACTCTGTCCATCCAAGTCGCTAACCTTCCGCAACGTAACCCCTCTCCCCTTTGTCATCCCGACCGGAGCGAAGCGTAGTGGAGGGATCTGCAGTCCTCCCACCCAAACCCGATCCAGGCCGCAGCACCCAGGTCTCAAAAGCGAGACCTGAGCCACCCACTCAATATTCGTCCGCCTACTGCTTACCTCCGCCGGAATATGCGGTTCAGCGACCCCCCAGCGCCGCCTGTTCTCCGGGCTTTTCCCCCCGCATCCGTTGCTGTTCCAACGTCTCCAGGTACTGCTGTTCGTAACCAGTCCGGGCAAACCCATCCGTGAGCGGCATCGTCACCACTGGAACCCTATCCCCCGCCATCAAAGGCTCCGTCCGTTCCTCTTGCGGAGCGACTGGAAGTCCATGCTCAGCAATAATCTGCATCGCGCGGGTAATAGGAATGCGCACTTTACCGCTGGCCCGATCCACCCAGCTGTAGTTGTCCAGCAGCAGATCCTCCCGGGTATGCATTTCCGCGATCTCCTGGTTGCCGTCATCGATCTGCAGCCTGGGCGTGGGAAAACGCTGCACCATCTGGTTCAACTGGTTCTGCTCCATCACCGCATTCGAGGTCAGATCCTGACGCTTGCCTTGCGGCTGAGCGCCGATCCTGTTCCATTTGTTGGGCGGACCATCGCTCTTCAAAATGGCGGTATTGATCACCTTGCCCATACCAAAGCAGAAAACGAAGAAAACCGCGACGAACGCCCCCAGCGATGCCAAAAAAACCACAATACCGTTAACATTAACGTCCGTAACTTCGTAGCCGACATTCTCGGGTTCGGGGTTCTGCGGTTCGATGGGCTCATGCGTGGGCATGGTCAGCCTCCAGAAGTTGTTCCAGGTGAGGATCGTTGATCTGGATCAACGGCCGTTTCTCCAACTGGCCGAAATAGGACCACATCCAAATCGAGATCACGACCACTGGTACGGTCATGTATTCCAGGATCCCGAAACTGAAGTGCAGGTTGCGCCGGGCATCGGCAAAGTTCGGCTCAATCAGCCAGAACAAATCCCAGCAGCGGGCAAAAATCATGATCTTGCACACCAACACCAGGCGTTCCTTGTTCCGCTTGAGGTCGCGCGAGAGCAGCAGGGTAAACGGAATAAACCAGTGAAAGACAAAGTCCAGCGAACCAATCACGCCCCAGCCGCCGCGAACGCGGTCCAAATACCAGGGAATCTCCTCCGGCAAGTTGCCTGACCAGATGATCAGGAACTGGGAGAAGGCCAGATAGATATTCAACATGACGAACGCGAAGGCCAGCTTGCCCAGGTCATGCTGTTCGGTCACCCGCAGCAAGGTGTGCATGGGCTCGGCCTTGGAAAGCCGGATCACCGTGATGATCGACACCGCCAACACCGCATAGCCTTGCCCTACCAGGAACAACAGCCCCCAGATCGACGAGTACCAGGTCGGATCCAGAGCCATGACCCAGTCGATGGCGCAGACGCTCATGGTGATGGAATACACCAGGATGCCGAACCCGCTAAGATTCTCCAGCCGAACCTGCCAGAAACGCACATTGGGATGCGGATCGGCGTCCCGCTGCAATCCCCACTTATTCAGCTTGGACATGAAGAAAAACCAGATCGCGAAACAGACAGCCGACTGGATCCAGACGCTGCTGATATTCAGCATGGGATGTTTGTAGGCAATCGCGTGCTCTTGTGCCGCAGTGATCAGATGCTTCTGAAACGCTTCCACCGGGTTGCTGTATTGGGCCCACAAATACAGCTTCTTCATGAAAATGCCGATAGGCAAAAACATGACGATGATCAAGAGCAGGTTGCGCGACATCGCCTCCAGCGGACGCCGTAACAGCAAGCCCCACTTGCCCCCGCTTACATACTGCACCATGAGCAACGCCAGGCCGCCTACCGTCAGACCCCAGCAGAAAATGTAGCCCAGCAAATAGGAGCGCAGCAGATGGTTGATGCCGTCGTGGTCAACGATGGCCGCCAGCACTGCCAGCACCAGCGACAGAACAGCAAAGATGACACCGACCGTCAGCGCCCGGCGCTTCCAGGCATGGAGCAGCTGCGGAGAATTCAGCTCGGCGGGTAGCGATTTTGTATGGTGTTCGTGAGCCATATCTTTACCTGGTCACCGGTTTCAAGCTCTTTGGCTTCGTCGCGCCGGCGGTGGCCGCTCCGCCGCCGGGCTGGCTCAGAGCCGGCACTGGGCTATCCCCGGTCGCCGGCGCCATCCCGGGCGATCCCTGGCTGGGGTCGGGCGGCAGGGCGGAGACGGCAGTCGCCGGCAGATCCCACGGTTGGGCAAAGGAGTCGGGCAGTCCCTCCCGCTCGGCAATGTCCTTCAAATTCTGTACCTGCACCCCGGAAGGCACTTCGGATTCCCGCGCATTCTGGCTCACTTGCAGCGCCCGGATATAGGCCGCCACGGCCCAGCGATCTGCCGGCGTAATCTGGGCGGCATATTCCGGCATGGCGCCGTAGCCATTGGTCATCACGTAGAAGTAGTGACCAATCGGCTCGGCCAGAATTCGCGCCGAGTGGAAATTGCCGGCCGGCTTATAGCCCCGCTGCACGATCATGCCCGCACCGTTGCCCACCCGCGAATGGCACGGCGTGCAATAGATGTTGAACCGCTCCTGGCCACGGGCCAGCACCTGCATGGTGACCGGGAATGGCATCAGGTCGGGTTCCTTGCCCTCCATCAACCCGGTGTAGAAAAAGCTGTCTTCGCCTAGCTGGCCCCGAGCCACGGTGTGCGCAGCCTGCGGCCGCACGGACCGTCCATCGCTAAAGAACGTGGTGCTGCGCTGGGGAACGAATTTGGGCTGATTATGCATGTCCTGGCGACAGCCGGCGCAAGCGAGCGCAGCCATGCCCATAGCGAACAAGCGCGAAGCAATCGGGGTTCGGCGACGAACTTGGGTGGGGGAATTAATACTCCACCTCCACTACCGAAACCGGCCCAAAGCCTTCCAGGAAGGTGCGCGATTCCACCGCTTCAAATTTGGGATCGTTCGCTTCCAGGCAAAGAAAAAATTTATCCACCGTAGCCCCGTTGCGAAAATTAGGAGCGTTGAACAGCGGGTGATAGAGCGTCGGTAGCCCGCACATGGCCAGCATCCCGAAAGCGGCAGAAAGACCCGCCCACAGAATGGTCCACTCGTAAGCCGGGATCACGAAGGCCGGCCAGGAAAAAAGCGGGCGTCCGGCAACGTTCAGGGGATAGGCCAAAACCGAAACCCAGGTCTCCATGAGAAACATGGCGGCCAGCCCCATCAGTCCGCCCACCAGGCAGATCAGGGGAACGTAATTGCGATGGAACCCGATGGCTTCAGCCGCCTCTTCCACCGGGTACGGAGTGTAGCAATCCAAGCGTCGCCAGCCCGAGTCGTACGCGGTCTTGGCGGCCACCACCAATTCGGTCGGAGTATCGAACTCCGCCAGCAATCCGTAGATTCCTTCACGCACAGGCATTAGTCACCCGCCTCCATTGCTTCCGGCTCCGTCACCTTGGCCTGTGGCAGCATCATGCGGATCTCAGACATGGGGATCATGGGCAGGAAACGAACGAACAGAAAGAACAGCGCCGTAAACAATCCCAGCGTACCGGTGAAGGTCGCGTAATCCCACCGGGTGGCGCGATAGGTTCCCCAGGAAGAGGGAAGGAAGTCGCGGTAAAGGCTGGTCACGACGATGACGAAACGCTCAAACCACATGCCTGTATTGACGATCAGCGACATCACGAACATCCTGCCCGGGCTCACACGTGTACTGCGCAACCACAATAGCTGGGGCAGTGCGATGTTGCAGGTGATCAGCACCCAGTATGACCAGCCCATGGGGCCAAAAATGCGGTTCCACATCATGAAGTATTCCCAATGGCTGGCGGAGTACCAGGCCATGAAAACCTCCATCGAGTAGCCATAGGCGACGATCAAACCGGTCGCCAGCATCACCTTGCCCATATTGTCGATATGGCGGATGGTGATCAGCCCTTCCAGGTGATAGAACTTGCGGATTGGAATGGCCAGCGTGATGACCATGGCAAACCCGGAATAGATGGCGCCGGCCACAAAGTAGGGCGGGAAAATAGTCGTATGCCAGCCCGGCAGAATAGCCACCGCAAAATCGAAGCTGATGACCGTGTGCACGGAGAGAACCAGCGGCGTGGCCAATCCGGCCAGCAGCAGGGACGCCGTCTCATAACGCATCCAGTGCCGTACCGAGCCGCGCCACCCGAGAGAAAGAATGCCGTAAGCGTACTGCGGGAACCTGCTCTTTGCCCGGTCGCGCATGGTTCCAAAATCAGGAATCATGCCGATGTACCAGAACACTACCGAGATGGTCGCGTAGGTCGAAACCGCGAACACATCCCACAGCAGAGGAGAACGGAACTGCGGCCACACATTCATGGTGTTGGGGTAGGGGAAGAGCCAGTACCCTACCCATGGCCGGCCGACGTGGATCAGAGGGAACATGCCGGCGCAAATCACGGCAAAAATGGTCATCGCCTCAGCGAACCGGTTAATCGAATTGCGCCACTGCTGCTTGAAGAGCAACAAAATTGCGGAGATCAGCGTCCCCGCGTGGCCAATACCGATCCACCAAACGAAATTGATGATGGCGAAGCCCCAGCCTACGGGAATATCCAGGCCCCAAATGCCGACGCCCTTGAGGAACAGCCAGGTAACGGCAGTCATGAGCAGCAGGACAAATGTGCCCGCCAGCATAAAGCCGGCGAACCATCCCATCGGCGTATGCGGCGTCAGCACGATGCGCGAAATAACATCGGTGACCGACTTAAAGGTGTATCCGGGCGCAATCACCCGAAACTCGCCTGTGGTCGGGTCCAGCTGCGGATCGTTTACGGGTAATTCTGGTTTGGTCGCCATGCTCCGCTAACCTCTCAGCTCGTCGCCGGCGCGTGCTCGGTGCGCGCCTCAGACAGTTCCGGGTTGGGGTTGAAGACTTCCGCAATGTAAGTGGTGCGGGGACGAGTGTTCAGATCCGCCAGCACCCCGTAATTGCGCTGCTGCGACTTCAGCTTAGCCACCTTGCTGGCCTTGTCGTTGATGTTGCCAAAGACGATCGCGCCAGTGGGGCAGGCCTGTTGACAGGCGGTCACAATTTCACCATCGCGAATGTCGCGGTTTTGCTTATCGGCCGCGATCTTGGCCGCCGAAATCCGCTGCAGGCAATAGGTGCATTTCTCCATCACCCCGCGGCTGCGCACCGTCACATCGGGGTTGCGCATCAGCTTCAGGCTCTCCGTGTCCCAATCGGAAAACAGCAGAAAGTTAAATCGGCGCACCTTGTAAGGGCAGTTGTTGGAACAGTAGCGCGTGCCCACGCAGCGGTTGTAAACCATCAGGTTCAGACCTTCCGGCGAGTGCACCGTGGCGCCCACGGGGCAAACCTGCTCGCAGGGGGCGTTCTCGCAATGCTGGCAGTTCATTGGCTGGAAATGGGCTTTGGGCGCGTCCAGATCGCCTTCGAAGTAGGTATCGATGCGCAGCCACTGCATAATGCGGCCGGTCTTGGTGTTGTGCCTGCCCACCACCGCGATGTTGTTCTCCGCGTAGCAACTCACCACGCAGGCATTGCACCCCACGCAGGAATTCATGTCGATGGCCATACCCCAGGCGTTCTTGTCGTAGCGCCAGTTGGCGAACAGGCTATCGTCCGGTTTCGGATCCTCTTCCTCGTGCGCAAAGTTGGGATTTTCCTTGAACTCATCCAGCGTAGCGTAGCGAATAATGCCTCGCGTCAGCGCCTCGTTGCCTTCCAGAGAATGCGTCCCCGATCCGTCTCCGCCGGCTCTCAACGAGCGGTGATCGGTGTAGTGGCTCTTGGTGACCGCAAACTCGTAGCTATTCCCCGTCTTCTTCAGGGTTGAGCCGGGAGCAAACAAAAGCGCTTTCGAAGTCCGAATCGAGTAGGCGTTAAAGCCCAGGCCGCCCGCAACCCGGCCGCCGTGCGGCCGCAAATAGCCCAGGTAAACCGTCACCGAGTCATCGGCGTGGCCGGGAACTGCCATCACCGGAGCCAACACCGTGTTGCCGTTCGATTCGATGGCGATGATATCCTGCTCCGCCAACTTGTACTTCCACAGCGTGCGGTAGCTCATCAGCGCGGCGTTATCCCACGACATGTTGGTGACCGGCTTCGGTATCTCCTGCAGCCAGCCCACGTTGGCGTAGCGCCCGTCGTAGATATTTGGGTCGGCGCGGAAGATTACCTCGACCGTTCCCTCCGCTGCACTTGGCGACGTTGCCTGCAGATCGCCAATCTTGGCCGAAACCGTCTTCGCCTCAAATGCCGTTGCCCCCACCATGCCATCGTGCAGGATCTTGCGCCACGCATGTTCCTGATCGCTGCTTCCGAGATTGCCCTGCCACGTCTTGCGCACGACTTGGTAGGGCGTCAGGTCGGGTTGGTCGAGCATGGACTGGATCACGTCGTGCGCCGTCTTGCCGCCGTACAGCGGGTCGATCATGGGCTGGATCACGCTCGCTGTGCCGTCATACGCCCGCGTGTCCGACCAGCTCTCCAGATAATGCGCCGCGTTGATATGCCATTCTGTAACCAGTCCGGTTTCATTCAAATGGGAACCGAGGTGCGCCGTCATCTTTACTTTGTCCAGGGCCTCTTCAAAGCCCAGGTCCACGGGTGCGGTATAAACCGGGTTGGCGTTCAGGATCAGCAGCCAGTCGACCTTGCCCGCCCGCATCTCACTCGCCAGCGAAACCAAATCCTGCCCTTGAACCGAAGGCATAGGGTTCACGGTCTCGGTGTACACCACCGTCTTGCCCACGTTGCCCAGCGCCTGGTTGATGGCGATTGCGGCCAGGTGTACCGCCGGCGTTTGCTGCTCGCCGGGAATGACCACGCATTTGCCTGCATTCGCCTTCAAGTCTGCCGCGATTGCGGAAAGGAGCTTGCCTGCCGGTCCTGAGGGAGCTTGTGCGCCCGCGCCGCCGGCCCCCACAGCAGCCGCCAATGCGGCCGCAAAGGGTGCGATATCACTGGGCTTAAGCGCCAGCCGATGCTCCGCCTTGAAGCCCGTCGTGGTAGGTGCGCTTTCGACCGCATACAACCTATTCATTGAAATGTTTGCGTCCGTCAGCTTACGCCGGCCGGCATAGTCGGCAGCCAGGCGAAGAAAGCCGGGATGGGTGATGCCGGAAAGAAAATCCGCATCCAGGGAGACAATGACGTCCGCATCCTGCAGCCGGTATTGTGCGTCGTAGTACTCGCCAAACGCAGTCTTCGAGGCCGAATACGCCGAATCGCGGTTGATCGGGTCCCACTGTACCCACTTGGCATTGGGATAACTCTGTTGCGCTGCCTTCCACTGCGCCGCCAGGCTGGGAGACGTCACCGTGTCGCTCAGGATGTAGAGCCCGGCGCCCCCGCTGGCCTTCTTGTCCGATAACATAGCCCGGAAAACTGCAAGAAACGCGGCAAACTCGCGAACTTCCCCCCGGTTGATCACTCTCTGCGAGCGGTCTGGATCGTAAAGATCGAGCAGCGAACCCTGGGATAATGGATCGGAAGAACCGCGGTTGACCGGGTGCTCCGGGTTCCCATCCACCTTGATTGGCCGATAGGCGTCGGTCTTTACCAGCAGCGGCACCGCGCCGGTGTTGAAGGGCATCGCGGTGGCAAAGTACACCGGCCGTCCCAGAACCAGATCTTCCGGCTCCTTCACATAGGGATAGATCGGCTCGTCCGGTTGCTTGGTGCACCCCGAAAGTCCAGCCAGCGCCAGCGATGCGCTCATGACCTTGAGGAAGCCGCGGCGGGATACCGGATCAATCCACTCCGCCGCCTGGGCGGGGAACTCCCGCTCCACCATCTCCCGGAATGCAGGGGTATCGGCCAGCTCGTCCACGCTGCGCCAGTAGGTCTTTCCCGTCTGGCCGGCAAGCTTTGCCCTGGCGGCTTCGAGCGTCAATTCCTGCTTCTTACCCTTGCTTTCGCTCATCGGTGGCATGTCTCGCAACTGCTCAATTCCTGGGGCTGCCTAATGTGGTACTGCTGGGTCAGATATTTGCCCAGCGAGTCCTGATCGGTCAGCTTCACGTACTGCAGGTTCGCCGGAATCGTCATCCCCGGCAGATCGCTGGCCACTTGCCCATGCAATCCCGGCATACTGAGCGAGGCCACCTGGGCGCTTGTACGGCTGGGATCGACCGTGGTGCAGCTTACCGTCTGCGCCGTAGGGACACCATCCTTCAATCCTGCACTCCCGCACCAAACTGGCTTCTGGCTGCTGGGCCCTTCCCACGCCATGTTGTAAATCTCGCTGGTGGGGCGCAGGTTCTTGGCCGGATTGCGATGGCAATTCAGGCACCACTCCATCTGCAGCGTGTTCTGCTGGTACATCAACGGCATCAGGTCCACCCGCCCGTGGCAGGAGGAGCACCCGATTCCTTTGTTCACGTGAATTTCGTGATTGAAGTAAACGAAGTCCGGCAGGTCATGAATTTTGACCCAGGCAATGGACTCGCCGGTTGCCCAACTGGTCCGGACCGGCTGCAACAGCGCTGCGTTGGTCCAGATCTGCGCATGGCAATTCATGCATGTCTTGGTGGGGGGAATGCCTGCGTAGCTCGACTTCTCGACCGAGGTGTGGCAGTACTGGCACTGCAGTCCCAGCCCCATCACGTGATGCTTGTGGCTGAACGGCACCGGCTGGTCGGCGCGCTGCCCCTGCTTGGTCACCCAGGGAGAACCCTGCAATTGATCGAGGGTCACCCCCAGGGCGATGACAATCAATCCCGTCAAGACCAGGCTCGCGCGTGCTAGCGCGTTGGCACTCCGGTCGAAGATCTGCGCCATTCGATGAGCCCCTGCTTCCTCTGATTCCGTCGGTTAAAGAAAGGTCCGGCTACGACTCTTTTTGCGTTTCGATCGAGAGCGCCGATCACGGACGGCTTCTCCGCATCACGCTCGGAAAGTTGAATATAGCAGCAAACGGCAGGGGATAGGCAAGCCGGGAAGCTCCCATACCGGATTTATAACGGAAGCGAAACAGTCAATATGGAAAAAGAAGTCATGCGCAACTCAAACGCGCACGGTACCAAAGTTAAAATGCTTCCATGATTGACGGCCAACGTCCGGTTCGTTACGACACTGCGCTGGCATTGCAGCAATTGACCGCGGCAGACCCCAGGTTGGGGGCGCTCATCGAACGCGTCGGTCCCTTCGCCTTGCGGGTGAAAAGTACCCATTCTCCCTTTGAGGCATTGCTGGAATCCATTTTGTACCAGCAACTGCACGCCAATGCCGCCCGCGCCATTCTAGGCCGCTTGTTGGCCGGGTTCGGCGATCTACATCCGCTACCGGAGCAACTCCTGGCCGCTCCGCAGGAAATGCTTCGCGCTGCCGGCCTTTCCCAGGGTAAGCTGCTTTCTCTACGCGATCTCGCTGCCAAGACCCTGGACGGCACCGTACCCTCATTGGCGGCTATCCGGCGCATGTCTGATGCTGAAATCATCGAGCGGCTGAGCGCGGTACGTGGCATTGGTACCTGGACCGCAGAAATGCTGCTCATCTTTCGTCTTGGCCGTCCCGACGTCTTTCCCGAAACCGATTATGGAATTCGCAAGGGCTACCTTCTGACCTTCGGCAGGGTCAAAACGGGAAAACCGATCACCGCCGATATGCTGCCCAAACCGGAACAAATGCAGCGCAGCGCCGCGCGCTGGAAGCCCTGGCGCTCCGTAGCCAGCTGGTATCTCTGGAGAGCCTGCGAACTCCCCCCGCAGCTCACCTAGAGACCTGGGCCACCCACTCAAGGTCTGGAGGTTGCAGCTTTATTTTCGATAGGGTTTCGACAACTTCTTCCCGTTTGGAACCCCAAGTCCCTTTGCTGCAGCCCCCCAATCCCCATAGCAGCTATCATGAAAGCATGTCCGAACAGCAAAATCCCGGTGAACGCTATATCTGCGTTCACGGGCATTTCTACCAGCCGCCGCGAGAAAACCCCTGGCTCGAAACCGTCGAGACCGAGGACTCTGCCGCCCCCTACCACGACTGGAACGAACGCATCACTGCGGAATGCTATGCCCCCAACGGCGCTTCGCGCATTGTGAATGGCGATAACCAGATCGTCCGCATCATGAACAATTACTCCCGCATCAGCTTCAACTTCGGGCCCACCCTACTCTCCTGGCTGGAAGAAAATGCGCCCCGCACCTACCGCATGATTCGTGATGCCGACCGGCAAAGCATGCTGCGCTACGATGGCCACGGATCCGCTCTGGCCCAGGTCTACAACCATGTCATCATGCCCTTGGCCAACACCCGCGATCGGATTACCCAAATCCGCTGGGGCATAGCCGATTTTGAGCATCGCTTCGACCGCAAACCCGAAGGCATGTGGCTGTCAGAAACCGCGGTGGATTTCGAAACCCTTGACCTGCTGGCACAAAACGGCATCCTCTTTACCATTCTTGCCCCGCACCAGTGCGCCCGCGTTCGCGATCGCGCGGAAACCACCCTGCAACCCGTTCTCAACCACATGGGCACCGGCGGCCGCTGGATCGAAACTCCCAACGCCTCCGTTCATCCCAACCACCCGTACCTGGTCAACCTGAACGATGGCCGAAGCATCATCGTCTTCTTCTACAACGGCCCCCTCTCCCGCTCCATCGCCTTCGAAGGGGTGCTCAACAACGGAGAAAACTTTGCCTGGCGTCTGGGGCGTGGCTTTGATCCCAGCGACTCCCAGCCGCAAATGGTGCATGTGGCCACCGACGGAGAGAGCTATGGCCATCACCATCGCCACGGCGAAATGGCTCTTTCCTACGCTCTGCGTTTTATCGAAGACAAGAAGCTGGCCCGGCTGATCAATTACGGTCAATTCGCGGCCCAGTTCCCGCCCAGGTACGAGGCTGAAATCGTTGAGGATACTTCCTGGAGTTGTGCTCACGGCATCGAACGCTGGCGTTCCGACTGCGGCTGCAACGGCGGCCGCCAGGGATGGAACCAGCGCTGGCGCGCACCCTTGCGTGCCGCCCTGGACTGGCTGCGCGATACCGTCACCCCGCTCAGCGAGAGCACGGCCAGCGGCCTGCTCAAAGATGTCTGGGCCGCCCGCGACGCCTATATCGCGGTCATCCTGGCCGCCGGCACACCCGCAGCCGAAGACGCCATCAACCAGTTCTTCGCCGTCCATGCGGTCCGCAAGCTCTCCCCGGAAGAACGAACCCTGATCCTCAAAATGATGGAGATGCAACGCCACACCCAGTTGATGTACACCAGCTGCGGCTGGTTCTTCGACGACATTTCCGGCATCGAGACGGTTCAGGTAATGGCCTACGCTGCGCGCGCGCTGCGCCTTGCCGCAGACATCTTCGGCCTCAACAGCGCCTTGCTGGAGTGGCAATTTGTAGAGCGCTTACGCCAGGCCAAGTGCAACAGCCCGCAATGGAAGGACGGCGGGGACATCTACAAGCGTCTGGTGAAACCGATGGAGGTCAACCTGGAGCAGGTCGCCGCGCACTACGCCATCTCCTCTGTCTTCGGCAACTATCCTGACGAGACGGTTCTCTTCTGCTACACCATCCGCCGTCTTGACTACGAGAACGTCACCTCCGGGCGCGCAAAGCTCGCCATTGGCCGTTGCCGCATTACCTCCAACATGACCGAAGAGAGGGAGGAGGTCTCCTTTGCCGCCCTTCATTTCGGCGATCACAACGTAACCGCCGCGGTGGAACGTTCCACCCCGCAGGATCTCTCCGCCTTCGACGACCTCAAGCAGAAGTGCAGCGCCGCCGTCACCCAGGCCAATCTTCCCGAGGTGGTTCGCCTGATCGACAGCTTCTTTGGCGGCAGCCCTTACTCTTTGGCCTCGCTATTCAAGGATGACCAACGGCGCATTCTGCGCGTCATCCTCAACGCCACTCTGCGCGAGGTGGAAGACAGTCTGGTCAAAATCTACGAGGAGCACGCCTCATTGCTGCATTTCCTCAACGCTTCCGGTCTACCCAAGCCGCCGGCCCTGACCATGGCCGCAGGTTTCGCCATCAATGCCGGCTTGCGCCGGGCCCTGGAAGAAGAGCCGATTGAGTTGGCACGGGTGCGCTCCCTGATCTCTCTTGCCAAGTCCGACGGCGTGGTCCTGGAAAGCCACTCGCTCCGTTACCTGACCGACCAACACATGAAGCGGTCCATGGTCCAGCTTCAGGCCAAACCCCTGGAGCCGGACAACCTCGATCATGCACTCACCCTGGCCCGTACCCTGCGCGAGCTGCCGTTCGAGCTCAACTTATGGCAAGCGCAGAATATCTGGTACGACACCCTCAGTAAATCCGCTCGCTTCCTGCTCGCGCTCGAAGCCTCCGCCGCTGAGCACTGGAGAGCGAATTTCCTCGAACTGGGGCGCCAACTTTCGATCGCGGTCGAGCAGTTGGTGGTAGAGGAAGGGTCCTTGTCTGGGAACGCGCTTTCGACCCCGGTAGCAACCCCGCGAGTTACTTTGGTAACATAGTCTACTTAGTCTGCTTAGTCCGCACATTTCTACAGCAGCTAGCTTCTCCACCGGAGAGTGACTGGGCCGTCCATCGGGTGTTGCATAGCCCGGCCGGTTTCATCCGCCTCCAGGCGGGCGCGTTTCAACGCGAAATACCACTTCGCTGGCCGATCGGCATCATCGATCAGCATCAAGCTGGGGTTGAACTTGAGCCCTTCTGCCTGCTGCACCATGGTGATCTGGTCCTGGCGCACAAAGCGTTCGCCAAAAAACCTGGCCACTGCAGTCACCCAGGGCACGCCATAAAAAACATTCCAGGCAGCGTATACATCAATCCGTGAATTTCCCGGGGTGGTGGGCGTCACGGTGGTCAGGGTTGCGAACCACTTGTTTCCGCAGCGCAGGGTCTCAAAGCGGCGGTTGGGGAGCACAAAATCGATCATGGTCTCGATTGGCTCGCCATAGACACCCAGCAACTTGTAAGGCGCGCTATTGGCAGATGGCGTATGCGCCGACATGCGAAAGCCCTGCGCGATGGGCTCGAAATGCTTTTCTTTTTCGTGGATGCTGTGTCGCGACCGCCACCACCATGCCTGATGCACGAAAGGCCCATGCGCGGGATCCATCAGCCCGATGATTCCATGGTCCACATGGCACGGCAGCTCGGCACTCAGGTGCGCGCTGCGATACCGTTCGCTAAACCTGGGCAACTCCGGCACCGGCGGCAGTGCATCCCTTGACTCCATCCGGATCCGTCCGCTGCCCGGCTTGGGCACATAGACCCAGGCGTATCCATCTCTCTCCTTGCAGGGAAATGCAGTTGCGTAGACGCGGCGGGGATAGGAGTCCTGGCTGGTTAAGGAAGGGATCTCCATGCACTGGCCGGACTCTGGCTCGAAAACCCATCCGTGGTATTTGCACGTGACCGCGCTGCCATCGAACCATCCGCAGGAGAGGGGAATGCCGCGATGGGGGCAACTATCGCGCATGGCGAAGATGCTCCCGTCCTCTTTCCGCCCCAGCACCATGGGGATTCCCAGGAGCATGGCGGTGGCCATCTTCCGTCCCCGCAGCCGGTCGCTGCGCATGGCCGGGTACCAGTCGTTGTAGATGAGCGAAGTGTCGGGACCCAGCAAATCGCTTGCCGGAATCACCGCCGGTCCTCTACCCGCTGCTGTATCAGGCGCCATTGCTCAGGAAAACCTGCTTTTACTATAGCGCCATAGGCGAGGTTTTCCTTCTTGCACTACGGCCGCCGTTTGGCAGTTCAACCATGTGAGCCCCGGGAAAGAACCGCAGGTCCCTCCACTGCGCTACGCTCCGGTCGGGATGACAATTCTGTTGTGACTGCAACAGTTTCGGCCGCAACAGCTTCTGCCAGGAAAAACTTGACCCCTGCAACAGAATTGTCATCCCGACCGGAGCGTACCCGGATTTCCTACTTCGCGCTGCTAGCGAGGACCACGTGTGCGGCTCTCCGTAGAGAGAGCCGCATGCAGATCATCAAAGCCACGGGTCTCGACAGGAAATCCGGGGGAGCGTAGTGGAGGGACCTGCGGTTCCTTCCCGGTCATGGTTCCTTCCAGCTTTATGGGGGCCCGGTTCAAGTATCCTTAACGCAGCCGAGCGCTGAGGTCGTGCCGTCCTGCAGGTCCTCCTGAACCACACTCTCTTGGAGCCGCGCCATCGATCTCAATGTCACGCATCGTTCGAGGAAAATAATCCTCACGCTCACCGCTCTCTGGCTCCTGCTCTATGCCAGCTTTACCCTCTTCCGTCCGCCGCTGCTCGATGATGCCGACTCCGTGCACGCGGAAGTGGCGTGGGAAATGGTCCAGCGTCATGACTGGATTACTCTCTACGCCAACGGCATCCGCTATCTCGAAAAAGCTCCGCTTTTGTACTGGAGCATGGCCGCCAGCTTCACCCTCTTTGGGCCCCAGGATTGGGCCGCCCGGCTGCCCCTCGCCATTGCCGCCCTGGCCCTGTTCCTGGTGGTCTATTCGACCGGTCGCCGCTTATTCGCCTTGGACCTAGCCGGCTTCTATGCCGCCCTGATCCTGCTCACTTCTTTCGGCATCTTCATCTACACCCGCATCCTCATTCCTGACGTGATTGTCTGCCTGTGGCTCTCGCTTGCCATGCTGTTGTTCTGGATCTCGCTTGAGCAGCCGCAGCCTTCACGCAAGACCGCATGGGGCTTTGCCGCAGCCTGTGCACTCGGTGTGCTCACCAAGGGCCTCATAGGAGTTGTCTTTCCCCTGGGCATCGTCTTTATCTTCCTGCTGCTCAATCGAAACCTTGCCCATCTGAAACGCTGGCATCCTGTTTCGAGCCTGCTCATATTCCTGATCATCGCGCTGCCTTGGCATATCGCTGCCGGAATCGCCAATCCGTCACAGGGCCAGGTGCACGGCTTCTTCTGGTTTTATTTCATTAACGAGCATCTGCTCCGCTATCTCAACCGGCGGGTCCCGCGCGACTACGACACCGTTCCGTTGCTGCTCTTTTGGGGACTGCTCGGAGCTTTTCTAGTACCGTGGATTGCGTTTGTGTTCAGGGCCCTGGTTCCGGTCCGGATGAGGTCATCGCTCCGCCGCGTCCGCTTGCCTCGCCATGATCAAGCCTGGAACCTGCTCGCCATATGGGCAGCATTCGTCATGATCTTCTTCAGTTTCTCCACCCGCCAGGAATACTACTCGCTGCCCGCTTTGCCGCCCTTAGCCCTCATGATCGGCGGCTGGCTGGGCCGGGAAGAGAAATGCTCAGCCCGTGACCCGCGCCGCATCGCCGGACGCCGCATCGCCGTGGTCCTCTTCTTGCTGGGAGCCGCTGCCTGCATGATGGCAACCTACCTGGCCATACGTGCTCGCCCCCTACTCCCAGGGACGGATCTTTCCACGTTGCTCACGCAGAACCCCGGAGACTACGCGCTTTCCCTGGGTCACTTCCTTGATCTGAGCGCCCGGTCCATGGGCGCCTTCCGCGTGCCCCTCATTCTGACCGCGATTGCCCTACCCGTCGGGACCTTTGCCAACATGATCTTCCGCTCCATCAACCTGATCCGCTTAGGAAACTACGCTCTTGCCGCCATGATGGTGGTCATGCTGATCGCGGCGCACAGTGCGCTGGTCACTTTCTCGCCCGTGCTCTCCTCAAAGGCTCTTGCCGATGCAATTGGTTCACGTCTGCATCCCGGCGACGTGGTCGAGATCAACGGCGAATACGAGGCCGGCTCGACGTTGGGCTTTTACCTCCGCCGCCAGGTCCGCCTCCTTAACGGCCGTTCTTCCGATCTCTGGTACGGTTCACTCTTCCACGACGCACCGGGGATCTTCGACGACGATGCCTCTTTCCGTCAGCTGTGGAATGGTCCAAAACGCATTTTCCTCTGGACTCCGCAGGCTCATGTTCCCGCTCTGCAGGCACCGGCCTATGCAATCGCGCAAAGCGGAGGAAAAGAAATCCTCAGCAATCAACCCTAGCTAAGACTTGGACTCTGTCCCAGCCACCAATCGACGGGTGCCCCATCCTTCGCGTTCTTTGCGAAGGGTGGGATACGCGAATCTTGCTCTCTTGCCACCTCAACCGCAGACATCACCGAAAGCGGCAAGTTCAGACCGCCGTAAGCCGGCTCATCTTGCCATCCTTCAGGGAGAAATGCTGACCCCGCCAAGCCACCGTGTTCCCGGCGAAGCTCCAGATCCAGATCCCCAGTGCCACCACATCGCGCGGTGCCAGTAGCCACAGATCGCGCAGCACCTGACCATCGCCCAGCACACCCACGCCCACTGACAAGGCCAGAGCCACCCGCGCCAACAACGTCAGGCTCAGCAGCGCAACGCTGCTCAGGCTAGCCCCCGACGCAATCAAGTTGCACAACGCCCATGGCAATCCGTAGGTAAACACCATCCCGGTATATCCCAGCTTCCTGGAAAACCGCGTGCTGCGGCTCCAGCGAATCTGGTGCGCCAGGAACTGACCAAATCGATACTGGGGCAGAAAAGTCTCCACCACCTCGCCGCTCAAAACCAGCTCAAACCCACTCCGCCAAACCCGCGCCCCCAGCTCGTAGTCATCCGCCAGGTAGTCAACCAGCGGCTCCAGGCCGCCGATAGCGTCCAGCGCCTGGCGAGAGACCGCCAGCGTCGAGCCCAGGCCAAAGCGAATTCCATCTTCAATCTGCCGTGCCGTCAGCACACCGGCAATAAAGTCCGTGGCTATCCCCAGCGCCTCCATGCGCGAGCCGATCGACCGGTTCGCCTGACCCCGGTAGAGCGCCGTAACCAGCCCTACCCGGCCGCCGCGCCGCTTGGGCATTTGGAAACAGCCCATGATCCGCCGCAAATACTGGGGAGAAACCTTAATGTCACTGTCGTTGATCAGAATATATTCGTACTGCGCGCTACCCAGCATCTGCACCAGGTTACTCACCTTGCCGTTGGCGCCCAGCAATTGCGGGCACAACACCAGCCGAATACTCCTCTCGGGAAACTGCGCCTGCAGCCTTTCAATAGCCGCCACCGCCGGATCCGTCATGCTGCTGACCCCAAACAGAATTTCGTAAGGACCGTGATACTGCTGCGCGCAGTGGCTGGCGAAGCTCGAGTACATTTCCGGGTCCAGACCCTTCACCGGTTTCAGTATGCTGACGCCGGGCTGAAAATCCGGCAACGGCCGCCGCAGATGATGTTGGAAGGCGCGCGCACTCCACAGCGCCAGCAGGTAATATCCCAGGCCGGCGAGACACAGAATGGTAGTAACGGCAGCGACAGCGGTTGGCAGCATGAGGGCGACTTTAGTTTAGCCGACCGCCCATTCACTCATATCGCAGGGCGACGATTGGATCGAGCGAGGCTGCCTTCCACGCAGGATAAATGCCGAACACCAGCCCGATCCCACAAGACACGATAAAGGCGGTGGTGGACCAGGCCACGGACATCGAAGCCGGCAGCACCGAGCCCAGGGTCAGCTTAAGCAACAGGGTAAGCAAACCCCCCACCGCAATGCCGATCACTCCGCCCACAGCACACAGCGCGACCGCCTCCAGCGTGAACTGAAACATGATGTTATTCCGCGTGGCGCCCAGCGCTTTGCGGACACCTATCTCCCGCGTTCGCTCCGTCACGCTCACCAGCATGATGTTCATCACTCCCACGCCGCCGACCATCAACCCCACGCTGGCAACCCCCACCAGGAAGATGAACAAACCGCCCGTAAGCTGGTTCCACAACACCAATAACGCGTCTGAGCTGAAGATCGCGAAATTATCCGGCTGGTCCGAGCGAACCTTCCGCCGCCGCCGCAGCAGCTCGCGGATTTCATCTTCCACCGCGATCTTGTTCTTGACATCGTCGTACTTGACGCTGATCCAGTGATCCAGGATCTCGGGATGAATCTTGTGAAACGTGAATGTCGGAAAATGGGCAGAGTTATCCTCCGGGTTCTTGCCTCCGCCGAATACCTGCTTTTGGGGCCCGAAAACACCCACGACCGTGAACACGTCGCCGTCGATCTGCACTTCCTTGCCTGGCGCGGGGTCGTTGCCAAAGAGTTCCTCCGCCGTGTCTGAGCCTAGAACCACCACATTGGCTCCGCGTTGCGCCTCCTGACTGGTAAAGTAGCGTCCCTGGGAAATAGGGAGGTCGTAGACATTCAGTTCGTCCTCCGAATGAGCTGCCAGAACCGTGTTTTGGACCTTGCGGCTCCCGTACTTAACGGAGAAGCTGCCCTGGGAACCGGTGGGAGAGCGATATTCCTGCGATGCATCGACCGCCACCACGTGGGGCAGCAATTTCATGGCTTCGCCGTCTTCGTAGGTCATCTGCTTTCTGGCCAGCATTTCCGCGGTAGGCCGTGAGCCAAAGACGGGAAAGCGAAAGACCCAGTACACATTTGTTCCCAGCGATTGGATGAGGCCATTTACATTGCCGGTCAGGCCGTTGATGACCGAAGAGATGAGAATGACCGTGGTGACCCCGATCATGATGCCCAGCATGGTCAGGCCGGAGCGCAGCTTGTTGGTGCGCAGGGTGTCCACCGCCATCCTGATGGCTTCGTTGGCGTCTGCGAGCTTCATCAGATCCACCTCATTTCAAGTCGGAATGCAAGCTAGAGCTCCGAGCGCAAGGCCACAATAGGATCGAGCAGCGAAGCCTTACGCGCCGGGTAGACTCCGAAGAAAATACCAACCGCCGTGGCCACAAACAGCCCCAGGACCACCGACCAAAGCTCAATGTCGGAGGGGAAGCCGATGATCAGCGTAATCGCTTTGGCAAACACCACGCCGGCCAGAACGCCGATAATTCCTCCCACCAGCGACATGGTGGCCGATTCAATCAGAAATTGCAGCAGTACATCGCCGCGTCTTGCGCCCAATGCCTTGCGCACTCCGATCTCCCGCGTGCGCTCGGTCACACTCACCAGCATGATGTTCATGATGACGATGCCGCCCACTACCAGGGAAATAGCGGCGAGGGAAACAAAGACCGCGGAAAAGCTGGCGCTGATGCTCTGCCAGATGCCCACAAACGTGCTGTTGGTATCGGTCGAGAAGCTGTCGTCCGCTCCGGGTAGATCATGGCGGTGGGACCGCAGAATGGTGCGTACTTCGCCTACCGCCCGTTCCAGTGGATCGCCCACTCCGTTGGCCCTGGCATAAATGGTCAAGCTGCGGTTCGATCCATAGGCATTGAGAAAACTGGTCAGCGGCACAGCGACCCAATCATCCTGGCTCTGCCCCAGCGTCTTACCCTTCCGCTCACCCACGCCGATCACCGTGTATTGCGTCCCGTCGACCCGGATCTCTTTCCCAATCGGATCAATAGACCCCATCTGGTTATCGACGATGTCGGGGCCAATGATGGCCACCTTGCTGTTGTGCTCTTCATCGCTGGGCACAAAGCCGCGTCCGCGGTCGATGTTGACGTTGTAGATGGGAGGCATGGTCCAGGTCCAGCCGCGAATACTGGTGTCGTTGCTGGAGTGGCTTTCGTACACCACTTTGCCGGTAGTGCTGGCCATCGCCCCGGTGCTGGCGCAATCCTTGCACTTCGCAGCCACGTCGCGGTAATCCTCGAGCTTCAGATCTTTACGCTTCTGATATTTGTTGTATTCCGCGTCGCTAAAGATCACAGAAGGCTGCTTCGACGCAGTGAAGACGTCCGCGCCATAGCCGTAAACCTTGGTGGCGACGAACCTATTCGCGCCGTTGACCAGCGTAATCACCATGATGACCGCAGCCACCCCGATCATCACCCCCATCAGGGTGAGGATGGAGCGCAGCTTGTTGGCCCACAGCGACTGCAGCGCGATTTTGACTGCTTCGGTGAATCCCATGGCAGGATCAAAGTTAATACGAGTGTAGCCCTTAACCCGGTTCCCCTTAAAAGCGGTGGCCCCGCACCTCGGTGAGAGCTGCGGGGCCGCGTTTGCAAGTGAACCTGTAAGCCGAATTCTGTCGAGGACGATCATTCCTCTAGGCGGCGCATTACTACGCCGCTCAAGCGACCTACCCGGAGGTTTCCCACCGTCCCGGCGAACCGGGATCGGGACCCTGGTGAGCGCGCCGGACCAGCACGCACCGCGGCCTGGGTCTGGCCGTCGGATTCCCTCCCTATTTGGTCTTGCTCCGTGTGGGGTTTACCCTGCCACCGCCTTTACAGGCGGCGCGGTGCGCTCTTACCGCACCTTTTCACCCTTACCCTGGGCGATGAAGCCTGGGGCGGTATCTTCTCTGTGGCACTTGCCGTCTTTGAGCCTTGACGCTCAAATCCCGGACGTTATCCGGCACACTGCCCTGCGGAGTTCGGACTTTCCTCTCCCGAAGCACGTGAGCGCTTCGGCAGCGATCGCCCGGTGCACCTGCACTTCCATGCTAGTCCATATTGAGGCGTTTGTATCAATGTCCTCAGAGTCACTCGAGACTTCTGGAGGAGATCTCTTCTGACCCAAAAGGGTGGCCCAGGTCTCGCTTCTGAGACCTGGGTTTTCCGGCCGCCCATTTACGGTCGAAGGCTCAGCTCTTTCACTCAGTGATGGTAAGCGTCAGCTGCGGCAGCGTCGGCGGCACAGTCGTCTCCGAGCCGGTTGAAGACTGCGCTTCCACCGTAACCGTGTAGGTGCCCGTCGGGGTTCCGGGGTTTCCCGGTGGTCCGTGATTGAGATAGTTATAGCGCTGCGAGCACGCACTCATCCCCATGGCGCCGGCAAGCGCTACCACGCCCAACAGCATATTGCGCCAAGCTCGACGTTTGCCGGCGCCCAGACCGACCAACCCAATCAAAGCCGGAAACACAAAGGCAGCGAGCTTGGGCGACGGCGCAAGCGTCTGAATCTGCATCGCGCTGTTCCCCGGCGCGCAAGTCTGCACCCCGCTCGCATTCGTGGTGCAGCTTGCCTGCACACTCAGCGGCGTAAAGTTGCAGCTTGTGTTTACCGGTAGTCCGTTACACGAAAGGCTGACGTAGGCGTTAAACCCATTCACCGGCGTCACCGTGACCTGGACGTTGACAAAACCGCCAACCGCGGTGGACAGCGACGTGGGAGTAGCCGTCACGGTGAACCCGGCAACTGTGGATGCATTGGCGTGCACCAACTCCGGCTTCGAGCTCGAGGTAAGGTAATCCGGATAGCCTTGGTAAACAGCCACCACCGGGTGGGTTCCCGCCGGCAGCACGTCCGTTTCCAAAGACGCATTGCCCTCGCCATCCAGAACTGCTGAGCCCAGATCCGTATTCCCGGAGCGAAAATTCACCACCCCAGCCGGCGAGCCGGTTTGATCTCCACTGACGTGAGCGGTGAAAGTCGCCCTGGTACGTGGACCCGCATTATCTGTGGCAACCGTCAGGGTGGTCTGGGTTGCTGCCGTGTTTTCTGCTGCTGCCGCCCCGGCCACCATGCCCAGAAACAACATGCACCAACCGATGGTGCGCATCCCTTGTGTCATCCTTCGGATCTCTGCTCTCTT
>Ga0302325_10000406_pt1 | contig 121608 bp, 117 predicted proteins | sample Palsa_T0_2_FD_201948 | JGI IMG/M metagenome (GOLD analysis project Ga0302325, IMG submission 201948) | Peat permafrost microbial communities from Stordalen Mire near Abisko, Sweden - Palsa_T0_2 | ecosystem: Environmental > Terrestrial > Soil > Palsa > Peat permafrost | place: Sweden: Abisko...
CGCAACTGCCGCATGTTCTCGCGTTCTTTGCGCTCCTCGTCGGAGTAGAAGCGGGCCTTCTCGAACTCGTGGTTGGCGATGGCGTTCTCCATGCGGTGCACGATGAACTTGATGCGTTTCTGGATATCGGCCAAGTCGCTCGGCAGGGTGGTCTGCCGCAATTTCACGCGCGCGCCGGCCTCGTCGATCAGGTCGATGGCCTTGTCCGGCAGGAACCGATCCGGAATGTACCGGCTGGAGGTGAAGACGGCAGTCTCAATGGCATCGTCGGTGTAGCCCACGGCGTGGAATTTCTCGTAGCGGTCCTTGATGCCGAACAGGATTTTGATGGCATCCTGCTCGCTCGGAGGCGGAACCTTTACTGCCTGGAAGCGCCGCTCGAGTGAGCGGTCCTTCTCGATGGATTTCCGGAATTCACTGGGCGTGGTCGCGCCGATGCACTGGATCTCGCCGCGCGACAGCGCCGGTTTCAAAATATTGGCGGCGTCGAGCGACCCTTCCGCCGAGCCCGCGCCAACCAGTGTATGCAGCTCATCGATAAAGATGATGGCGTTCTGGTTCTCCATCAGTTCCTTCATGATGGTCTTGAGCCGCTCTTCAAACTGGCCGCGATACTTGGTGCCGGCCACAATCAGGGAAAGGTCCAGCGCCAGGATGCGCTTATCGGCCAGAAACGAGGGAACATCTCCTTCCGCGATGCGCTGCGCGAGGCCCTCCACGATGGCCGTCTTGCCCACCCCGGGCTCGCCGATCAGCACCGGGTTGTTCTTGGTGCGGCGGCATAGGATCTGCACCACGCGCTCCAGTTCGTAGTCGCGTCCGATCAGCGGATCGAGCGAATTGTCCATGGCTGCCTGGGTGAGGTCCCGGCTGAATTCCGCCAGCAGCGAGCTTTCCTTGGGCCGGTTGGAAGCGACTTTTTCGGATTGCGATCGGGCCAGTTCTTCCCGGATGGTCGATAATCGGAGACCACGCTCGTGCAGGATTTCCGCGGCGAAGCACTTTTCCTCGCGCAGCAGGCCGAGCAGCAGGTGCTCCGTGCCGATGTGCTTATGGTTCAGCCGCTCCGCTTCTTCCGCTCCGTACGCCAGCACGCGCTTGCACTCGTGGCTCAGCGGCAAATCTACCGACGTGGACACCTTTTCGCGGATGGTGGTGTGGCCCTCGATCTGCTTCCGGATCGATTCCACGGCGGCGTGCGACCGCAGAAAACGGTTGGCCAGCGCCTTGTCCTCCCGCAGCAGACCCAGCAACAGGTGCTCGGTTTCGATATAAGGACTGCCGAATTGGCTGGCCTCGTATCGAGCGAAGAAGATCACCCTTCTCGCTTTCTCGGTATACCGTTCAAACATGACAGTGACGCTCCCTACTATTAAAGATACTACCCGAACCCTCGCGGTTGCGCAGTACTATCGGGACCAGGCACGAGGGCCCCACCTTCCATTATCAGGATACGATCGCATCTTCTGGCGAACGAGAGATTGTGCGTAACGAAAACCGAGGTGAGCGTGTGTAAACGATGCAGACGTTCCAAAAGCTCGAAGATCATTTCGCCGGTCCGGAAATCCAGGTTGCCGGTTGGCTCGTCGGCCAATAACACCGAGGGCTCTCCGACGAGAGCGCGTGCCAGTACGACACGCTGCTGCTCTCCGCCGGATAATTCCCCCGCACGATGCGTGGCGCGCGCTCCAAGCCCGACTTCATCCAACCTCGCTAGCGAATCCGAAGCCGCCTTACTGTGCGGAACACCCCGAATCAGCAATGGCATCATCACGTTTTCCATCGCCGTAAACTCCGGCAGCAGGTAGTGAATCTGCCATACGAACCCGATCTCCCGATTTCTGAAACAGGCAAGTTCCGAATCAGCGAGCCGTGAAATGTCTATCGAACCGTAGTATATCGTACCGGTCGTGGGCCTGTCCAGACCGCCCAACAAATGTAGAAGGGTTGACTTTCCCGCCCCGGATTCCCCGACCAGCGCGAGCATTTCGCCGCGGCGCACTTCCAGGCCCAAATTCGCGAAGATGACCAGATCCGCCTCGCCGGAGCGGTAGACCTTGGAGAGGTTTTCGGCGCGCAACGCGATCTCGGGCCCGGTGGACGGCATCGATGCTAGAGTAACATCCATGCGCGTCTGTACCGTTTTGTTGTGGTCGGCCGTCTGTCTTGCGGCCCAGCCCCGCCCGGTGGTGTTGCGCGCAGCCCGTCTTTTCGACAGCAAGGCTGGCCGGCTGGCGTCGCCGGGCCTGCTGGTGGTGGCGGACGGCAAGATTTTGGGAGTCGGCCCGGAAGCTTCTATTCCGCCCGGCGCGGAAACGGTCGATCTCGGCGATGCCACGCTGCTGCCCGGATTCATCGACGCGCACACGCACCTGTCCAGTGAATACATTGAAGACTGGCGGCAGGGCTTTCTCGACAACCTGCGCAAAACAGTGGCTGAGCAAGCCCTGGACGCCACCGAAAATCTGCGCAACACCCTGATGGCCGGCTTCACCACCTGCCGCGACCTGGGCGGCGCGGACTTCATCGATGTGGGCCTGCGCAACGCGGTGCGCGACGGCAAGATCGTAGGGCCGCGGATGCTCGTGGCCACACACGCCATCGGCGCCACGGGCGGCCATTGCGACTCGGGCGGCGTGCGATTCGGGCTGATGAAAGAGACGGGCATCGAACAGGGCGTGGCGAACGGGCCGGACGCCGTGCGCAATGCGGTCCGTTTCAACGTGAAGTACGGCGCGGATGTGATCAAGACCTGTGCCACCGGCGGCGTGCTCTCCCTTACCGACGACGTGGATACGCCGCAACTGACCCAGGCGGAGCTGGACGCCCTGGTGGACGAAGCCCACGCGCTGCGCCGCAAGACCGCCGCCCACGCGCACGGCGCCACAGGGGCCAAGCGCGCCATCCGCGCGGGTATCGACTCCATCGAGCACGGGACCTTCCTGGACGATGAAGCGCTCGAAATGATGCGCGCTCGTGGTACCTATTACATTCCCACGCTGATGGCGCCGTGGTGGCTGGGCCAGCAGCTTGAAAAGGGCGTGTATATGCCGCCGGAGATCGCCGCCAAGGTCCGCGCCGCGGTGGCGGCCATTGATGCGACTTTCCGCAAGGCACTGGCGCAGGGCATCCGCATCGGGCTCGGCACCGACGCGGGCGTCTATCCGCACGGGCGCAACGCGGGCGAGTTCGTGTTGATGGTTAAGCTCGGGATGCCGCCTATCGAGGCGCTGAAAGCTGGAACGTCGGTGGATGCCGAGCTGCTGGGAGTGGCCGACCGCCTGGGCTCCCTGGAGAAAGGGAAGATCGCGGATGTGGTCGCGGTGCCCGGCGATCCCACCGTCGATATTGCGCAGACCGGAAAGGTGCTGTTGGTCATGAAAGAGGGCGTCGTTTACAAACGGCCGTAGCGGCCGGTGTGGAGCGGGCCTTACTTCCCGAATAGGTAGCTGATGCCCACCAGCGGAACAAAATCGTGTACCCAGCCGCTGATGTGCACGCCTGGCGCAGCCACGATTAGCTGGCCGGGAAATGGAGTCAGATAATCCCGAAACTCCACACGCAGAAAAACGTTGGGCTTAAGCGCGATCCTGACACCACCGCCGACGCTGATCATCGGTTCCAGTTGCTGTGCGTGTGTGAAGTACGCGAATTGACTGAGCGGCTGATAGGCCTCTTGCGCACCCGTACCCTCGAAAAGCTTCATGCCGCCGCCGACCGCCACAAAGGGTTGCACTTTGCCTTCACGCGTTCCGAAGTGCCATAACAGGTCGTAGTGGACGGCATGCGCGCCGGCGCCAAAGGTCGCCTGCGTGCCGCCCGAAGAGAGCTTCAGATCGTCCTGCAAGTAGGTGTAACGCAACTCTCCGGTCAGCCGCGGATAGAGATTCTGCCCGAACACGAAGCCCGCTGCAATACCGGGCTGGAAGCCTGCGGTAGCCGTTCCGGCGGGTCCGTTGGCGTTCAGGCCAGTCAGAATGGTGCCACCCCCTGCGCCGCCAATTTCCCACGTCTGCGCCAAACAGGCCAGGCTCCCAACGCCCGAGAGAATGGCGAGTCTAATCGTCAATCGCATATATTCCTCGCTAACTAAATAGATCGGCGGTTTCCAGAGATTCTCAGGAAACCGCCGATCTACTGCAAAATGGTTATTTCACTACCCTGACGTTCATCGAGGTGGAGCCGCCGGACTGCGTAATGGTAAGGGGCACGCTCATCCCCTGGGCGATACTATGCGGCACGGCGACATTGATCTGGTAGACCCCCACTTCTCCGGGGGCCAGCCCCGCAAATTCGAGCGTCAAGGGGACGCCGCCCAGGGTTACCACCGGAGTATCCGTGACCACGGCCAGTGGCTTGGACGGGGCGGCTGCGCCTGCCTGGACTGACGGCAACGTCGCACCGAGGCCCGTGGCATAGATCACGATCTGATCTCCCGGATGAATCGGATTAGTGGGCGTCACCAACTGGTTATTGGCCGAGCGGACGACAGTGGCGATACCGGTTTCCGGTCCGGCGACGCCGCTAAGAAAGACGCTGGGCGCGTCCGAGGTGAGCGTCAGGTTGTAGTTGTTGCTTATGCCGCCAGGCGTATACAGCACCAGCGTTTCGTCGCCAGCCGCGTTGAAAGGCAATTGCGCATTGATCTGCTGCGGCGAGACGAACAGCATGGGAACGGCAGTACCATTGATTACCAGGCAGGAGTCACCGAGCGCCGTAGGCAGAGGCAATTGATTGGTGGCCATGTTGACAGGACTCAACTGGCTGCCAAAAACGGTGATCAGACCTCCGGGCGCCATGTCCTGCGAAAAATCGGCCGCATTCACAACGCTATCGATTTGGGGCGGCGCCACCGCCGCATCGTATTGCGAGGCAAGCACCGTGAAGCCCGACGTGGTCAGCGAGATGATCGCATTGCCATTGGCGAGCGGCGCGAGCGTGCGCGTAAAGACCGCTCCCGGCGATCCCACCAGGGGAGCCTCCACCATGTGCGTCGAACTTAGCGCGTCGCCGCCCCCCACGGCCACGCGTTCGATAACTCCCGCGGCGCCTGACGCCGGGGCCATGGTGCGCAGCCCCTGCCCGCCCATAAAGGCGAATCCGGAGGTCGGGTCCTGATCGAGTCCCACCGTCATGATGGGAACCAGCGACGCATCCAGCATATGGTTATCCACGACGTATTGGTTGAGGCTGGACGCAGCATAGGCGCCTTGGAGCGCCGTAAAATCCTGTCGCGAAGCCGTAAATGTGTTGGCGCTGGCGTTATAGAGCATGACATTGCCGTCCGCCATCACCGCCAGGATCGAAGAGCCGTTTGGCGAGGCTGCCAACATGGTGTTCACGTTGATGGAGTTTTGCCAGACACCCAGACTGGACCAAGTCTGAGCCGTCCGCGAAATCAGATCGATACTGTCGATGGTGTTCACCGGCCCGGCCACACGGCAGGCCGCCAGAATGGCATTGCCGGACGCCGCGATGGATTTCGGATAATGTCCAAACGGGAAGACTATCGGCGCCGACGCCTGCAGTGAATTTAGGTCGTAAACGTACGCCATTTGCGAGTTGTCGTGCCCGATTAACAAATACTGGTTGTCGGCGGTCATGGCCATTTGAATGGGCGTATTGCTGGTGCGCAGGATGGCAATCTGGGCAGCCGTCGAGCCATCAAACACCAACACCTGGTTCTGGTCCTGGCGAAGCACATAGAAACGGTCGCGCACCGGATCGGCCAGTACGTCGACCAGGACGCCGGGTGTATCCACAAACGTTCCACGCATGTCCGGCGTGGCGTTATTGACCAGCACGCGCACCGGATTCGGCACGTTCACGGCGGAATTGGATTGGATGGCGATGCTGGCCACGCTGGTTCCCGTTTGCGATTGGAAGGCGTTCGGATCCACCTGCACGGTCACCGTCGCGGGCGTAATGCCACGCGAAGGGGTCATGCTGATACCGGGGACCGAGGCCGTCAACTGAAAGTCCGTGCTTCCGCCGCCAGGATCGACGATGGTGAGCTGTTGGACGGTGGGGCCGGGGTTGCACTGATTTCCGCGAAAGACCAGGTCTTCCTGGGTGGCTTGGATACGATGCTGCTTCTTGAGCTGGCCCACGGGCAGGACGAGCACACCGCTATCCGATATCGAGTACATATTGGCGCCGGCCGAGTCGAGCACCGCGCGGCCCGCCAGGTTCTCCGGCAATTGCAGGGTCTGGATCAAGGTCAAGTTGTCGGCGGCCACGATTTCGAGCGTTGGCGGCGCGACCGGCGGCGGTGTAGACGACGTCGATACGACCGTGGAAACCGCCTGCGGGATCTGCGCGTAGATCAGACCCGCGGCCGAATCGATAACCGACGAGCCGATGTTGAGGGCGCCGGATGGATTGGCAAATTGCGCCACCATGTTGCCCGGCGCGTTAAACAGTGCCCATCCAGCCGTATAGTAGGAGCCATCCTGGTTTACGCTTAACACGCGCGGACCCATGGTAGGCGTGGAAGTGTAAGCCCAGAGCCCGATCCAGTGGGACGCTACGTCGTAGCTGAACTGGAACGTATCGGTCAATCCGTACATGTGCCAGCCGTCACCCGACGCGGCCATGGAGGCCGCTACGATCTGCGTCGGGAAATTGGGCGGCTGCGCGGGCAGCATGGTGGGCGTGACATCGGCGATGGTCGCCAGCGTGCTGGTCGCGCCGGAGGATGGATTCACCAATAGAAACGCGGTGGTGGTGACCACCAGGGCTTGCCCATCGGCGCCAAAGGCCACACCCAGCGGCGGAGAAGACAGCGAGAAAACCCGCTGCGTAAAGTCCGGCAGGTGGATGATGGTCAAAGCGTTGGAGGACTGCCCCGCCGACGTCCAGGCGCCATAGTGCGCAATCACCAGGTATTGGTCATCGAGCGACAGGGCCAGCGCTCCCGGCTGCGCCGCCACGCTGATGGAAGTGTGGATGGAATTGTCCTTCAGGGACATCTGCTCGATACGGTTGGCGGTGAAGTTGGCGATGTATAATACGCCGCGCGCTTCATCAAGGGCCAGGTCGGAGCCATCTCCGCCGATAGGGACGACGGTGCCGACGGTGGCCGCCCATATCGTACACGGCAAACAGACGGCCGCAGTCAAACACCAGAACCGATATCTGGAAAAATTCGCGCTCATGCTTCGCTTATCGGCGGATCTGGTAGGGAGCGTTAGGGGACCGGGGGGCTGAGGGGGCGAGCGGGCGAGAACGCAGGACTATTTGGCTGTCGCCCCGGCGCCGATTACTGGAGTAGATGACCTGTACCTTAGTGGCGCCTCAAGAGCTCAAACCTGGGTGTGTGTCTCGCCCGGCTGCCGCGGACCGCTCCATGGGCTGGCTGGCTGGCATAGCTGCCTCTATCCTCGTACTGGTCCCGTGCTTCTGGCAGTCGCGCATTCAGGCCGGCGATCTTTCGAGCCACCTATATAATGCCTGGCTGGCTCAATTGATCGAACGCGGACAGGCCCCCGGCCTCAGCCTGGCAAAACAGTCCAATAACATCCTGTTCGATCTGGTGTTGAGCAGATTGCTGCGCGCCTTCGGCCCCGCACCAGCCCAGCGCATCGCCGTCCCTCTTGCCGTCCTGGTATTCTTCTGGGGCGCGTTCGCGTACGTTTGGTCGTGCTCGCGCCAGCGCCCCCGCAAGGCCCCCTGGCACGTGGCCCCCTGCCTGGTGATGTTGGCCTACGGCTGGGTTTTTCACATGGGCTTGTTCAACTTCTATATCTCGCTGGGGCTGTGCTTCGGAGCCTTGGCGCTGGCATGCCGCCGGAACCGGTGGGCCATTGCCGCGGCGTTTCCGCTGCTGGGAATTGCGTATGTCGCGCATGCGCTGCCGGTCGGCTGGGCCGCGGGCACACTGATCTACTATTGGATAGCCCGATCGCTAGCCCCGCGTCACCGCATACTGCTCCTGGCGGGAGCGCTGGCGACCCTGGCCGGGCTGGCGGTGATCCTCTGTTCGCGATACCGCGGCGAGTGGGCCGCCGGACAGGCAAGCGCGCTGAGCGGAGCCGAACAAACCTGGGTTTTCGGAGTACACTACATTCCCATCACCGTGGCGCTTCTCGGGATCTGGACGCTGTGGTTCCAACGGATGTTGGACAGGCGCGGAGCCGCGCGTACCGTTCTGGATATACGGTTTCAGCTGTGCCTGCTCTCAGCGGCAAGTGTGGTCATCATCCCGGGCTCCGTCCTGCTGCCCGGCATGCACCATACCTTGAACGTCATGGCCGAGCGCATGTCGCTCGCGACCGCGGTGATGTTCTGCGGCGTAGCGGCATCCCTGCGGCCACGCCGTGGCGAAATCGTGGCGCTGGCGGTGATTGCGGCTGTATTCTTCGGGTGCATCTATGCCGATGAACGGGCGCTGAACCGGGTGGAGACCGAGATGGCCGGCCTGGTGGCGCAGATTCCACCGGGGCAGCGCGTGATCAGCACACTGGCGGAGCCGAACAGCCGCGTGAACTCTTTGGCGCACCTGATCGACCGGGTCTGTATCGGCAAATGTCTCAGCTATGCTAACTACGAGCCGTCCACGGCGCAGTTCCGGGTACGCGCGGATCGCGAAAACAGCATTGTGGTATGGCAATATGCCCAGTCGTGGGGTATGCAGGCAGGGGGTTACGTTGTGCAGACGCACGATTTGCCTCTGTACAACATCGATCTCTGCGATCCGGCCGGGCGTACCTTGTGTATCACTTCTTTGCGGGACGGCGCCACGCTCAAGAACACATGGCTGCGAGTAGCCCCGGTTCTGGGGACGTGGGACCACAGGCATAACTAGCCCCCGAACACGAACGGCTTTCCGTGTTCCAGGCGCACGTACCGCACCTCCGGAGCGCGCAGGGCCAGCGAAGCCCGAAACTGCCCTGGATCGACAGAGTTGTCCGGGAACATATCGTAGTGGCACGGGATGGCCCCCTTGGGCTGTATCTGCGCCGCCAATTGCGCCGCCTCCCAGTGCGAGAGATTGTTGAACCCGCCATTGATACAGGTGATCATCAGGTCCGGACGATACTTTGCCGCCGAGGCCAGCAGGTCGCTATAATCCGTGTCGCCAGTTACGTAAACGCGCGGGCCTTTGCCGAACTGGAATACGAAGCCCATGTGATTCAGATCCGTAGTATCCGTGGGGAGCGCGAAGGCGCCGTGGATCAGCACATCGCGGAACTCCAGCTCGCAAGCCGGCCATGCCGGAACAATCCGCCCGCTCTCGATGCCCTGCTGCTGAAACACGCCACAACTGGGATGCGGGCCAATGAACTGGGTGGTGTCCTTATGCCGCAGGCGCGCGATGGTCTCAGGATCGGTGTGGTCGCCGTGGTTGTGGGTGCAGGTGAACAGATCGATGTTCAGTTCTTCGGGCGGCAGCAGGATGGGCACTTGCCGGTTGAGGTCCACCCCTAAATCGGCGTACGCGTCGCAGCACGAATTGGTCAGATACAGATCGGTTGAAACCAGCGTGCCTTCCGGAGTCTTGAAGATGAATCCGTTCTGGCCCAGCCACCATATGGCCACCGCGTTGCGCGACACGGGGAACTCACGGATCTCCTGCATAAGGCTCATGTGGCTCATTGTGGCAATCCGCCGAGCCACTTGCAAACCGGCTGCTCTTGCGCCAAATTGAGAACATGGAAAACATGCCGTTTCCCCTGGACTTCCTGCGGGGCGTGCTGGGCCTGCTCTGCCTGTTTTTTGCCCACTTTCTGGGACGCTCCATCGTGCGCGTGCGTCGCGGACTGCAGCGGCCCCGCAACCTCTATGGCTGGCTGATCCGCGCGCTGATCACCGCCGGCGCCGTCCTTTGGAATCGGGGCCTCGACGGCATGGCGATCGCTATCTTCACGCTGTCGGCCTGTTCTCTGACCCTCGGAATATGGGACGAGCAGCGTCCCAAAAAGCAGGAAGACCTGACTAAGGAGATCTTCGGAGAGTGAGCCCGCGCTACCTCACCTCGCGGCTCTATTTGACTTCGTAGCCCACAAACTCCTGAAGAATGGTGTTGCCCTTATACTCTATCTCCTGGTGAATGCCGATCTTGGAAGTGTAGTACACGCGCGCGGTGGCGGCTTTCAACTCACCAAAGAAAACCTGCTCGGGAGTCTTGGGATGCGTTTCGTTTTCCTCCATGCGCGACAGCACCGCCGTGCGCTGCTTTGGGCTGGCCTCCATAAAGGTGTGGTCGTGCATCTTCTGGCAAAGCGCGTCCACCAACTGCAAACCGGCGTGCCATTTCTCCGGCTCCCGTGGCTCGAAAGCCTCGGCCAGGCGCGCATCAATGTATGCCGCGACGTTCGCCGCGCGCGCGCCCGGCGAATGATCGTCGGCTGGAATGATCAACTCGGTCAATTCGTCGAGCATGGCGAATTCGGCGGCGGTGAAAAATTTGGGTGGTTCGACGGCGGCAAATCCGGCCCGGCTCGCCAGCGCGGCAGCCGCGCCGATCCGGATCAAATCGCGACGGTGGATTTCGTGCGGCATCAGACGTTCCCTTTCTTCAGCTCCTCGGCCAGGTGATCGCAGGATCGCCAGCAGAGCGCCATGATGGTCCACGTGGGGTTCTGGCACGAAGCGCTCACGTGCGTGCTGCCATCGACCACCAACAGGTTCTTCACGTCGTGGCACTGCTGAAACTGGTTCACCACCGACTTCTTCGGGTCCGACCCCATGCGCGACGTCCCCAGCTCGTGAATCGAATACCCTTCCGTCAGGATCTCGCGATCCACGTGCAACACCTCGATTCCGGCTTCTTCAAACATCTCGCGCGCCGAGTCCGCCATGTCGGCGGCCATCTTCTTTTCGTTGTCGCCAAACTGGTAGTGGAACCGCAGCACCGGGATTCCCCACCGGTCCTTGACCTCGGGATCGAGGTCCACGTAATTCTCGTAGCGCGCCAGCACTTCGCCGAAACCGCCCATGCCGATGAAGGCGCCCGCATAGTCCCGTACTTTCTTCTTGTATTCCGTGCCGAATCCGGGAGTGCTGTAGGCATTGTCGGGGAACATCTTAGTTCCGCTGTCGCCTTCAAAGCCGTAGCCGCGAATGAATTTCGCCTGGCGCTCCGCCAGATTGCGGAAGCGCGCCAGGTAAAAGGCGCCGGGCCGCCCGTCGTCGAGCGTGCGCGGCTTGCCCACCAGTTCCTTCACCAGCCCGTAAACGCCCGGCCCCATCAGGTGCTCGCAGAAATTGTGGCCTACGTGTCCGCTGGAGTTGCCGATTCCGTTGGGATAGAGACTCGACTTCGAGAGCAGCATCAGCCGGGCGGATTCCAAAGTAGACGCCGCTATCAGCACCGACCGGCCTTTGGCGGCGTATGTTTTCCCGCTGTCGGTATCGATGAAGGAGACGCCGCTGGCTTTGCCCGTATTCCTGTCGACAGTAACTTCGTTGACCGTGGCGTTGGTGCGCAGCGTCAGGTTCCCGCTGTCCAGCGCGGGAAAGATCAACCCCGTAGGCGAGTCGAAAGCAGCGTGAATGTCACAGCCGCCCACACGGCGATCGCAAGCGCCTCGCCCGAAACACCGGCTGCGGTACTTGTTGTGCTTGAGGCCATCCGTAGTCACTCCGGCGCGATACGGCGTCAAGACGCGCCCCGTTTTCGCCAGGCTTTCCCGAAGCTGAACCTCGGCCGTAGTCAGCTTCACAGCCCTCTGGAACAGGGAGTCCGGCAGGTACGGCAGGTTTTCCCTGTGGCCCGAGATGCCGAGATACAGATCGACTTTGTCGTAGTAAGGCGCGATGTCGGAATAGGAAATCGGCCAGTCTTCGCCATAGCCATCGCGGGAGGCAGCCTTGAAATCGTAATCGGAAAGCCGCAGCGCCAGGCGCCCCCAGATGTTGGTCTTGCCGCCCAGACAGCGCGCCCGAACCCAGGCGTAGTTGGTGCCCGTGTAGGGATGCTCTTTCTCATCCACCACGATGTTCTTTGCGTAGTCAGGCCCGTCGCCGTCCAGGATATAGGAATAGACGTGTTTGTAGGACGAGCCCTGGGCGTAGGGTGGCTGGCGGATAGTGTATTCGTTGCGCGTGAGCGCGTGCGAACCAGGCGGCAGATCGCCGCGCCGGGGGTGGTCGTAGGGCCACTCCATCGACTTCAATTCCTGGTTGATGTTCAGCTTCCTGCCGGCTTCGAGCAACAGCACCTGCATGCCGTGTGAGGTCAGGACGTGCGCGGCCATCCCGCCGCCCGCGCCCGAGCCCACTACGATCGCGTCATAGGTTTTCTGGAGATCTACTTCGTCGGACTTGCCGACCGGCAGAAACATGATGGAGCCCCCGGATACCATAACCATCGTAAAACAACAGCGGAGACGCCGGTTGGCTTGGTGGGCGGCTTGGCGTCCCCTCAATTGCGGCCGGCGGTATCCGCCAGGTAGAGCACTGCGTCGCCTTGGAAGGGTGGAGTGAACGATTGAGAGGACGACCCGGCGGCCATCGGACTTCCTGCAATAGTCGCCCCGGTGGATGGGTTGAACCACTCCAGCGCCAGTTTTCGGGAACCCGGCATCGCGGAAAGATCGACCGTGAAGGAGCCGCCGGACGGCGCGTAGACCAGATACTCCGCACCCGCCGAAGGGGTCTGGGCGAGACAATACCCCGTGGTGCTGAGTGACTGGTATGGAGTTACTTTGCGTAGATTCAACTTGCGGGAGTAACGCAGAATGTAACCCAGGTTGTCCCGGAAGTTGTCCCAGCGCTTGTCCGGCGCACTGCAGATGGCACTCACCGGCGCGACGCACAGGTTGCGGTTCTCGCGCGGGTAGTACGCCACGTATGGATCCATAAACAGCACCTGATTGCCGTTGATGAAGTTCTGCCACGCGTAATTGCGGTTTTGTTGCGGTGTTTCCTTCCACATCCCGAAGTAGGAGTGATCGCTGTCGTTGACGTTGACTTTGCAGGCCGGCTTTCCGCTCCCGCAGGACGCCATCGGCGAAATCCTGGTCGCCGGCTTTACCCAGTCGGCATTGGAGTTATAGAGAATCGAATCCGGCGTCCCGATCAGCGTGGCGTACCCGATGGGGTGCTGCCAAGCCTTCGTGGATTCATAGGCTCTGATGTGCGCAATCTGGTGATTATTCCACCAGATAGAATTGCTGGGGGCTTCCTCGGAGACGACCCAGAGGACGTTCGGCAAATCGTTCAGCGTGTCGATCACCTTTTCCACATAGGCGTCCTGGAATCGGGTGATGGCATTGGGCGCGGTCATGGCGATGGCGCCGACGCCTTTTGGACCGCCGGTATAACCGTCGTCAAGGCCATTCACATTATTGGCACCGGTAAAGGGGTAGCCGTCGGTCGAGCAGCGGAAGATGTTGAGAAACTCGCCCGTGAACAGATACACTCCCGCGTAGATGCCGGCTTTGCGCAGCGCCTCGGTGCGCGCCCGCAGGCGATCGAAATAACTCTGGTCGAACTTCGAAAGATCGAACTTCAATCCGCCGTCCGTGGCTTTTCCCGGCCCTGTCCTCCGCCACGGATGCGGGCTGACCGTCAGCTCCGGCGGGGAGCCCGCGGTGGCGGGAAAGTTGCAAAACTTCGGCAGTTCCGTGGACCATAGCAAAGTGAAATTATGCCCGTGCGCGGTCAGAAACTTGACGAACGCGTCGAAATCCAGCTTCTGCGGCGACCCATTGCTTCCCCAATCCTGAAGAGTGTTCCAGGTCTGCGATCCGTTGAGGATGAGAACCGAGCCGCTGGCGTCCATAAAGTAGTTGTGATTATTGGAGACCACCAGCGGCCCGGTGAGCCCGGTGAGAACGTGCTGCGCCGGTACGGACAAACAAAGGACCAGCCCGGCGCCGAGGAATCTAAGCATCGACTGCGGCATGGTGAGCCGAGATCTCCGAGGCACGAGTTTATCAGGACCGGACACCTGCTTCCGGGGCGCGCGGCCACGCGGAGCTGTCTCAATTTCAGACATGATCTCATTTTGAAACGGATGGTTATTTGAGGCTGTTCGCAAACTCGCTGAAAAGACAGGTGCTAACCGGGCTTTTGGCTTTGGCTAGACAGGTGCTTTGTCAGTAGGGTCGGAGGTGCACGAGCGGCATCCCGTAATTCAATGAGGCATAAGGAGCCTGGTATATGAACACATTTTTCAAACGTTTTTGGAATGACGAACAAGGTCAGGATCTCATCGAGTACACTTTGATGTTGGCCTTCGTAGCTTTGGCCTCGGCGGCGCTGTTTTCGAGCGCTGGTGCGAGCATCAACAGCATTTGGTCGAAGACCAATTCGCAACTGAGCAACGCTGCTTCAGGCAGCTAGGGCTTACGCGCGCAGATGCTGGTGGAAGCGGCGGCAGGCAGGGTGGGTTCGACCGGCCCTGTGCCGATGTGGTCCTGCCGCCCGTACTTCTGAGCCTCAGGCCTGCGCTTGGGGCAGCGTGCCAATAGCGGCTGGGCCCCCTGCCGGCCGTCGCACGGTCGCCTGGATCCTCGACCAGACCGGCTATAAAACCCGCTAGTGAGACATCCCCATGATGAACACATTTTGCAAACATTTCTGGAATGACGAACAAGGCCAGGATCTCATCGAATACACCTTGATGCTGGCATTCGTCGCATTGGCCTCGGCGGCGCTGTTCTCGAGCGCCGGTGCGAGCGTCAACAAAATCTGGTCGAAGACCAATTCGCAATTGAGTAACGCTGCGTCAGGCAGCTAGCCAATGCGCACTCTCATAGCTTGTCAGAATCCCGATGGCGGCTGGCCGTATCACCCCGGCGGGCCGTCTTGGACTGAGCCGGCGGCTTATGCGCTGCTAGCGCTAAGCGCCAACCGGTCGGCGGCTGAGCCGGTCGAGCGGGCTTTAGGATGGCTGCGCTCGATGCAGCGTCCCGATGGCGGCTGGGCCCCCACGCCGGCCGTCGCACAGAGCACTTGGGTGAGTGCAGTGGTGGTTCTGCTTGGGCCTGCTGTCCTTGGCGAGGCGCCCTACCGGCGCGCGGTCGCGTGGCTGCTCGATCAGACCGGCGAGGAAACCAGCTTTCTGACTCGCTTGCGCACGTTCATCTCCGGCAACCAAACACCGCCGGAACAACGCTTCCCGGGTTGGCCATGGTTTCCCGGCGCCAGCGCCTGGGTAACTCCCACGGCATTATCCATGCTGGCCCTCGGCAAGGCCTTTCGTCTGGAACCCTCGGCTGCCATGCATCGACAATTGCAAGGGCGATTGCAAACGGGCGCCTCGTTTCTACTGCGGCACGCCTGCAGCGACGGCGGCTGGAACTACGGGGCTCCGCGCGCCCTGGGCTTCGAAGCGCGCTCCTATCCCGAAACCACCGGCATCGCGCTATTGGCGTTGCATGGCATCGACTCGAGCGAGGTCCGCAAAGCCTGCGCCCTGGCACAAGTCCAGTTGGCCGCCTGCCATTCTTCCGAAGCGGAGAGCTGGCTGCGCCTCGGATTGCTGGCCCATCGCCGGCTTCCGGCCGATGCCCGTGCCCCCACGCGCCCCCACCGGACCGTTCAGAACGCCGCTCTGGCGTTGCTGGCGTCCGCCGCCGAACACGGCCCCAACATCTTTCTGGAGTGACTGGAATGCCAATTTGTAATCGACGCGAATTTCTGCAGGGTTCGGCCCTGGGCCTGAGCCTGACATTGGCTGGATGTTCCAAGCCCCCCCAGGCCCGCGCCCGCGCAGAGGCGCGGATTTCGGTGCTGCGCGCCGGAGATTATGGGCAGGAGTTGTACGGCGAGATGCGCCGCGTGCTGGCTGAGCAGCGCTTGCAGGTCCGCGGCAAACGGGTACTGTTGAAGCCCAACCTGATCGAGTTCGAACCGGACAGCCCCATCCACACACATCCTCTGCTGGTGCATGCGGCCTTCGAGGCATTCCGTGCTTTGGGCGCGGAGGTGTTTATCGCCGAAGGTCCGGGCCACCGCCGCAACACCCTGGATCTGGCCGATGCGGCTGGATATTTCCAAACCATTCCGCGCTTCGAGGATTTCTTTATCGATTTGAACCTGGACCGGGTCGCCCAGGTGCGTTTCGCGCACCCCCGCTCGCGGCTGCAATCGATCTATCTGGCGCAGGCGGCCCTGTCCTGCGATCTGCTGGTTTCCATGCCCAAGATGAAAACACACCATTGGGCAGGCGCCACCTTGAGCATGAAAAATCTCTTTGGGGTGGTTCCGGGCGGCGTCTATGGATGGCCCAAAAACGTGCTCCACTGGGCGGGGATCAACGAGTGCATTGTGGATTTGTATCACGCCCTGCCAAAGCATTTCGCTATAGTCGACGGCATCGTGGGGATGGAAGGGAACGGGCCGATTCAAGGCAGAGCCAAGCGGGCGGGCGTGGTGGTGGCGGGCCGCGACCTGGCGGCGGTAGACGCTACCTGCTGTCAGATCATGTCCATCGATCCTCGGCGTATCGAGTATCTCAAGCTGGCGGGGGACGTGGGCGAGATCCTCAAGTCTCTCCGGCAGATCGGCGAACCCATCCAAAATGTCAGGACCCGCTTCGAGCTGCTTCCAGTTTGGCAGGGCATCCGGCTCGATAATCCCGTGTCATAATATTGACCTATGAGACTACCGTTCGTGTTGTTGCTCCTGTCGGTCGCCGCTCTCGCCCAGGTCCCCCCTCAAGCACCCCCAGAGGGTCAGGCGCCGCGAAAACAAATGCCCGCTCCGAAGAATTTGAAACTGCTGGATCCCGCGGAACTTATGCCGACCATGCACGCGTTCCGGGTCGCACTGGGCGTAAAGTGCGAATTCTGCCATGTGGAAGGCGACTTCGCCAGCGACGATAAGCCGCACAAGGAAATCGCGCGGAAAATGATTCTGCTGGCCCGGGACGTCAATAGCAAGTTCCCCGATGGCAAGATGCATGTGACTTGCTACACGTGCCACAGGGGCGCCGAGGAGCCGCTTACTTCGCCTCCGGCTGCCGCGCAGACCCAACCATAGGTCGCGTTACTACCCGAAGAAGACGCCCTCGGCGACCAGCTCCGCCGGACCTGTCAAGTAGACGTCATCGTCCCACCGGAGATCCATCGGCCCGGCGGGTGTCGACAGACGTGCCGGACTGCGGATCAGTCCCCGAAGCACGGCCGCCGCGAATGCGCCGGTCGAGCCGGTTCCGGAGCTCATCGTCTCGCCCGCGCCGCGCTCCCAGAAACGCACTTCCAGGGTGTGCCCGTCGCGCGCCCGCAGAAACGAAACATTGGTGCGGTTCGGAAAATGGGGATGGCGCTCGATCTCCGCTCCCAGCGTGCGCCAGTCGAAATCGAAATCCTCCACGGGCACCGCGCATTGCGGATTCCCCACCCAGACCAGGGTGACGTCGCGCGCACCATTCGCGAGTGGGAGCGCGAATCGCTCCGCGGTGAATTCCGGCCGGCCCATGTTCATCTCGAACTGGAAGCGGAGGCCTTCGCGCCTCAGCAAGCGCAGCAGCTTGATGCCGGCGCCCGTGCGCACGCGCACTTCGTCCGCCTGGTGGCCGTGCTCGATCAGAAAGGCGGCGGCGCAACGCGTGCCGTTACCGGAGATTTCCGCCTCGCTGCCGTCGGAATTGAACAGCCGTATGGCGCCATCGTCGCCGGCGGAGGCGGCCTCGATCAGTATCCAGCCGTCAGCGCCCACGCCAGTGTGGCGGTCGCAAATGGCCTGAGCCATGGCCGGCAAGTCTCCGGTGGGAGCGTCACTTTTCCATGTCAGCAGGAAATCGTTCTTTGCTCCATGCGCTTTGGTGAATGGGATTCGCGTCATTGCTTGATCCCGATGCAACCCCGATGCAACAATGATAAATCTCGATGGCTGGCGCGCCGGGGACGGTGACGATCTTGACCAGCTCGTAGCGCGGCCCTCGAAATCCGGCGCGCAGCAGGGCCGACTGCACAGGGTCGCCACCTCTCACCACGGCCCACTCCTCCCATAGGAACAGGTCGGGCCGCGCTATCGCCGCGGGCCAGAGGGGCCAGTTGTCCCAGGTCAGCGTATCGCGCAGCGGGATGCCGGCGTGCCGGTAGATGCCGGTGATGTCGCCGAATGTGGTGAAGACGCCCGATCCGGCGCGGTAGCGCGTCGCGAGAAAGTCCGCCGCCTGGCGCGTCCACGCGCGGCGCGCCACGGAGTTGACCTGAGATTCCTTCCACGTAATCCAGGCCTCGGGCCGCGGATGTACCAGCCAGGGCGCCGCCGCGATCGCCGCCACGGCCAGTGCAGCGGCCGGCCGCGCGCGGGCCGGAGCCAGCGCCGCCAGTGCTGCTGCGCCCAAGGCCAGCGAAGGGAAGAGCGCCAGACCGTAGCGCGTATTGTAGTAGCTGTTGGGCCACAGATCCGGAACGTATATCGGGGTACCCGAGGAGTGCATGCTCCACACGTAGAACGCCGCGGGCAGCACCAGCAACAGCGCGGGCCACCTGGCTTTGCGGAACGCAGCGCAGGCTAGCAGGCCCGCCGCACCGAGCCATAACAACGGCGTTCCGGCGAACCACCGCGCCGCCGTTCGAAAGTACAGCCAGGCCTTGCCCCAGTCTCCCAAGCCCGGATAATGCGCCGCGCCCTGTATAGCCTTGGGCGAGTAAGGGCCGTTGTAGAAGTCCAGCACATTGGAGCAGCACCACCAATTATGCCCGAGCCAATAGAGGGGCCCCAGAGACGCAATCGCCGCGAATAGCGCCGCCTTTGCCACACGCCGTTGCCTGGCGGCGAGCAGCACGAACAGCGTCACAAATGGAAGCAGAAACCAGCCCTCATAGCGCGCCAGAGTGCCGCACAGCGCGGCCGCGCCTGCGCCCGATACGCTGGCCCACGATTGCGTATCCGAGAAGCGAACAGTGCAGTACAGGATGGCCATCAGCGCCGCCATGAAGAGCGGCTCGGTCATGGCGGTGGCCTGCAGGTAAAGTACGTTGGGATTGAGCGCGAACACCGCCAGCGCGGCTGCCGCAACCGCGGTATTTTCAAAAACCCGCCGCGCAGCCGCGAAGAGAAACGCGCCCGCCACTACAAAACAGATGCCCGAAGGGATGGCGCCGGCCAGAGCCGTTCGCCACAGTGCGTCGTTCCGGGCGAACGGCAGCAATAGCAGATGCGGCAGCGGCAGCCAAACCGTGCCAATCTGGTCGTACCCCGGCGTGCGCGAGTCCAGAATGCGCCGCGCGATATTCAGGTGGGCTTCCGCGTCGCCGTAATATGCGAGATACCCGCGCTGGTAGAAGAACCAGATCCACAGGGCGCTCCAGAGAATCAAGAGGGCGATAGCTATCGCGGTCTCAAAAATCCGTGCATGCTTTGAATTCGCGATATCTCTCCTCAACCTCTTCTCGCGTGAGCGTGCGAAACCGGTCCACGCCGAAATTCTCGCAGCAGAAGCTTCCCATCACCGAACCGTAAATCACGGCGCGGCGCCATTCCCGCAGGTCTACGGCGCCGTCCGCCGGGTTGACGCCGCGCTCGGCCAGGTATCCGATGAAGCCGCCGGCGAAGCAATCGCCCGCGCCGGTCGGGTCGAAGACGTCTTCGAGCACGTAGCCCGGCGCCATGAAGTGGCAGCCGTTGGCGAACAGCATTGCGCCGTATTCGCCGCGCTTCACCACCAGCGTGCGCGGACCCATATCGAGAATCTTCGCAGCCGCGCGCCGCAGGTTGTGCTCTCCGGAAAGCATGCGCGCCTCGCTGTCGTTAATGAGCAGGAAATCCCAATCGCGCAGCGTCTCGATCAGCTCTTCGCGATAATCGCTGATCCAGTAGTTCATGGTGTCGCCGCCGGCCAGGCGCAAGCCGTTCATCTGCGCGCGCACGCTCGATTGCAGCGCGGGTTGAATATTGCCCAACAGAAGATAGGGCGCGGCGCGATACGATTCCGGCAGCTTGGGCGCGAACTTGGCGAATACATTCAGATCGGTTCGCAGAGTGACCCGGTCGTTCATATCGTCCGAGTACTTGCCTTCCCAAAAGAAAGTCTTACCGTGCACCCGCTCCAGACCTTCCAGGTCGATGCCCTTGGCGGCCAGCAGGTCGACATCCTCGCGGGCGAAATCGTCACCCACCACCGCCACCAGCTTGACCGGCGCAAAGTAACTGGCGGCCAGCCCGATATAGGTGGCGGCTCCGCCCAGCATGCGGTCCACTTTGCCGTGCGGCGTTTCCACGCCGTCATACGCCACCGACCCGACTACGACAAGAGACATCGCTTGATTGTAACAAGTGATGCCGGCGAGTCAGGCAGATAGGCTTGCCACGAACTCGCGGCTGGCCGCCACCAGATCCCAGGAGTCCGCCCGGAAGCACATATCGATGCACCACCAATCGATGCCGGGAACCTTGAGAAGCTGCGGAGCGAGCGCCTGGAAGTCGACATTGCCTTTGCCGAATGGCACGTGCGCGCTGGTTTCCTCACCGTACAAACTTCCGTCGGAGTCGATCAGGTGGATGGCGCCGATGCGTCCGTCCAGTTTCCGCAGTAACTCCGGCGCGCCACCCGGCAGGGTTTCGCGCGGGGCATGCTGACGGGCGCCCGCCACGGCACACATGTAAGCGTGGCAAGTGTCGAACAGAATCCGGAAATTGGGATGAGCCACGCGCCGGTGCAACGCCAGAATCTCGGACGGTTTGTTGAACACGAAACCGGGCTCAAACTCCCAGACCACACGGACACCGGCATCCTGCGCGATTTGCGCGGACTCCCGCCACAGGTCCGCCAGCCGGTTGAAGCACGTATCATACTCCTGGTCGTCGATCGATCCCGGAGCGGCGATGGTATCCACGCGAAGCGTCGGACTGACGAGATCCACGCACATCTCCACGTTACGCCGGAACAGGTCCAGGTAGCGCTGCCGGTTCTGCGGGGCGAGCGGATTCACGCTGGTGAAATCGGCCGCGTATCCCGAGATACCCAGGCGCCGATCCTGCAAGAATCGCAGCAGCTCACGGCGAGATGCGCCAGTAGGGTAGCGGTCCCCGGTGACATGCGGCGGAAATCCGCAGATCTCAATCCCGTCGTAACCCGCGGCGGAAAGCCGCTCCACAGTAGCTTCGAAGGGGATCGGTTGGTCCGCATAGGGACCAAAGGAAAAAGCCCAGCTCCCGAAGGATATCTTCATTCCGTGCGCCGGCGGCCCGGGCCACCCCGCGCTTCCCAGAAATATAACACGTGACGCGCAGAAGGAGAGATCAGTGGGAGTATAATCATGCAATGCCTCGACCACGGAAACAAGATCCTGAACTCCTCCAGGCCGCTCTGATTGGGTTGCAGCGGACGCTGGAAGGAGTGGAGCAACACATAGCCGACCTGCGCCGCCGGCTTGGAGCCCACTCAGATTCGCAGCCCGCGTCCGCGCCCGCCAAGCGCACCATGAGCGCCGCCGCGCGCAAACGCATCGCCTTGGCGCAGAAGAAAAGGTGGGCGGCCTTCAAAGCGAAGAGCAAGAAAGCGGCAGAGCCTCAGCCGAAGCGTGAGATGAGCGCAGAGGGGCGTGCGCGCATTGTTGCTGCCACGAAGAAGCGGTGGGCGGCGTTCCGGAAGGCCCAGAAGGCGGCGGCAAAGCAGCCGGCCCGGAAGCAAACGGCCAAGAAGGCGCCTCGCGCCAAAGCTGCGGTGGCGGCCGTTGCTCCTCCGCCGCCGGTTGCGGCAGCAGAGTAAAGGGCCTAAAGCCGGTGCTGGGGATTAGTTGCTGCGTGCTGGCGTATTCTTCTCAGGCTGTTTAACATGCATTCCGATTATGGCCTGAGGTGCTACGATGCGGAGATGTCTTCCTTTGAGCGATGCGTCGTGGTCTTTGCCGATGATGAGCCGGCTGTTCTAGGAACCGTCGCTTAAGCGCTGAGGCGGCGCGGCTAAGGTCATCTCGCCCCGGATGGACCGACAGCGATGCGCCTGTCGGTAAAGGGAGGGGCCAATCCACTTGGCGCTGCTCGATATCCCGATGCCGGGCATGACGGGTCCGGAGGTTTCCGAGCGCCTCCTGGACATTCATCCTCAAACGAGATCAAATAAGCAGTGGTGCGGGCCGCAGCTTTGCCGCCAGGCAGTCGCCTTCCCGCCTCGGCCTTGGCGATGAGTTCGCGGTTGATGCCATCGATGCCCGACAGCGGATAGTGCTCAACATGGACAGCATCGGGGCAGTTCAAAATGGAAATGTGGGTTTGAAGGTTCGCCAGAGCCCGCTCTTGCGGTCACGGCTCGGCTTGGGAGCCGGGATACTCTTTGGCGCTTTCGGGCATAGAGAGTATGACGCGCCGGCCGGGCAGTGAGTCCTTCAACAACTGGATTTCGTCGGCCGCGGAATCGAGCGGCAGCGCCACCTGCCCGCCTTGCGCGGCCGAACGGCAGAACGCCATCATGACTTCGAAACCTTTGTACGCAGTGTCGAAGTTACACGGGTGTACGCAGCGGTTGTCTTCCAGCCAATCGGCCATCTCCTGAATATAAGGCGGCATGTCCAGGTCGTAATTCATCGACCCTTCGCCCGAGCAGGCGCCTTCCCTGGTCACCGCGCGCCAACCGCCACCCGTCAGCACTTCGGCGAATCCGTCGGGACCCTGCGCGCCGACGCGGCATTTACGCCACCAGTAGTCCACCTCCGGCACGTCGGGGGCGCCCGCCCCGCATTCGATCACTCCGTGTACGCCGTTGGCGAAGTGCATGAAGCCGGCGATGTAATCGGGCGAGGGATGCAGGTCGGCGAGTTTGCCGCGGCCGGCGGCCTGCGCCATCACCCACTCCACATCCACGTCGTTATTAAACCAGCGCGTGTATTCGATCAGGTGCGAGAGCATGTGCATCATCCAGCCGGTGGCCGTGGCATAAACGGTGTGAACCCGTCCCAGCGCGCCGCTCGCCACAATTTCGTGGACCTTCTGATAATGCGCGCCGTAGCGGTGCTGGTGGCTGACCACCGCCTTGACGCCGCTCGATTCCAGCATGCGCCGGATTTCGAATCCCTCCGCGCTGGTCAGCGCCACGGGCTTCTCCATCGCAATCAGCCGCGCGCCGCTATCGATGCCGGCCTGGATCATAGGCGTCCGGATGCTGGGCAAGGTGCAAAAGCAGAACACATCCGGCCGGGCCGCCCGCGCCACTTCCCGCACATCCGTGCCCTTGATGGCAACGCCCAGCTTCACGGCGGCGGCATCGAGGCGGGCCTGGTCGATGTCACAAATCCCAACCACTTCGAAACGGTCGTTGGCCTGAAATGCCGTGGCATGGTGCATGCCTCGCTTGCCCATGCCGGCCACCACAACTCTATATTTATCCGTCGTGTTATCGCTCATGCGGTCTTGTCCCATTCCAGGGTCTTCTCGATCACGTAGTCTACTTCCTCCGCCGTGAGCTCCGGGAACATGGGCAGCGAAACACAGCAGGCCGCATTGCGCTCAGCGTTCGGAATGGGACCGGCGATGCGCGCCTGTTTGCCCCAGGGATAGCCTTCCTGCTGATGAATGGCGATCGGGTAATGGCACTTGGCGTCCACCCCGTTTCGATTCAGGAAGTCCAGAAGCGGATCGCGCTGCGCCGGTTTTTTGGTCTCGATAACGTACAGATGAAAGACATGCCGGTAGCCGGGCGTCTCGTAGGGCAGAGTAAAATTGCGGGCATCTTTCAAGCCGGCCGAATAGCGCGCCGCCCATTTCCGGCGAAGGTCGTTCCAGGCATCGATCCGCTCCAGCTTGGCGCTGAGGACGCCGGCGTGAATATCGTCCAGCCGGCTATTGAATCCCATGCTGTGGCAAGAGCGCTTTTCCGAACCATGATTGCGCAGTCTGCGGATAGTGCGGTCCACCTCCGCGAGATTGGTAATCACAGCGCCGCCATCGCCGAACGTGCCCAGATTCTTTTGGATGATGAAACTGGTGCAGACCGCATCGCTGAGCTCGCCGATCCGGAAACCATCGCCGCGCGAGCCGATGCCCTGGGCATTATCCTCGATCACCAGCAGCTTGTGCCGGTCGGCAATGTCGCGGATGGCCCGCATGTCGGCACTCTGGCCGTATAGGTGTACGGGCACCAGCGCCTTGGTCTTCGGGGTGATGGCAGCTTCAATCTTCGACGCATCGATGCAATGCGTGCGCGGGTCGGAGTCCACGAAGACCGCCGTGGCGTTGGCGATCCAAATGGCCTCCGCGGTAGCGAAGAAAGTGTTGGTGGTGGTGATGCACTCATCGCCCGCACCGATTCCCAGCGCCATAAAGGTGAGCCACAGCGCATCGGTTCCATTGCCGACTCCGACCGCATACTTCATCCCGTGGTAAGCGGCCAGCTCCCGCTCGAAGCGCTGGAGCATGGGACCCATCACGTACTGACCGCTCTCCAAGACTTCCGCGATGCGCGCATCGATGGCAGCTTTGAGACCATGGTATTGCTTGATGTGACCGTAAAAGGGCACCTTCATATATCGAAAAATCTCCTGTGATTTCGTATTTTACCCCAGAGCCGCCGCAAAACCGGGACAGTGATAAGATCTTGGGCATGCAAGACTCCAACCTGCAACGCCGTGAAGTTCTGGGGGCCCTGCTGGGCGCTTCCCTGGCGACCGCCCTTCCAGGCGGCGCGCAAACGCGATCCGGAGACATTCCCTATCGCACGCTGGGCCGCACCGGCGAGCGTGTCTCGGCCATTGGCCTGGGCGGCTATCACATTGGCGTCCCGAAAGACGAACAGGACAGTATCAAGCTGATTCGCACCGCGGTGGACCGTGGCATCAACTTCCTCGACAACTGCTGGGACTACCACGATGGCAAGAGCGAAATCTGGATGGGCAAGGCTTTGCGCGACGGCTATCGCCAGAAGATTTTCCTGATGACCAAATTTGACGGGCGCACCAAGGCGTCCACCGCTAAGCAGATCGACGAATCGCTGCAGAGGCTGCAGACGGATCATGTGGATCTGATGCAGTACCACGAGAACATTCGCATGGAGGATCCGGACCGCTTCTTCGCGCCGGCGGGGCCGCTGGAGGCCTTGCTGGAAGCGAAGAAGGCCGGCAAGATCCGCTACATCGGCTTTACCGGCCACAAGGACCCGGCGGTACATCTGCGCATGCTGGAGGTTGCCGAACAGCATCAGTTTCATTTCGATACCGCGCAGATGCCCCTGAACCTGCTCGACTGGCACTTCCGCAGCTTCGCCAAACTGGTGGTGCCGAAGCTGACCGCACAAGGCATCGGCGTGCTGGGGATGAAGCCCATGGCATTCGGGAATCTGCCGCAGAAGGGGCTGGCCACCGGCATCGAGTGCCTGCATTATGCCATGAACCTGCCGACTTCGGTGGTAATCACCGGGTGCGACACGATGGAGCGGCTGGAGCAGGCGCTCGAAGCGGCGCGCACGTTCAAGCCGCTCAGCGAAACGCAACTGGCGTCGCTATTGGCGAGGACCAGGAGCGCGGCTCTAACAGGCAATCTGGAGCCCTTCAAGACCACACAGCAATTCGATGGCACGGCGACGAATGTCAGCTGGATGGGGTGAGGCTGGCCCCAAGCCGCGAAAATTTCCAGCAGCGCAGCATCAGGGCCCGACCGCCGTTTGCCCCGGCCCCCGCTTCTGCCTTATAATAAAGAACTTGGAGTACAATGCCGAAACGCACCTTTCAACCCAACAACCGTCGGCGCGCGAAGACCCACGGGTTCCGCACCCGCATGGAAACTAAGAACGGACGTGCCGTTCTGGCGCGGCGCCGCGCGCGAGGCCGCCACAAACTCACGGTCAGCTCCGAGAGGTAAAGCATCCCTGGCTTTCCGAAACGTGTTCGTCTGTTGCGATCCGTCGATTTTCGCAGGGTGTACGACCAAGGTTCCCGCTTCTCCGGGCCCTTCTTTGCGGCTTTCTGCGTGCGCGAGCCGGATTCCAGCGGGCCCCGCATCGGCTTCACGCTGCCGCGCGCGGTTGGCAAAGCGGTGGCGCGCAACCGCATCAGGAGGCGTGTTCGCGAGGCGGTACGCCTGCACCTCGAGCAACTGAGTCCAGAGTGGTCAATCGTCTTCAATCCGCGGCGCAAAGCGATGGAGGCCCCCTTCCCGGATCTCGAGCGGGAAGTGCTGCGTCTCTTTCACCGCTGCAGTGGCTCGTGATCGCCGCGTTGCGTCTTTATAAATTGTGCATCTCCCCATGGCTCCTTTCCAACTGCCGATTCTACCCGACCTGCTCGGAGTACATGCTGCAGGCCGTCGAAAAGTACGGGACGTTACGAGGCATCTGGTTGGGCATACGGCGGCTGGCGAAATGTCATCCCTTTCACGCGGGCGGCATAGATCCCGTCCGGTAAGAATGAATTAAACAGAATGGCTGAACCTACTAACGGCGGAACGTCTGGCGGCCCTGGACCACCGAAAAAAGAATTGTCCATGGAGCTGCGGCTCTTGTTCGCCTTCATCCTCATGGGCGTGGTACTGTTCCTCACGCCGTATTTCTATAAGACCGTCGCGCCGCCGGTGAAAAAGAACGCTCCGGTGGCCGCCACCAGCGAGCCGGCGTCCGGCGCGAATACCGCCGCTCCACCGGCCGCGCCCGCCGAAACGGTTGCGGCCCCCGCCGCCGAAAGCAGCAGTGCTTCGCGGGTGGCCGCAAAGGACGAGCAACTCTATACCATCGATACGGATGTTTTCCGGATCTCATTTAGCAATCGCGGCGGCGTAGTCAAGAGCTGGCTGCTGAAGAAGTATAAGGCGCACGCCGGAAACCCTCTGGAGCTGGTCAACACCGCGGCCAAGGTCGAGCCTCCCTTCTCCCTCTACTTTCCAGGCCCTAAGCCTACTCCGGATGTGAACCAGGCGCTTTACCAGGCCAAGCCCGATCCGGACAGCCTCGGCATCAGCTTCGATTTTTCAGACGGCAACACCACGGTGCACAAAGGCTTCCGCTTTTCCAAGTCCAGCTACCTGTCCAATATCTCAACCGAGGTCACGTCCGCGGGCAAGCCCGTTCCGCACCTGATCGAATGGCGCGGCGGCTTCGGCGACGTGGCCGTGGCCAATCCATCCGGCGCCGGCCAGACGCTGCACTTCGATGTGAGCGACGGCAAGCTGGTCAAGAGTTCGGCCAAGGCCGCCAAGAACGGGCCGGTGACCGCCACCGGCAGCTATTCCTTTGCCGGAATCGAAGACGCGTACTTTGTGGCGGTGTTCCTGCCGGAGCGCGCGGCCGCTGTCGAGATCGCCACCTTCAGCGATAGCGCGCCCACGGTACTCGACCAGAAGGAAACCGCCTTCGCCGGCGCGGCCGTCGGCGCGGCTGCGGGCGATCTTTCCGTGAACCGCTTCGAGTTATACGTCGGCCCCAAGGATATCGACATCCTGCGCGCGGTCAATCCCAAGCTGGAACAGGTGGTGGATTTCGGTTGGCTCAGCTTCCTGGCCAAGCCCCTGTTCCTGATCGTGAATTGGGTGGTGGACCACGCCGTTCATAACTATGGCTGGTCGATCATTCTGGTCACCGTGGCGCTCAACTTCATCCTGTTTCCGCTGAAGCTCACCAGCATGAAATCGATGAAGAAGATGCAGGCGCTCCAGCCGCAAATCGCCGCCATCAACGACAAATATAAAAACATCGGCCTGCGCGACCCGCGCAAGTCGGAGCAGAACCAGGAGGTCATGGAGCTGTACAAGAAGCATGGCGTGAACCCCATGGGCGGCTGTGTGCCCATGCTGCTCCAGATTCCGTTTTTCATCGCCTTTTATAAGGTGTTCTCGGTGTCGGTCGAGATGCGCGGCGCGCACTGGCTTTGGGTGACCGACCTTTCGCAGCCCGAAACACTGGCCATCCACATCCTGCCCATCGTCATGATCGCCAGCCAGTTCCTGATGCAGAAGATGACTCCGCCTGCCGCCGGCGGCGACCCCAACCAGCAGAAGATGATGATGTTCATGCCCCTGATTTTCGGTTTCATGTTCTATAACTTTTCGAGCGGGCTGGTATTATACTATTTGACCAGCAACCTGGTGGGCATCGCGCAGCAATTCTTCTTCAATAAGACGTCCATCGCCGCGGTGGCCGCGCAATCGGTGCAGCCGCCCAAGAAAAGGATCGGCAGGAAGTAGACGGTGAGCGATCGCAAGTATTCGGTAGCGTCGGCGGGTACCCGCATCCACGGGTTCCTTCGGCCTCTGCTCGAGCGGGCCGGTTTCCGCATGGATTACGAGATGGCCGACGGGCAGCCTGTCGCCGGCGACTTCGAGACTCCCGATGTGGTGGTCAAATTCACCGGGCCGGATGTGGACTTGCTGCTGGGCAATCGCGCGGAGCTGCTGCTGGCTCTCGAGCACGTAACCATGGAGGCATTGCGCATGCCCTCCGAGGATCATTCGCGCATTTCTTTCGATGCCAACGACTACCGGCTGCTGCGCATCGAAGAGCTGCGCCTGAGCGCTTCGGCGGCGGCCGAAAAGGTCAAGGGCACGGGCGTGCCTTTCCGGTTCAATCCCATGAACAGCCGCGAGCGGCGCGTGATCCACCTGGCGCTGCGCAATGAGACGGACGTCCGCAGTGAGAGCAGCGGCTCTGGCGGATACCGCCAGGTGGTGGTCTACCCGGCGGGCATGGCCAGCCTGCCCGATCCACCGCAGCCGGCATTCCGGCGCGAGGCGCCCTCCGGACCCGGGCGCGGCCGTCCGCAGGGCCGCGGCGCCCGCCGGTAATTGAACCTGATTGACACCATCGTCGCTATCTCCACGCCTCCGGGACGCGGCGGCCTGGGTGTAGTGCGGCTCTCCGGCGGGGCCGCCCGCGAGATCGTCGCGCGCATGGTTCGCTTTCGGAGTGCGCCCGACTGGCGGCCCTGGTCCTGCCAACTCGCTGAGCTGCTCGATTCCGAGGAGCATGCCGTCGACCGGGTGGTGGTGACCTTCTTCGCGAGCCCGCGCTCCTACACGGCCGAAGACGTGGTGGAGATCTCCTGCCATGGCGCTCCGGTGGTGCTAAGGCACGCCGTCTCGCTGGCTATTTCCGCCGGCGCCCGTCTTGCCGAGCCGGGTGAATTCACGCTGCGCGCCTACCTCAACGGCCGTATCGATCTGCCCCAAGCCGAGGCCGTGCGCGACCTCATCGAAGCTACTACGCTCTACCAGGCGCGCATCGCCGCTCAGCAGGCCGGTGGTTCCGTCTCTCGCCGCATCGCGCCGCTCAAGGAGCCGCTTCTCGAATTGATTGCACTGCTCGAAGCCGGCATCGACTTCGCCGAGGACGACGTGAGCGTCGCGTCTCCCGATGAAATCCTCCGCCGCCTGGCGCCCATCGCCGCTGGCGTCTCCCACCTGGCGGATAGCTTCGCCTTCGGTGGCCTGGTACGCTCCGGCCTCGCGCTCGCGATTGTCGGCCGGCCTAACGTGGGGAAGAGCAGCCTCTTTAATGGCCTGCTCGAACAGGATCGCGCCATCGTCACCGACATTCCCGGCACCACGCGCGATGTGGTATCCGAAGTCGCCGCCATTCACGGTATTCCGGTGACGCTGTCCGACACCGCCGGCATTCGCGAAGGCCAGGGCCTGGTGGAGACGCTGGGCATCGAGCGCAGCCTGCAGGCCATGGCGGACGCCGATCTCACTCTGGTGGTACTGGACCTTTCGGCGCCCATTGCCGAGCCAGACCGCCAATTGATGGCGCGCGCCCGCGAGCAGGGCCGCTGGATCCTGGTGGGCAATAAATGCGACCTGCCGCGTCGCGCGAAAACGGCCGGGCCCGTCCAATTGGTTTCCGCCCTGACAGGCGAGGGCATCGATGCGCTGCGAGAAGCGATCTTCGATGCCGTAGCTCCCGATCGCGGAGTGGAGCGCGAGACCGGCTTCATCACCAGCCTGCGCCACGAACGGCTGCTGCGCGAGTCGCTCCAGTACCTCGACAAGGCGCGGCTGGCCGTGGCGCAGAGCATCCCCCACGAAATGCTCCTGCTCGATCTCTACAGCGCGCTCGGCCCTATCGACGCCATTACCGGCGCGACCACGGCGGATGACATTCTCCACCGCATCTTTTCGACATTCTGTATCGGGAAATAGCCTACGAGCGATCGACAGCCGACTGAACGACTGTTTCACTACCCGGCAAGGCCGCCTTCGTGGGCAGCGGTCCGATGCGTGCGGGTGCACGCCGGGCAGCCAGCTCGTCGAGGCAGCTGTTCACAAACCGATCGTGGTTTTCGTCGTGTTCTTCCCAGTTCTGCATAATCAGTTCCCGAGCGACAGCTTGCTTATATCATCGGCTCCGGCGGCCCAAACATTATAGAATCGTATCAGTTATCGATCAGGATAAACAAGCGGCTCGGGCCCATTACCGCGTGCCCATTTTTCCACTGCCAATGCTCCCGCTTGGATCTGATATAGACGTACTGTACGGGCCCCATGCGCCAAAATACGTGTTGGCTCGCGATGATAAACTGAAAAAAGAAAAGGCATCCGTGGGAGGCGCTGTGGTTGTAAAACATTTTGAGCTCGAAGGCAAAAGGGAAATCAGTGTCAACAGCCTGGCTGTAGGTGGTCTCTTGCTTGTCGTTTTGCTCCTCGGCGCGCTTCCGGCTGCCGGTCAGGCTTGGGATACGACCGGCAACGGTCAGCTCAACGGCACGTATTATTTTCGCGAGGTCAGCTACGCCACCGATCAAGCCGGCGACATCACGGACGGTACGAGCGCGTACGGAAACATTACTTTCAGCGGAAGCGGAACCTATTCGATCACTCTCGCCCAGGTTTTCGATGTGTCCGAGGGCGCACCCGAACAATATTCGCTGACGGGCACGTATTCGATCTCGGCCAGCGGGTACGGATTCATGAGCAGCCCCAATACGGAGTTGAGCGGCACACAGATCATTGGCTTGGTTTCGAACGGCATTTTCATAGGCAGCAGCACCGAAAGCGGCTTTAACGACTTCATCGTAGCGGCGCCGACTTCCTCGTCGCCAAACTTCAGCGGATCCTATTCGCTCTCTTACCTGAATTTCATCAACCCGGAGGAGGAGCCTAATGAAGCCTACGACGCCCTGGTGCAGATGAGCCCCAACGGATCCGGGAGCATTGGCAGCGCAAGTGTCACCTACTACGCCGGGGACAGCACCGCGCCATTGACCGTCAGCGAGTCCGGGGTGAAGTATTCGGTCAGCAACGGAGCGGTGGCCCTATCGTTTCCCAACTCCAACAACCTTCCGCTCACCGGCGCGGAGTACTTATACGTTTCGCCGGACGGAAGCTTCGTATTTGGCGGCTCGCCAACCGGGATCGACATGTTTGTGGGCGTGCGGACCAGCTCGCCGCCCACTTACAAAGGCACCTACTATCAGGCCGGCCTGGACGTGAATGAGTCCGATTTGGCTGACGACAGCGTGGACTTCGGTTCCTATTATGGCTCCTATTACGCCACGGCAGCCGGAAACATAATCGGCCACCAGCGCGTCGTTTTTGATTCCGGGAGCGCCATCGGCTATACCTACTCAGACACTTTTCCGGTGGGCACCGATGGCAGCTACACCGATACGGGAAGTTCCACGCAGTACGTGGCCGGCAGTAGCGGAATCGTGATCGGCCTGGGAATCGGACCGTATCTCGGAATCAACGTAGCGCTGCCGGCTCCCAGTCTCAGCGGTTCAGGCGTCTATTTGAACCCGCTGGGCGTGGTCAATGCCGCTAGCTTTGCTCCGTTTACCGCCGGGGTGTCGCCTCGCGAGTACCTTACGATTTTTGGTACGGGTCTCGCGGCTGCTCCAGTGGCCGCGACTTCGCTTCCGTTTCCCACCAAGCTCGGCAACGTACAGGTGCTGATCGACAACGTGGCGGCTCCGTTATCGTATGTCAGCCCGACCCAGATCAACATGCTGGTTCCGGCTGGGATTCCGGAGACGGCGGGGTCGATCGTTCAGATTCAGGTGATGAATGGCGCCAGCGCCTCCAACACCGTGACGGATTTCGTTTACCCCTCGACGCCGGGAGTGTTCTCGGACTCGGCGAACGGGCTGGGCTATGCGGCAGCCCTGCACAACGCCGACTTCTCTCTGGTTACGACCTCGAATCCGGCGCAACCGGGTGAAACCGTGGACATCTATCTCACGGGGCTTGGCGATGTGTTTCCCAGCCCTCCGGATGGCGAGGCCGGCCCTTCCCCGCCGGCGCAATTGAGCTCTACGACGGTTACCCCTACCATCGAAATCGGGGGCATGGCGGCCACGGTGTTGTTCTCGGGTCTGGCTCCCGGACTGGCCGGGTACCAGATCGATCTGACGGTTCCCACGGGGTTGACGGCGGGGGATAATACTCTCGAAGTAGACGGCGCCGAATCGTCCACGATCGAAACTTTGATCTCGATCGCCGACCCCTCGAGCGATGTCAAATCCCAGCCCGCCGCTAGTCCGCATGGGCGACTGCGCAAGCGGCCGCGCGGTCCGCGGTCAACCTGGCCCGCTGCGCCCGCGCCGCCTCTGTTTCGAGATCGTGCGAGCCAAACCCAAGCGGGCGCTCAGTAACCCGGACACGCGCGGGTGCGCGCGCCGCGCCCATCCGTTTCGGTTTCCACATTGAAACGTACGTTCCGAATCGAACCGCCTTAGCGCTCGCCGGCAAGCTACCGATAGCGGCGCGGCAAACGCTGCCCGAAAGTCGCGCCTCATCAGCACTGCATTGATTCCATAGGCGTTTACCGTCCCACCACTGAGACTTTACACGCCCTCAAACTAAGGTCTTAACCGGATATTGGAGTCTGGTATTCCGCTTGCTTTTTAGGTAATCGCTGAACGGAAATCCGGCAAGCACTTATCTCAAAAGGAAAACGAAATATGGCAGCAGCCCAAAGCATCATGGTACGCAACGATGTAGCAGTAGCGAACGCGGCGCGGGACGAAATCGTTCTGGAACATCTCTCGCTGGTGAAAGCCATTGCGATACGCGTTCACGAGAACCTGCCGGTTCACGTGGATCTGGACGATCTGATCCATGCCGGCGTGCTGGGGCTGTTCGACGCGGCGACGAAATACGATCCGGATAAAAAGGTCGTTTTCCAAAGCTACGCCAAGCATCGCATCAAGGGCGCGATTCTGGACAGCCTGCGCCAGCTCGACTGGGCCTCGCGCGATCTGCGCAAGCGCCAGAAGCAGTTGGAGGCGGTGACGCGGGATTTGACGGCGCAATTGGGGCGCGCGCCGACCGAGATGGAAATTGCCGAGAACCTGGGCGTGCCGCTCGACCGCTGGCGCCGCATGGCCTTGGAACTAACCAATCTGGGCCTGGTATCGGTCTCTTCACTGCGGCCTGATCCGGACAACAACGCGCCGGTCGAGTTCCCCGCGGCGCCCGATTCGCAGCCGGACCGCATCTGCGCGAGACAGGAATTGCGCTCCGCCCTGGCAGGCGCCATGAAAGACCTGCCCAAGCGATACCAGCGAGTAGTGTTCCTGTACTACACCAACGAGATGACCATGAAGGAAATCGGCGAAGTGCTGGGAGTCAACGAAAGCCGCGTGTCGCAGATTCACAAGGTGGCTCTGGAGAAAATGGCCACTAGCCTGCGCTCAGCCGGCATTGAATCGACCTCGGCATTCTGACCGGATCGAGCATCTGCCTATTCGCTTCGCAAGCCCGCGGTAGGGTCGATCCGAGTTGCACGAATGGCAGGTAGAAGTGAAGCCAGGGCCGCTACGGCCAGGAGCATGAGCGGGACCACGACAAAAGTGAGCGGGTCGAACGGACGGACCTGGAATAGAAGGCTTCGGAGAAGGCCGGTGGCGAAGGCGGCGCCGGGAATTCCGATCGCCACTCCCAGGAGCGCTGGCCGAAGGCCTTCGAGCAGAATCATTTTTCTCACTTCGCCAAAAGTGGCGCCCAGCGCCATGCGAATAGAGATCTCGTTCACGCGTTGAGAAACGCCCCACGATACTACCCCGTAAAGGCCGACGGCTGCGAGGACTACCGCAAGACCGGCCAACGAAGCGATCAGAGTCATGGTGAATTGCCGGTCTCGGGCTGTCTCACCCACCGACTCACTCACGAGTTGGATGCCAAACACGGGAAGATCGGCGTCCATTCGATGTACGATCGAGCGGGCTTCCGTGACAATGCTGCGCGGAGTGTTGGTGGTGTGCAGAATGACACTGATGTCCGTGAAATCGCCATCCAGGATCGGAACGTAGAAGGTCGGATACGCAGCCGCCTGGGGCCGCTCCAGCACATTGGCGGCGACGCCGATCACCTCATAGCGGAGCAGTGTGCGCTCTGAGTTGTTTCCAACGAACCAATACAGGGTGAGGTATCTGCCAATGGGGTCCTGCGCCGCGAAGAATCGCTTCGCCAACGCCTGGTTGATAATCACCTGTCCGGTATGAGGCTGACTATCATCGAGGCCAATTCCATCGCGGGAGGTGAAAGGGCGCCCTTGCAAAAGAGGGATTCCGCTGGCGCGGAAAAAACTCGGATCGACGGCGCGATATTGGGCGTCCCTCAACCGGCCGGCCGGCGAGGGCTGGTTTTCGATCTGGAACACCGTGTCAGGGCAGAAGCCAGGGTCGGTCACTGTGGGACAACTGCTCAACCCGGCGTCCAGCACGCCTGGCGCGGACTGCAATCGGTCCACTAATTCCTTCAGAAAGGCCGCGACTTGGGTCCGCTCCCGATACCTGGTATCCGGAAGAGATATCCGCATGGCCAGGGTGTGCTCCGTGCGCAATCCGAGATCGGTCGAGAGCAGCCGGTCGAAGCTTCGAATCAGGAGTCCGGCCGCCACCAGCAATACCAGCGAGAGGGCAACCTCCAAGGTGATCAGCGCGTCGCGAAAGCGGCTCTGCGACCGGCTGGGAGAGTTGGCGCGGCCGGTATCTTTCAGGCCGCTGGCAATATCGAAAGAAGAGGCGCGCAGAGCCGGGTAAAGTCCAGCCGCCACGCCCGCCACAAGCGCGAGTCCCAGAGTGAACAGGAGCACGATCGGGTCCACACGGATCTGCGCGGTTTGCGGGAGCCACTGGGCGCCGGGCGTCCTCGCTGCCAGATAGTCCGTCAATGATGACGCAAGCAGCAGGCCAGCCAACGCTCCGAAGACGGACAATACCAGGCTCTCCATGAGCACTTGCCAAACGATCCGTCCGCGGCCGGCGCCGAGGGCGGTCCGGATGGCCACTTCCCGCTGGCGGCCCACCGCTCTGGCAATCAGCAGATTCGCTACATTCACGGAGGCGATCAGAAGCACGCAGCCTACGGCGCCAAACAGTAGGAGCAGCAGCGTGCGAATGCCCTTCACGGTGACTTCGGCGAGAGATACGACATTGCCCCCTTTGCCCATAACCTCTTCCGGATGCTGGCGCTTGTAGCGGCTTACTATGCCATCGATTTCGGCTCGTGCCTGGGCAATGCTCGCGCCGTGCCGCAGACGGCCGATGACGGTCAAGATGTGATTGTCATGGGCTTCGAGGACAGTGGCCGGCAAATAGGCTTTGAGTGGAATCCAGACTTGCTCGGATTGGGCGGGATATCTGAAATCGGGCGGCATGACACCGACGATGGCGTACGGCTCGCCATTCAAACGAACTACGGTGGAGAGGACGTCAGAAGATCCGTTATATCGCCGCTTCCAAAGACTATAGCTGATGATGGCAACGCGAGGCGATCCCGGACGATCTTCCTCCGGTAGGAAAGCTCGCCCCAGGATCGGGGCTACCCCGAGCGTCTCGAACAGGTTCGCGGAACAGGCGCAGGCATCCACCCGCTCCGCGATGGCTGGGCCAGAGCCGCCCGAGAGGTTGAAGGAGGCGAAATGGATTCCCGCAATCTGATCGAGCGTTCTGGCTTGTCTCTGCCAATCCAGGAAATTGGCCGGCGCGACCGAGTTATAGGCATTGTGGTCGTCGATGACGTCTCTCTCGAAAAGGCCGACAAGCCTTTCCGGCTCCGCAAATGGCAGCGACCGCAGCAGGATTCCATTTACCAGGCTGAAAATCGCGGCGTTGGCGCCCAGCCCGAGCGCCAGCACGGCGATCGCTGCGAGCGAGAAGCCAGGGCGTTTCCGGATCTGGCGAAGGGTGAAGGCGAGATCGCGCCAGAAGTTCTCGACGAAAGGGAGACCACGGCGTTCACGGTGGTCCTCCTGGATTTGTGCGATGCCTCCGAACTGGCGGCGAGCGGCGTGCTCCGCGTCTTGCAGGGACATTCCCTGGTGAACGAATTGATCAGTCAGCAGTCGCAGATGTTCCTGGATCTCCTGATCGAGCTGCCGATCGAGACCATGGCGCTGAAAATGACCGCTGAGCCGAGCGGCTATTGCACGTATTCGCCAAGACATGCGTCCTCCGTGGGGACAACCAAAGGAGCATAACAGAATTCCTTTGGAATGTCCATAGGAGCGGCCGTTACCGAGCCGTGACCGTCAGGGAGTGGTCTTGCTCAAGAGGCAGGTTTGCGATTGACGCCCGCCATCACCTTGCGGATGGTGTCGAAGATGCGGTCCTCGACATCGTCGGCGTAGGGGCCCGGCTGGCCATAGTAGAGCATGCTCTGATCGGCTTCGTAGCCGCCTTCCTTCAGCACCCGCCGCGTGGGAATATAGGACATCACGTCGTTCGAATAGGCGGCGACGATGATGCCCTTTGAACCGTATTCCTTCTTCACCCGCAGCGCGTAATCCACCACCACTTCGCCTCCCAGTGCCAGCACCGTCAGGTCCTTGCCGAAGGCGATGGCCTCGACCGGATAGGGGTAGTGGCGGATCGGTTGTCCTGCATCGTAGGTACGCAGCATGGCCTTGGCGTGGCGCACGCGCACGGCATCGGAGTCCTGCAGCCGGGATTCGAAAGTCTCGCGGGTCTGGGGGGCGAAATCCAGGTCCACCACCTGGAAAGCGGCGCGCACGGGACCGCGCACGGGCTGCATTTTGCCTGCCAGCACGGCCATTACTTCGGCGGCCAGGGTGGCGCCGTGCTGCTGAGCCAATTCCAGTGTGCCGCGCGGATTGGGATTCTGATCGCCGCCGCAGAGCATCAGGAACATGGCGGTGGCGCTGGGGCGGGCTTTCTCGATGTCGCGCTGCGCGAATCCGGCGTAATCGCCGGCAATCTTGTAGAACTCTCCGGTCAGCGTGGTGTTGTGGCAGGCATAGCCAAATACGACCGCGCGTAAGCTGCCATCCGGGCCGGTCACTTTCAACACGGGTACGTCGGGGTCGGTGGGTCCTTCCGGATTCACGCCGATTTTGATGCCGTTCGGCGTCGGCTCGCGGCGGTTGATGGCGAAGTGCGCCTGGCCGTTGCCGAACCAGAGATTGGCAGGGGCCAGATTGCCGACCGCCGTGCCCACCAGAGTGACCAGGTCGTCGGCCAGGCGCGCGGAATAGCGCTCGACCACTTCGCGATCGTGGGCGTCCAAATCGAACATCAGGGTCAGATTGTTGGCCAGCAGCGGGCCCGTGTGGGTGTGCGAGGAGTTGAGTAGAATATGCGCCCGTTCGATGTTGTAAGCCTTCTCGATACGCGCGGCGACGGGGTCGGCAATGGAGCGGGGCAGCCCGATCAAGTCCGTGGTTACGATGACGGTCCGCTGGCCGGACTGGTCCTGAATCAGCAGAGCCTTCGCTCTCAGATCGAGGGTCACGCCTTCGGACGGATGGTTGCGGCTGCCGTAACCGGCCAGGTAGATCGGCTCCTTAGGCGTGATGATGATAGTCGCCACTCCGGCCTGATAGCCGGCCGCGGAAAGCAGGGGCGCCAGAGCGAGAATCGCCGTGGCGCCGGAAAGCGGGAATCCGAAGTTTCGCATGCCGACGAACAGTATATCCCCCTTCGGCCTAACCGTTTTGGCGATGGCGCGTATATAACGTTGAGCGTTTCGGTAGTTGTTCTAGTGGAGTACAATATTTCTAGGTCATCTGTGGCGAATATGATCGAGCGGCGCTCGGAAGACGTTCTATAGGTCGAACATGAGTTGGCGGCGGTTCTTCAAACGGCGCTGGTGGGACGAGGAACACGCGCGCGAGATCGACGCCTATTTGGAAAGCGAAACCGCCGAGAACGTGGCGCGCGGCATGCCACCCGGCGAAGCGGCAGCCGCGGCGCGCCGCAAGTTTGGCAACCCCGGATTGGTGCGAGAGGACATCTACCGTATGAACACCATAGGCTGGCTGGAGAGCATCTGGCAGGATCTGCGCTACGGCGCGCGCCTGCTGCGGTTGAGCCCCGGATTTGCGATCGTGGCCATCGCTTCGCTGGCGCTGGGAATCGGCGCAAACACCGCGATTTTTCAATTACTCGATGCCGTGCGCCTGCGCAACTTGCCGGTGCGAAACCCGCAAGAGCTCGCCGAAGTGAAGATCGTGGGCGGCAACCACGGCATGGGCCTCAACCAGCAGTATGGCGAGTTGACGCGCGCGATCTGGCAACAGATCCGCGAGCATCAGCAATCCTTCTCGGGGATGTTCGCCTGGAGCGCAAACCAGAGGTACGTGGGGCAGGGAAGCCAGATGAAGCGCTTCAAAGGGCTGTGGGTGAGCGGCGATTTCTTCGGCGTGCTGGGCGTGCGGCCGTGGCGCGGGCGGCTGCTGCTGCCGGAAGATGAGGGGGCGTGTCCGGTGACGCGGGCGGTGGTCAGTTACTCCTATTGGCAAAGCGAGTTGGGCGGCCGGGACATTATCTCCGCGAGCAGCGGCGTCAAGCTGATAGCGAATAACGATCTGGTGGAAGTCGTCGGAGTGACGCCCCCGGAGTTCTTCGGCATGGTCGTGGGAGACAGCTTCGATATCGCACTGCCGTTTTGCCGGGATAAGGAATTGCCGCGCGATGTCTTCGAAGTCTCGGTGATGGGGCGTTTGAAGCCCGGGGGGACGCTGCCGCGCGCCTCCGCGGAGATGGACGCTCTCAGTCCCGGCATTTTTGAAGCGACCATTCCGCCGGGCCGCACCGCGAAGTCGGATGAAATGTACAAACACTTTCGGCTGGCTGCATACCCCGCTTCAGGCGGAGTCAGTTGGCTGCGGGAGACCTATGATCAGTCGTTATGGCTGCTGCTGGGCATTACCGGCCTGGTGCTGCTGATCGCGTGCGCCAACCTGGCCAACCTGATGCTGGCGCGATCGAGCGCGCGCGAGCGTGAAATCGCGGTGCGTCTGGCGCTGGGCGCGTCACGTGGACGTCTGCTGCGGCAGTTGCTCGCCGAGACCGGCCTGCTGGCGGTGATGGGAGCGGCGTTGGGAATCGGGGTCGCGCAGTCGTTGAGCCGCGTCCTGGTTTGGGCTCTTTCTACGGAAGACACCGAAGTGAATCTGCGGATCGCGACAGACTGGCGGGTGCTTCTTTTCGCGGCCGGGGTCACTGCCCTGACCTGCATCATTTTCGGTGCCTTGCCCTCGCTGCGCGCCACCAACACGGAACCAGTAGCCGCGATGAAGGCCGGTGGACGCGGTATGACAGCCGGCCGCGAGCGCTTCTCGCTGCAGCGACTGATGGTAGTCACGCAGATTTCGGTTTCGCTCGTGCTGCTGGTCGCAGCGTTGCTCTTTGTGCGCAGCTTTCGCAACCTGATGACGTTCGATCCGGGAATGCGGGAGGGCGGCATCACAGTTGCGTTCCTGGGATACTGGCAGTCTAATTTGCCGCGCGAGCGCTGGACGGAGTTCGAGCGGCAATTGCTCGAGGAGGCGCAAGCGACGCCGGGAGTACAGAGCGCCGCGACGACCACGAATGTGCCGCTGTCGGGTTCCAGTTGGGAGCATGGCGTCCGAGTCGGATCGGCGGAGGGGAATTCGAAGTTTGCCTGGGTGAGTCCGGACTATTTCAAAACGATGGGCATTCCGGTGACCCTGGGCCGCGGCCTCAGCCGGGACGATACCGCGGCATCCGAGCGCGTGGCGGTGGTGAACCAGGCCTTCGTCCGCCGGTTCCTGGGGAAAGCCGATCCGCTCGGGCGGACGCTGCGCACGAGTCCCGAGCCGAGCTATCCCGCGACCGTCTACGAGATCGTCGGGGTCATCCCGGACACGAAATATAACGACATTCGCGGTGACATGCCCGCGATGACTTTCGCGCCGGCTTCGCAGTGGCCCAATCAGGGCCCGTGGGCTTCGATGATGATCCATACGAATGGCGCGCAGGCTGTCGTGATCGCGGCGGTCAAACGCAGGATCGCCGAAAAGCATCCCGACGTGATTATGGAGTTCGGCGATTTTCAGAAGCAGATTCGCGATGGGCTGATGCAGGAGCGGCTCATGGCCATGCTGTCCGGATTCTTCGGCGTGCTGGCGGCGGTGCTGGCGATGGTGGGGCTATACGGCGTGATCTCCTACATCGTGGCGCGGCGGCGCAACGAGATCGGAATTCGCTTGGCGCTAGGGGCGGAGCGCGGGCAGGTAATCGGCATGGTGATGCGAGAAGCGGGAAAGCTGTTGGTGATCGGCGTGGTGGTGGGAACGGGCCTGTCACTGATCGCCGGACGCAGCGCCGGATCGCTGCTATTCGGGTTGAAGCCGTACGATGCGTTCACGCTGCTGGCGGCGGGCGGGCTGCTGGCAGTGATCGCGGCCCTGGCAAGTTTCGTTCCCGCGCGCAGGGCTGCGAAGCTCGACCCGATGGCTGCGCTGCGCTGGGAATAGCCAGATGTTAGAATTACGCGGGTGACGCCGCGCGCCGTTCTTTGGGACCTGGATGGAACATTGGTGGACTCGGAGGAGTCCCACTGGCAAGCCTGGCACGAGACTATGGCTGCCGAAGGCGTGGTCCTTACCTACGAGGAATTCCGCGCCACGTTTGGCCAGCGCAACGACACCATTCTGCGGCTATGGCTGGGCGCCGATGTGGATGCTGCGCGCATGATCCGGATTGGCGATGCCAAGGAGGAAAACTACCGCAGCCTGGTGCGCGCCGGTGGCGTGGCAATATTGCCGGGCGCCGCGGAATGGGTACGCCGTCTGCGCCGCGAAGGCTGGGCCCAGGCCGTGGCTTCCTCCGCTCCGCGCCGCAATATAGAAGTCGTGCTGAAGGTCGTGGGGCTGGCGGAGCAATTCGACGCCTCGGTCTCGGCGGAAGACGTGGAGCACGGCAAGCCCGACCCGCAGGTCTTTCTGCTGGCCGCCTCGCGCGTGGGAGCGGCGCCCGAGCGCTCGATTGTGGTGGAGGACGCCGCCGCCGGCATCGAAGCCGCCCGACGCGCGGGGATGCGCAGTATCGCCGTGCTTCGGGATGGCGCACAAATGGCCGCTGATATTGTAATCCGTTCGCTCGCGGACCTGCCGCCCGGCGCTTTCAGCGGCCTGCTGGATGGCTCCATGCCGCCGCGCTAAGCTATACCTGTAGCTTTGGGCCATTTTAATTTACATGAGATTACGGGATATCGCCGACCGGCTGAGTTGCGAGCTGGCGGGCGACGGAGAAATTGAAATCACGGGCGTCGCCGGCATGGAGCACGCCGGTCCCGGTGAGCTCACCTTTCTGGCAAACCCCAAGTACACGCATAAAGTGAAGCATACGCGGGCGGGCGCCATTCTGGTATCTGAACCCTTGCGCGATGCGCCGCTGGCGTACCTGATTTCGCGCAATCCGTACCTCGATTTTGCCCGCGCCCTGGAGCTTTTTTATCAGCCTCCGCGACCGGCGCCCGGCATTCACCCGCTGGCTTTCGTGGCGGAAACCGCGGCCATCGGCGAAGGGGCATCCATCGGACCATTTGCCGTGGTCGGCGAGCGCGCGCGCATCGGACGCAACGCCGTGCTGCATCCGCACGTGGCGATCTACGAGGGGGCGCAGATCGGCGACGATTTTCTGGCGCATTCGCACGCCGTGGTGCGCGAGTTCTGCCGCATCGGAAACCGCGTCATTCTGCAGAATGGCGTGGTAGTGGGCGGAGACGGCTTCGGCTTTGCCAAGCGCGACGATGGCACGCATTACAAGATTGTCCAGTCGGGCGTGACCGCGATCGAAGACGACGTGGAGATTCAAAGCCTCACCTCGGTGGATCGCGCCACGGCCGGCGAGACGCGCGTGAAGCGAGGCGCGAAGATCGACAGCCTGGTGCAGGTGGGCCATGCCTGCGTAGTGGGCGAGGACAACATTATTTGCGCACAGACGGGGCTGGCCGGAAGTTCCATCCTGGAACGCAACGTCCTGCTGGCCGGACAGGTGGGCGTCTCGGGCCATCTCACGGTACACCAGGACGCCATCGTTTACGCGCAGAGCGGCATTGGAGGCGATGTGGCCGCTGGGGCGCGCATCTCCGGTTCGCCGGCGTTTGCCGCGAGCGACTGGTTGCGTGCGATTACCGCATTTGCCAAGCTGCCCGAACTGCTGAAGACCGTGCGGGAGCTGAAGAAACGAATCGAGCAACTCGAAAATGGCAGATCACAAGACGCCTGAAGGCCGCCGTCCGGTGGCCTATCTGAATCAGGATTTCCTGAACAGTCCGGAGGCCCGGGCGATCCGTTTGTTGGCCGAATATCTGGAGCCGCTGGGTATCTTCCGCCGGCAAGGCATCCGTGACACGGTAGTGTTCTTTGGCTCGGCGCGCGTGCGAGAGGACGGTCCCCTGGGACAGTATTATCGGGACGCCCGCACGCTGGCCCGCATGATCACCGAGTGGGCGTCGCAGTTCACCAGCAGCACGCACCGCTTCGTGGTCTGCTCCGGCGGCGGCCCCGGGATTATGGAGGCCGCCAACCGCGGCGCGGCCGATGCCGGAGGCAAATCCATCGGCCTGAATATCGGCCTGCCGTTCGAGCAATTTCCCAACCCTTACATCACGCCGGAGCTCAGCTTCGAATTCCACTACTTCTTCATGCGCAAGTTATGGTTCGCGTATCTGGCGAAGGCGCTGATCGTATTTCCGGGCGGTTTCGGCACGCTGGACGAGATGATGGAAATGCTCACGCTTTCGCAAACGAAGAAGCTGGCCAAGAAGATCGCCATCGTGATCTATGGCTCCAGCTACTGGCGGGAAGTGATTAATTTCGACGCGCTGGTGCGGCATGGCACGATCGGCGCGGACGATCTCAAATTATTTCGGTTCGCGGACGATGTCGAGACGGCCTTCGAGCTCTTGAAGGAGCATCTGACCACTTACCTGGTACCCGAGACGCAGGAGACGCCCGCCATTTCGCCGTCAGTGAATCCGCAGAAGCCGGGGGGAGTATGATGTTCCTGGGGGGTACCGGTTTGCTCGAGTCGCTGCTGCGAGACCTAAGCTATGGCCTGCGGATGCTGCGCAAGAATCCCGGATTTGCGGCGCTGGCTGTCATGACTTTGGCCCTGGGGATCGGCGCAACCACGGCGGTGTTCAGCCTGGTGAATGCAGTGCTGCTGCGCGCACTGCCTTACCGGGATCCGGAACGGTTGGTTTTCCTATTTGTACCCAATCCCCACATTCCCCAAGTCCCTCTCGAAGCGTGGGGGCCTTTCAATGCAGACTTCTACGACTGGCAAAAGCAAAGCCGCTCGTTCACCAACCTTGCCCTCTTCACCAACGACCGTCTGAATCTGTCTGTGAATGGGATGAGTGTCCGCGGGGACGGCTCCCGTGTTACGGGAGAGTTCTTCCAGATGCTCGGGATCGCGCCGGAACTCGGCCGCGCAGTGGAAGCCGATGACGACCAGCCGGGTAAGGGACAGGTGGTGGTGATCAGCCACAGGCTGTGGCAAGCCCGATTCGGCTCCGATCGCGGCGTGCTCGGGAAGGAGATGCTGCTCGATGCGCGGCCCTACCGCATCATCGGCGTGATGCCCGTCGGCTTCGCGTTTCCGCATGGAGCCGAGAGCTTGGAAACGATGGGCAGAGCTACCGATGTCTGGATGCCCTGGGCGATGACGCCGCAACAGAGAGCTTCACGGGAGGATGGCGCGGGCAATGCCATCGGCCGCATGCGGCCCGGCGTCGCCTTGACCAAGGCGCAGGCGGAGATGACCTCGATCGTGGCCCGGCTCGACTCGCTTCACCAGCCGCCATTTAACGGCTGTCAAGCCGTAGTCAAACCATTCGACGTCTCCATAACCGGCGCATCGCGCCGCGCCCTGCTCATTTTTATGGCGGCCGTGGTTCTGGTGTTGCTGATCGCCTGCGGCAATGTCGCCAGCCTGGTTCTGGCGCGCGCGACTGGCAGGACCCTGGAGATTGGCGTCCGAACCGCGCTGGGCGCTTCCCGGTTGCGCCTGGTCCGCCAACTGCTGGCTGAATCCTTGTGCCTCGCCGGCGCCGGAGGGATCCTGGGAGTGCTGGCGGCATTCATTGCGATCCGGCTTCTGATACATTTCAATCCAGGCAATATCGCGCGCCTGGAGGAGACTTCGATTGACGGGCGGGTATTGCTCTTTACCGTCTGCGCTTCTTTGGCGACGGCCCTGGTGTTCGGATTGTTTCCGGCGTTGTCCGCCTCGCGGTGTAGTTTAAACGAGGTCCTGAAAAACTCGGGTAACCGCACTGTAAAGGGCGCCGCGGGTCGGTGGCAGCGCGGACTGATGATCGCGGAAGTGGCGCTCACCTTTGTTTTGCTCACCGGCTCAGGCTTGCTGATTCGCAGCTTTCTAAAATTACTGTGGGTCGACAAAGGCTTTATCCCGTCGTCGACGGTAACCATGAGTATTCAACTCGACGCGAGATACAATCAGCCGCGGCGTCAGAATGCATTTTTCCGGGGCTTGATCGACAGGGCCAGCTCCCTGCCGGGAGTGCAGGCGGCCGCGGCCATTAATTATCTGCCTCTCGGCGGTGGCGAGTCTTTGGGCAACGGGGTGCAGGTGGAAGGGCGCCCAGTCGACGATACCACGCTATTTGAAGGCCGCTCGACTACGCCTCGCTACTTCGCCGCGATGGGGATATCTCTGCTCGGCGGCAGAGTCTTCACCGACGACGATGTGAGCGGCCGGCCGCCGGTAGCAATAGTGAGTCGAAGCTTCGCCAGGAGGTTCTTTCCGGGCCAGGATGCCGTGGGAAGACGGTTCCACTATCAAGACAGCAATGCCGCACCAAGCACGATTGTCGGCGTTGTCGGCGATGTGCGGTACTACAGCCTGGAAGCCACGCCGCCCATGCAAATCTACACGCCTCTGTGGCAAACCAGCGTCAACTCCGTTTCCGTGGTAGTGCGTACCAACCTCGCGGTGGATCGCGTGGCTTCGAACATGCGGAGTCTGGTGCGAGATCTCGACCCGGCGGTAGCGGTGGCCGATGTGCGCACCATGGGCCAGTTGGTTTCCGGGGCCACCGCGGGGCGCCGTTTTCAGACGCTTCTGCTGACGGCCTTCGGCGGCGTCGCGCTTTTCCTGTCGCTGGTGGGTCTGTACGCATTGCTGGCCTACTTTGTGCAGCAGCGAACGGCCGAGATAGGGATTCGCATGGCCTTGGGAGCGCAGCGCGGCAGCGTAATGCGCATGGTCTTAAGGCAGGGCTCGAGTCTGGCTCTCGCCGGCATTGCCCTGGGGGTTGCCTGCGCCTGGGGTTTCACGCGTTGGATGACAAGTCTGCTCTTCGAGGTCGAGCCGGCCGATGCGGCAACTTTCTTCGTGGTAGCTACTTTATTCTGTGCCGTAGCGTTGGCTTCATGCTATATACCGGCGCGGCGTGCCACGCGCGTGGATCCCATGATCGCGCTGCGTTATGAATAGTCCGAAGTAGACAGCCTTGGTGTCAGTCGAAGACAAGATTGCGGAACTCCAGGACAAGGGCTTTTGTGTGCTCAAAGCCCATTTCGCCAAATCCCTGATTCAAAGTTGCCGTGAAGGGTTTCGCCCAATTCTCCTGGACTATTTGGAGAGAAATCGGGACAAGCCTAACCGCGGCGAGCATCGTCATTTCCTGGCGATGCCTTTTACTTCGCCTTGCTTTGCCCCTGAGTTCTTCTTTGATGCCGGGATTCTGAGTATCGTGCGCGGTGTTATGGACGATCGGGTAGTAGCCGATCAATGGGGCTGTGATGTGTCACTGCGCGGCTCGAAACATCAGCAATTTCATGTTGATTATCAGCGCCCATTATTTCCCGAGGCTGCCGATCTGTCACTGCCCACTTACATGCTGGTAGTCAGCTTCGGCCTGATGGATATTTCGCCGGCGCACGGTCCGATCGAAATCGCACCCGGCACTCATAAAATGCCGAGGAGCCACGCTCTACGCTCTGTCGAGCACGCAGAAATTGAGACACAGCCAGTGACTCTGGATTCGGGAGATGTTCTCATTCGCCATCCCTGGGCTTTGCACCGAGGCACGCCCAATGTGACTGACACGCCGCGCGCGCTCCTTACGATTCGTTATGTCCGCCGCTGGTACGCTGATGACAGCCGCGAGGTCAATAGCATTCCTCCGGCAGTGTGGCAGTCACTCACGATGGAGCAGCAGAGCTTAATGCGCTTTCCACTCGAACTGTAGCTATCCAGCCAGCGCCCGCAAGACAATCCGCGACTTCTCCCAGCCGGAAAGCGAGATGCGGCGCGAAAAGACGTCGTAATTCGAGCTCTCAATGCGATCGAGCAAGCGGGAATAAATCGTAATCAGCGCCCTCAGGGACGCCCGGCTGCGGCGGTCGACCAGATCCAGAAGCGGCCGCGATTCCCGGTAATATTCCCTGGCGCGGGTGGCCTCGAAGTCCATCAGGTCGATGAACTCCGGCGTGCGCAGGCCGGCGCGTATGTCCTGCTCGGTGACGCCGAAGCGGGAGAGATCTTCGGCGGGAAGGTAGATGCGGCCGCGCTCGGCATCCTCGCGTATGTCGCGCAGGATGTTGGTGAGCTGGAAGGCGACGCCGCATTTCTCCGCCAGGGGCGGGGCCTCCGGCGAATCGAAACCGAAGATATGAATTGTCGTCAAGCCCACCACCGAAGCTACCTGATAACAGTAGCCATACAGTTGATCGAAGGTGGCGAAGCGCCGCGGCTCCAGGTCGGATGCCACACCGTCGATCATTTCGTAGAAATAGCGCACGGGAATGTGGTAGCGGGTGACGGTATCGTGGAAGGCGGGCAGCACGGGGTGCGCCTGATAGCGGCCCGCGAGCGCTTCGCCGAGCGCGGCGCGCCACTGCTCGATACGGCCCCCGGTCGCGCCGGGCTCATCGCTCAGATCGTCGCTATAGCGCATGAAGGCATACACCGCGCACATAGCATCGCGTTGTTCGCGGGAGAGCAGCACGAAGGAATAATAGAAATTTCGAGCGCGCGTACGGGCCACGCGGCGGCACCAGGCGTACGATTCTTCGAGGGAGGTCATCACGCCGCCCGGGTCAGGGCGACGCGCGCCAGCGAACCGAGCAACAGCCAGACGCGCTCGGCTTTCGAAATCGCCGGGCGCCGCGACAGCACATCGTAATCCTGCTCCGCGATCTTGTCGAGCACCCGCAAGCCGCCCCGGCTGAACAGGTCGATATCGAGCGCCAGCCGGCGGTCTACCATCGAAGAGAGCGGCAATCCCTCCGCAAACAACTCCCGCGCGCGCGCCACGATCTCCCGCATCACATCGCGGAATGCCGGCGTCATGCGCCGCGCATAGAGATCCTCCAGCCCGTAGCCATGTCGCTCCAGCACTTCGAGCGGGATATACACGCGGTCTTTTTCCAGGTCCACGGCGACATCCTGCCAGAAGTTGGCAAGCTGCAGCGCGGTGCAGGTAGCATCCGATAGCCGCTGGCGTTCGGCGTCCGAATAACCGCACAGATAGAGCACCAGGCGTCCCACCGGATTGGCGGAATAACGGCAATATCCGTACAGGTCCTGCCAGGTCGTGTAACGCGCCACGGTTTGGTCCTGCTCGAAGGCGCGGATCAGGTCCGCAAAGGGCTCTGGTGGGATCGAGCAGCGGGCTACCGTGCGCCGCAGCGCGACGAACACCGGGTGGCTGGCTTCGCCCGCATACATGGCCTCCAATTGCTCGCGCCACCACCCTAGCAGGCGCAGGCTCTCCGCGCGGTCGCCGATTTCGTCGCCCAGATCGTCGGCCCAGCGGCAATAGGAGTAAACGTTGTAGAAATCCTGATGCAGGCGCTTGGGGAGCAGAAAACTCGCCACGTGAAAATTCTCGTAATGGTGCGTGGCGAGCCAGCGGGTGTAGGCTTCCGCGCCGGCCGTGGTGTAGCGCGCCGCGGACGCTTCGGGCGAACGCACGTACTCCCTGGGCGGCAGAAAAATCACGGAATGATGGCCGTCTTCAAGTGGCCGTTGTGGCTCATCAGGTGGCGCATCACCTCCAGCAGATTGGCCAGCGGCTCTTCGCAGTTGACGAAGTCGCGTGAGGTGATGTCGCCCCGCGTCACCAGATCCAGCGCCTTCCGGATGTAATGAGGCGTGTGATGAAAACTGGCCTTACAGGTGATCTCGGAGTAGTGCAGCAGGTTAGTATCGAGCATCACCCGGCTATCGTTGGGACAACCTCCGAAGAAGTTGACCGTGCCCCCCCGGCGCACCATATCCACGACCCAGTGCCAGGTCTCCGGCTTGCCGACCGCTTCGATGGCGATATCGGCTCCCCGGCCGCCGGTCAGGTCGCGCACAGCCTGCACGGTGTTGGAGTGCTGATCGGCCCGCACCAGCTCGTCCGCGCCCATTGCCCCGGCGCGGTCCAACTGCGTCTTGCGCCGGCCGATGGCGATCACCCGGCATCCGTACAGGTGCGCCAGCCGCACGAACATCAGGCCGATGGGACCAAGCCCCAGGATGGCCACCGTATCGCCCTTGCGGGGCGCCGTCTCTTCCAGGCCGCGCACCACGCACGCCAGCGGCTCGATCAAGGCTGCGTCATGATAGCTCACGTGCTCGGGAATCTGATACGTGTTCGATTCCACGATGCGCGCGGGAATGCGGATGTACTCGGCATACGCGCCGTTATTGAATAACAGGTCTTCGCACACGTTCTGCAGGCCGCGGCGGCAAAAGAAACAATCTTCGCACGGCGCCGAATTTGCGGCGACCACGCGCTGCCCCACCGAAAAAGCCTTGACGTCCGGTCCGATGGCCACGACATCACCAGCCAGTTCATGGCCGAATACAGCCGGGGGCACGATCATCCGCGCATGATAACCGCGGCGGAAAACCTTGACGTCGGTTCCGCAAGTCAGCGCGACCCGAACCCGTACGAGAATGTCTCCGTCATCGATTGTAGGAATGGATATGGGCTCTACCTGCAAGTGTTCCTTGCCATAAAGCACGGCAGCCATCATCTGCGTTTTCACTGGGACCACCTCTGTGGCTGAACGATAATTTTCAATGATTCAGGGCCGGGATGCAACGCTAAATCGAATCCTGAACGGATTTTAACGAGCGGGAGGCGATGGGAAATGAGATCCTCCACGGGCAAAGCGCCCCCAAAAACGAGATCCGCTGACTCCTTTTGCAAGTCCACCGAAGCACTATAAGATCCGAATAAGGTCCGCTCGCCCACGCAAATCGCCGCGCCGGAAACGTCCACACGCTCGGTCTCGGACGTTTGCGCGAACAAAAGAATGCGGGCGCCGGGGCGGGAGAAGCGTATGGCCTGCTCTACGATGCCGGGTACCGAAGCCGCCACAATCACCAGGTCAGCCCCCCGGCCTTCAGTCAGCCGACGGATCTCTGCCGCCACGTCAGTCTCCCGCGGATCCCATGCCTCCACCGCGCCACATCTCCGCGAAAGCTCGCGCCGTGCGGGAATCGTGTCCGTAGCTGCAATGGCCGCCCCGGTGCGCCGCAGCAGCATGGTAAACAACAGGCCAATGGGTCCCTGGCCGATCACTACGGCGGTTTCATCGGGTTGTGGCGCGCATTGAACCACGGCTTTCAAACAGGTATTCACCGGCTCGACGAAGCTGGCGCGTTCGAACGAGACGCCATCCGGAATCTTTTCGACGCCCCGCTCGACGATCCAGTCCATAGCCCGCACGTATTGCGAGAAACCGCCCCCAGCCGGCTCAAATCCGGCAGTGACTCCGACTCTCTTATAGACGGGGCACTGCGCGTAGAGTCTCCGTTGACAATAAAAGCATTTCAGGCACGGTATGTGGTGAAACACTACTACCCGGTCACCCGGCGCGAATCGATGCACGTTGCGGCCGGCGCGCACCACCGTTCCTGCTGTCTCATGACCATAGATGCGCGGGGGGGCCAGCAGGTTGTATTCGATCTTTTTCAGATCGGTGTGGCAGATGCCGCAAGCTTCCACGCGAACCAGAATCTCGCCGGGACCGATTTCCGGAATGGGCACCTGCTCGACGGAAACAACACTCCGACCTTTGTACACAGCGGCGTTCATAGTGGGAGGGATCGTCCATTCAGAATCGGCAGCCGACAATGAACCCTCCTAATGTTTGCGTAGCCACGTTACAGTACTTGCGCAGCCGCATCAGTTCCGGAAACGCTGTTCCGGGGTTCCGCATTGCGGACGCTAGAATTCTAATTGTATCGAAGTGACCGTCCGAACGGAGAGCCCTATTAAAATCTATCACAAAGCTCTGGCCGGCCCGGTCGGTTACGGATCGAACACAAAATAACGGGATTCCGTATTCGACGGCACGCTGGAGTACGCCCGCGGCCTCCATTTCCACCGCCGACGCGCCGGAAGCCCGCAGCGTCCGTTTTTCGGCGACGGTCTGGGCGACATGGCCGATGGAGGCCAGCACCCCGGTCGCGTGGGGGATCTCTGAAACCGGCAGACACACCGGGAAGCGCTGGCCGGCGACCTCCACGGCCGTAGCCCCGAAAACGTCTCCAATTTCCAGCGCAGGGTCAAGCGCTCCGCAAAATCCCATACTGACAATCACTTCCGGCCGGCAGGCCGGGCGCCCTACTTCCACGGCCCGGGCCGCGTGCGCCGCTCCCGCGCCGTTCGCCACCATCCACAATTGCCGGCCGCACGATTCCCCGTATCTCACCCAACGGACCGGCCAATCCAGCCTGCGGACGCCGGAACACAACGGCAAAAGGCCGCCAAACTCCCGGGCTTCGGCAGCCACTAACAATACCCGTTGGCCCGAAACCATTCCACCGCCCGCGCCAGCGCCCACTGCGGCGGACCCGGATCATATCCCAACTCGCGCGCCGCCTTGGTGTGCGAAACGAACATCTTCTTGCGGGCCATACGCACGGCATCCAGTGGCGCACGCGGCGGCTTGCCGCTGACCCTCGCCCAGGCGGTTGAGACGGCTCCCGCGGCGTAAGCCATCGCGTAGGGCAACTGCAGCGTAGGCGCAGGCCGGCCGGCGATCGCGGCCAACTTCCCCAGAATTTGCTCCAGCGTCAGGTTTTCCGCTCCCAGAATGTAGCGCTCCCCAGGGCGACCGCGTTCACATGCCTGTACGTGTCCCAAAGCTACATCGCGCGCGTCCACCAGGTTCAAGCCCGTATCGATAAACGCCGGCATATCCCCTTTCAGGAAATCCAGCACGATCTGTCCCGTCGGAGTCGGCTTGATATCATGATCCCCGACAGGCGCCGTGGGATTCACAATTACTACCGGCAGGCCCGCCGCCCCGAATTCCACGGCGACGCGCTCGGCCAGGAATTTCGAGCGTTTGTAGTCGCCCGTCATGTCCGCAAACGATACCGAACAGTCCTCGTTACCCTCCCCATCAGGAGGAATCCCAATGCACCCAACAGTACTAGTGTAAACGACGCGGTCCACTCCTGCATGACGCGCGGCTTGCAATATGTTGCGGGTGCCATCCACGTTGGCGCGGTAAAGCTCGTTCGGGTCGGCCGCCCATAGCCGGTAGTCCGCCGCCACGTGAAATAACAACCCGCACCCCGCCACCGCGCGCTCGAGAGAACCGGGATCCCGCAAGTCGCCCGAAACCGGCTCGGCATCCAACTCGCGAATCCGGCTGGAGGGCCGCACCAGAGCCCTCACCGTGTGCCCACGTTCGATCAGGAGACGGGCCACGTGCCAGCCAAGAAAGCCGGACGCGCCGGTGACCAGGGTCGGCTTCACATTATTGGCGCGAGATTCGCGCTGGTCACCGGAGCGCCCAGGTCAGCATCTTGAAGCTGTCCGCCAAGCTGGCGCTGATGCCCAGCGCCGCCGATGGCTCGAAGCCGCAGTGCATCATGCAATGCTCGCACCTTGGATCGTTGCCCGGACCATAGTTCTCCCACGGCGTCTGCGTCATCAGGTCTTCGAAAGTCTTGTAATGCCCGTCGGTAATCAGGTAGCACGGGCCTTTCCAGCCCTTCACGTTGTAGGTCGGAGTGCCCCAGGCCGTGCAGGGCAACTCGCGGTCACCCTTAAGGAATCCCAGATACAGCGGCGTTTGCTTGATGTAGAAGCGCTCGGCCAGCCGCTCGATGTCCTGGAATTTCTCGCGAATGTCGTCGCGCGTCATGAAGATCTCGCGATCGTTCACCGCCGAATACCCGTAGGCCGGTGCAAGCTGATGACCGTCGACCTCGAACTGCTCCAGGTATTCGAAGAGCGCCTCGATCTCGCGCATGTCGGTTTCTTTGTAGATGGTGGTGTTGGTGCACACCATGAAACCGGCCGCCTTCGCCGCTTTGATGCCCTCGATGGCATCGCGGAACACGCCTTCCCGCTCGACGCATATATCGTGCGTCTTCTCCAGGCCGTCCAGGTGAACATTGAAGAAAAACCGCTTGTCCGGAGTGAATTCGTGTAAGCGCTTGCGGATGAACATCCCATTGGTGCAAAGGTAAATGTTCTTGTTGCGCCGCAGGATGCCGGCCACCAGCTCGCCGATTTGCGGATACATCATGGGCTCGCCGCCGCAGATGGAAACCATGGGCGCGCCACACTCATCCACGGCCGCCAGGCATTCGTCGAGCGGTATCCGCTCGGTGATAGTGGATTCGTATTCGCGTATCCGCCCGCAGCCCGTACAGGTCAGATTGCAGGCGTGCAGCGGCTCGAGCATCATCACCAGCGGAAAGCGCTTGCGGATCATGGGATGCGGCTGGCGATTGGCGCGGTCGACCGGCATGGAGTGCAGGATGCGAAATGGGTTCGCGTCGTTTTTCGCCGGCGCGGCGTCCTTTTGCCACTCCGGCCGCGGCCGCATCCTGTTCTTGAAAATGTATCCGGCCATGCCGGCTGTCAGCGATAGGGGGAATTTCATGAGTTCTCCTCTTGCCGCGGCGTCTTCAGGTAAGCCCCTTCACGTAAGCCGAGAGCGCCAACAGCGGAAAATACAGCCGGTAATAGTGGTAGTTCAAATAGAAGACTTTGGGGAACCCCGTGCCGGTCGCCAACTCTTCTTTCCAGGTTCCGTCGGACTGCTCCGTCTCGAGCAGGTAGGCGATGCCATGTTGCACGCTCAGGCTGTTGGTGTCGCCGCCGGCAATCAGGCCCAACAGCGCCCACGCGGTCTGCGACGGTGTACTTTCCGCGGGCACGAAGCAGCCTCGATCGTAGCTCGAGCAGTGCTCGCCCCAACCTCCGTCGGCGTTCTGGATGGAGCGCAGCCATTCGCCGCCGCGCAGAATTTCAGCTTCGCGATCGCTATGCCCCGCGGCCTGCAAGCCGCGCAGAGCGAAGCAGGTGCCGTAAATATAGGCAACCCCCCAACGGCCGTACCAGCTTCCATCCGGTTGCTGCGCGCGCAGCAGGAAATCCACGCCGCGCCGGACCGCCCTGTGATCGCCGCCCAAGCCCAGCGCGCCTAACGCCTCCAGCACGCGGCCGGTGATATCGGGGCAGGCCGGATCGAGCATGGCGTTGTGGTCCGCAAACGGCACGCCGTTGAGAAACTCCCAGTTGTTGTTCACGTCGAAAGCAGCCCAGCCGCCGTCGCTGCCCTGCATGGCCAGAATCCAGTCGAGCGCGCGCCGATGGCAGGCCTCCTGGGCGGCCGCATCCGAGGCGCGCGTGCGGCTCAGCGCCAGCAGGATCATGGCCGTGTCGTCAATATCCGGATAGCAATCGTTGCGGAACTCGAAGGCCCAACCCGACGGCTCCGTGTTCGGCCGCTTCACCGACCAATCGCCTTTCACTCTTACTTCCCGGGCCAGGATCCAGTCGGCCATGCGCTCGAGCGCCGGCGCCGCGAAATCGCCGCCAACGGTCGATTGCGCCTCGGCTACGGCGAACCCGGCGATGCCCGTGTCCCAGATCGGCGAGAAACATGGCTCGAAGAAAAAGCGCTCTCCATCGTCGGTCAGCAGCCGGTCGAACTGGCGGCGGGCCTCTACGCTCGCGGGATTATCCGGCGCATAACCAAGAACGTCCAGAGCCATGATGGCGTACATCATCGGCGGATAGATGGCGCCCAGGCCGTCGCAGTTCGCAAAATGCGCCAGCATCCACTTCTCAGCGGCCTGGATGGCCCTCTGGCGTATGGCGCGCGAGCCATGCCGCTCCCAAAACTTCAGCAGCCGGTCGATACTCAGGAAGAAATTGTGCCAGGTAAACAGCGCGTCGGAGCGGTGAAACTCAAGGCTTGCGCCCGCCTTATAGATCTCTTTCAGGTTGAATCCGGCCGGCACCGGGCGGCGCGGATTGCTGGCATGCACGATCGCCAGCGAAACCACGATCGCGCGCGTCCAGGCCGACATCTGGTAGAGGAAATTGCCGGGCAGCAGCATCACCTCAGGCGGGATCGACGGGCATTGCTGCCGCGGATACAGGTCGAAAAGGCTCAGGTTGATCTTGACGTAGCTGTTGGCGGCCTGGATGCCACCCAGCTCGAGAATACGCTCGCGGGCGCTCGCCAGCCGCCGATCGTCGAACGCCAGCCCCGCCACCTTGAGCGCAAAGTAAGCCTTGACCGTGGCGCTGATCTCCGACGGCCCCTTGGCGTAAATATTAAATCCGCCGTCCGGAAGCTGCCGGTCGAGAATGGACCGCATGGCCTTGTCGATGAGCGCGCGTGTGGGCGGGTTCCATACGCCGCCTTCGGGCGGGTGCATCCAGAGCTGCAGCAGGATGTAGTCGGACTCCAGCGTGGAATCGGCGGTCAGCTCCGCGCACCAGTAGCCGCTCGAATCCTGCAGGGACAGCAGGTGCTCCGCCGCGCGCTGCGCGGCCCGCGCCGCCGACGAGACCAGAGTTTCTTGTTGAACAGCAGGCATATTCATTGCGCAGAAATGGTTGTTAGACGCGGCGCGGCCCTGGTCAGCTCCACCGGCAGTGAAAAGCGCACGTCTTCATCTACAAGCTCCACTTCTTCCAACTGACGGAAGCCGTGATCCCGCAGAAACTCCACTAACTCGCCGACCAGATGCTCCGGAGCGGACGCCCCCGCCGTGACCGCCACGTTGCGGACGCCCTCCAGCCAGGCGATCTCGACTTCATCGCAATCGTTGACCAGATAAGCCCGCACCCCGGCGTTTTCGCTGACCTCCACGAGCCGCTTCGAATTGGAGCTGTTTTGCGAGCCGACCACCAGCAGCAAATCGCAATGGACGGCTACGCCCTTGACCGCCATCTGGCGATTTTCCGTGGCGTAGCAGATGTCCTGCGCCGGCGGTCCCTGGATCAACGGAAAGCGCTCTTTCAGGCGAATCACGATGTCGCGCGTCTCATCCAGGCTGAGCGTCGTCTGCGTCAGATAACGGACGCGCGCAGGATCCGGCAGGTCCAGCCGGTCCACGTCTTCCACCGTTTCCACCAGCCAGGTGCGCTCGGGCACCTCGCCCAGGGTTCCAATGACTTCATCGTGGTCTTTGTGGCCGATCAGCACGATGCTGTAGCCATGGCGCGCGAATTGTACGGCCTCCAGGTGGACCTTGGTCACCAGCGGGCAAGTGGCGTCGATGACTTCCAGGCGCCGCTGCCTGGCCTCGCGCCGCACTTCCGGCGCCACGCCGTGCGCGCTGAAGATGGCCCGCGCACCCACCGGCACTTCGCCGACTTCCTCCACAAAAATGGCCCCGGCCTCGCGCAGCTCGTCCACCACATGTTTGTTGTGAACGATTTCCTTGCGCACGTAGACGGGCGGCCCGTAAAGGTCCAAAGCGATCTTGACCACATCGATAGCGCGCACCACGCCGGCGCAGAATCCGCGCGGCTTGAGGAGATAGATCTTCTTTTCGGAGCCGGGGTTGGCAGCTATGGGTTTCAGCGGCATGGACAGGTTTAACTTTTAGATTATAACAGCACTTTGGGTATGCTTTAATACAGGTACCCGCTGTTCCTCCCTCAATAAAGATAGGATGGCTTATCGCAGTCGAGCGTTGCACGCAATTGTTTTTTGAACGAACGAAACCATTTTTATAATGTTTTCTTTATGTCGTGGAGAGCATGACCGCGACGGATGCAGCTCTTCCCCGGTCTTTCCCTGGTCTAAGGATAGCAGCGTAGGGTCGCAGTTATAGGCGCCGAGCAACGGGGACAGGCCGTAAGTGCTTTAGAGCTGTGGGGAAGGGGGTAAGGGGAATTCTTGTTGCCAGTGTGACTGCTACTCTCTAATGCCGGCGGAGTCATTGATGCGTACGGTTTTGGGGAGGAATCCCCGGAGGCGGAGCTGGCGAAGAGCGCTTGGATCGGCGGGCATCGACGCGATGATCCGGGCTGATGCAGCCGCGGGTATGCGGCCCCATCTTGCATGGGCCGGCGGCGGGTTTAAGGTGCTGGTGCGCGACGAGGACGCGGCGGCGGCGGGCGACGTTCATGAGCCGCGGAGCGAACCAGGCATAGACGGGAATCCTGACAATACGTCAACGATCATTTCGTAACCAGCCGTGACGCAGTCAGGAGGACGGGTGCGGGCTTGCACCCCGGTGGCGCGGATCGCGGATGATGCTCTGCATGGTCCTCGCGATTTTTAAGTGTGATGTGAAACCCGGTCGCATTTGGCCAAGGAAAAAGACGACCGCGGCAAGCGCAGGCGACATAAGCCCGGATTATCGGAAGTAGGTGATAGCAGGCCGGGCTTCAGAATAGGGAAGTCTCGTGCGCCGCGCGGATGCCATTGCCAGCCACGGTGCTGGTCGCCGCCCGCGCAAAGGCGGGGAGCGGAAGTAATACCTACAGCAACGCATTCGAGCTGGTGCACAATTGGATTCGTGCATGAGTTTCGCCCATTGGGTACGACCGAGCAGGTCAAACAGCTAGGGGGAAAAATCTGAAGGGAATCGGTCATCCTTTGCTCACCACCTGATGGAGTGCCATGTTCACATCAAGAGAGGTTTGAAACACAGCCGGATACGTAGCGACGAACGCCCAAACGAAATTGTTGAGGCCCATAGTTGCAGCGATGCTCACGTGAAACATGACGCCAGCAGCAAGTACCATGATGCACACGTCTGGCGATGCGAGCGCTGCGAAAGGAAATGTACACTCGAATATGATCGTGGACCAACAGAGAGTTAGCGATATTCTAGGCGCGCGCAAAAGGAGTGAAGCGGCACTTGCCTTTCCGTAAGCACGAGTACTGATTATGCCTTGAATGGCGCTGCCCGATCGCCAGACGGGAGAGACCGCTTTGGCGACGCCCGCCGCGAAATAAGATAACAGCGCTTCGAACGCGATGAACCAGATCGCGGCGTCCTTTGCATAGCCGGCCGGCGCCGTCAAGCCGAGCGTCAGGGCTCCCAGAACGATGGCGTTCATCTGGTCTGAACCGTCAAGACCGAGTTGGTGGCGAAGATGAATTGCCGCTCGTAGGACGAACAGAATGCCGGTGGCGATCCCGAGGTATGGAAAGGCTAAACGTGTGACAACGAGGATGGCCATTGTAATCTGGCCTACCATTAGCAACTTAAAAAGTGATACTCCGAATACGGTGTCTAGAACTTTAGAGATGGAACCTACCGTAGACCACCGATGGTTGGTGCGCATGAGCGCCCACGAATACATGCCGTCAGGCCCGTATTCACTGCCCGTTGCCAGGATCTCAGCCGCATCGACGGCTGCACCGATCGATGCAAGCTGCGCGGAGATTTGGAAGACCTCTATCGTTGTCACCGCAGGTCGAAAAGCGGAGATATGAATAAGATGTCAGGCTCGCGCAACTCGCCATAACCGTATGACAGCGCTACCATGAATTGCCTTCGAGCGCTCAAGGGACCATGTGGAGCCGCTGTCACTTGCATTGCAAGACCAATGTACGGCAATGAGACAAAGACACTCCGCGCCGCCTCCTCTTTTCTGGACTCGGCCGCACGAATCAGGTGTTGCGCTAAGAACACGGTCATGTCAATCTTGGCCTTCTTGAGGCGCTTCCTAGGGTTCCAAACGGCACATGACCATGGAACGCTGTTATCAGAAAGCTGGCGCCACGGAGTGGACGCCCCGTCGACGAGCTGATCGCGGAAGAAGACATCGTGATCGCGAGTGCCCGGATTTGGCGCGAAGAACGTCCAGAGCGGTATCAACGAAAAGTGGTCGTTGCGCTTTATGTGCAGGAAGATCGGAAACCGTGATCTCTTTACCCCAGAAGAGAACTGGTTCAAAACAGACAGCGCGCCCCACACCAGAAATATCGCAACGACGAAAGATGGCGGCATCATCTGATTTTGCCTAATTTGCCTCTCTCTAGAGGTCTGAGTGGGCGCTAATCAGGATCGAGCGAGCCGCGAGCAGCACGCTGGCAGCCGATGCCGGATCGATGTGACCCAGCTTTTCGTAGAATGCCAGGACTTCAAGCCGTTCACCATCATCATCGCCAGCGCCAGCGTCCCCAGCGCCAGCGTCCCCAGCGCCAGCGTCCCCAGCGCCAGCGTCCCCAGCGCCAGCGTCCCCAGCCCCGGCCTCGACATTTCGCCGAGCAGCTGCGCCCAGTAACCTGCCTACCAGAAAGAGCGCGCCGATCACGAGGAGACCGGCAAGGACCCCAGGCCACCCGCAGAACGCCACGTCTCCGATGGCTTCAGCATTCAATCCACTCGGCGCCTTCTTTAGAATCATCTTTTCCATGTCCGTTAACACAGGCTGGCGAACTAAAACGAGATGCTGAAGCGGCTGCGTCGATTCGCTCTCGGATAACTGCTCAACGCGAAACGCCCCATGGTCGAGTTGCCCACCCGCGAATGGCACGAGGGACGCCATGCATTCCAGTTCCGGAATCGCGAGCTGTCCACCGGAGATCAACTTATCACCGTAATAGTACTCGGCGAAGCTTGGGACTGGCGGAAGAGTTTTCGAGTGTGGGACTTTGCGATTACCTAAATTCCAGTAAGCATTCCGAGCTTCGCTAAGCAACTTTTCGAGCCGTGCGTGGGAGTTGGCCGCCGCGGCCCGCGCGATTTCATCGAAAAGGGGGGACTTTTGAAGCCCCGTGACAGTTACGATTGACCCCTGTGGCATGTGTCGCATGTAGGTCTTCGGAGCTGGCTCAAGCTCGATGACACGTGTAGGTTCACTGCGCGCAAATCGATTTTGCCGAGCGGCTTCGTAGAATGCCGGCAGGGGGCGGAAAGTCGGTGATTCCAGCATGTCATCTCGCTCCTTAGCACAACAGTAAAATTCCGCAGGGATCGTACCATGTGACGCAAGGCCGTGTCAATCGGTCCTGGCTTGGCACGCCTTGTGTCAAGGCAAAGTAGAAATGTCCCCTACTGGGTATGCACTTGACTCAGGTAACCCCAACCGGTAGTATGGTCGCCAAATGGAAGATTACCCGCGGACGCTGCAGTGGGTACCACTTTGTTCCAGTGTTCGGGTTGCAACCATGCGGGTGATCCAGGATGCTTCCGCCGCGAGCCGGCGCCGCTGCTCCGGCTCGCCCGACCAGGGGGTCGGGCAGCGGGCGAGGGCGCCCGCCCCACGGAGCCAGCATGGCAGTGGTGGGCAGCTAGTAGAATGGAAGTATGCTGGTGGCGGTTGCAGTGCTGTTCTTCTTGCAAGCCAGCGACCCCAGCACCGAGGGGATGAAAGCGCTCGAGGCGCAGAAGTACGAGCAGGCCGCCGAGCTGTTCGGCAAGGCCGCGGCGGCCGATCCGAAGGACTACGCCGCGCATTTCAACCTGGCGCTTTCCTACAGCATGCTGAAGCGCGACGCGGAAGCGGTCACGGAATACAAGAAAGCTCTGGATCTGAAAGCCGGGTTGTACGAGGCCGAGCTGAACCTGGGGATTGTGCTGATTCGCGACCAGCAGGCCGCCGAAGCAGTTTCGTATTTGAAGGCAGCGGCGGAGCAGAAGCCCAAGGAATTCCGGCCGCGGGTGTATTGGGCTGAAGCGCTGCTCGAATCCGGCGAGGCGGCCAAAGCCGAGGAAGTCTACCGGGCGGCTCTGGATCTGAACGCGAAATCCGCCGCGGCGGAACTCGGCCTCGCGCAGGCGGAAGCGCGGCAGAACAGGCTGGCGGATGCGGCGCCGCATTTCCGCGCGGCCGCCCAACTGGATGCCGGCTATAAGGATGCGCTTCTGGAACTGGCGTCGCTGTATGAGAAGAACCACCAGGATGCCGAAGCCATCGCCATCTACCAGGAGTTCCCGGACAACCCCGGGGCCCAGGAGCATCTCGGGCAGTTGATGCTCGCGGGCAAGCAATCCAAGGAAGCCGTCGCGCCGCTCGAAGCCGCCATGCGGAAGGATCCTACGGCGGCCAACCGGCTGGCGCTGGCCACCGCGTATCTGTTCGACAAGCAGTTCGACAAAGCGCTGCCGTTGTTGAACGAGAGCGTCGCCGCGGAGCCGGGAAACTATACCCTGCGGATGATGTATGGACGCGGCCTGCGGGACAACAAACAGTACGAGCCGGCCGCGCAGCAGTTTTTTGGGGCGACCAAGCTGAAGCCGGATTCGCGCGAAGCATGGAACGAGCTGGCGGGAATGCTGTACATGATGGAAAAGTATCCGGAGTCGCTGGCGGCGCTGGACAAGGCCCACGCCCTGGGCGAGGATACGCCGGCCAATTACTATTTCCATGCGATCACCTACGATAAGCTGAGAGCGTTGAAGCCGGCGCTGGAGAATTATCAGGAGTTTCTGTCGAGAAGCAAGGGCCTGTTTCCGGACGAGGAGTGGAAGGCGCGGCAGCGAGTGAAGCTGCTCGAAAGGGAGTTAAACAAACATTGACGCGCGTGGCCGCGGTTTCGCTGGGTGTGATTCTGTTGCTGGCCGGGACGTTGCGGGCCAGCCTGCAGGAGGCCAAGGCGGAGCCGAACCTGGAGAAGCGCTCGAAGCTGGCATTGGATAATGCCGAGCAGGCGCTGACGGAGGCTCGCGCGGCGTATGCCAAGGGCGATAACGCGCAAGTGGAGGCGCGTGCCACGGAGATACGGGAATCGGTAGAACTGGCGGAGACTTCTTTGCATCAAACGGGGAAGAATCCGCGCAAGAGTCCAGGGTTCAAGCACGCCGAGATCGTCACACGGGGCCTGTTGCGGCGGCTGGATTCCTTTCAGCAGGAGATGAGCGCGGCGGACCGGCCCATGTTGGACGGGGTGAAAGGCGAGGTCCAACAGGCGCACGACCATCTGCTACTGGGAGTGCTGGGGAGCAAAGAGAAATGAAGACTTTACTATTCTGCGCATTGCTGGGGGTGCCTTTGGCGGCGCAGCGGCAGCGCGATTTCCTGACCACGGACGAAGCCGACCAGGTCCGGGAAGCGCAGGAGCCCAACGAGAGGCTGACTCTCTACATCCATTTCGCCAAACAGCGCATCAGCCAGGTGGACCACTGGCTGGCCAAGGAAAAGGTCGGCCGTTCGATCCTGATCCACGACACTTTGGACGAGTACTCGAACATCATCGACGCGATCGATACGGTGGCCGACGACGCTTTGAAGCGCCACTTGGACATCAAGGTGGGCCTGACGGCGGTGGCGGGGGCCGAGAAGGAGATGCTGGCCGATTTGCAAAAGATCCAGGACAGCCAGCCCAAGGATATGGGGCGGTACGATTTCATTCTGAAGCAGGCCATCGACGGAACTACCGACAGCCTGGAACTAGCGCAGGAGGACCCCAAAGTGCGGGCCGCGGAAGTGGCGGCAAAGGAAGCCAAGGAGAAGAAAGAGACGGAGGCCATGATGACTCCCGAGGAGCGGGAGGCGAAGAAGGCGGAGGAGGCCAAAGAGGAGAAGGCCAAGAAGAAGGCTCCGACGCTGCTGCGGCCCGGGGAGACGGTGAAGGACAATTAGCCAGATTCGCGAGCTGACCAAACATGATGCCGGCGCATGGTGGCGGTTGCGGCTCGAGGCTCTGGAGCGGGAGCCCCAGGCGTTCAGCTCCTCGGCCGAGGACCATCGGCGGACGACCGTCGAAGCCGCCGCCGCTCGGATCGGCTCCCCCGAGCCGGGAAGCTTCCTGCTGGGCGCGTTCCATGACGGAGAGCTGGCAGGCACGGCGGGCTTCTACCGCGAGCAGGAGTTGAAGTCCCGGCACAAAGGGCGCGTCTGGGGCGTGTACGTCACGGAAGCCTGTCGCGGCCGCGGCATGGGGCGCGCGCTGATGGGCAGCCTGATCGATCGCGCGAGAGCCTGCCGAGGCCTGGAACAGATCATACTCACGGTGGCTACGGAACAAACGGCCGCCCTGCGCCTGTACGAATCGCTCGGATTTCAAAAGTTCGGACGAGAGCCGCGCGCCCTTTGTGTCAATGAAAGGTATCTGGACGAAGATTATCTTGTCATGATGGTCATGACAGTGTCATGACTGTCCTGGCGCTTCGATAGAATCAAGCCATGGCCTTCGATCGCGCCATCCTCGGCCGCACCGGCATAGAAGTCGGCCGCCTGGGTCTGGCTTCCAGCTTTGGCGCGCCCGCCGGCGCGGTCGAACACGCCTTCGACCACGGGGTGAACTACTTTTATTGGGGCAGCCTGCGCCGCAATCCATTCGGTGACGGCTTGCGCAATCTGGCGGCGCGCCGCGATCGCTTCCTGCTGGTCCTACAATCGTATTCGCGCATCGCCGCGCTGGTGGGTCCGAGCATCGAGCGCGCTTTGCGGGCGCTGCACTTCGATCATACGGACGTCCTGCTGCTGGGATTGTGGAATGGCGCTATTCCGCCGCGCATCCTGGACGCCTGCCGCAAGCTGCGCGAACGCGGGCTGGTGCGTCACCTGGCGGTCTCCACGCATCATCGCGCGCAGATCGCGCGGCTCGCTCCCGATCTCCAATTCGATATATTCCACGTGCGCTATAACGCGGTCCATCGCGGCGCCGAGCGGGAGATCTTCCCCCATTTGCCCGCGAATCCGCCGGGGCTGGTGTCGTTCACCGCCACGAGCTGGCGCCAGCTGCTGGGGCACAAGCGCATCCCGCCCGGCGAAAAGATCCCCACCGCGGCGGATTGCTATCGCTTCGTGCTGACTCAACCCGCGGTGAATATCTGCATGACCGGACCGGCCAATACAGCGCAATTCCAGCATGCCCTGGAGGCGCTTGGCCGCGGCCCGATGACGGAAGACGAGCTCAAGTGGATGCGCCGCGTGGGCGATGCTATTTATAACCAGTCATGAGAGTCTCAGGTGGCCGCGTGACACACGCTCAAATGAGGTTCTAGAAGCCGTAATCGCGTTGCCGGAGCCCGTCCTTGTACGCTTCTTTCGCAGCTTTTGCCTTATCTTGGGCGTCTTGTTCCTTGAAGCCTGCTTGATCCCAACGCTCCCAGGCGGGCAGAGAGTAGTCGGGGGTAGCGAGGGCTTCCTCTTCGCGAATGGCGGCGACCCATTCATCAACCGCGGCCTTGTATGCCTTCTGTAGGCGATCTAACTCCGCACTGTCAATCGACATTTTCCCATGGTAGCCGGGGAAAATGACAATCTGATGTCAGATGCGGGCGTCGACGGCGCGAGTCGACGCCCGTGTTCCCGGCACTTGACTACTTGTTCAGCGTTTCGCTGATCAGTAGCGGTTTGTAGCCGGTCGGCTTTACCGCGACATCGTTCTGAGTTGCCTCGAAAACGAACGGCACGGAAAGCACCTCGTCCGGCAGGGGCGTGTCGTCGTTCCCGGGGGGCAGGAGCGCGTCGATGGGACGACGTAGTTCCCGCCGTAGAAAAGCAGTAAGTCGTGGTGAGGCCCGGATAGGTGCCGGAAAGCGTGGTCGTGGAGCTGAGAAGGCCGAGCAGCACTACGGACAGTGGGCCGGAGACTGGCGTAACTCCGTTGGTAATGGTCAAGCTCTCGTTCCAAAGGTCAGTTCTCGGCTGGTGAGTGGGTCCGGGGGTGAGGGTGGCTTCAGCGGAGACGTTGAGTGCTCCGCAGGCCTTTGTGGCGGGGTTGACCAGCGCAATGCACTCGAGGTAAGCACGGGCGTTGAAAGGTGAGCCTTCAAGTGGCATGAGCGCGCCAGTGGAGGCGTCGATTGAATATCCGGAGATTTGGTCACTGAAAGCGTCGGGGGCGTAGACAAACTGTCCGGAACTGGAAATTGCAATGAAAAAGGGCTCGGTGCCGGCGGCGAAAGGCGACCCCGAAATAGGCGCCAATGCACCAGTAGTTCTATTGATCCTATAGGCGGATACATCGTTAGCGGATCTGCCGGATGTGTACAGAAACTCTCCCGAGGGCGGCACGGCAACCGCTGGGCTGGCCGGGGCTGGCGAATGGAGATCCACTAATCTGGGTCAATGCTCCCGTCGTTTCGTTTATGCTGTAGGCACTAATGCCGGCGGAATTATCGTTCGGAACATAAAGGAATTTACCCGACGGTGAAACGGTGGCCGGGTTGGCAGGGAGCCCCAAATTGAACCTCGCATGGGCTTCTTGCGGGTGGATCGCGAGATCAAGCGAGCGGTGTGGAAGAAGCACTTGGTGGAGTTGCTTAGAGAGTCGGAATCGGGGCCTCGCGTGAAATCTCAAACCATGAAGTATTCTGGGACGGAGGAGTCGTATGGCTGTTGAAGAAATCGCTCCCGGACTTGCGCGACTTAAACTGCTCATCGCGAACGTATACTTTGCCGGCCGCCCCGGCTCCTCATGGTCGCTGGTGGACGCTGGCACGCCGAACAACGCCACACGCATCCGCCATGCGGCCGAGCAGCGCTTCGGGCCAAGCGCGCGGCCTGGGTGCATTCTGCTGACGCACGGCCACTTCGATCATGCCGGGTCCGCGCTGGAACTGGCCGAGATGTGGGATGTTCCGATTTACGCGCACCGGCTGGAGCGGCCTTTTCTCACGGGCCAGTCAGCTTACCCGCCGAAAGATCCGACGGCCGGCGGCGCCATGGCCTTCCTCAGCCGCTTCTTCCCCAGCACCACAGTGAATGTCGGCGAGCGCCTGCGCGATCTGGCGGAGGGCGACGAGCTCCCCGGCCTGCCCGGCTGGCTTTTTTTCCATACTCCAGGGCACGCGCCGGGGCACGTCGCGCTTTTCGAGCGAAGCGAAGCCATCCTGTTGGCGGGCGATGCCTGCACCACGATGGATCTGGATTCGGTCCGGGGGATCGTGTTGCAGGAGCGCCGCGTCTCGCGGCCGCCCGCGCCGTTCACTTACGATTGGGACCAGGCGGAGCGCTCCGTGCAACTTCTCGCGGATCTGCGACCCGTGGTGCTCGGCTGCGGTCACGGCGAGCCGATGAGCGGCAGCGGGGTGTCGAGCGGCCTCGCGGAACTGGCGCGCAACTTTCCGAGACCGCTTAAGGGACGATACGCTACGGTCGGGGGACCTGCATAGTGGCGACGATGTTCCTGAATGGCTGCGCGGCGATTTGCGCGGCCGCGGAAACGGCAATCAGCGGGAGTACAGCGAGCCCGCTTTTCAGCCCCAGAGCCGATGAGGACTCGATAAGCGTTTCGCATCCGCACTCGGCCGCCTGCGCCCGCCTTGGCCGCCCACCGCAACGGAAGGTAGATGAGAGCCCGGTGTGAAGAGCCGTCATCAATTCGATCTCAAGCCTCGCGCGAACCGGATCGAGCGGCGCCGCGCCGAAGTGCCAGCCCGGTTTGAGTGCCGCCCCCGCGAACTGAATTGAACTGCGGGAAGGTCCAGCCCTTTCAGCCCCACCGTTTTCATGCGACATTTGGATCAGGAGCTGACGACGCTTTCCCTAAGAGTCTCTCTCGCTGGGCATTCCGCTTCTTCCTCGATACGCGCAGGAAGCTTATGCAAAATGAACGGCCGCTATCACCTGCCGATCCCGGTGTTCGCGAAGGCGGATTGGGGCGGGCGCGCGTGGCCGTCTCTCTCATATTTCTGATCCACGGAATTCTTGTATCGAACTGGCTGGCGCGGATTCCGGCCGTGCGCCAGAACCTGCGGCTCGCGATCGGAGTCTTGGGAACCGTGTTGCTTGCGGCGGCGGCGGGGGCTCTGGTCGGGATGCCGCTCACGTCGAAGCTGGTGGGTCGGTTCGGGAGCGCGCGGATCACCAGGATCTCGACGCTGGCGCTATGCGGGTGTGTGCTGCTGCCGGGTCTGGCGTGGAACGCGTTGGCATTGGCACTGGCGCTCTTCCTGTATGGCGCCGCGGCAGGAGTCATGGACGTGGCGATGAACACCGAGGGCGTGGCCGTCGAAAGGGGGTTCGGCCGGCCCGTGATGGTGGGGTTCCACGCAATGTTCAGCATCGGGGGAATGATCGGATCGCTGATGGGCAGCGCAGCGGCGAGCTGTGGCATTCCGCCGGCGTGGCACCTGGTTGCGGTCGGGGCGGCGATGGCCGTTGCGTCGGTTCCGGTTTGCCGCCAAATGCTGCCGAACAGCCGCACGGGTGCACCGGACGCGACCTCCACGCGAGAATTATTACGTCCACTGCTTGGCTTGGGACTGGTAGCTTTCTGCATTCTCCTGGGCGAGGGGGCGATGGCGGACTGGAGTGCCGTCTACTTACAGCAGTTAGCCGGGCCGGGTGTGGCGCCCTTGGGTTACGCCGTGTTCTCGCTTTCGATGGCACTGGGGCGGTTGCGCGGAGACTGGTTTCACCAGCATCTGGGTTCCGTGGCGACCGTGCGCTGGGGTGGCGCGTTGGCGGCCGTCGGCCTGGGTGTGGCACTGCTGATTGGCGGCATGCCCGCCACGCTGGCCGGTTTCGCATGTGTGGGCTGGGGCTTTTCCGCAATCTTCCCCATCGTGTGTAGCGTGGCGGGCAAGAGGGCCGGCGAAAAGCCGGAGGCGGGCATCGCAGCAGTCTCGGGCACAGGTTACTTCGGTTTCCTGGTGGGCCCGCCGGTGATCGGTCTGCTTGCCCAGGTGTCGTCGTTGCGCGTAGCGCTGCTGCTGGTCGTAGTGCTGAGCGGGTTCAGTTCGCTAATGGCGCGCATTGCCAAGGCGCCGGGAGCACCACTGCTCAGCGGATGAATCGCTAGCCAGGACGGCATCCCCTGTTACTGATGAGTCTCGGCGACGCAGTCGCAGAGAGTTCGCCAAAGCTGAGAGTCATTTTGCGCTCGCCTTCAACTTCCGATAGCGACGGATCAGGTTGTTGGTTGAGCTGTCATGGCTGAGCTTCGGCTCCTCAACGCTTTCCAGCTCCGGAATGATACGTTGGGCCAGCACCTTGCCGAGCTCGACGCCCCATTGGTCGAACGAGTCGATGCTCCAAATGGCGCCCTGAGTAAACACAGAGTGCTCGTAGAGGGCAACCAGCTTGCCGAGCGTCTCCGGAGTGAGCCGCTCGACCAGGATGGTGTTTGACGGGCGGTCACCCTCGAATACCCGGTGCGGCACGAGCCAATCCGGCGTGCCCTCAGCCTTGACTTGCTCCGGCGTCTTACCGAAGGCCAGCGCCTCGGCTTGGGCGAAGACATTCGCCAGAAGCATATCGTGGTGTCGCCCAATCCGGTTAAGCGGCTGTGCGAAAGCGATGAAGTCACAAGGGATCAGCTTAGTCCCTTGATGGATCAACTGATAGAAAGAGTGCTGGCCATTAGTTCCAGGCTCACCCCAATAAATGGGGCCGGTCTGGTAAGTCACCGCAGTCCCGTCGAGCGTGACATGCTTACCGTTGCTCTCCATGGTCAACTGCTGCAGATAGGCCGGGAACCGCTTCAGGTATTGCTCGTAAGGAAAAACTCCAACGGTCTGTGCGCCGAAGAAGTCGTTGTACCAGACGGCCAGCAGGCCCATGAGCACCGGCAGGTTGCGCTCGAACGGGGTTGTGCGGAAATGCTCATCCACCTGGTGGAAGCCGTCCAACATGCTTCTGAAGTTGTCCGGACCGATGGCCAGCATGGTCGAGAGGCCGATGGCCGAGTCCATCGAGTAGCGCCCGCCAACCCAATCCCAGAACTCGAACATATTGGCGGTATCGATGCCGAACTTAGTCACATCCCGCGCGTTGGTTGAGACAGCCACGAAATGTTTGGCTACCGACGCCTCGTCGTTCCCAAGACCCGCGAGTGACCAATCGCGCGCACTGTGAGCGTTGGTCATGGTTTCGAGCGTCGTAAAGGTTTTCGAAGAGACGATGAACAGAGTTTCCGCCGGATCCAGGTCTCTGACTGCTTCCGCGAAGTCGGTACCGTCGACGTTCGAAACGAACCGGAACGTCATGTCGCGGTCGCTGTAATGCTTGAGCGCTTCATAGGCCATCACTGGTCCCAGGTCGGAGCCGCCGATGCCAATGTTCACGACGTTGCGAATACGCTTGCCGGTGTGGCCCTTCCATGCTCCGCTCCGTACGCGATTGGAGAAGTCTGTCATCTTATCGAGCACGGCATGAACCTGGGGCACCACATTTTCGCCGTCGACCACGATCGACGTCCCCTTCGGAGCACGCAAAGCCACGTGCAAGACCGCTCGCTTTTCAGTGATGTTGATCTTCTCACCCAGGAACATGGCGTCGATCCGCGCCCGCAGGCCCGACTCTTCGGCCAGTTGTATCAGGAGCTTGAGTGTGTCGTCCGTGATGCGATTCTTCGAGTAGTCCAGATAGAGGCCCAGAGCCTCGACGGTCATCCGCTCGCCGCGTTTGGGATCGTCCGCGAACAGACTCCGGAGATGCAATTCCCGGACTATCTTGAAGTTGGCTTCGAGCGCCTTCCATGCCGGGCGTTGAGTGAGTGGTGCGATAACCGTTGTCATATTCACTATGCCGCCGCGAGCGCCGCGCTCTTGGAAGCGATCACGCCCATAAGTTCATTCCAGGACTTGACGAATGACGAAGCGCCTTCGTCCTGGAGCTTGGCAGCCAGCGCGTCGATGTCGATGCCGGCCTTGACGAACTGCGCCAGTACCGTTTCGCAGTCACCTCCATCGGCGGTCATGGTTGCGCCGAGCTCGCCGTGATCGGCAAGGGCCTTCAAGGTGCCTTCCGGCATTGTGTTAACGGTGAGAGGAGCGGCCAGCCCTTTGACGTAAAGGATATCGGACGCCTTGGGATCCTTGGTTCCGGTGCTGGCAAGCAGCAGCCTTTGCGGGCGGGCGCCGGCGTTGAAGGTACGCTGCCAGCGCGGCGAGGCGAGCCTGTCGCAGTACGCTTTGTAGCAGCGCTTGCCCATGGCGATGCCGATCTGGTCGTTCATCGCCTCGGGCGTTTTGCCCATGACCGCGACGTCCCAACGGCTGACGAACAGCGAGGCAACCGAGCCGACATGGGGATTGAGACCCGCGGCAATGCGCCGCTCAACGCCGCGCAGGTATGCTTCGGCAGCCGCGACATATTGCTCACGCGAGAACAAAAGCGTCACGTTGATAGGCACGCCGGCGAAGATCGCTTCTTCGATGGCGGGCAGACCTTCCGTAGTTCCTGGGATCTTTATGAAGAGATTGGGACGCCCGGCTCGCGCGTGCAGGTCCTTGGCCACCGCGAGCGTGGTCTTGGTGTCATGAGCCAGCAACGGCGAGACTTCCAGCGACACCCAGCCATCCACGCCATTGGTCCGATCGAAGGTCGGCCGAAACAGGTCGGCGGCCTTGGTGATGTCCTCGATGGCGAGCTCGAAAAATAAATCCTCCCCGGACTTGCCTCGGGCAAGTTTCTCGCGGATCGAAACGTCATAATCCGTACTACTTTTGATGGCCTGGTCGAAGATCGTCGGATTGGACGTCAGTCCTGTAACGGAGAGTTCATCAATGTAACTGCGAAGCGTACCGCTGGTCAGCAGTTTGCGGGTAATGTTGTCGAGCCAGATGCTCTGGCCGATATCGTGGAGTAATTGGGTTGCTTTCATCGTGTCACCTCACATAGTGCTGGGCAGTAGATTAACACATGTTCCGCGACTGCCGCCTGCCGCCGCCTACATGGTCAAAGTCACTTTGCTGATGGTTCGCGGCTTGTCGGGGTCGAGGCCTTTTTGGTCCGCCAGGCAGGCGGCGAAGATCTGCGCGGGAATGATGTAGGGGATCGGCGTGAAGAGCTCGGAAAGCTTGCGCGGCAGGCGGATGAGGCGGGTGGCGCGCTGGGCAGCTTCGGTGTTACTGGCGTCGGTAATTACCACCGTCTCGGCTTCGAGCTGTTCGAGCTTGTCCAGCATTTCGCGGATGGAAGTCCAGGTGGCCCCGGAGGGCGCGAAGAGGAAGGCCGGGAAATTCGGCTCGACCATGGCGATAGGGCCGTGCAGGAAATCGGCCGAAGAGAATCTTTCGGCGACCACGTAGCAGGTCTCCATCATTTTCAATGCGAACTCGAAGGCGTTGGCGTAGTTCAGGCCACGGCCCACTACCACGGCGTGACGCATGAAGCGATAGCGCTCCGAGAGCACGGCGATCTCTGGCTCCAGTTCGAGGGCCATTTGGGCGCGCTCCGGCAGGCGGCGCAGGTCGTCGACGCGGATGTGTCCGCCCAGCGCGTAGGCCAGCAGATAGAGCATCAGAACCTGGCCCGTATAGGTCTTGGTCGCGGCGACACTTTTCTCCCGCCGCGCGCGCACCAGGAAGACATACTCGGCCAAGCCGGCCAACGTGCTGGCGGCTTCGTTGGTGATGCCGATGGTCACCGCACCCTGTTCGCGCGCACGCGATAGCACCAGGTTGGTGTCGGTCGATTCGCCGGATTGCGAGATGGCGACGACCAGTGCATCGCGGTAATCCAAACGCGCATCGTAGAGCGTGAAAATAGAGGGCGCGGCCAGTGAAACCGGAATGCCCGTGGTGACCTCGAGCAGGTATCGGCCGAACAGCGCGGCGTTGTCGGAGGTGCCGCGCGCGGCGAGCACGATCAGGCGGGGCGGGTGTTTGGCGACGCGCTGCTTAAAGCGCTCGATGGGCCGCAGTTCGGCGGCCAAGGTGCGCTCCAGGGTGTCGGGCTGCTGGCGGATCTCTTCGAGCATGCGGGACATGGTTGGTGAGGATGGGCGTGGGCGATGCGGGCGGCCTATAAACTGTTCAGCACTTCGAGCGCGTCGTCGATCCTCTCACCGGCATGTACGGCTTGCCATCTCGCGGTCTCGTATAGCTCTTGTATGGCATCCGTACGAATGCCTTCGTCATTCTCAGTGACCCACGCAAGGACTCTGCCATGTAAATCACGCAGGACCAGGGTGCACCTGTCGATCCTGGCCGCCTCCCCCTGTCTTTCAGCCATGATCACTGGCTCTTCCGGGCCCGAAATGGAGAGCGAGAATTCGCCGCCGATCGCCGCAATGAACCTAACTTCCTGGGCGGTCGGCTCCCATGGGATTTTGCCCGCCTTGGTCTTCGACAGGACACCCTCAAAGAACTTGACCATCTTTTCATCTTTCATTACTTGTCTCCCGCCTCCGCAGCCCTGGCGGCCGCGCCGTGTTCTGTACTAAAGAGTCCGCTGACCTCCTGGCCAGCCTGAGCAAGACGCGCTTTATCCTCCCGGGTAAGGTCGCCGGCGATATTTAGAGCTTGATGCATCGAGCGCAACTGCTCGTGCGCACGAGAAAGGCTATCCTTCGACTTCTTTGACAACCGCGGCTCCCATCGTCCAACGAGGTAGCGCGTTTGATCCATCAGATCGCTGATTCGGAGCAGCGCCATGTCACGCTTCTCGTTTCTCAGGTGCGCAACGACTTCGGCGGCAAGTCTGGCGGCGACATTCATGTCTTCGCCGAGCGACTGGCGCAGGGCAGCATCCCGCGCCTCTCGCGCCGCCTTTGACGCGCGCTTGGCGAAAACAAATGCCAGAATGCTGAACAGCAAACCAGCAACGGAAGCCAGGTTCCCCCAGTTCCGAACTATGAAGTCCGACATCTGCCACTGGACAGATTATCCCACGTCAGCGCAATGACTTCTGCACCTGCTCCCTGTATTCGCTCGCCTTCGCTTCGATCTGCGCGGCGTTCAACGTCAGCGCCTGCGCATCGCGCACCAGCAGTTTGCCATTCACCATCACGTCTTCGACATCGCTGCCCTTCAGCGCGTAAACCATCTGCGAGTAGACGTTGTAGAGCGGGACGGCGTTGGGCCGGTCGAGGCGGATCGAAATCAGGTCGGCGCGCTTGCCAGGTTCGAGTGAGCCGATTTCCTTTTCCATGCCCAGGGCGCGCGCTCCGCGGATGGTCGCCATCTCGACGGCGGCCACGGCCGGCAGGTTGCGCGGGTCGCCGGTCGACACTTTTTGCAATTTGGCGGCGAGATCCATCTCTTCAAACATATTGAAATCGTTGTTGCTGCCCGCCGGGCCGTCCGGACCCAGGCCCACCGCGAGATCCAGCGCCAGCATGCGCGTGACGGGGGCAACGCCGCTGGCCAGCTTCATATTGCTCGAGGGACAGTGCGCAATGCCCACACCGCGCGCTTTGAGGATCGCGAGATCGGATTCGTCCACCCACACCGCATGCGCCGCCACGGTGCGGCCATTGAACACGCCGAGCGCGTCGAGAGCCTTGGTTGGCGTCATCTTACGCCTGGCGAGACATTCTTCGTTCTCATGTTTGGTTTCGGAAAGATGAATCACCAGCGGCGCGCCGTGCCGGTTGGCGAGCGCGCGGCAGGCTCGCAGCGTCTCGTCCGAGTTGGTGTAGATGGCGTGCGGCGCAACAGCAGGTACGATTAGCGGATCGTCGTGGAAGCGGCTGAGGAACCGTTCGGTGAAGGCCAGCGCGTCTTTTGGAGTCTTGGCATCCGGCGAAGGGAAGCCGATAATGGTCTCGCCCAACACGCCGCGCATGCCGGCTTCCCTGGTCGCTTCGGCCACCACATCCTCGAAGTAGTACATGTCGGTATAAGTGGTGGTGCCGGAGAGCAGCATTTCGAGACAGCCGAGCCGCGTGCCCCAGCGCACAAAATCGGGAGTCACGTTGCGTGCTTCGGCGGGAAAGATGTAATGCTCCAGCCATTCCTGCAGACGCAGGTCGTCGGCGATGCCGCGCAGCAGCGACATGGCGGCGTGCGTGTGGGTGTCGATCAGGCCGGGGGCCAGGATGGCATCGGGGCGGTCCAGGCGCTGGCGGGCTTGATAGCCCCGCTCGATTTCGGATTGCGAGCCGGCGGCCAGGATGCGCTCGCCGCGAATGGCGATCGCGCCGTTTTCGATGACGCGCCGCCGCGGGTCCATGGTGACCACGTAGCGGCCGGTCCAGATCCAATCGGCCGGCTCGGCCGCGATCGCTGCAATCGCCAGCAGGAAGCTACAAAAAAGACGCATCGAAAGGCCTTGGGAAGAGATCTTTCAGGCGCAACGTTTCCGTCTTGCCGTGAGGATTGACGAGCACCAGTTCCACGTCGCCGCAGAATTCCCAGAGGATTTGCCGGCACGCGCCGCAGGGCGGGGTGAGCGTGTCCGTATCCGCCGCCACGGCCACGCGGCGGAACTGACGCACACCTTCCGAAATGGCCTTGAACACGGCCACGCGCTCGGCGCAGAGAGTCAGTCCATAGGTCGCGTTCTCGACGTTGCAGCCAGTATGGATGCGGCCGGCCGAGTCCTCCAGGGCCGCGCCCACTTTAAATTTGGAGAAGGGCGCATGCGCGTTCTGCCTGGCGCCAAGCGCAGCTTCGATCAAAGGGTCCATCAACTCTCCAGGCGCGGCAGCAGCGCCTTTAGAAATTTTACCAGCGTGCCGCGCACGGCTTCGCCGGTCTCCAGCACTTCCGCATGATCGATCTTTTGTGGCAACACGCCGGCGGCCATGTTGGTGACGCAGGAGATACCCAGGACGCGCATGCCCATGTGGTTGGCCACGATCGCTTCGGGCGCCGTGGACATCCCCACCAGATCGGCGCCGATGGTACGCAGATAGCGTATTTCGGCGGGAGTCTCGTAGCTGGGGCCGAGCACGGCCGCGTATACCCCTTCCGTCAGGCGAACGCCGAGTTCGTCCGCAACTTCGTGCGCGATGGCGCGCAGGCCTGCCGGATACGCTTCCGACATATCCGGAAAGCGTGGCCCGAAAGTATCGTCGTTAGGGCCCACCAGCGGGTTGGAACCTTGCAGATTGATGTGGTCCGAGATAAGCACCAGGCCGCCGCGCTGGAGCCCCAGGTTGACGCCGCCGGCAGCGTTGGTGAACAACATAGTGCGGACGCCCAACGATCCCAGCACGCGCACGCCGAACGTTACCTGCGCCGGCGTATAGCCCTCATACAAGTGTACCCGGCCAGCCATCACGGCGACTTCGAGCGACCCAATCCTTCCACACACGAGCTTGCCTGCGTGGCCGATGGCCGTCGAGCAAGGCCAACCGGGAATTTCCGAATACGGCATTATGGCCGCGTCCGAAAGCTCGTCCGCGAACGCGCCCAATCCGCTGCCGAGCACTACCGCGATGCGCGGCCGCAGCGCCGTGCGCGATTCCAGGAACCGTGTGGCTTCGCCAATCACAGCAGCATCCCGGCAATACACGCCGACATGAAATTCGCCATGCTGCCGGCGGCTACTGCCTTCAACCCCAGCCGCGCAAGGTCGGACTTGCGATTGGGCGCCAGCGCTCCGATGCCGCCGATCTGGATGGCGATCGAGCTGAAGTTGGCAAAGCCGCACAAGGCGTAGGTGGCGATGGTGAAGGAGCGCGGATCGAGCTGCGGCTTAAGCGGCGCGAGCTCCAGAAACGCTACGAATTCGTTCAGCACCAGGCGCGTACCCAGCAGGTTGCCAATGATAGGCGCGTCTTTCCAGGGCACGCCCATCAGCCAGGCCAGCGGGGCGAAGACTACCGCGAAAATTTTCTGCATGGATGGCGGAAGCCAGCCCAGTCCGGGCAATGTATGGGCCCATCCCAGGATGCCATTCAACATGGCGATCAGCGCCAGGAACGCGATCAACATGGCGCCGATATTCAAGGCCAAGTGCAGGCCGTCCCCTGCGCCTTGCGCGGCGGCATCGATCACGTTCACGGCGGTCTTGTCGATTTTAACTTCCACTTTGCCCGCGGTCGCCGGATGGTCCACTTCCGGGTAGAAGATTTTGGCAAGCATGATGGTGGCGGGCGCGGTCATGATGACGGCCGTGAGCAGGTGTTCGATGCTCACGCCGGCGATTTTCACATAGGCCGCCATCACCGCGCCCGAAACGTGCGCCATGCCGCTGGTCATGATGGTGAATAACTCGGACTGTGTCATGCCGGCGATGAACGGCTTGATGGTCAAGGGAGCTTCGGTCTGACCCATGAAGATACTGGCGGCCACGTTGAGAGACTCGGCGCCGCTGGCCCCCATGACCTTCAGCATGACTACGGCCATGCCTTTGACTACCCATTGCATGACGCCCAGATAGTAAAGAATCGAGAAAAACGAGGCGATGAAAATGATGATCGGCAGCACCTGGAAGGCGAAGACCACGCCAAAGGGTCCCGATTTAATGCCCAGGGGACCGAAGACGAAGTTGCTGCCCGCTTCGGCGTAATTCAGCATGGCGTTGACGCCGGCGCCGAGGGTCTGGAAGATTTTGCCGAAATCGGTTTTCAGCACCAGCAGGGCGAACAGCACTTGCAGGCCTACACCCCAGAGCACGATGCGAAGTTTAATGGCGCGCTTGTGGGCGGAGAACAGCCACGCTACCGCCAGGATGACCACGAGGCCAAGCAGCCCGGTAAAGCGTTGCATCAGGGCAGGCGCATTAGCTGACGACTTCCAGGATCAGCTCCCGGTCGTCGGGTTTCTGCGCGGAAATGCGGAAGGCGTCCTCGACCATATCCGCGGCCTCCTCGACGCGATCTTCCTTAGTGTAATAGAGGCGGCAAAGCACCGAGCCAGCCTCTACCTTTTCGCCGACTTTGACTTCCAGGATCACGCCGACGGCCGGATCGACGCTGTCTTCCTTGCGGTCGCGGCCGGCCCCGATCAAGTTGGAAGCCAGACCGATGTCTTGCGCGTTGATGACGCTCACATAGCCGCCGCGCGGCGAAGTCACTTCGCGCATGCCCGTGGCGTTGGGGAGCAGTTCGAATTTGTCGAGCGCCAGTGGATTGCCGCCTTGCGCCTGCACCGCCTGCTTGAGCTTCTGGTAGCCCGAGCCATCCACCAGCTTTTTCTCCGCGAGCCGCCGGGCATCTTCGAGCGAAGGCTCCAGCTTGGCCACGAAAATCATGCGGGCGGCTAGCTCGATGCTCAGCCGCGTCAGGTCGGCGGGGCCGGCATTCTGCAATGTCTGGGACGCTTCCATCACCTCCAGCGCGTTGCCGACGGCATAGCCCAGCGGCTGGTTCATGTCGGTCAGCAGCGCCTGCACGCGCTTGTCCATGCGGCGGCCTATGCCTACCATCATCTGGGCCAGGCGGCGCGCGTCCACCTGTTTCTTCATGAACGCGCCGTTACCCACTTTCACGTCCAGCACCAACGCATCCACGCCCTCCGCCAGTTTCTTGCACATGATGGACGACGCGATCAGCGGGATGGATTCCACGGTCGCCGTAACATCGCGCAGAGAGTACAGGCGGCCGTCGGCCGGGGCGAGTTCGCCGGTCTGGCTGACGAAGCAAAGACCCACCGTGGCAAGTTGGCTTCTAAACTCCTCAATGGTGAGGTTAGTGCGCATGCCGGGAATGGATTCCAGCTTGTCGATGGTGCCGCCGGTATGGCCGAGCCCGCGTCCGCCCATGGTGGGCACGATGACACCGGCGGCAGCCGCCAGCGGCGCCACGATCAACGTGGTCTTGTCGCCCACGCCGCCGGTCGAATGCTTGTCCACTTTTACGCCGGGAATATCGGAGAGATCCAGCATTTCTCCCGAGCGCATCATGGCTTCGGTCAGCCGGCTGACTTCCCGGTCGGTCATGTTCGAGAAGTAGACGGCCATGAGAAAAGCCGACATCTGGTAATCGGGTATATCGCCGCGCGTATACCCGTCTATCAGGTACGAAATCTCTTCGGGAGATAGTTCTCCGCCGTCGCGCTTCCTCTGGATCAAGTCAACTGTACGCATTATGAAGCACTTAGCGTACCATCTTGGGGAATATAAAGTAAAGCGCCCGCAGCTAATGTTATTCTACGGGTAGAGTTCAACCATGAGCCCGTTCGATCCGGTTCTGCACGATCACGAAAAGCGCTTGAGGGCGCTCGATGCCGCCCATCGACAACTCGAAGACTCGATCATCGTGATAGGCGAAATCGAGCGCCGCCAAACTGCCAGGATCGATGTCCTCGACGAATGGATGGCCGAACAGGCTCAGTACCTGGTTGAGCAGGAGCGCCAACGGAAAGACCGTGAACAGAGACTTGAAGAGTGGCAGGCCCGCCATGACCTGGCCATGAAAGAATTCGACGAAAAGCTCAACGGCCTGATCGGCTGGCTCGACGATTTTGTCAGGCGCAATCCGAAGAACGGGAAATAACCGGCAAAGGCACGCGGTAGCGCCCTTCAAAAACCTCGGCAAAGATCTCCAGAATCCGCTCGTGCAGGTGGCCATTGTCGGCCAGCAAGTGCGGTGATGTCAGATGGTGGGCCTGGCCCTTCATGTCGGATACCTGTCCGCCCGCCTCGGCGACCAATAGCCGGCCCGCTGCCATATCCCAGGGATTCAGGCCGAATTCCCAGAACGCATCCAAGCGCCCGCAAGCGACCCACGCCAGATCGATGGCCGCCGAGCCGGTCCGGCGGACGCCATGGGTGGCCATGGCGAGCTGATGGTAGAAATGCACGTTCACGTCGAGGTGCCGGCGGCGGCTGGGGAAACCCGTGCACATCAGGCTGTCCTCGAGCCGGCTAGGCGCTGAGACGCGTATGCGCCGGTTGTTGAGATAGGCGCCGGAGCCGCGCTCTGCGGTGAACATCTCCTGCCGGATCGGATCGAAAACCACCCCGACCAGCATCTCGCCGGCTTGTTCCAGGGCTAGCGTCACGTTGAATATGGGGAACGAGTGGGCGAAATTGGTGGTGCCGTCGAGCGGGTCTACGTACCAGCGATATTCCGACGCGCTGGTATGCCCGCCGCCTTCCTCGGCCACAATACCGTGCGCAGGAAAGTACGAGCGCAGCCGCTCGACGACCAGTTTCTCGGATGCGCGATCGGCTACTGTCACCAAGTCGAATTCGCCCTTCAACTCGAAGGGCACACGCCGCTCAAAAAAAGTGGCCAGCAACGCGCCGGCTTCGCGCGCGATTTCAACGGCCGCTTCGAGTGGTCCGGGCATCCCGCCCTATCAGCCTTCCTCAACCAGGTATTTAATCTCGTGTTTGTAGATAAACAGGTTGGGACCGTCTCTGCGGGTCAAGCGGATAAAAGAATGGTCGTAATACTCGATCGTGCCGGAAACCTCCTCGCCGTCGGTGAGCCGCACCCGCACTGGCATTTCCGTCTCGATCAGCCGCTTGAGATATCTCACCTCTTCGAAGGTTTGTTCGGGGGCGCGATTGCCGGGGTTTCCACCGTGTCTTGACGTAACTGACTCTCCTCGTTGCCGCCGGGGTCGACCGAGATCCTGGCGCCTCGCGCTCCGGGATCGTCCTCGGCTTCCCCATAATAGCCATTGCGCGCGGTTACCCGCAAATCCGGCCGCCGCACGCGCACCAGCAAACGATGGAAGCGCTCCTTGGTGAGCGGCACGTTTTTCGGATAGTAGCCCAGCAAATACTGGGTCCGCAGATCTTTGATGATATCCGAGAAAGCCTGATCCAGAGCCGCGCCGAGGGCGGGCGTGAACACGCGGCCCCCCGTACCGCCGGCCATGGTAGTCAAGGCGTTCTCGCCGCCGATGTTGCGGCCGGCATCGTTGGTAATGGGCATGACCAACACCGGATAGATCACTGTGTTCGCCAACTGCGCGGCGTTTAGCGCGGCATGGAAGTCCTTGGCGCTGGTAGTGTCGCCGCCGTCGGTGACGATCACCATCACTTTGCGGCCTTCGCGGGATTCCAGGTCGTGCGACGCCAGGTAGATGGCGTCGTAAAGCGATGTTCCCGCTTCTCCCCGAATCAGACGTAGCGAATGCTCCAGCGGCGCCTGGTTGTGCGTGAAGTAATTGTGGCGCGTCACTTCGTAATTGAAGCTGTAAAGCGCCACCGTATCCTGCGGATTGCCCTCGGCGAACAAGGCCTTGAAGAAGCGGTTCACCGAGTCCGCTTCGAATTTCAAATCCTTGGCGGTCGATCCGCTGGCATCCACCATCATGGCGATCGAGAGCGGCTGGTCCGTCTGCCGCTCAAACACCGCGACCTGCTGGCCGACGCCGTTATCCAGGACTTCGAAATCGTCTTTGTTCAGCGCGCCCACCAGCTCGCCGGCCGGGTTCTTCACGGTAGCCAGCACGCGCACCAGCCTCACGTTGACGCGGATGACCTGCGCGCCCAATACCGCGGCAAGCGCGGCAGCGGCGCTAACCGCCTTGAGCGACCGGAGCATTATGGTCCCATTCTCCTTCCACCCAGACGTCGCCGTCGGCGAAGTGCTCTTTTTTCCAAATGGGTACCAGGCGCTTGAGCCGGTTGATCCCTTCCAAAGCGGCTTCGAAGGCTGCCTTGCGGTGCGGCGCCGTTACAATTACCACCACGCTGGTTTCGCCGATCAGCAGGCGGCCGAGCCGGTGCACCAGCGCAATCCGGTGTATGGCGTAGCCGGCCGCAATCTCCCGGCCGATGCGGGCCATCATCTGAATCGCCATGGGCTCGTAACCCTCGTAATCGAGGAAGTGCGTCTGGCGGCCCTTAGTATTATTACGGACCACCCCCTCGAAAGTGATCACCGCCCCGTCCTCTCCTTGCAGCAGATGGGCGGCGACTTTGTGGGCGTCGATAGGCTCCCGGGTCAGCGCGAAGAAATGCCCGTCTTCCGTAATCTCGCGAACGTAGCCCCGCGAGCCGCCGCTCACCGGGGGCAGGAAGGCGACCTCGTCTCCGTCCTGGATACCCACGGCGGGCTCGGCGAACTCCCGATTGCGCGCGAGCACGATGCTGCCCGCCATTTCCCGCATCCGCGGATACCTGCTGCCGTAATGGTCGAACACGCGCCCCAACGTGGCGCCGGCTTCCAGGTCGAGGTGCTCTTCCGGACACCCTACCACCTCTTTGAGCATCCCGAAAAATAGGACCCGGACGCGCATCCTCTCCGAGTGTATCAGACGGCCCCAAGGGGCTATCCGTTGCGTTCCGCTATAATTGCTCGGAATGCAGGCCAACGAAACGCGCATCCGCGTGCGCTACGCCGAGACCGACCAGATGGGCGTCGTCTACCATGCCAACTATCTGGTATGGATGGAGGTCGGCCGGGTGGCCTACTGCAAAGCCCGCGGCTTCGAGTACAAGCAGATGGAACTGCAGGACGGCGTCTTCCTGGCGGTGGCCGAGGCGCACTGCCGCTACTCCTCTCCGGCTCGCTTCGACGAAGAGGTGGTCATCCGGACCTGGGTGGAAGAGGCCAATCCGCGCATGGTGCGCTTCGCCTACGAGATGGTGCTGGCAGAAGACGGCCGCAAACTGGCGACCGGGCAAACCAAGCACATTTTTCTGGGACGCAACCTGCGGCCTTGCAGGCTGCCGGAGAAGTACCGGGAGAGTTTCGGGTAATCGGATTGTAAATTTGGATTGTAAATGAGGACGCGAAAGTTATGGGAAAACCTGTCGTACATTTTGAGATTGGCTGCCGCGACCGGCAGAAGACCGAACAGTTCTACGCCGCCCTATTCGATTGGTCTATCCAGCAGCAGGGCCCGGCATCTGTCATCAGCACGGATTCACCAGGAGGCATCGGCGGCCATATCATCTCGCTCGGCCACGAACCGAGTCACTACACAATCTTCTATGTGGAAGTCGACGATATCTCCGCGTGTCTCGAGAAGGCTGAGTCGTTAGGCGGCAAGACCATCGTCCCACCCGTCCCGATTCCCACCGGCACGTTTGCCTGGTTCGCCGACCCCGACAGCAACACCGTTGGCCTGTTGCAACGAAAACCTTAGCTATTGGTGAGACGAGCCCGAATTCGTAACCGGCTAGTCAGACCGTCTGGCTGATATAACGGACAACGCCTTTCTTCCGTGGCGCGCGTCGCCCGCGCTACTATTCGGGGGACGCGCGCCGAGGTGAATCGCCTGGAGCGATCTCTAGTGCGGCCGGGAGGGAGGCGCCGAGATCTTGCGGGTGCGTCTTGCCTGCATTTCCGCGTTACGCTGCCGCATTTCGTTCGCCTGGTCCGTAACGTCTTCCAGGCGGGCGCTCTCGTAGCCCCGGCGCTTGGCCACGATGCGATAGTCGAAGGATATGCTGGACGCCCCGCCGCCCAGTTCGCGGACTTCAAAGCCGCTGGCTGTCTTGCTGGCGACATAGAGTCCCTTGCAGTCGCCATTCGGGGTGAGGAAGACATGATAGGGTTCGCCGGTGTTGACTGTGGAGGCAAAGATGGGGTCTAGCGGGATCTGGGCGCTGCCCCCTGCTAGTTGCCCCGATCCGAAGTCTTCGAACCAATTCTCCGGAGAGGCGACGGTGTAGAGCTTCACCTGACGCCCGTCGCTGGTTTGGGCACTCGGGGTAATTGTGCCCGAACAATTGAGCTGGCCAATCACGTTAATGGTGCAGAAACCACCGGTGCCGGAGCCGCCCCCGAGTGTCCCGAAGACAACCGCTGAGGTAGTCGTAGACTGGTTATCGGCAAACAAGGTAGCCACGCCTGTCCCGTTGCTCTGCGCATAAACGCCATAGCCATTATCCGCCGTGGCTATGACGCCGGATTGCATACTGAACGTCGTGCCGCTCGCGTCTCCCCAAACCCCGGCTGCGTTACCAATCCCGCCTTCACCGCTGATGGTGGTGCCGGTCCCAGCCACCCCTACACCAAAATCATCGACATTGGGGTTCGTTCCGTACACTCCATAGGTCTCCGAACTTGTAGTAGCGGTGGCGGTTCCGTATACTCCGGCGGAGCCGGCGAAGCTGCTGGCGGTGGTTCCGTATACTCCGTAAGTGGGTACCGACGTGGAAGAGACAATGGCGGTTCCGTAGACTCCCGCAGGATTATTGGTGCTGGTGCCGTTGGTCGAGCCATAGACACCATGTCCGCCGTTCGAGAGGTTCATGCCGGCCACGCCAACCCCGTTCGGGCTTGAGGTGTTCCCAGATACTCCGTTTGTTCCCGATCCCGATGTGGCGGTGTTGTTACCGGTAACCCCACTGCCGCCCACGGTGCTCGATGCGCCGCTAACGCTGCCCGTAGCCGTCACGCTGCCGTCCACTTTGGCGCTGCCGTTCACCTCCAGTGTCGCCCCCGGGTTTTGCGTGCCGATCCCCACACTGCCCGTGGCCAACAGGGTGAACTGCGGGGCAGTATAGTTATTCCCCGCATACAAATACAGCGGCTTGCCGGCCGCCGCATTTCCAACCAGCAGCGGGCCAGCGAGCGAAACCACGCCTGCCGATCCCCCTAGGATGCCAGGTGACCCGGAACCGTAAGCCGTGAGCATCAGCGTGGAAACCGGGTTACCAACCTCCAGCCGGGTGGCTCCCACACCCGGATCTACGCTGCCGTAAAGGTTCTCTAAAAAGGTGTAGCCCGTCGCGGCGGTCTGTACAGTCAGAAGGTTGCCAGGGCTAGTCGTGCCTATGCCGATGTTACCTGCGCTGCTTTGGTACATGACCGAGTTGCCCAGGTCGCTGGTGGTGTCATAGAAATAGGGGATGCGGCCCATCGTGCCGCTGATCACGTTCTCCGGCCGCGCGGACCTCTTGACCGGCGCGGCGCCGGCCGGCGCCGTTGTTGCCGCCGCAGTCGCCGCCGCCACATCCCGCTGCACGGACGCCGACGGCGCAGCCATCAAGTATGCTGAGGCCGGCTTGCCACCCAGCGTGTCGGCATCCACTGCCTTCAATGCATAGGGCACGCTTACCAGCAGTACGCGCGGGGCGTCCACCGCATCCGGCACATTGAATTTCACCTGCAGCCAACGGGGATCGTTGGCGCCAAACAACTCCGCGGGCACCCCTTCGTTCTTAGTCGAGCCCAGCAGCACGCTGTAATTGCCGGCGGCATCCAACTCCACGTTCTGCTCTTCGGTCCATAGCGGCGTTCCGCCTTCCGGCTCGTTGTAGATCGCAAACGTCGCGCCAATCGGCCCGGCTGGCTGGCCCGCCGGCGCGTGAAATGAGCCCGCAAAGCGCACCAGCCTGGGAACGGCTCCGGCAGTCGCGGGGCCCTGGGAAGCCGGCTGTTGGGCTTGGATGCCCAGCGCCGACAGGAATATAAAACAAACGATTTTGGTTTTCACGGTCAGACTTTGCATTGCTATGCTCCTCTTGCAGTGCTTGAATAGCTTCCCTCGAGACAGAGTGCCATACAGTTCGGCGCGTAGATACTATCAAAAACGGGCAGGCATTACAATACTTTTTTTGACACTTTTCCGTGTCACTTTTTTGTACCAGGTGTCGTTGGCCGGACGGTGAAGGAGGGTCTTTCTCCTGGCGGAACGGGCATAGCGCCACCCAGTGCTTGCCGGACCTCCGGAGCTTCACAGAGATAGCTTTGCAACTTTTATAGGATGTACGTACCATCTCAGCAGTTGCCTACAGGGCGCCGATCAGCAGCACGCGCTGTTGTTCGGGCTGTCCTTAGACCGGGCAAAGGCCTCGGAGTATCCGAAGTCGCCTTCAAATCTAATGGCGCGAAAAACAGGAAAATCCCGACATACCCCGACGAGCAATTCGGAGTCTTTGCGCTGACTGAACCCTCGGGCGCGCTCGCAAGCCCGCGGAGACCGCGTTCGGATTGCCATCTTGCCACCGCGCTACTTCTCCGGTACTGCCTGCTTCGCCGCTGGAGCGGACTTCAGCGCTGACGCCGGAAACGCCGGCGGTGGCATGTTCCTCAGACCGGGCGGCATGGCCAGCGGCCGTTCCAGGGCGCGAGCCGCGGCGGCCTGATTCTGCGGCGCGGCCAACTGCTGTGCTTTGCTCTCCTGTATCTTCTTCATCGTCTGCGGATGGCGCGCCCACTCCATGCCCCGCTGTTCGGAAGCGCCATATAGTTCGGGATGAATGTAGTATCCACGTTCGCGTGCGTCTTTCTCTCGCTCGACGACCAGCGGGTTAGCCTTCGCGTAGGCGTCCTGGCGGACTCCCGTGATTTGCCAGGAAACCTTCACATTTGGTTTGTCCGTCTTGATACTGAACTGGTGATTGGCGACTTCGCTACTCACAATCGCTTGGGCGAACTGGCCGATCGGGGTGAGCTGATAGCGGAAGTCGGTGTTTAGGATCTCAAACCACTCCGGCAGGTGCACAGTCGCCAGGCCCTGGGCGTCCGTGGTAACGTTGCCGGTGTAGATGTTCATCATCTCCGACGATCCGACCGAGGAGTGGAACAGGTACTTATTGGCGGGATCAACCGGGTGGTCCATTTTGATTTCGGGCGTTTCTCCGTTGAGTGTGCCGGTGATTTCCACGTCGCCGTAGAAATCCCCGGCGTAGCCGCCAGTGGGCGCGGTTCCATAGACTCCGACGGAGTTAAATCCGGCAGTGCCGGTGCTGACGCCAGCGACGGCGGTGCCGGTCGACTCGCCGACTATGGCATCCCCGCCCGCCGAATTATAACCTTCCAGCCCCGCGCCCCCCACATTTGAGGTAACCCCATATACGCCGAATGATGTTCCAGCCCCATATACGGCGGTGCTTCCAGACCCCTGTACGCCGCCGTCGGCAAGCAACGTACCGTTCACCTCCAGTGTCGCCCCCGGGTTTTGCGTGCCGATCCCAACACTGCCCGTGGCCAACAGGGTGAACTGCGGGGCGGTATACGAATTCCCCGCATACAAATACAGTGGCGCGCCGGCCGCTGCATTCCCAACCAGCAGCGGGCCAGCCAGCGAAACCAGGCCTGCCGATCTCGCTAGGATGCCAGGTGACTGGGAACCGTAGGCCGTGAGCATCAGCGAAGAAACCGGATTGCCAACCTCCAGCCGGGTGGCTCCATTACCCGGATCTATGCTGCCGTAAATGTTCTCTAAAAAGGTGTAGCCCGTCGCGGCGGTCTGTACAGTCAGAAGCTGGCCAGGACTAGTCGTGCCTATGCCGATGTTACCTGCGCTGCTTTGGTACATGACCGAGTTGCCCAAGTCGCTGGTGGTGTCATAGAAATAGGGGATGCGGCCCATCGTGCCGCTGATCACGTTCTCCGGCCGCGCGGACCTCTTGACCGGCGCGGCGCCGGCCGGCACCGTTGTTGCCGCCGCGGCCGCCGCCGCCACTTCCGGCTGCACGGACGCCGACGGCGCGGCCATCAAGTACGCTGAGGCCGGTTTGCCTCCCAGCGTGTCGGCATCCACTGCCTTCAATGCATAGGGCACGCTTACCAGCAGTACGCGCGGGGCGTCCACCGCATCCGGCACATTGAATTTCACCTGCAGCCAACGGGGATCGTTGGCGCCGAACAACTCCGCGGGCACCCCTTCGTTCTTAGTCGAGCCCAGCAGCACGCTGTAATTGCCGGCAGCATCCAACTCCACGTTCTGATCTTCGGTCCATAGCGGCGTTCCGCCTTCCGGCTCGTTGTAGATCGCAAACGTCGCGCCAATCGGCCCGGCTGGCTGGCCCGCCGGTGCGTGAAACGAGCCGGCAAAGCGCACCAGCCTGGGAACGGCTCCGGCAGTCGCGGGGCCCTGAGAAGCCGGCTGTTGGGCTTGGATGCCCAGCGCCGACAGGAAAATGAAACAAACGATCTTGATTTTCACGGTCAGACTTTGCATTGCTATGCTCCTCTTGCAGTGCTTGAATAGCTTCCGTCGAGACAGAGTGCCATACAGTTCGGCGCGTAGATACTATCAAAAGCGGGCACGCGGTGCAACACTTTTTTGGGACATGAAGGGCACGTTGCTCGAAAGCGTGCCGCTGGGTATCACCACCTGGACTGTTCCGCGGCTCGCGTCGGCGGGCACTTTGGTCCCGATTAAGGAGCTCGAAACGGTGCCCTGGACCAGCCCCGTTGCGCGCAGCACAAAAACAGCGTACCCTTGGGCACACTTAGCTGGATTCGTTTCATCGATGCGCTCCTATTTTCCACCGAAATTCGCTTCCTGGCGTTCCGACGCCCGAGAGGGTGCTTAAACGTTTTCGGGAATGTGCCCATTCGCTAACGCTCCTTTGAAAACGTAGAAATTTGAACTTTGGGCCGGCCCAGCAACATCATCTGCGCCGCGGGTGTCAGCATCCGTCCGATCATCTGTTCACTTGGACCTTGAAGCGGTTCCGAAGCCTTCCAGGCAGGATAACTTCCAAAAGGCCGACCCACTGGTCGCGATTGGTAAACCGTGAGCCGTCAGGCGCGGGTGATCCGGTATTCCGTCGCATGGTGTCATTCATAACATGCACTCTTGTCCAGCTAATTCGCGGGAATAGCTCGGACCGGGTACGGCACGCGTCTATGCCTAACGGGCTTATACTCATTAGTTAATATGCACCTGGACTTATTCTGGGCCCTCCGTTGGCTGCGGAAGGATCCGTTTTTCGCGGCGGCGATAGTCTTTATTTTGGCCTTGGGAATCGGGGCGAATACAGCCGTCTTCAGCATTGTGGATGCCGTCCTTCTGCGACCATCTCCGTACCCTTCCGCCGAACTTCTGATGCGCATCGAAGAGAGCAGCACCAGCCGAGCACTGTTCGGCGTGCCGGTCAAGGACTACCAGCGATGGGCCAACCGAAACGACATCTTTGAAAAGATAGCGCCGTATATCAGGGACACAGTCACACTGACTGGCGATGGTGAGCCTGAACAGGTCATCGCGGTGCGCTCCTTGCGATTATTTCCGGTGCTCGGTGTTCCCGCGCGACTGGGCCGGACACTCATCGCCTCCGACGACGAAGAAGGGTCCCGAAACGTCGCGGTGCTTAGCGATCGGCTATGGCGCCGACGCTACCACGCGGATCCGGGGGTTATAGACCGTGGAATCACTATCTCCGATGTGGCTTATACGATTGTGGGTGTCATGCCGGCGGATTTTGAGTTCCGCTATTCCGAGGCTGAGCTGTGGACGCCTCTGCGCCTGACCCCGACGTCACCCTGGCTTCAGGTGGCGGCCCGCCTGCATGCAGGAGTCTCGGTTCCGCAGGCCCGCAGTGCCCTGGAAATGGTGGCGCATCGGATGGAACAGGAAGAGCCGAATGATCGAGCGGGCTTCAAGATCGTGGTGACGCCGTGGAGTGACATGCCAGACCAAAAATACAAGCTGACTCTGATCTTCGTGTTGGCCGCCGTCGGTTTGGTGTTGTTGATCGCTTGCGCCGACGTGGGCAGTCTGCTGCTGAGCCGCGCGGTCGAGCGGCAGAAGGAAATTGCAATTCGCGCCTCACTCGGCGCCGGGTTATGGCGTATTGTGCGGCAATTGCTATCGGAGAGCCTCGTGCTAACCGTTCTCGGGAGTTTCGCGGGGATCGTCCTAGCACGATCGCTATTGCAGCTTCTGACGAAGCAGTTGGCCCCGCTCCCGATGGTGCTCCCGCACTTGCAGTTAATAGGGCTCAACCGAAGAGTCCTGCTATTGAACGCCGCTTTGTGCCTGCTCCTGGCTGCTCTGTGCAGCCTGGCGCCCATTCTGTTGGCGGTCCGAGCCGACCTCCAGGCAGTATTCCGCGGCGGACAGGCGGCCGAAGGGCCTCGCGGTTCTGCGCGGCTCTTCTCCATCCTGATCGCAGTGGAAGCGGGCTTAGCGTTCCTGCTACTGGTGGGTTCCGGCCTCATGATCCGCAGCCTGGTGCGTTTACAGAAGGACGACCACGGGTTTCGTCCGGACCATGTGCTCACTTTGCGCGTGCCGGTTGGCACACTCACCCAGCCGCGTCCGACCGGCAAGTACGACACCCGACCGCGGCAGATGGCGTACTATCGCGAAATTCTTGAGCATGTGAAAATGCTTCCCGGAATAAAGGCCGCGGCCATCGTGAACAACCTGCCGCTTTCCGGTATTAGTAGTTCTCTTAACCTTAACCTTCGCGGCCCCGATGGCCAGTCTCAACCTACCTCTGCGCGCACCATTAGCCCCGAGTACTTTGCCGCCATGGGAATCCCGCTGATCGCCGGCCGCACCTTTGCCGATAGCGACCAGACCGGCGCTCCCCAGGTCGCGATCATAAATGAGCACCTGGCCCGCCAACTCTTCCCGAACAGAAACCCACTGGGCGAAAAGCTCGCGCCGGAATCGAATGCGCCCGGTCCGATCGTCGTCGGCGTGGTGAAGGACTCCTCCCAGATGAGTTACGAATTGCCGGCCGGGGCCGAAGTGTACATTCCCTATCAGCAGTACATCTTTGCGACATTCATGTCTACCATCGTGGTGCGAACGGAGGGCGAGCCGGCAGCCCTGGCCGCGGCCCTTAGAAAGCAGGTGTGGGCAGTGGACCCAAACCAACCCGTGGTCAAAGTAGAAACTATGGAAGAGGTGATCGCGAACTCGATCTGGCGTCCGCGATTCTCGGCATGGATCTTCTCCGTGCTGAGCGGATTGTCCGTGCTTCTGACCGCACTCGGAGTCTATGGAGTCGTCGCCTATACATCCACTTTGAGGGCACACGAGGTAGGGATACGGGTAGCGCTAGGTGCGACTGCCAATGACGTAGTGGCCGTGATTCTGCGTGGAGCGATGATCCCACTGGTGTTTGGTGTCGGTCTGAGCGTCGTGGCCACCCTGCTGCTGTCGCGCCTCCTCACGAAGCTGCTCTACGGAGTCAGCGGCAGCGACCCCTTGACGTATTTGGGCGCGGGTGCCCTGCTGCTGGTGATTGGAGCAGCCGCTAGCGCACGCCCCGCATGGCGGGCGGCCACTCGGGATCCACTCCAGACCCTGCGCGCCGAATAGGGTTGTCTACGCACCCGGAAGCGGCGCGACCGCCCATCGTCGCCGCGAATCGAGATAGAGTGGTTGGTAGCGATGAGACCAATCATTACGATAATAATCGTGATCTCCACCTGCGCCATCTTCAGCGGATGCAGCCAGACCGGCAAGCCCAGAGATGATGCGGCCATCACGGCAGCCGTGAAGGCGAAGTTGGCCGCTGTGTTTGGACCGATAGAAGCCAAACAAGTGAGCCAGCTCGATCGAGGCGCCAATGACCAGACCGTCAGCTATATATCGGTCAGCTCAGTCAACGGAGTAGTCACCCTGACCGGGGAAGTGAACGGCAAGCGGGCCAAGGCCCGAGCCGGCGAGATCGCCCGGCATGTCCCGCAAGTGGTCAGCGTGAACAACAATCTGTCGCTCGCGCCAGGCTATTCGGACGACGCGTTAGGCGACGGCAAGTAAGCCGCCGACGCGCCTCACTTCCCGTAGTATGCGGCGTTCCTGGGCGTGAAATCTGCCCACTTCTCCGGCAGATCGTCCAGGGCGAAAATCGCAGACACCGGACAAACCGGCACGCAGGCGCCGCAATCGATGCACTCCACCGGGTCGATGTACAACATCTCGGCCTCGGCGTAGTTCGCCTCGTCCTTTTTCGGATGAATGCAATCCACCGGGCAGGCGTCCACGCAGGCCGTGTCTTTGGTTCCAATGCAGGGTTCCGCAATTATGTATGCCATCGTATTTGTACCAGAAGACACCGACCATACCATATGCCCTGGGGAAAACACAAGCCGCCGGCAGCCCGCTAGCAGCCAAAGTCAAATTCCGTTTTAGTTCAGCCTCGCCATCGCCGCCAGCGACTCTTTAATCGTCGGGCTCTGGCCATCTTCCACGTCCTCGCGGCGCACCTGGTGGAAGGTTGTCAGAATAGCGTTGGCTTTCGCCAGTGCTGCGATACGTTCCGCGTAAACATCCAGTTTGGAGCCGGGAATCGCCCACAGCGCCACGTCGTCTGTCAGCGCGTCCAGATAGGCGCGCGCGCCGCAGCAGCCCAGGCTCAGCGCCGCTCGTGTGGTGTTCATCGCCTGCGGAACAATCGCACAGGCAGGCCGGCCCATGGCTGGCGGCAGGCCCGCTTCCACCTGCTGGGACGCTTCGGAGAGGATCAGCATCTGGTCGGCCTTTCCGAAGAGCAGCACGACGTCGGGCGCTAGCGGTATGGCCGCCAGCGGCCCATAGACCACGTGTGAAAACCGCGCCTTCAGCACCGGGATCATGGCAATGTCCTGCTCCCGAACGTAACCCAGATCGGCGAATACTCGCAAAGCGTCGCCACGCTCGGCATCGTGCGCCGCGGTGGTCTCCAGGTTATGCGTGAACGTGCCGATCGAGCACAAGTCATGATCGCTCGCGGATGTGGCAAACACCTTGGTCGCCGCTTCCTCCCAGAACCTGCAGCCCGCAGGAACGCGCCCCGTCCAGTCCGCAATACCGGCGGGTACTTCGTCCGTAAAGGAGATGGCGATCGGCGGCAGAGTGAGCTTGAGTGAGGCGGTCAGGGTTTGAGCGATTTGATTGTGGTCGATGTTCATCAAGCCTACTGTAGCAGCGATCGCCCAGCGCAACCCAAAAGTTGCATATCGAACCGTGGTGTGTTAGATTTGCAACCAGGAGGTTGCGGATTAGGATTATGGACACGGATCGCATCGAAAAGAAGATAATGCTACGCGCGCCACGCTCGCGGGTCTGGCGCGCCATCACCAATACGGAGGAGTTCGGGTCGTGGTTCCGCGTTAAGCTCCAAGGGGCGTTCGTGGAAGGCGTCACCGTGCGCGGTCAGATTACGCATCCTGGTTACGAGCACGTGACCATGGAAATGCAGGTCGAGCGGATTGAGCCTGAGGCTTATTTCGCATATCGATGGCACCCCTACGCGATTGACTCCACAGTCGACTACTCGTCGGAGCCGACGACGCTGGTTGAGTTTCGGTTGGATGAAGCGGACGGGGGCACCTTGCTAACCATTGTCGAGTCGGGGTTCGACCGAATCCCCCTGGCACGCCGTGCGGAGGCGTTCCGGATGAATGAGGGAGGATGGACTCAGCAGACGGTGAACATCGAGCGCCATGTCTCGCACCCCTAGCGCCGCGGAGACCACGGGCGCCATGGAGGCAAGGTTGGCTGAAGCAGCGCCCGTGTTCGCCGCCCTGGGTGACACGACGCGCCTCAAGGTTGTCGCGCGGCTCTGCGTCGACGGGCCACTGTCGATCGCACGGCTGAGCGACGGGGCCGCGGTCACACGTCAGGCGATCACCAAGCACCTTCACGCGCTCGCCGATGCGGGTCTGGTGCGCGACCGTCGCCACGGACGTGAGCGGATCTGGGAGCTGGAACCGAGACGCCTCGAAATGGCGCACCGCTGCCTCGACCAGATCTCCGAACAGTGGGACGCGGCCATCGGCCGGTTGAAAGCCTTCGTCGAGGCCGACATACGATAATAGATACAGACCCGTGAAGGTAGCGCTGATTTCCACTTACGAGCTGGGCCGCCAGCCTTTCGGACTGGCCTCTCCGGCGGCATGGCTGACAGGCCGCGGTCATGAGGTGATCTGCGTCGATACCTCGCGGCAGCGCCTGCCTCTGGATGCCGTAACCGGAGCCGGCCTCGTGGCATTCTATCTGCCGATGCATACCGCCACCCGTCTCGCCGTTCCGCTGATTCAAAGGATACTGAAAGCCAGGCCGGAGGCGCATATCTGCTGCTATGGGCTGTACGCGCCGATGAACGAGCCTTTCCTGCGAGCGCTGGGCGTGAAAACCGTCCTTGGCGGCGAATTTGAACGGGCTCTCGCGGATTTGGCCGATGGCTCGACCGACGTGCTGCCCCTCATTTCGCTCGACCGGCTGCGCTTCGTGCCGCCCGACCGCTCCCGGTTCCCCGCTCTGTCCTCCTACGCCACGCTCAACGTGAGCGGCGCAAGCAAGCGCGTAGGTTCCACCGAGGCCAGCCGGGGCTGTAAGTATCTGTGCCGGCATTGCCCCGTGGTCCCCGTCTATAATGGCGCGTTTCGGATCGTCCAGCGGGACGTCGTGCTGGCCGATATCCGCCAGCAGGTCGCCATGGGAGCGGAGCACATCACCTTCGGCGACCCCGATTTTTTTAACGGCCCCGCCCACGCCATGGCCATTATCGATGCCCTGCACGCGGAGTTTCCCCGGCTGACCTACGACGCGACCATCAAGATCGAGCATCTGCTCAAACACCGCGATCTGCTTGCCCGGCTGAAGGCCACCGCCTGCCTGTTCATCATCTCGGCTGTGGAATCCATTGACGACCGCGTTCTCAAGCTGCTGGATAAAGGACACACGCGCGCGGATTTCGTCGAGGCCGTGCGGCTCACGCGGGAAGCCGGCCTCACGCTCACCCCAACCTTCGTCACCTTCACGCCCTGGATGACTTTGCGCGGGTTCCGGGAGCTTCTGGAAACTCTCGTCGATCTCGATCTGGTCGAGAATGTAGCGCCCATCCAGCTCGCCATCCGTCTGCTGATTCCGGCGGGGTCGCGCATGCTCGATCTGCCCGAAGTGCGGGAGAAGCTCGGGGAGTTCGACTCGTTGGCGCTCTCTTATCGCTGGCGTCACGACGATCCGGCGGTCGACCGGCTTTGCTCGGACATCCAGCTTCTCATCCAGACCGAAGAGCGGCGAAAGTCGTCGCGCCGCGCCATATTCGCCCGGATCTGGGAGTTGGCGCACGACCGCCCGCTCCCGGCGGGGTTCCATCTCGGCTCGAGCGGCGCCGTCCCGTACATGAGCGAACCCTGGTACTGCTGCGCCGAGCCGACTTCCGAGCAACTTGCGCAGGTCTGATGAAACGAATCCTGATCGTAGCCGCCACCACCGGCTATCAGACCCGCCTGTTCGCCAGCGCCGCGCGCCGGCTCGGGATGGATGTCGCGCTGGCGACTGACCGCTGCCATGTTCTCCATGCTCTCGAAGCCCCCGGGGGCGATCGCGCGATTCCCGTGCGCTTCGACGATCCATACGCGGCGGCGGAGACCATTGCGCAAGCCGGCCCGTTCGACGGCATACTCGCCGCGGCTGACCGGCCGGCCTTTCTGGCGGCGATCGTAGCCGAAAAGCTGGGACTACCCTATAGCTCGCCAGCCTCGGTCGAGGCGTCGCGCAACAAGTTCCTGGCGCGCGAGCGATTCTTAGCCGCCGGTTTACCGGTGCCGCGATTCTTCCGCGTGGACGTCAACAAGGGTCCGGACGAGGCCGCGGGCCAGGCGCAGTACCCTTGTGTGCTAAAGCCGCTAGGGCTCTCGGCCAGCCGCGGCGTCATCAGGGCTGATAACCCGGCCGGATTCATCGCCGCGTTCCACCGCATCGCAGCGCTGCTCGCCAGGCCGGAAATCCAGATTCAGCGCGAGGCGCACAATCGATATATCCAGGTAGAAAGCTTCATCGAGGGCCAGGAATACGCCCTCGAAGGCGTGCTCACGGGGGGACGCTTGCAGACGCTGGCAGTGTTCGAAAAGCCCGACCCGTTGGACGGACCCTTCTTCGAAGAAACCATCTACCTCACGCCGCCGCGGGCCCCGCATCCGGCGCTGGTCCCGGCGATAGAAAAGGCAATACGCGCGCTGGGCCTGACCGACGGCCCGATTCACGCGGAGCTGCGCGATGATGGCCGCCAGGCATGGGTGCTCGAAGTAGCCGCCCGGCCCATCGGCGGGCTGTGCGCCAAAGCATTGCGGTTCAGCGGCGGAATGCCCCTGGAAGAGCTGCTGTTGCGCCACGCCGTGGGCGAGGATGTATCCCACCTCGAGCGCGAGGTATGCTCGTCGGGCGTCATGATGATTCCGATTGAGCGCGCGGGCGTTTACGAAGGCGTGGATGGTTTGGCCGGCGCCCTGGAGATAGCGGGAGTCGAAGAGATTGCGATCACCGCCAAGGTCGGCCAGACCCTCGAGCCGCTGCCGGAAGGAGCGAGCTACCTGGGTTTCATCTTTGCGCGCGGAAATGCGCCCGAGGATGTCGAAAGGTCGCTGCGCGGCGCGCACGCCCGGCTGCGATTCCAGATAGCCGCCAGGCTTCCCGTATTGACTACTTCGCCTGCTGCGGGACGAAGTCCGGCGGCAAAGCCGAGCCCTCGCCGAAGAAGTAATCGTCCATCTGTTTGATGAGGAATTCCTGCGCCTCCTTCGTGGCCAGGTTGAGGCGATACTCGTTCATCAGCATTTTCATGTGCTCGATCCACATCTTCCAGGCTTCTTTCGAGACATTCTCGTAAATCCTCAGGCCGATCGGGTGCCCTTCGAAGGGCGGCTCATCAAGGCCCGTCATCTCCTTCTGGAACTTCACGCAAAAGACCTTTCGCCCTCCGCTCTCCTCTTTTGGAAAGCTCGTCGGCACGCCGCTGCCACACCCCATTTTGAGTCTCCTTATCCTTCTCAGGATACTACGCCTAAGGTTTTCGCCCGCCCCGCCGATCACTAAACTGTGGGTCAAGGTTCCTGCGAATTGAAGCAAGAGGACCGGAAAGGGCTGCTGGCCAGGATTCCCGCATTTCCACCAATCGTGTTGCGGTTGCTGGATGTGCTCTCGAGCGACGACGTCGAGATACGGGAACTGGTCTCCTTAGTCTCTTCCGATCCCGCGTTTTCCGCTCAGATTCTGCGGGTCGCCAATTCTCCGCTGTTCGGATTCCGTTCTCAAATCGACAGCGTACAATCGGCGCTCGTGGTGCTGGGGCTGCGGCGCGTGCGCGCGCTGACCATGACCGTGGCGACGGCCAACCACATGAAGGCCGTCCTGCAGATCGAGGAGCTGTCGCGCTGCTGGCGGCACATGCTGGCCTGCGCCCTGCTGACCGAAGAACTGGCGCGCTCCTGCTCGAAATTCGAAGAACGGGCCTACACCGCCGGCTTGCTGCACGACGTGGGCCGGCTGGGATTATTGCTGGCCCATCCTGCCGAGTACGCCGAACTGCTGCGCAACGCCACGCGCAACGCGCTGGAATTGCTGGACTGTGAAAAACAGGTGTTGGGCATGGATCACTGCGAGGCTGGCCGCCTTCTGGCGGCGCAGTGGAACCTCCCAGAGGAGTTACAGATCGTCGCCGCCCGCCATCACGATCCGCAAACCAACTACGAGCTGGACCTGCTCACTCTGGTACACCTCGGATGCCGGCTGGCCGACAGCTTGGGCTTCTGGGTCGTAGAGCCGCTCAAACCCTCCACGGTCGACGAAATCCTGGCCGATCTGCCGCCATTGCTCAAAAGCCGCATCCATATCGATGGCGACCGCTGGCGCGAGACCCTCGAACGGCGTATCCGCTGCTACGGCGATCCCGACGCAGACTTCTCCGATCCCACCTACCCGCCGCCCGACAGGCACGTGACCGAAACACCCATGCTGCCCGTGGATGCCTTGGCCAGGCTGCGTTTCCCGGACCCCAATGCGACGAAATCGACTGCCAGGGAGCTGGTCATGCTGGTAGGTATCGGCCTCCTCTTCACCACCATCATAGTGATCGTCTTATATTTCGCCATGAAATAGGGAGTCTCCGCGTCTCCGTGTCTCCCCCTCACTTCACCGTGCGCCAAACGATATAGCCGGTCGAAGAACCCACGCGACCCCCTTCCGTGACCACCAGCGCGGACCCGGAATCCGGCTGCAATGGGCATCTCGGATCAACGCTCTGTGGGCTGTTCATCGGCTGTAGCGGCAGTACCTGTTGCGCGTTGAATGCGCCCTCCCGCCCCTCGAACTCGATCCAGTCCGGATGCAGCATCACGCCCACGCATGCATACGGCTTGGGAAGCACTATGACGCCGGATACGTGACCGTGAATCCTGGCTCCCTTGGGCGCTATCACCACGCTCTTCTGCCGCGAAGCCTTGATCACCGTGGCTTCGAAGGCATCGCCCGTGGCAAGCCGCGCCGGGTCCAACTTGGTCTCCAGTTTGGACTCGACAACGACTCCCTCGGGCAAACTCAACGGAGCCGCCCGCGCCGGCGCCGGCCCCTCAGTCGCCGGGAGCTCTCCGAATGAAATGCCGGACTCCACCGCATACTCGCGGCATCCAGAAAAAGAGGTACGGTTGTGGCTTTCCAAACCCTCGAAGGTGAAGGTGCTATCCACGGACTGCGGCAGCAGGAAGTCGCCGCGGCCCACCCGCACTCTGGCATAATCGATCGACAGCCGCCCGCCGGAGACCAGCAGGTTCTCCGGAATCTCGCGCATCACAATCTCCAGCCGCGTCAGATCGAGCGATTGGGCATCGCACCAGGCCGAACCCTCGTAGCCCACAATGCCTTTGCCCTGCGGAACGATCACGGTATACTTACTCCGTTCCCTCGGAATCCTATAGGCGAAGCGGTGCACCTTACGGCCGTTGAGCTCCTCCAGCCCGTCATAAACGAACTCGGCCGTGCCGCTCAGGAAAATGGCGCTCAGAAAGATGCCGAATTCACCCGTGCTGAAGGAGCCCGCCGGAGCGATGTCTTGAACCGGCAGGTCCCTGAAGCTCTTGGAACCCGGCCAGGAATAAAGCTCCTTTTCGCCGACCATGGCCACCTCCAGGCGCACCCGATCCGCCATCTGCAGCTTCCCGGTTTTCGCCACCCGCTCGGTCCGGTCCATGCTCATCGTGCACGTGTAATTCGGAAGCCGGTCGATATTTTCGCGGACGATCGAAGAGATGCGCGCGAGCAGCGGCGCTGAATCGCCGCTCTCGGGGCTCTGCGCGGCCGCCAGCGGACACAGCACCAGCCAGCTCAGCCACATCATAATATCTGTGAGCGCCCGGCCCGCAGGCATTCTGCTATTGTATCCGCATGCGTTTTCGCGTGCCTCGCTGATGAGTGAGAGTAACACTTCGGACGCGGCCGGCCTCTGCGCTGACTGCGAGTATTCAAAAATAATCCGCTCGGATCGCGGCGGCGCGTTCTATCAGTGCCTGCGTTCGTTCACCGACCCTGCCTTCCCGAAGTACCCGCGTCTGCCGGTGCTGGATTGCTCCGGGTACACCAAGTCCTCGACCGCCGGCTGACTTTCACCGGAACCAGGCCTGCACCCCTTCCTGCAACACCGCCGCACCGGCCGCGCCCGCCAGCGCAGCCACCAGCGCCGTCACCGGACCGCGGCGTTTCCACTCTTCATGGATGGCGTGCGCGCCAAGGTAGAACAGCCACCCCGCCGCGAGCCCCAGCGGATAGACGATCCACGCTGTGCCCATGCGGGGCGCGATCTCCAGGCCCATCACGCCGCCCGCCAGCGTCGCACCCTCCGCCGCCACACACCACAGCACGGCGCTCGACCGCGAACGGATGGACGCGCGCGCGATGGCGCCCAACGCGATGCCCTCCGGAATCTTATGTAGAACCACCGCCAGCGGCACGGCCACGCGAATGCCAAGCGGCACGGCCATTTGAGCCGTAGCGATGCTCCAGCCATCGAAGAAGCTGTGCAGCGCGCTGGCCGAGATCAGCGGCGCGGCGAATCCGTGCAGAACTGCGTCGCAAGCCAGATGGTCATGGTCGTGCGCGCAGGACGGGCAGACGGGCGCCACGTACCGGTTAATCAGCAGCAGCAGCCCGTATCCGCCGGCGAAGAGCAGAGCCGTTCCCGGCGGACCGATCTCCGCGACCAGCTCCGGCAACAGTCCGAACAGCACCACACCGACGAGCACGCCCGCGCTCAACGGGACTACCAGCCGCGTGCGGCGGCCGGCGCCGGTGAGCCACAAGCCCAGAAAAACGCCGCCTATCCCGATCGAGGTGGCGAGCAGTGACGCTCCGATTCCGGGGGCCGTGAGAAGAGACAATCTTCCACGCTAACATAGCCCGCTCAACGCCCTGATCTCTTCATTGACGCCGATCGTAACGGACGCGCCACTTGGTTCGGATCAGCCCTTCAGGGTAACAAGGCCCCCCATAGCCGGATCCGTGAAGCTGTCCTCTCCGGTTTCAACGTGCCCGGCTGGAAGGTCGCGTTTTCGGCAACCGTCACGATCAGCCTCACTTCAGAACCCAGGTGGTGTTATCTAACGGATCGCCAGTGAGTTGCCCACCGAACAGTATGAGAGCGTCGGCGGCGGGATCAAAGAACAACGCTTCGCCCCATCTAGCTTCGGGCTGGGTTGCCATTGATATTTCTTTCCACGTCGAGCCATTCCATGTCCAAGTGCCTGGAAGCCCGACGCCTGGAGTCGAGTATCCGCCAAACAAAACGATCCGACCGATCGCGGGGTCGTAGGCCATCTGGCTCACATTGCGAGGTGACGGGCTCACGCTCGGAAATTGCTCGGTCCAGGTGACACCGTTCCAAACCCAGGTATCGTTGTAGTAGACATTACAGCTATCGCCACAGCCGTTCGAGCCGCCAAAGAGAACGATCGTCTTGTTTGCTCCGTCATAGGCGAGCGGACCCCCACCTCTCGGGTCCGGGCTGGTAGCCGGAAACAACTGAGTCCAGGTCTTCGCTTTTCCGTCCCACTCCCAAGTGTCGGCAAGCGGCCCGCCGTTACCGCCTCCGCCGAACATCAAGACCGCGCCGTTGATTGGATCGTACGCCATAGCCTGAACATCGAATCCACGCGGTGTCGGCGAAACCGGCGGAAACTCCTGCGTCCATGTGGCCCCGTCCCACGTCCACGTATCTGCCAATGGTTGGGACTCGGTACCGAAGCCCCCAAACAGCACCACTGTTTCAGTCGTCGGATCGTAAGCCATTGCGGCACCTTGCCTCGGGGCCGGCGACACGGCAGGGATTAGCTGAGTCCACGCGTTTCTTCGGAATATCCAAGTATCTCCGAAAGCGATGGTGGGCAACTCGCCGCCATTTCCTCCCCCGAAAAGGAGAAGGTAAGCGGCGGCTGAGTCATACGCCATAGCGATGTTACAACGCGGTGAAGGCTGAATGAGGATTTCACTCCAACTGAGGCTTTGACCTTTCATAAGTGCTACAGTAGCGAGCGATAGCAACGCTACGACAGTCCGCACTAAACTATGCGAGAGATTCATTCGGCGCTCCTTTTTGAAGAGACAGAAATGATTCTACTACGGTGTTCCGATCATATCCCATCTCCTTGGCGAGGGCAGCATACGCGTTTCCCGCCACCACCACCAAAAATTAGCTCTAGACGTACTGGAGCGGTGCTGGTAGGACTCTGCAGGTGGATTTTTCCTTGCTTCCATCCCTTGCCAGCAGCAAGACAAGGCAAGACGAGACTTGTAATGCGTAGGTTTTCATAGACCTCACAGAGCATAAGACCTACCAACAGGTGGTGTTACATCTCATCCGCTCGCGCACCTCAAAATCGATGCACAATCACGCACAAGTCCCTTCCAGGAAATTCTGCGAACTGAAGCCAATCCTGGCCGCATCCATATGCCCACAAAGCACTTATCAACCAGACACCCGCCCCAAATGCAGTGTCACAATCCCGCCCGTCAGCCGCTCGAACTCCACTCTCCCAAACCCCGCCGCACGCATCGACTCCGCCAACTCCTCCGGCGAGGGGAACTTCCGCACCGACTCCGGCAGGTACCGATACGCGTCCCGCGACCCGGAAAGCGCGCCGCCCACAACCGGCAGGATGCGTCGTGAATAGAACTTGTAGAGCGCCCCGAACACCGCGTTGGGCGGCTGCGAAAATTCGAGGATAGCCGCCACTCCGCCGCCCCGCAGCACGCGCCGCATCTCGCGCAACCCGGCGTCGTAGTTGGCCAGGTTGCGGAATCCGAATGCCACCGTGATCAGGTCGAGCGACCCCGCCCGCAGCGGCAACTCCAGCGCGTCGGCTTCCACCAGCGCCGCTCCGCGGAGTTTGCCGCGCGCGGCCACCAGCATGGGATGGCAAAAGTCCGAGGCCATCACCGGAACGCCGCCAGGCCGCCGTCGCTGCAACGCGCGCATCAGGTCGCCCGTGCCGCAGCACATGTCCAATACGCGCGCGTCCGGCCGCGCCAGCACATCCCGCACGCGCCGCACGGTGTGCGCCCGCCAGTAGCGATCGATGTTGAACGAGAGCAGATGGTTGGCCAGGTCATAGCGGTGCGCCACGCGGCCAAACATCGAGCGCACCCACGCCGCCGCCTCCTGCTCGGTCCGCGCGCCCTCCGGCGTCGTGCCCTTCATTCGAGCGCGGCCTGTATGGCCATCAGCGCCACTTCTTCATCGATTCCGGAAACTACTTTCACTTCGCCGATGCGCTCCGGCAGCACGAAATGCACCTGCCCCTGAATGGTCTTCTTATCGGTTGCGAGGCGCGCCAGCAGCCGCTCGGCCGACACTCCATCGAGCGGCGGAATCGGCCCATAGAGCCGGATTGCCTCCAGAATGTCCACGCTGTCCTCGGCGGAAAGGTGGCCGGTCCTCTCCGCCAGGTATACCGCCGCGCGCATGCCGAACGCCACCGCCTCGCCGTGCAGGAAGCGCGTGTAGCCGGTCTCGGCTTCAAGCGCGTGCCCGAAGGTATGGCCAAAGTTGAGGATGCGCCGTAAGCCGCCTTCGCGCTCGTCCGCCGAGACCACCTCGGCCTTGATCTTCACCGAGTCCGCGATGATGCGATCCACCGCCTCCGGCCGGCGCGCCAGTACTTCATCGCGGTGGTCCGTCAGGAACCGGAACAGCGGCTCGCTGCGAATCACACCTGCCTTCACGATCTCGTACAAACCCGCGCGGTATTCGCGATCGGGCAGCGTATCCAGCACGCTCGGATCGATCAGCACCGCCAGCGGCTGGTGAAAGCTGCCGATCAGGTTCTTGCCGATCTCCAGGTTCACGCCGGTCTTGCCTCCGATGGCCGCGTCCACCTGCGCCAGCAGTGTGGTGGGCGCCTGCACCACGGGGATACCGCGCATGAAGATGGCCGCGAGAAAGCCCGCCATGTCGGTCACAATGCCGCCGCCGAACGCCACCACTACGCTCGTTCGGTCACCGCCCCGGCGAACCATCTCTTCGGCTAGTTCTTCGAGCGGGGCGAGGCGCTTCTGCTGTTCACCTTCAGGCAGGAATAACACATCGTGCGGAACGCCGCCGAGGCCGCCCTCCAGGCGCGCGCCCTGATGCCGCCACACATCTTCGGTAGATACCACGAAAAGCTTGCCGGCCTTAGGCGGAAGATACCGCGCGATGCGCTCCAGCACCCCGCGTTCCACGATCGCGTCATATCTGAACTGCGGAGTCTCCACCCTGAATGCCGGCATAATCACCCTTGTACCATGCTGTACGCCGCCGCCACCTGCTTCTTCACGAATGCCAGATCCCGCGCGATGGCGGCGAGTTCATCCGCCGCTTCATACTCCAGATGCAGCGAAATCGGGCCGCTGAAACGCGCCGCGGCCAGCAGCGCAAATACCTGCTGCCACTGCACCATGCCCTCGCCGATGGGACACATTTGCATGGCCCACTTACCGTTCGTCTTCGCCCAGTAGAAATCCTTCAGTGCCACCATCTTGATGCGCGGCAGGGCCATGCGCATGGCGATGTTCCAGCCGGCTTCCCCACCCTCGGCGGTAGCGTGACACGGATCGAAGTAGTAGCCGATCCAGCTAGGGTCCAGCCCTTCGATGATGACACGCGTATCCCACACGGCTTCGCCCACGTTGGCGCCGGAGTGATTGTGGAACCCCGCGGCCATCCCGTTCGCGCGGCCGAGCGAGACCAGGCCGATCACCTCGCGCCGCACCTCGGCGACACGCGCTTCGATGTCGTCCGCCGTCCGGTACGGCCAGTAGCCCAGCTTGAAATAGGGCACCTTCATGCGCCCCGCGATGCCGAGCACGGGACGCGCCGTGGGGTCGTTCGCCGTCACCAGCGCGGTGGTGATCATGGGGACTTCCACCCCCTGGGCGCGGATGCTCTCCACCGCGCGGTAAAGATCCGCGGCTGCCAGCGACGGCTCCACATGCCCGCCCGGCCGCACCGTCAGGTCGCATCCGGCAAAGCCGAGATCTTTGAGCACGCCGCCCAATTTCGAATAATGGACCTTGGGCAGATGTTTCGAAAACAGGCAAATCGTGGGAGTCGCCTTGGGCGCCTGCGCGGAAGCTTGCAGCGCCGCCGCGCCCCCCAGCGCGAACGCTCTTCTGGTCACATCCATATCTACTTCAGCTTATAACTGGCTGAAGGCCGGCGGTAAAGGATTCCGATCCGTGAACTGACGTTGGTGCCAGTAAGGATAGGGGATCGGCGGCGCGCTGGCCTCGTCCAGTTTCGACACCTGGTCCGGCGTTAGCCGCCATCCCTCCGCGCCCATGTTCTGCACCAGTTGTTCTTCGTTGCGCGCGCCAATGACGATGGTCGAAACCGTAGGCTTGCGCAGCAGCCAGTTCAGCGCAATCTGTGCAACGGTCTTTCCCGTTTCTTTGGCCACGGCGTCGATCGCATCGACAACTTTGTAAAGATATTCCTCGGGCACAGGAGGTCCAGCCTCCGCGGTTACGTGCAAGCGGCTCTCTTTCGGCCAGGGCTGACCACGCCGGATTTTTCCAGTCAGCCGTCCCCATCCCAACGGGCTCCAGATCATGGCTCCCACTTTCTGATCGAGTGCCAGCGGCATGAGCTCGTTCTCATAGTCGCGGCCCACCAGAGAGTAGTAGACCTGATGCGAAACGTATTTCGCCCAGCCATGCTCTTCAGATATGGATAGTGACTTCATCAAGTGCCAGCCCGAAAAGTTCGAGCAGGCAATATAGCGGACCTTGCCGCTGCGCACCAGAGTATCGAGTGTGTACAGCACCTCATCGACCGGCGTCAGCGCATCGAATGCGTGCATGTGGTAGATGTCGATGTAATCCGTGCCCAGCCGCTTCAGGCTGCCCTCGCATGCCTGGATCAGGTGATAGCGGGACGAGCCCACATCGTTCGGACCCTTGCCGAAGCGGAAGGTCGCCTTGGTCGATATCAATAGCTCATGGCGCTTTCCCTGAACGGCCTGTCCGAAGATCTCCTCCGACAGGCCGTTGGAATACACATCCGCGGTGTCGAACAGATTAATACCGCCGTCGAGACATAGGCCGACAAGTCTCTTTGCCTCTTCGACGCCGGTCGAACCCCACGCCTTGAAAAATTCAGTTCCGCCGCCAAACGTCCCCAAGCCAAAACACAGAGACGACACCTTCAGACCCGCACTCCCCAATCCTCTGTAGTCCATTTTGTTCTCCCCGTCGCGACCCCTGTTATTCTAATCGAGTGACGACTGCGCCGTCGATGCCCGAACACTTACACTATCTTATGATTCGCGGCATCGTCGAGACCGGCCACGTCCCCGATCTCAGTAGTCTCGCCGCGCTCGCGGAGCGCTCGGAACACGAAACGGAATGCGGTCTCCGGCAGCTCGAAGAAATGCATGGTGTGATTCTGATTCCGAATTCGCTTCGCGCGTGGAGCTTGCATCCGTTTGCCCTGATGCCGACGCGATTCTGGGTGACTGCCGGCGCGCGGGGCTGGTGGGCGAACTGTGCGTGGTGCGCCCTCGGAATCGGCGCCGCCCTCGGCCAAGAAGTAACCGTCTCGACCTCCGAGGGAGCGGAAGCCGGGGCGCTGGAGTTTCGTGTTCGCCGCGGCCAGGCGACGCGCTCCGATTTGCTGATGCACTTTCCCTACCCGCCTGCGCGCTGGTGGGACAATCCATATTGCCCTTGCGGGAACATTCTGTTTTTCACCTCGCAGGCAAACATCGGCGCATGGTGTGAGCGGCACGGGCACCCCCAAGGCGGCATCCTCGACATCGATACCGGCATTCGCCTTGCTGAGCGCTGGTTCGGAGACTACGCGTCGCCCGAATGGCGTCGCAAAACGCCCGAGCAAGCGGCTGCGATATTCAGCGAGCTCGCGCTCGATCCGTCGTTCTGGAACATGCCGGCCAGCTTCCGCTGATCGATGCCGGCGCCGCCCATTCTGGTTCATGGCCACCGCGGCGCGCGCGCCGTGCAACCGGAAAACAGCCTTGCGGCATTCGCATACGCCATCTCTATCGGCGCTGACTTCCTCGAGATGGATGTGGCGGTTACCCGAGACGATGTGGTGGTGGTCTCGCACGATCCGACGTTGAAACCCGCGCCGGTGCCTATACGCGAGTTGACCCTGGCTGAACTCGCGCGCCGCACATCCATACCCACGCTCGACCAGGCGCTGGACCTGGCCGGCCTGGGCCCCATACAGTTCAACATCGAGATCAAGAGCTTTCCCAATCGCCCCCAGCTGGCGCCGCCGCCAGAGCGCTTCGCCGAGTTGGTGTGGCAGGCCCTCCGGAGGCACAAGCTGGAAGATCGCGCGATGGTGCAGTCCTTCGATTTCCGCGTGCTGCACGCCCTGCGCAAGCTTGCGCCGGAGATCCGGCTGGCGGCGCTGTACGTGGGCCCGCCCAAGAGTTTCCCCGCGATAGCGCGCGAGGCTGGGACCAACATCGTGGCGCCGCACCGCGCGCTCGTCACCAGGGCGCGCGTTCGCGCGGCGCATGCAGCGGGAGTTGCAGTGGTAACGTGGACCGCCAACCGGCCCGCCGTATGGAAACGGCTGGTGGCCGCGCAGGTGGACGCGATCATCACCGACGATCCGGCCGCGCTGATCGCCTATCTAAAGCGTTACTGAGTAATCAATAAACCTGGAAACAGAACACCTGATTGGAATCCGGCGGCGTCAGCGAATACTCGCCATTGTCGAGAATCTCATCCACCTCGAGCTTGTACAAGTTATCGTCCACGCGGGTAACGTTGAGCCGGAACGGACGCGCCACCTGCTTCTTCCTCCGCAGGAACAGAATCTGCCGCTGGCCGCCCTTGGATTCCAGTTTGAAGAGCTGCAGTTTATCCGCCTGAAGCTGATCCGTCAGAATCAGCAGGACGGGCGACGAGAGCGGCGTGCGTGCTTTCGAGTTGGCGCCCGGGATGACATAGATGGTCTCGTTCTTGCCCTCCTCCGGCTTGGCCTCCGCGCTCTCTGTCTCGACCAGGTTATCCGCATGGACCAGATAAGGGAGGTCCCGCTTAGGAGGCCGGGGGCCGGAATATTTTTGCGCCAGCAACGGCAAGGCGCATAGCAGTACGATCGCGAAGCATCTGCGCATAGGATTACTTTAGCGCGTCGAGCACGTGATCCAACTGTTTCTCATCCACCGGCTTCGACAGCACGAAGCGGCCCTCGCCTTCGAAATCGGCCGCCAGGTCCGCGTCGTAAGAATCGGACAGCAACACAAATCCGCCCACGCGGCCCTTCAGTTGTTCGGCGGTTTCGACCCAATTCAGCCCGGGCGCATGCACCGAGCAGAAGACCGCGTCGAAGCGCAGGCGCTGCGCCAGGTCCAGGCCCTCATCGGCGTTTTTCACCGGCACCACGCGATACCCGCGCCCGGCCAACAGGCCCCGCAGTTGTATCTGGATCACCTCCGCCGGTTCAATAATCAATGCCGTCATCAGGTGGGAACCGTTTCGGCCATTCTCCGGCGCCGGCGCGCCAGGCTTTTCGCGGGAGCAGGGCAATTCGATTTGAAATACCGGATCCGCCGCCGCCGGCTGCACCAGGCGGATTTCGCCGCCATGGCCCGTGATCAGGCTGCGGCAAACACCCAGGCCGGTGGTCCCTTCATCCGGCCGTCGCGAAAAAGGGTCCGCGGTGGTCTTCGGGCCGCTGTAGCCTATCTCAACCAGGACCAGCCGGGCAATCAGGCTGGTCCGAATCGTGATCAGCTTCTCGCTCGAATCGGAAAGCGACTGCTCGGCGTGGACCAGCAGATTCAGGAAGACCTGCTCGAGCTGGCTCCGCGATCCCATCACGGTAATGGGCTCCTCCGCCAGAAGGCTGTGAATGCGGATTCCGCGCACCTTCCACTCGCGTTCCCGGAATTCGATCAGGCTCCGGAGCAAAGCGTTCATCTCGACCGGTTGGGGGCGCGCTTGGCCGACGCCGGCGAAACCCACTAACCGGGTGACGATTTCCGATGCGCGGCGCGCCTCCGAGGCGATCATCGCCAGATCGCCGGCTCCCTGGGCCAGGTTGGCGATGGCGGCTAAAGGCGTCTGTAGGTCGTTGACAATCCCCGAGATGAGCTGGCCTACCGCCGCGAGCTTTTCCGTCCGGAAGAGTTGCTCCCGCACCGAGCGCTGATCCAACAACTTCACGGCTACCCCGATCTGATTGCCCAGGTGTTGAGCCAAAGCCTGCTCATCACGGCTGAAATCCCGGGCGCGGTCGTGCCGGTGCATCTCGAGAACACCCACCACCTCGCCCTGCGCCAGCATGGGAACGAACAGTAGCGATCGCGGCTCGGCGCCCGGTTCGCCCGCCACCGGAAAGGGGCTGCGGGACGTATCCGGAATGGCCAGTAAGGTCCGGTAATGGAAGCAGGCGACGGCGCCCGCCTGCGGCCCTGCCGGCGGAGCCCCGAGCGGAATCGAAGCGGCATCCGTCACCGCGCCATCCACCGCATCCAGCGTCTTCGCATGACGGTTGTAAAGGTACAGCTCGACGTGCGTGACGCCGAAGATCTTGGGCGCCACCACCCTTAAATTGATGAGGATCTGTTCGGCGGAAGCAGCGCCCAGAATCTCCTCACCCAGCTCGTAGGCCCGTCGCAGCAGTTCCCGTTGCGCGCGCAGCCGGCCTTCGCGGCGCCAGATGGAGATCATGGTGGCGCCGATCGCAATAGCTCCAATGATCAGCGCCAGCGGTATTCCCATATTGAGCTGGCCCATCGTCACGCTCGTCACGCTTCAGGCATCCAACTGATCCTCCAGCCAGTTCAGGTAGTTCGGTGCGCCTTCTACCACCGGCACGGCCAACACCTCGGGAATCTGGTAAGAATGCGCCCTCTCCAGGGCCGCGCTAAGCCGCGCGAAGATCTGCCGCGACGACTTGATGATGAGCAGCCACTCCGCGGCCGATTCGATAGCGCCCTGCCAGCGATAAATGCTGCGCGCGCCGGGCACTATATTGACGCACGCCGCCAGGCGCGCCTCCACCAGCATCCGTGCGATCTTCTCCGCCTCCTCTTCCGTTGCGCAGGCGCTGAACACAACAATTTTATCCGTCATAACAAAAAGCGAAAAAAGCTGGACCGGATTTGAATCCGAATGTTAACATTATCTTCCGGGTATTAGCCGATGACGTCTCCTTTAGCCAGATTCCTCTGTGCCGTAGCCGTGGTGCTGATCGCCGGCTATGCAGTTGTTGCATTGGGGGGGCCGCGGGGTATTCCGGGACTGATCGAGAAGCGTAAACAGGTCGAGGAGCTCGAAAAACGCAATGCCGCGCTCGCGCGCGAGATCGAAGAGAAGCGCGCGCGCATCGGCCGCCTGCGGGACAACGAGACCGATCAGGAGTTGGAAATCCGGCAGCGTCTTAAGCTGGTGAAGCCGGACGAAAAGGTATTCATGCTGCAGGACCAGGAGAAGAAGTAGCGTGGCCGGCTACAGCCAGTCCATTAGCATCAGCCAGCGCAGCCGCACGAGCGTTTCCCATGGATAGCCTGCCGTCTGGTCCATACGCTTGTCGGTCAGGATGATCTGGAAGCCGGTCTCCCGCGGACCCGCCGTCGTACAGCTTACCTCGTCCTGTTCCCCCACACCTGCCCTTTGGCGAGGGCTGTTCGCCACATACGCGAACCCGCCCCGCTTTGGATACAGCCCCAGCCAGGCGACCGGCGGATCGATGTACCAGCCATCTATTTCCGATTCCGTTGCAGTGGAATCGCCCGGAGGATCCATCGTCAATGTGGTTCGCGTCTTTGCGTGGCGAGCCGTGTAGCCGAACATCTCGCGCCGCTCGCCTGTGTCCACGGTCTCGATATGATAACGGCGGGTGCGGCCCGACGGCTTCCATGCGACGTGCTCCGGCCTGGCATCGACCGGCAACCCGCGGTCGTCGACTTGTGTTGCGGTGTAGACTTTGGCCTCCAGGTCAAGGTCAAAGATGTAGTGCAGATCGCCATTCCGAATCACTGCGCGCAGTGGGCCATACCGATCCCCCGCGCCGTCCCGGGACTCCGACCGCGAATTTGCGGCCCAGTATATACTCGGCGCGGCTCCAGAGCATACCGCCGAACAGACCGCCAAAGCCCGTAATCTGCGTATACTTTAAGCTTCTCCGCTCATCCAGGCAGAATGCCGGCGTTCCCGCAGACATGCTAAGAGGGGTACCAGTTTCGCAATCTCACCTCAATGCCCGTGCCCGCCAGAGCTTTCTCGAACGCCTTAGTGTCCGATCCGCGGTAGTGATAGGGATAGACCACTTTGGGATGGAAAGCGCGCACGGCATCGGCGGCTTCCTCGGGCGTCATCGTGTAGGGCAGGTTCATACAGACGAATGCCACGTCGATGTTCCTTAGGGCGCGCATTTCCGGGATGTTTTCGGTATCGCCCGAAAAGTAAAAGCGCTTGCCGCCGTAAGTGAGCACGTAGCCGTTGCCGCGGCCCTTGTCATGATAAAACGTGCCGGGCTGTGGGCCGCGCTTGATGTTATACATCGGAACCGCCTCGATGCTCCACTGCTCCCAGGTCCGGGTCTCTCCGTTGCGGATGATAGTGGCCGTGGTGACGGTCTTGGCAACCGCCTCGGGCGCGAATATGACCGTGCCGGGTTTGCGGAGCTTGGCGAGCACCGCGGGCGCCATATGGTCTCCGTGGATATCGGTTATAAGGATGAGATCGGCCGAGGGCAGCCCGTCGTAGTTGCCTTGTGCCGGATCGACATAGATAACCTTGCCGGCGGCCTCCAGAATGAGGCTGGCGTGCTCTATCGGCGCAAATCGCACCGGACCGCCGGAGGTCGGGAACTCCTCGAAGGCCAGGCGGTCCGGCTGGCACAAGCCGGCCGATGCCAGTAATAGCGATAGTGCGAGCGGTTTCATACGGGTGATTGTAGCGCGAGGCGCGGGTCCTCGACGCCCGCATACTTGCTGCCGTCTCACGGATGCGCGATGTAGTCCATGCGCCCGCCGTCCATGGTCAGCGTTTGCGCGGTGATGAAACTCGCCTCGGGCGAAACCAGAAAGGCCACGGCGTTGGCGATGTCGTCCGGCTGGCCTACCCGGCGGACCATGGCTCTTGCCGCCATGGCGTCGATGGTCGACTGCGCTTCCGCGGGGCTGCGGCCATCGAGCGCCATGTCGGTGAGGATGAAGCCCGGCGCAACAGCGTTAACCGTTATGCCATGCGGGCCCAGGTCGAGCGCGAAGCGGCGCGTCAACACTATTACGGCGGCTTTGGTCGCGGCGTAAAACGTGGTGCCGGCGAGCGCCGTGCCATGCGCGGCCACCGAGGTCAGGTTGACGATGCGCCCGAATCCGCGAGTCTTCATGCCGTCCACCACGGCGCGCGTCACCTGCACCAGGCCATCCACGTTAGTGCGGCGCATGGCTTCCATTTGGTCATAATCGAAATCCGCGAGGTCGCCCTTGGCCAGCTTGCCGGCGTTGTTCACCAGAATATCGATGGGGCCAAGCTCGCTCGCGATGCGCTCGGCCATGGCGCGCACCTGGGCTGCGTCCCCCACGTCCGCCTGCACGGCAAGCGCGCGGCCGGATTGTGCGCGAATGCGGGCGGTCACCTCTTCGGCCTCGGCTGCGCGGCTCAGATAGTTCACGGCAACCGCGGCGCCCTCGCGCGCGAGGCGCAATGCGATGGCGCGTCCCAAACCGCGGGAAGCGCCGGTGACGAGTGCTGTTCTGCCTTCCAGATTCATAAGATGCTCAGACTCTCAGGTCGTAGCCTTGCGCGCGCATTCCCTCGATCAGCCTCGCCCGAATGGCGCCCACTTCTTCCGACGAGAGAGTGCGCTCGGGCGAGCCGGCCGTCAGGCGGAACGACACGCTCCGGGTTCCTTCCGGCAGCGGCGGACCCGAATACTCGCGCAGGTATTCGATGGATTCCAGTGTCTCACCCGCCAGCGCGGCCAGCTTATCGCGCAGGTCGCCCACCAGCTCGCGCATTCCGGCTACCACCGAGAGATCGAATGCGCTCGAAGGATACCGCCGAATGGTGGAGTACTTCTTCTCTTTGGGCGCGCGCTGCTGTACGACTGCCAGATCCAGATCCAGCATGGCCGTGCGGCCCTCGGCCAAAGACGGATGCAGCTCGAAGAGCCGGCCCACCACAGTGCCGCGCCAGTGAACTTCCGCCGTGCGCGCGGGATGCTCGTACTTTCTCGACGCAGCCGGCCGCGCCTGCGCTCCCGGCATCAGGCACTCGGCCACACGCTTCATCTCGAACAGGCCCTCCACGCCATCGCCGCCCTTGCTGTATATTGCCGCAGCTAAATGCGGAGTCTCGCGCGGCAGGCCTTGCGGCTGCTTGTGTATCTCGCGGCCGATTTCAAACAGACGGAAGCTGTCCTGATGCTTGCTGTTCTCGAGCACGTTGCCGCGCAGCTCCGGCAGCAGCGACATACGCAGCAACGACTGATTAGGTGCGATGGGATTAGCGACGGCGACGTGGTCCGCCGGATCCATGCCGAACGCGCGCGCGTCCGCCTCGGCCACGAACGAGTAGTTGTAGACCTCGGCGAAGCCCTGATTCGCGAACACGCCGCGGACTTTGCGCTCGAACGCACGCTCTGCATTGAACGGCGGCACGGTGGTCAGAACCGCGGGCGGCTTGGGCTCGATGGAATCGTACCCGATCATGCGGCCAACCTCTTCGACAAGGTCTTCCTTCAGCGAGATGTCCCTGGTGGCGCGCCACGAAGGCACGGTGACGGAGAATACTCCGGGAGCGGACGCCGAGACGCCGAATGCCAGGCGCTCCAGAATGTCGCGCACCTCCTCGGATGCGGTGTGTTTGCCGAGCTTGCGAGCCAGCCAGTCGAGCGGCAGGAGGATGGGCGGCGGCGCCGGGATTTCCTTGCGCTGGTCCGCCAGGCCGCCTACCAGGCGGATGCCGGGCGACAACTCCGCGAGCAGCTCGACAGCCCGCGCCAGGCCCCGCACCGTATTGGCGGGGTCCTGGGATTTCTCAAAGCGCATGGAAGCGTCAGTACGCAATTTCTGCGCGGAGGACGTGCGCCGTACGCTGGCGGCGTTGAAGGTAGCGCTCTCGAGCACGATGCGCCGGGTCCCTCCAACGATGGCGCTGTGCATGCCCCCGATCACGCCGGCCAGCGCCACCGGACCCCGCGCGTCGGCGATTACCAGGTTGGCGGCTGCGAGCGTGTAATCCTGCTCGTTCAACGCCGCGAGCGATTCGCCCTCGCGCGCCCGCCGCACGAAAATGGTGTCGCCGTGGAGCAGATCGCGATCGAAGGCGTGCATAGGCTGCGCCAGCTCGGACATGATGTAGTTAGTCATGTCCACGATGTTATTAATCGGATTCAGGCCGATGGCCGTGAGCCGGTACTGCAGCCAGAGTGGCGACGGTTTGATGGTGACGTTTTCGAATACTAACGCGCTGTAGCGCGGGCACAGATCCAGGTCTTCGATGTCCACACCGATAGCCGCCGCGTCAAGTGGAACGAGCTCCGGCTTCACCGGGTCGCAAAGCGGACGCCGCACGATGGCGGCAACTTCGCGAGCCATCCCGAAGTGGCCCCACAGGTCCGGCCGGTGGGTGATGGATTTGTTGTCGATCTCTATGATCGAGTCGGGCACGCAGCCTGGCAGAGGCGCGCCCACCTGGCTGTCGAGCTCGAGGATGCCCGCGGCATCGCGGTTCACGCCCAGCTCCGCGCCGCTGGCCAGCATGCCATCGCTTTCTATCCCGTGAAGGACCTTCTCGCCGATGGGCACATAGGCGCTGACCATGCCGGGGCGGCAGTTGGGCGCGCCGCATACGACCACCTTGTCGCCATAGCGGCCGGTGTGGACGAAGGCCTTCACATTATGGCTGCCCGAAATGGGCTCGACGGATTCGATGCGCGCCGCGCACGCCTGTTCGAGCAGTTCGCCTGTGCTCGCAATGCCTTCGCATTCGGCCGTGCGCATGGTGATCAGCCGCTCGAGCTGGCGGGCCGGCGTATCCATTTCGGGGACGTATTCGCGAATCCAGTTATAGGAGAATTTCAAGGCAGAGTCCGATTAAAACTGCTGTAGAAAACGCAGATCGCCGCCTTGCAGCAGGCGTATGTCGTCGATACCGTAGCGCATCATCGCCAGGCGCGTCAGTCCCAGGCCGAAGGCGAAACCGTTCCATTGCTCGGGATCGATGCCGCTCATCCGCAGCACGTTCGGATTCACCAGGCCGCAGGGCAGCAGCTCCACCCAGCCGCTTTGTTTGCACACCGCGCAGCCTGTGCCGCCGCAGATCAGGCATCGTATGTCCAGCTCGAAACCGGGTTCGACGAAGGGGAAGTAGCCGGGCCGCAAGCGCACCGTCATTTCACGCCGGAAGATGGCGGTAAGCAATGTTTTCATGAAGTAGATCAGATGGGCCACCGAGACTTCCCGGTCCACCATCATGCCTTCGAGCTGATAGAACGTGTGCTCGTGCGAGGCGTCCACGTTTTCGTTGCGGAAGGAGCGACCCGGAGCGATCATCCGCAGCGGCGGGCCGAGGCGCTCCATGCCGCGCACCTGGACCGGCGAAGTGTGCGTGCGCAGCAGGTTGCCATCGGTGAGCCAGAAGGTATCCTGCATGTCCCGCGCGGGGTGGTCCGCGGGAATGTTCAGCGCGTCGAAATTGTAGTATTCGGTTTCCACTTCGGGCCCGTCGAGAACGGCGAAGCCAAGCGATACGAACAGGTCTTCGATCTCCGATTGGATCTGTGTGATAGGGTGCAGATGGCCCATCCGCGGGCCGGGCGCGGGCAGCGTCAGATCCACCCACTCGGCATCCAGGCGGGTTCGCAGGGCGGCCTCGGCGAAATGTTGCTGCCGGGATTCGAGCGCCGCTTCCAGCTCCTGCTTAGCGGCATTGAGCAGTTTGCCGATGTATGCGCGCTCTTCGGGCGCAACTTTGCCCATCTCTTTGCTGATCTGGGCCACGGAGCCCTTGCGGCCGAGCACCTCGACGCGCACGGTCTCCAGTTCTTGGGGCGAACCGGCAGCGAGAATGCGGGCCAGCGCGCCGGATGCGAGATCCGACAATTGCGTTTCAAGCATGGCTTGGAAACTTGTATTCTACCCGGTTCGGAAGGCATTGCGCACTGAACTGCAAGGGGGAACCGGCTTCTTCAGCGCGGTGTCTATGTCGTCATGGCACAAAGAGGGCAGGCAAGGACATTTCTGTTTTTCCGAATATTTGTACCCGTGGCCGCGCTGGCTATGACGTTACCCTGGACGCAACTGGCGCAGAACAGCGGGCCCGACGAGGGCTTGAGCTCCTTCGTAGGGACGTGGAGAGGAATCTGCCAGGACGGTAATCCGTTCGTTATTCTGAGCTGCAAAGTTAACGGAAGAGACTTGACAGGCGATATCAGTCTGGCCAACATGAACGGTGACAACGGCCAGTGCACCACAGTGATCGATCCTCCCAGCCCGCAGCACGCAATGAAGATCAGCGGCGTAAAGGTGGAAGGCAAGACTCTCAGTTTCCAGGGTTCCCCGAAGGCGCGGTTTGAGATGTCACTGGCAGGTGCTCAAACTGCGAAGTTAAAATTCCTCGGCACACCAGTCGAAGATACTCCCTGGCAGCTTACGAGGTCCCCGGACCAGTCCCGGTGAACCACCGGAAAGGAAGGCAGAACACTCAGGAGGCAAAAGTCAGTCATGACTTATGACGGAGCACGAGAGCTCGCGGGATCGTTCCGCACGGTCCGCGATAATACGATCAAAATTGCCGAGGAGATCCCGGAAGAGAATTACGGTTTTCGACCGGCGGAGGGATGCCGCTCGATACCGGAGACGCTGGTGCACATTGCGGTGATGTCGCGCGTGCCGGATACGCCAAGGTTCTGGAAGGCGCCTCGGAGGCCTTTTTGGGTGAGCACGTCGAGTACCCGGAAGGGATGGAGCCGCGGGTGAAATCGCGGTTCGAAATGTTGATCGCTCCCAAGGAACACGAGATGCATCACTGCGGGCAGTTGATGGTGGTTGAGCGGATGCTTGGCATCACGCCGCACCTCTCGCGGCGGATGGAGGAGCAGACGAGCCATACGACGTTTTGGTGGTAACGGTGATGCACGTTCTGTGGCTACAATGGTGGACGGGTGGCCAAGAGAATCGCAATCGTGGAAGACGAAGCGGAGCTGGCCGCTCTGCTCGACTATAATCTCACTCGCGGCGGCTATCAGGCCTGCATCCTGCCAGGCCGGCGGAACACACTGAAGGATCTGGAGGTCTGGAAGCCCGATCTGATCATCCTCGACGTCATGCTGCCCGGAGACGACGGCTTCGAGCTGTGCCGCCAGATCCGCCAGTCGCCCGTGCTGGCTCGTACGCCGGTGTTGTTCCTGACCGCGCGCTCGGACGAAGTCGATCGCGTGCTGGGTCTCGAAATAGGCGGCGACGACTACATGACCAAACCATTCAGCCCTCGGGAGCTGGTGGCGCGCGTCAAAGCCCATCTCCGCCGCAGCGAGCGCGAAGAGGAAAGCTCCGCGGCCGAGGTGGGTCCCTTCAGGCTCGATCGCAACGCGCACCGCGTCTTCCTGCGCGATCGCGAGCTGAACCTTACCTCCACCGAGTTCAAGCTGCTCGAATTCTTCCTCATGCATGCCGGCCGCGCCTACAGCCGGGATCAGCTCCTCGAAGAGGTCTGGGGACAGCAGCGCTTCGTGACGCCCCGTACCGTTGACGTGCACATCCGGCGCCTGCGCGAGCACATCGAGGAAGAGGCCGACAATCCGCGGCGCCTCACCACCGTGCGTGGATTCGGCTACCGCTTTGAGGAACAAGCGTAACTTAATCCCGCGTTCACGCTCCCGTAACGTCTTCTTAACGCATTATTGTGTACTCTCGAAGACGGAGCAGCAGCCATGAAGAAGATTCTTCTGATCGAAGACGATACCGATCTGTTTGCCCTGCTGAAGTACAACCTCGAGAAGGAGGGCTTCATCATGACCGGCTCGCAGACCGGAAGAGGCGCGTTGGAGCTGTGCCGCCAGGCGCTGCCCGATCTCATCCTGCTGGATATCATGCTGCCCGACTACGACGGCCTGGAGATCTGCAAAGCCGTGCGCAAGGACCCGGACCTGGCAGGCACGCCCATCATCTTCTTGAGCGCCCGCGCTTCGGAGACCGACCGCATCGTGGGACTGGAACTGGGCGCCAACGACTATGTGGTCAAGCCGTTCTTCGTGCGCGAGCTGATCGCCCGCATCAAGCTGCAGTTCCGCAACCAGACAGCCCCGGCGCGCGTGCTCGAAGCCGGCGGTGTGCAACTGGACCGCAGCAGTTGCCAGGTCCGCCTCAATGGCGCCCTGCTCAACCTCACCGCCACCGAATTCCGCCTGCTCGAATTCCTGATGAGCCGCCCCTCGGTGGTCTTCAGCCGCGAGCAACTGTTGAACGCCGTGTGGGGCCAGGACCGGGCCATCACCGATCGCGCCGTGGACGTGTATGTCCTGCGGCTGCGACAGAAGATCGAGAGCGATCCGGCCAATCCCCTGCTGATCCATTCGGTGCGCGGATTCGGCTATACCTTCGAGCCACGCTCCACCAACGCCACATCAGCGGCGTGAGACTCAGTTACAATGAAGAGCGAAAGGAGGCCAAATGGGACCCATGGACACGGTCTACGCCGGTGTTGGCGGGATTGGCTTTCCGGAACTTGTGGTGATCCTCGTCGTGGCGGTGCTGTTGTTTGGTGGTAAGAAGCTTCCGGAGGCCGCCAAAGGCTTAGGCGAAGGGATCCGCAGCTTCAAGGACGCCTGGAAGAGTGGCGAAGAGAAGGTCGACGATAAGAAGCAGGTGTAAGGCTTCGAGAGGCAGCACGCAAGCTCGGCGATCTCATCCGGCTTCAAAACATCAGATTGAAAACGAACCCCCCGCGGGCTGGCTTCAGCCTCGCGGGGGATTGTTGTTTTCGGCCTTTGGCAGCCCGGCTTATTTAGCTTTCTTGGGCGGAACGATGGAGTCCTTAGCGGCTTTCGCCACGCGGAACTTCACCACCTTCTTTGCCGGAATCTTGATGGTTTCACCGGTCGCCGGGTTACGGCCCGTGCGAGCCTTGCGGTCCACACGTACCAGACGTCCGATTCCCGGCAGTACGAAAACACCGTTCTTCTTCACTTCGCCGATTGCCAGGGCGGAAAGCGTGTCCAGGAACTGCCGTGCCACTTTGTTATTTACTTCGCAGCCCTCGGCAAGGCTCCGGACCAACAGTGTCTGTGTCATACGTTGAGTAGCCATAAATCTCCTTTTGATTCTCCCGTCTCAAATTGGCAGGCCCCCGAACCGGCAGGCGCCTTGCACGCCATCCATCGACTGAGGCGCGGACGCGCGCTCATGCGAGCGATTGTCTCAATTCGTATTCATGATAAGGGAAGCCGAAAGTCGATGTAAAGAGGAATGCGCGAAAAACGCCTTGTTTTCGGGCTTTTTTTTGAGTGCGACGCGCGCGGAGCCCGTCAACCGGCCTTTTTGACACCGATTTCCACGGGAGAGGCCACTGTCAGCGGTTTGCGCGGCTCTTCCGCGCCTGCCAGGCCTAGCGTTTTGCGCAATTCGGCGTCCAGAGTCCGGCATAAGTCGGGGTGCTCCCGCAGGTATTGCCGGGCATTGTCGCGCCCCTGGCCGATGCGCTCGCCTCGATAGCTGAACCAGGAACCGCTCTTCTCCACCAGGTTGTGCGTCACGCCCATATCCAACAGGTCGCCCTCCCGGGAGATTCCTTCACCGTACAGAATGTCGAATTCCGCCTCGCGGAATGGCGACGCGACCTTGTTCTTCACCACTTTCACGCGCGTGCGATTGCCGATCGCGGTGTCTCCGTCCTTGATCGCCGCGATGCGCCGGATGTCCAGGCGCACCGACGAGTAAAACTTCAACGCGCGCCCGCCGCTGGTCGTTTCTGGATTGCCGAACATTACCCCAATCTTCTCGCGGATCTGGTTGATGAACACCATGCACGTGCCCGTCCGGCCAACCACGCCGGTCAGCTTGCGCAGCGCTTGCGACATCAAGCGCGCCTGCAAGCCCATATGGCTGTCGCCCATCTCGCCTTCGAGCTCGGCCTTCGGCACCAGGGCCGCCACCGAGTCGATCACCACTACATCCAACGCTCCCGAGGCGATCAGGGCCGCGGCGATTTCCAGCGCCTGCTCCCCCGAGTCGGGCTGCGATACCAACAGGTTGTCCACGTCCACGCCCAGCTTTCGGGCATACCCAGGATCGAGGGCATGCTCCGCGTCGATGAAGGCCGCCACGCCGCCGGCCTTCTGCGCCTCGGCGATGAGGTGCAGAGTCAGCGTGGTTTTGCCGGAAGACTCCGGCCCGAAGATCTCCACCACCCGGCCGCGCGGGAACCCGCCCACGCCTAGAGCGCTGTCCAGCGCCATCGAGCCGCTCGGAATCACGGCAATCGGCACCACCGCGCCCGAACCCAGGCGCAGCACGGCGCCTTTGCCGAACTGCTTATCCAGTTGTGAAAGCGTAATATCGATTGCGTGACGCCGCTCGCGTTCGTCCATGAAGCGCTCCTTTTTAAATGACGTTAAGTAACCTCGTGGCCCGGCGCGCGGACTTCTCTCCGGGTATTTGGCCCCGGACGAGGATGGCATCGTTATACTGGCTCTGTGAAGTTGACATGGAAGACGATTTTCTATCTGCTGCACCGCAGCGTCATCGCGGCGTCCGACGACAATTGCTTCAATATCGCCAAGGGCGCTGCCTACTCCGCCCTGTTGTCGTTCTTCCCCGTGCTCACGTCGGCGGCCGCCATTCTGGTTCAGACGCGCGCCCAGTTCGTCTCTAAAGCCATTGAGGACTTTCTTTCCCAAGTGGTCCCGCCCGGAAGCGAATACCTTGTTTTCCGGCAGTTCCAAGTGCGCGGCGCGCGTCCGTTCCTGGTTTTGGTGGTTGCCGGTGCGATCTCCCTATGGGCCGCTTCCAGCGTGATCAAGAGCCTGATGGAGGGTTTCCAAGCCGCTTACCGCGTGCCGCGCGCTCGCGGTTTTTGGAGCCGCACCGGCCTGTCCATGGCGCTTGTCCTGATGTCCGCCGTGCCCCTGGCGGCCGCCTCCGTGCTGCTCGTGTTTGGCAGCCAGATCGAAACCGGGGTGCTGCATTGGATGAAGGTGGACCCGCTTTGGAATCCCTTCGCCTGGGTGTGGCAATTGGTCAGCCGCCTGACGCGCTACGCCGTCGCTTTCGCCACCACGATCCTGGTGACGATGCTGCTCTATTACTTCGGCCCCTATCGTTCGCAGCGCTTTCGGGCGCTGTTTCCCGGCGCAGTGCTGGCGACCATGCTCTGGATGCTGGCCACCAACGGCTTCGGCTGGTACGTGCGGCACATGGCGCACTACAACGTGATGTATGGCAGCGTCGGCGCCAGCATCGCACTGCTGGTCTGGATGTATCTGATCGCCGCGATAGCCCTGGTGGGCTGCGAGTTCAATGCCGAGTATGAGCGCCTGGGCAAAGTATAAGCTTATGGCTCGGCCAACCTGGCCTTCGCCGCCCGGATCGCCTGCGCCAGCTTCTCCGCCTCCTCTGCGGAGCAACCTGCCAGCCAGGCAGCCAGGCCTTCAACCCATTCCCCGCCGCCGAGGGGAATCTGAGCGGCCAGTTCCTTGGCGATAAGCTCCAGTTGTTCCGGCTCTTTGACCTGCAGCACGCTCTTTACGACATCAACAGGCACCCCGGCGCGCGCGGCGACGGCTTCCACGATATCCTCCGCACCGACGATCTTGCTGGTGCGCGCCTTGCTGTCGCATTGCAGCCTGACGCGTGCTCCCGCTTCGTCGATCAGATCGATGGCGCGATCCGGCAGATGCCGGTGTCTGAGATACCGGCGCGAGGCGGAGACTGCCGCTTCTACGGCCTCATTCGTGACGACGACGCCGTGAAATTTCTCGTACTGCTCCTTCACTCCCGTCACGATCCGGATGGCTTCCTCCTCATTCGGCGGCAGTACTGCCACAACCTCAAAATGGCGCGTCAGCGTTTCAGCCCTTTCGAGCGCGAGGCGGAGCCCGGAGGGCGTACCCGTGGCAATGCACTGCAGTCCGCCCCGCGCAAGGTTGGGTTCGAGAACATGGATTACTTCCCTAACCCCCCAGCCGGCGCCTCTGCCCGCCAGATCGAATAGCCCCTGAACGTAAAGAATGGCATTCCCCTGATTGGCAATCTCGGAGAGCTTCTCGCCGTGCCTTAAAGAGAGCAGCGAGCTTGCATCCATTGCCAGAATGGGCCGATCCTCCAGCATCGCGGGTACGGCGCTATCGGCAATGCGCTGTGCCAGACCATGCACGATTGCGTTTTTTCCCACGCCGGTTTCGCCAATCAGGACCGGGTTGTTCTTAGTCCGGCGCGCCAAAATCTGGATGGTGCGCTCCAATTCACGCTCCCGTCCGATCAAGGGACTCAGTGCGCCGTTACCCGCCTCCGCAGTGAGATTGCGAGGCCCCTCAGCCGATGCACTTAGTCGAGAGGCATGCATCGGCCCGGCAACAGGCGTGCTGTCTGCCGATAAATCGAACAGCTCCTGCTTCAGTTGAGAAGAGGTGAAGCCGTTTTCCCGCATGATCTTCGACGCGACGCACTGCTCTTCGCGCAGCAGACCCAGGAGGAGGTGCTCAGCGGTGATATGCTTATGTTTTAGACGCTCGGCCTCCTCAGCCCCATACGCCAGCACGCGCTTGCACTCCGCGCTCAGAGGGAGATCCATGGAAACGGAAATCTTCTCGCGGCGCGAAGACTGCTTCTCGATCTGCTCGCGAATCGCTTCAATTCTCTCGCGCGCTTTTAACAGGCGAAGCGCCAGCGGACCATCGGTACGTAGAAGGCCGAGCAGCAAGTGCTCGGTTTCGATGTACTGGCTGCCGAACTGGCTGGCTTCGTACCGCGCGAAGAATACTCCCTTCCGCGCCGTTTCCGTGTATCTTTCGAACATACTTCTCCCTGGCGCTCATTTTACCGCATTGCGCTTCAACTGCCCGCAGGCGGCGTAAATATCGAGGCCGCGCGGCTTGCGTATGAAGCACGGCAGCGCGCGCCGCACGATCGTCTGGAAGCTGAGCACCCGCTCCGGATCGGGTGTCTCGAACGGAATGCCCGGGCCGGGATTCAACGCGATCAGGTTGACCTTGGCGTTCAGATGGGCCAGCAATTTCACCACGCGCCGCGCGTCGGCGTCGCTGTCGTTGACGCCCTTGAGCAGCACATACTCGAACGTCAGATTCTCCCAGGGACGCAGCGGATAGGCTTTGCAGGCTGCCAGCAGATCCTTCAAATGATACTTCCCGGTGATCGGCATTAATTGCCGGCGGGTCTCCTCCGTGGAGGCGTTCAGCGAGATGGCCAGCTTGGGCCGCACCGGCGCGCGTCCCATTTCTTCGATCTGGGGAATGACTCCGGCCGTCGAAAGCGTCATGCGCCGCGGCGAGATTCCCATGCCTTCTGCGTCCGTCAGCAGGCGGGTGGCTTTCAGCACGTTGTTCAGGTTCAGCAGCGGCTCGCCCTGGCCCATCATGACAATATTGAGCCGCGCGCGGTCCTCCAGCAGGCCATTGTCGCGCGCCACCACGAGCACTTGTCCGACGATCTCGCCCGCGGTGAGATTGCGCTCCAGGCCCAGCAGCGCGGTCATGCAGAATTTGCAATCCACCGCGCAGCCCACCTGGCTGGAGATGCAGATGGTGTCGCGCTCGCCTTCGGGCATGAGCACCGTCTCGACCGTCCGCGCATCTTCCAATCGCAGCAGGTAGCGCCGCGTGCCGTCCACCGACTCGTAACGCTGCGCGATTTCCGGCAAGCCTATGCGCTGTCGGCCGGCCAACTCCTGCCGTAGGCCGGCGGGAAGCGTCGAGATCTGGGCCAGATCGCCGATCTTTTGCCGATACAGGGCAGTGTAGATTTGTTTCGCGCGGAATTGCGGATGGCCAGGCCCCAGAGCTTCCCGAATCTCGGCCAGCTCCATGCCCAGCAGGGATTGGGACATCTCTTCTGATTATATCGGAGCGGCGGGCCTTACCAGTCCACTACCGAACCGTCGTCCGCGTCGTAGCTCTCCGGATTGCGCCAGTCGTGTCCGATCTTGTCCGCCATGGCCTGTTCATCCAGTTCGATGCCCAGCCCCGGCCCCGTGGGCAGATCCAGATATCCATCGCGCACGGTGAACGGCTTTTTCAGGTAGCCCTCGCCGAGCGAGACCTGTTCCTGGCACAGGAAGTTGGGAATGGAAGCGGCCATCTGCACTCCCGCCGCGAGCGAGATCGGCCCCAGCGGATTGTGCGGAGCGATCGAAGCATAGTAGGCTTCCGCCATCCCGGCGATCAGGCGCACTTCGGTGATCCCGCCGGCGTGGCACAAGTCCGGCTGCAACACCGTGGCGGCGCGCTTCTCGAGCACTTCGAGGAAACCCCATTTCGTGAAAACGCGCTCGCCGGTGGCGATCGGCAGGAAGGTCCCGCGGGCGATTTCGGCCATGACATCGTGGTTCTGCGCCTGGCAGGGCTCCTCCACAAACATCGGCTGATACGGCTCCAGGGCCTTGATCAGCAACTTCGCGGTGGCCGGGCTGATGGCGCCGTGAAAGTCGATCGCCAGGTCCACGTCATTGCCCACCAGTTTACGCAGTTCGGCGAATTTTTCAGCCGCATATTGAACCGCCGCCGGAGTCTCTATGTACCGCGCCGGACGCTTCTTGGCCGGACCGGTCTTGAATGCCGTGAAGCCTTGCGCCAGGCGCTGCTGGATTTGCTCGGGCGTGTTCGCGTGGGCGTACGCACGCACTCTGTCGCGCGTGGGCCCGCCCAATAATTCGTAAACCGGCACGCCCAGCGCCTTGCCCTTAATATCCCAGAGGGCCTGGTCGATGCCGCTGAGCGCGCTGGTCAGGATGGGGCCGCCGCGATAGAATGCATGCCGGTAGATGGCTTGCCAGTGGTGCGCCACCGGCCGCGGATCTTTGCCGATCA
>Ga0302325_10000408_pt1 | contig 121376 bp, 99 predicted proteins | sample Palsa_T0_2_FD_201948 | JGI IMG/M metagenome (GOLD analysis project Ga0302325, IMG submission 201948) | Peat permafrost microbial communities from Stordalen Mire near Abisko, Sweden - Palsa_T0_2 | ecosystem: Environmental > Terrestrial > Soil > Palsa > Peat permafrost | place: Sweden: Abisko...
GCGCGTAAACGGCTTCAAGAGATAGTCGACCGCGTGCACCTCGAAGGCTTTCAGTGCGTACTGGTCGTGTGCCGTGGTGAAGATAATACTGGGCAGGCTCTGCGGAGAAGCGCAACTGAGAGCTGAGATGACATCGAAGCCGTCCATGCCTGGCATGCGAATATCGAGCAGTAACACGTCGGGCCGCGTAAGCTGGACCAGGTCGATCGTTTCCGCAGCGTTGGCGCCTTCGCCCACTACTTCGATGTCTGGTTCTTCTCGCAAGAGCTGTAAGAGTTTTTGTCGGGCAAGAACTTCGTCATCCGCGATCACTACCCGAAGCGGCATACCAGGACTCCGCGTTTTCACTGTTTGGACTCCTGTCGATCTCCAGGGGTAGCTGGATCACGGCGGTTACATCGCCTGGAGCCATTTCCGTAATGGTAAAGCTTTGCCGGCTTTCATAGTGCAACTGCAAACGAGCCTTTACGTTCGCGACGCCGACGCCCTGCTTTCCCGGGGCATCGGGGAAAGAGACTGGCACACAGCCCGCATTGCGGATCGATATGCACAGTGTATCGCCTTCGATGGAAGCCTTGATGGTGATCGTTGCTTCTGCGAGAGACGTGGAAATTCCGTGGACATACGCGTTTTCAACAATGGGCTGAAGAATCATCGTGGGCACCAGGGCGTCCCATGCGTCTGGTGCCACTTGAATGCTGTGTCTTACCCGATCGCCGAAACGCAACTGCTGTATGGAGACGTAGAGTTGAACGACATCCATTTCCTCCTGCAGCCGAACCTTTTGCGCCTTCCCCTTTGCCAATGTGATACGCAACAGGCTGCTCAGCCGTTCCAACATTTCGTCGGCCAGGTCTGGGTCTGAGCGCATCAGGCTGGAAACGCCATTCAATGTGTTGAACAGGAAATGGGGGTTGAGCTGCATTTGCAGGGCCTGCAGCCTGGCCTGGACGAGCTGTCCCTCGAGGCGTGAAGCGGTCTGCTCTCGCTCGCGAAGCTGCTGGTAGTAGCCGACACCTCGGAAGAGGGCAAACACCAGCCAGAAAATGGCTACATCGGTGACGAAATCGGAAGACAGATAGTGTTCGACCCGGACAAAATAGGTGAGGTGTTGGCCCGGATGCTGATAACGAACGATCGCTGTGTAGCTTGCTTCCAGCAGGATGCTGACGAGAACACTCAAGGGCAAATACTGCAAGACCATCTGTCGCGGGGTGGCGTTTTGGATCCTCACCCGCAAGAAGTGCCACAGACCCAGGCAGATCAAACCCCATAACAGATAATCGACTATCCAGGAAACGAAAGGCATCCAGAGGGGGATCTTCCATTCGTCAGAAGACATTTCCATGAGTTCCTGAAGGCCAAACAAAATCCCAAGCACCACCCAGCCCGACCAGAAGATCAGCGGGTGCATGAAAAAGGGACGGCCTGGGTCTGACGCTGGCTTAGTTAGGCTCTTCAGCTTGAATTTCCACCTCTTTGTCCACCGCAGGAGCATACACCTCCTGGATGGGCAAATACTTTGCGTTCGTTTGGTTGGCGAATGCAAACAGGTCGCGATCCGGGTGCGATTGCAGCCATTCCGCAGCCTCCTGGTCAGCGGAAGCAGGATCAGCCAGGCTCCTGGCCAAGCGCTGAAGTTCTTGACGCACATAAGTCTCTGCCGGGCTTCCGCCTTGTAAAACCGCTATGCGCAACCAGCGATAGGCTGCTCTTTGATCTTTGAGGACTAGCCGTCCATCGCGGGCCAGGACACCCAGGGTAGCGGACGATGGCCAGTAGCCGGCCTGGGCAGATGACATCAGCAGGTTGGTCGCCTCTTCTTTCGTTTGCGGCAACTCTGGATGGTTCACCAGCAGCAGCCCCAGGCCATGAATAGCCGGCACATAGCCAGTGGCGGCAGAGAGCCGCAGTAGTTTGGCCTCAAGAGCAACGTCGGGTACATGACCCGGCTCATAGGCGTCCCATGCCGCCAGGAAGCATTCCGCTTCCGGGTCGTGCCGTTTGACGCCTTTCTTCAGCCAGGCTTCCGCTGCTGCGTGGTCGACGGGAACGCCCGATCCTATGTAGCTTGACCAGCCGAGGTAGGCGTCTGCCCGACCATAACCCTTCTCATCGGCAGACCGCAGCAAGCGCAATGCTTCCGCAGTATCCTGCTTGACTCCGTCCCCGCGCATATAGTGGGCTGCCAGGTTCACCTCTGCCAGTGCGGAGTTTGAAGATGCGGCGCGTCTGTACCAGCGAATCGCTTCATCCGTATCCTGGGGCACGCCCCAGCCGGCGGCATACAGATAACCCAGATAGACCTGTGCGGCGGGATTTCCCTGATCCGCCGCCTTGCGATACCAATAGGCAGCTTGAGCGAGATCTTTCGGCACTCCTCTGCCGGCGAAGTAGGCAGCGGCCAATTCTAGTTCCTGCTTGACGAATCCTTGTGCCGCTTTGGTCTGCAGCTCAGCCACGTTCGAAGAATGCTCCGACTGTGTATCCCGCTTAGCTTCTGCGCTCACCGAGCACAGCCAACAAAGCGCTGCCAGCAACGATATCAAACTATTACGCGACATAACATTCCCTCACGGATCTTCGAGACCATAGTCATTGATCCGCGAAGCCTTCCAAGGAGCGTACGTCGCCGGATTGCACTGCAGATATTCGATTTGGCGACCGCTCGTCCCGCCGCTGCGACACTTGGTCACATATTGCAGTAATATTTGTCTTCTAATGCGCTCCAGATTTGTGTAGCCGCAGCTCGCCCCTCGAACGCACGCACTCGTCAACGATTAAATGCCGTTCGTCACCTCTGCAGCAACTGCCAGAACGGCCGCCGCTTCACCACTGCCCTTGTTGCCGAGTTCGATCCGAGCTCGCGCCGATTGATCTATGTCAACGCGGGACACAACAATCCGATGCTGCGCCGCAGGTCGGGCCTCATCGAGCGGCTGGAAGCGGGAGGAATACCGCTGGGAATCATGGAAGCGGCTTCGTATCAATCGGGTGAAGTAACGCTCGAATCCGGCGATTGGCTTGCTACTTTCACCGATGGTGTGATCGAGGCGGAAAACAGTCTTCAGCAGGAGTACAGGGAAGGACGCCTGATGACCATGTTGCACTCGAGCGTGATGCTAGCCCCGGCCATGATGCTGAATAGCATCATGGTTGACCTCGACCGGTTCGTGGGGGATGCACCGCAGCACGATGATGTCACCTGTATGCTGTTGCGCGCGGATTAGGGAAAAACGCTCCGAAGCAGCTGGGGTCTCACCCGTGCTTTGGGTAGGACTGCGAGTGGTAGATGCGGGCACAGGGCTGGCCCGTGGAGCAGACTACGTCGACCAGCTCTAAGCCTTGAGGATGGCCTTGTACGGCTTGCGCAACAACATCGCCGTCCACCGCAACCACGGCAGAGGCGCCTCGTGCTGGATCCTTCAGAGCCCGCTGCCAGGTGAGATAGTCACCTTCGTTAATCGTGCGACGCAGCGGGATACCGGCTTGCTGCAGTGCGCCAACATCGCTCGAGACGGCCATGAGGATCTGTCCCTGCGCAGGTAGATTGCTCAGGGCCTTCGCCAGCGCGGTTTCAAAAGCTACGCGGGTTCGCGCATTGACCACAGCCTCCTGAAACACCAGGGGGCGGGCGCGTAAGAGCACGACACTGTTGGCTACCACCAACAACAACGCCGCCGGCACCGCGTAGCGCATCACGTTCGGCTTGCGCGAGAACAAGACCGGAAGCAGGCACCCGAGAAACAATGCGAATGCCGGCAGTAGCTCCATGCCATACCGCGTGTTGTACCAGGAATAGGGGCGCCACACCGGAATGAAGATGGGAACTGAACCATAAGCGACCGAGTAGGCATAAAACGGCAAGGGCAGCCATAACAACAGCAATGGCCAGATTTGCCGGCCGCGGAAGGCCCATAATGCCGCCAGCGTGCCCGCGGCGCTGAGCCAGCAGAGCAGCTTCCCTAAGGGAACCGGAGCCGCGCCCAGTTCCGCGGCTTTAAGAAAATAGAGCGCCGAGTCATGCATGTTGTGGATGCCTGGACGAGGCGAAGAACCGGGAGGGGTGGTTCGGGCTTCAATCGCGCGGGCCGAATAAGGCCCCCGGACGAAGTCCAGCGGATCGCCAAATTGCTTTGCGTTGTAGGCCAGCCATAACCACGGAGCCGCCATCAGCATGGCCGTAAACAACACCCACGCGCCGGCTATGGGCCCTCTCCACGGCAAGCGGGCGCGAACCAGCGGCCAGGTTGCGAAAAGCCACGCCAGGGCGGCGAAGACCCAGCCATCGTAACGAGTGAAAACGGCGCACACCAGAACCAGCCCGGCGGCCAGCAGAACTTTGCTCTGAAGCGTCCGTTGAAACTCAACCATGAACAGCACCGCCCAGATGATCTCCGCCAAAAAGAGTGGCTCGGTCATGGCCGTGGTGGCCATGTACAACAACCCCGGATTTAACCCATAAAAGGCGACGGCCACGAGCGCGGCTGAGATGGGCAACCACATGCGCGCCAGGCGGTAGATACCGGCGCAGCCCAGCACATAGCTGGGTATAGAAAGGCATGCCCCCGCCAAACCGCTTCGCCACCAGGCCATATTCCACACAAACGGCAGAAGAAGAAGGTGGGGCAGAGGCAACCACACCGAACCCAACTGCCGATAGCCGGGAGTCATGGAATCGAACACCCGGCGCGCAATATGCAGGTGAGCCACGGCGTCGCCGTAAAGCAGCAGCGAACCATGGCGCACACAGTAGGCGAGTGCCACCAGGGCCAGTCCCAGCGCGGCCCAGGCGACCAGCAGAGTTTCCCGCCGGATCGCTTCCTGTTCTTCAGTCAAGATGGGAAAGCTCACGGAAGAGAGCGAAACGCTGGTCGATCTCCTCTCGGGTGAGCGACTGCATCCGTTCTGTGCCGAAACGCTCGACCGCGAAGGAGCCCATCACGCCGCCGTAGAACATGGCGTGCTTGAAGTTCTTGAGCGTGACCTCGGGCTGCGAGGCAAGGAAGCCAAAGAAGCCCCCGGCAAAGGAATCGCCCGCTCCAGTGGGGTCCACCACCTCAGCCAGCGGCAGAGCCGGGGCGCGAAACGGCAACGACACGCTGTCCGTTCCGTTGAACGCGTGATCGCCGAAGAACGCAGTGGCCCCGTATTCGCCGTGCTTCACGATCAGAGCCTTTGGACCCATGGACAAAATCTTGCGCGCAGCCAGAACCAGGTTGCTGTTGTCGGCCAGCAGCTTGGCTTCTCCATCGTTGATCAAGAGCGCATCCAGCCCGGTGAGGACTTTAGCCAGGTTTTCGCGATGGCCGGTGATCCAGTAATTCATGGTGTCCCCACATACCATGCGGACCTTCGGCATCTGCTGCCGAACGCTGCTTTGCAGCACCGGGTCGATGTTGGCCAGAAAGAGGAACTCGCTATCCTGGTAGGCGGCCGGCACCTTGGGAGCGAAACTCTCGAAGACGTTCAATTCGGTATGGATCGTCTGGGCTTCGTTGAGGCTCTTCACGTACGACCCGGTCCAATGAAAGCTCTTGCCCGGGGTGTGTTCCAGTCCTCGAGTATCGACTCCGCGACCGGTCAGCACGGCCTCGTGTTCCGGGGTGAAGTCTTCGCCCACTACACCGATCACACGCACATCGGTGAAGTAGCTTGCGGACAGGGCGAAGTAAGTGGCCGCGCCCCCTAGACAACGGTCGCGCCGGCCCTGCGGGGTCTCGATGCTGTCAAATGCAACACTGCCTACGACGAGAATGGACATGGGGTTCTTTCGTTTCAGGAATGGTATTTGCCCAGCAGCAGATCCAGCTTGTTGCGGGTGGCCGCGGGGATCGCATCCGGGCTGGTAAGAATGGCGTACTTGAGCGCCGTGGCACAGGGACAGGCGCGCTCCCGAGGCATAGCGGCCACCGCGGCTCGCACCGCAGTGGCAGCATGGGCAGAATTCTGATGCAGCACCGCGACTACCTGCTCGACGGTGACGGATTCATGCCCGTCATGCCAGCAGTCGTAGTCCGTAACCATGGCCATGGTGGCGTAGCAGATCTCCGCTTCACGGGCCAGCTTGGCTTCCTGCAGGTTGGTCATGCCGATAATATCCGCGCCCCAACTGCGATAGAGATTGGACTCGGCGCGGGTAGAGAACTGCGGGCCCTCCATGCAAACGTAGACACCGCCCTGCTTGGTCACCACGCCGGCGCTTTCCGCACCGTGCTGGATGGCCTTGGCGACCGTGGCGCAGACTGGATCGCCAAACGACACATGGCCCACGATTCCGTCGCCGAAGAAGGTAGAGGTGCGGTCGAAGGTGCGGTCAATGAATTGATCCGGGATAACAAACTCAGTCGGCTTGTGCTCCAGTTTGAGCGAGCCTACGGCAGAGACGGAGATGATCCGCTCCACGCCAAGTTTCTTCATGGCGAAGATGTTGGCGCGGAAGTTCAGTTCGCTGGGCAAGAGGCGATGACCGCGGCCGTGGCGTGCCAGGAAGGCCACTTGCCGCCCCTCCAGTTCGCCGCTGACAAATACATCTGAGGGATCGCCAAACGGCGTGCTGACCGCAACCTGTTGAGAATTGCTCAGGCCGGGCATTGTGTACAGCCCGCTCCCGCCTATGATTCCAATTTCCGCCTGCTGCAAACCGGCTCCGAACGATGGGGATTGGTTAAGTATACCCGCTTGAGGCCAGTCGGCTTTTTGGCTCTATCCCCGTCACCAACGCCGGGTGCCCCACACCCCCGATTTCCTGTGGAGTTTCGTGGGTTCCGTCCAGAGCTGCGTACAGGAAATTCGGGGTATCTCGCTCGTTTTTCGCGAGATGTGGGATACCGCAGCTCTCCCCCTCAAGCCTGTTGCGGGTTGACAGAACTACACGGGTGCCCCACGTTCGCACCAGCGTACGTGGGACGAAAACGATGGGCGAAGCCCACCACAGCTTTCGTTTCCCGTGTAACCAATCTGCCGGAAAAACCCTGGTTGCACACTGCCTTAACTTCCCCTTGAGATTCCTTAACCTCCCCAAGAGGCTGCGTTAACTCCCCCACCACCCCACTCTTAACTCCCCCGAGAGGGGGAACTCCGGCAATCCTAGTGGCGCAGGGTGGCTTTCATCATGCCGCAGCTGGCCATCAGTTTGGTCAGGTGCGTGGTGAGTTCGTTCACTTGTACAGCCTGTTGCGTTTCAGCGGTCTTTTGCGCGCCGAAGAAAAGGAACTGCAGCTTGCGCGCTGTCGTCATGTCGAAACTTTCGCTCACAAAGACTTGCTTGCCTTGTTGGACGATCAACACCGGTCCTTCGCTCCCGTTGTAAACCTGCTCGTCGGAAGTTGATTCCGCGGCGGAATCACGCAGCACACCCGAGTATTTCTTGTTTAATTCGCGGGCATAGACCTTGGCGAACTCCCTCGCCGCACCTTCCGTCCGCCAGGCGGAAAGATACAGCAGTGCAACCGAGGAGGTTGCAGCCTGTTCGGCGGGGGTGACCGCCTTGCGGCTCTGTACCGCGTAGTAGAGACCGCCTCGCCATTGCGGGGTGAGAATCGCGGCCACCTCCGGACCTCCAAAGAGCTCGGTCAAAATACGCACATCCAACTCGCCCATGACCCCGATGTCATAAGGCTCGTAGTCGGCGTCGAGAAGCCCGTGTACGTCGGGCATCTGCAGCAGAGGAACCGTGGCGCCTCGTTCGTAGGCGGTCGGGTTCATGATTTCGTAGCTGGTGGAAGGCGGCCTATCGAGCACTCCGGCAAAAGCATATTGCGCCCCTTTATCCTTCAACAGCCTTTGCTCAAAGCCCAGACCATCGCGATAAGGAAAAAGCAGCGATTGCTGTAAAAGCAGAGGCGCGCGGTCCATGATCGGCGAACTCCCCGAACTATCCGCGTCGTCACTGGGGGTTCGCATCACGTCCGGCGAAGTGCGCAGACTCTTGCCCTTAGGCTTGAGTGTGTAGTCGAGATAAACGGCCATCGCCTGCCCCTCCAGCACCGCATCGCGAGCGGTATCCCGCTCATCGATGGCCAGCCGTTGATTGTCCTCGGTGACATTTTTGGACGGAATATCCGGCTCGTCAGGCTCCCATTTCTCCAGATCCGTGTGCTGGTCCTGCAGGGCGTGTGTCAGCTCATGGGCAATCACAGGCTTCTGTTCTTCCGGCGAAACCCAGTCCAGCAAGTTCACTGTTTTGGTCTTGTTGTCGTAGTAGCCGGCGATCTGCTCCTTCAAAAGACTCACCAGGAAGGGCTGCAGCTGGAAGTCGCGGTCAAGGAGGCCAAACTTCTTGAGCACAATCTCTTCCCGCTGCATGCGCTTGGCGTCCTTGCCTTCATGAAATTTATCCAGAATGTACTTTTCCACTTCCTCCCGAGTAATGAGGCGCTTCTTAACCTCATGTTTAATCTGCAGCTGAGTGTCGTCACTGGCAAAGGAAAGAATCTGGTTCAAAGAGCGGAAAAGCTCCTTTTTCTGCTCCGGGGTAATCCGCGTTTCCTTCTGCGCCGGCGCGTCCTGGGCGATGCTGCAAAGGGGAAAGGCCAGCAGGAACGCCACTGCCACGGAAACGCGTAATGGACTGCCGACAAGATTCATTCTTCGACCTTTTCCGGGCTTCGCCGCACTTGCTCTACTGCAAGGCTATAATTTTATTGTGCTTTCTGCTACGAATCCCCCGGAAGTAACCCGGCCGACGCTCGAGACCGGACCGACTGCTCTGAGCGCCGCGTTGGCTTCGCTGCCTGCTCTGCGGCTGCATTGCGGCGCCCTGACGCCTGCCGCATTCAACGGTTTTCCGCCAGAGCTGGATTCCCTTCTCCACTCCGCCGGGGTCGGCGACCTGGGTTGGCGAGGCAAAATTTTGGTGACCGGCGGCGATCGTCTGCGCTGGCTCAACGGCATGGTGTCGAACGCGGTGCAATCGCTTCCCGAAGGACAAGGGAATTACAGCTTTCTGCTCAGCGTCCAGGGGCGGATTCAGGGTGACTGCTACGTTTACCGGCGCGCCGATGATTTGTTGCTGGATACCAGTATTGACCAGGTCCCCGCTCTGATACGCCACCTCGATCACTTCGTAATTATGGACGATGTGGAGCTGGCTGACGTTAGCCGGCAATGGACAGCCTTGTCGCTGGCGGGACCGCGTGCGCCCCAGCTACTGGCAACCTTGGGCGTCACCGTCTCGACGGACAGCCTGGAAAACGCTTGCATGACCAGCGTAAAGATTGGCGAGGTCCCTTGCACGCTCATCGAGTTACGAAAAGGCCCCCTGCCGAATTATGAATTGCCGCACTATGAATTGTGGTTCCCGCCCGAGCAGGTGCTTGCGGTGTGGGAGACGCTCCAGGCTGCCGGGGCTCATCCCTGCGGATTGGAAGCCATGGAGGCTTTGCGGGTTCTGGAGGCAATTCCTTTGTACGGTATCGACCTGAACGATCGCGACCTGCCCCAGGAAACCGCCCAGACGCGTGCCCTCAATTTCAGCAAGGGTTGCTACCTGGGGCAGGAGATTGTGGAGCGCATTCGCTCCCGGGGGAAGGTGAATCGGCAGTTTCGGCAATTTGCGTTGCCAGGCGCGCCGCCTGACCGTTTGCCCGCCCATTTACCTTTGGAACTGCGCAGCGGTGATCAGCCAGTCGGCCGGATTACCAGCGTTGCCAGCCTGCCGCAAGTGCTGGCGCTTGGCTTTATCCGGGTCGAGGTCGTGGAACGCAATCAGGAGATCACCTATGAGGGAGGAGTGGCCATCCCGCTGAATTCGCCACCCGCCATCACCCGGTCCTCACCCTAACCTGCCGGAAGAGTGGGTCACTCAATTTCAGGCAGCGTCACAAAATCGATGGGAAAAAGTCATGCGTGAGAAAGAACCGCAGTTCACCGTCACCGACCGCCGCAAGTTTACCGCCGAGGGCGAGTTGCGCGAAGGCCACAGCAAAGCTAGCGAACCTACTCCTCCTTCTCCTCTGCCTCCTGCTCCTCCGCCGCCTCCTCCTCCGGTTGCCGAACGAGCGCAGCAGGCGTCACAAACCGCAGTGGCCGCCCAGGGTTTGCAGGTTGACCTGGAAGAACCGGAAGAGGTGGATGGTGGGGACACCATTCCTGAGCCCACCGCGCTCGAATCCGCGCAGCAGAGCAAGGAATACCAGGCTTCGGCCAGCCGCCTGGACGACATGGTGCGCAAGGCGAATCCAGGCCAGCCGGCTCCTGCCGCGATGAATTTCGACCGCCTGGTGCAATCCCTCTACATGACGGCAGCGATGCAAATGGGTGCAGGCACGGCTCCCAACGAGCAGCCGCGCATCGACATTCTCGGCGCCAGGCAAAGCATTGACATGCTCAGCGTGCTGGATGAAAAGACCAAGGGCAATCTTACCGAGCAGGAGAAGCGCTTGTTGCAAAATGCGCTCTTCGATCTGCGGATGTCGTTTCTCGAGATCACGAATGCGATTGCCAATTCCGCCCAGCGGCCGCCCCAGCCGAAAAAACCGCACTAAGGCTGCAGGGAGCGTGTTTCATCCATCGAGCAGAGATCACCGTTCTGGGCAGTGGCACCTCCATGGGTGTGCCGACGCTTGGCTGCACCTGCAGGGTATGCACCTCGGTTGACCCCAGGGATCGCCGCACGCGGCCGTCGATTGCTGTTAGTTGGGAAGGACACCGGGTCATCATTGATACCGGCCCGGATTTTCGTATGCAGGCCCTGCGGGAAGGGATCGATCATGTCGACGCGGTGCTCTATACCCATTCGCATGCCGACCACATCCTGGGCCTGGATGATTTGCGGCCGCTGAGCTTTAAGCACAAGAGCAAAATCCCGTTGTACGCCGATGATGCCGCGGCCAGTGTCATCGAACGTATTTTTGATTACACCTTCGATACTCATGCCTGGTATCCGACGCGTGCCCGGGTGGAGATGCACCGTTTGGGCCCGTCGGTCGAGGTCGAGGGAGCGGTCTTCTACCGTGTCCCGCTGACCCACGGCAAGATGGAAGTCGCGGGCTTCCGTTTCGGCAATGCCGCTTACCTGACCGATATGAACGATATCCCGGAAAGCAGCCTTCCGCTCCTCGAGAACCTCGAGGTGGTGATCCTCGACGCCTTGCGCAAATCGCCCCACCCCAGCCATGCAACCCTGGAGCAGGCGATCGAATTCGTGCGCCGCCTCGAGCCCAGGCGCGCGTTCTTTACTCACATGTCTCACGATCTGCCCCACGCGGAAACCAACAACGAACTTCCCCCCAACATGCAGCTTGCCTACGACGGGCTGCGTATTCCCTTCGAGATTTGATATGGACGTCTTCCGCAATCTCAGTGAGATACCCCCGCGGCTGGGACCGACGGTGGTGAGTATCGGCAACTTTGATGGTGTCCATGTGGGCCATCGGTTCATTCTTGACCGAGTCAAACAGAGCGCCGAGGCGCGATCGTTGCCTTCCGTTGCAGTTACCTTTGATCCTCATCCCTTGCGCTTTTTACGTCCGGAAACCTGCCCCAGGCTGATTACGCCGCTGGAGGTGAAACTGGAGTTGCTGGCGGACGCGGGGGTGGATGCGGTGCTGGTGCTTCCCTTCACCGCGGAGCTGTCTCGCATGCGTGCTGCGGAATTCGTCACTGCGATTGTTCATGATGCGCTGGGCGCGGTTGAGGTTCATGAAGGGACCAATTTTCGCTTTGGCTACCGTGCGGAAGGCGGCATTGCTGAACTGAATGAACTGGGGCGCGGTCTGGGATTTCAGGTGGTCATCCATGGCGCGTGCCAGGTGCGAGGTTTGACGTGTTCCAGCAGCAAGATCAGGGACTTGCTGTCTGGAGGAGACATTCGCACCGCCCGCGCGCTACTGGGGCACGGTTTTTTTATCGATGCGACGCCGGCTCATGGACGCGGGATTGGATCCACGCTCACCGTTCCGACGATCAACCTGGCGCCGTACCGGGAATTGTTGCCGCCGAACGGGGTCTATGTCACGCAGTTGCGGGTCGATGGGGAGTGGTTTGATGCGGTGACCAATGTCGGCAACCGGCCGACCTTTGGGGCAGATTCTTTTGCGGTCGAGTCACACCTGCTCAATTTTCGTCCCATGAAACTAGAGGACCAGACGCCCTTGAGGCTTCTCTTTCACCGCCGGCTTCGCGAGGAGCGACGCTGGCCCTCTCCAGAGCTTTTGAAGGAGCAGATCATGCGCGATGTTGGCCAGGCAAAACGGTATCTGCACCTGATGCGCGTGCTGGGAAAACCAAGCTGATCCACGAACTGCGATCCATCGGCGTAAGAGATCTGTACGGACTAACGAATCTGTAGGCATCAACGCATCTGTTACGGATCGACGAATCTGTTACGGATCAACGAATCTTTACGGATCGACGAATCTGTTGCGGATCAACGAATCTGTTACGGATCGACGAATCTGTTACGGATCAACGAATCTGTTGCGGATCAACGAATCTGTTGCGGATCAACGAATCTGTTGCGGATCAACGAATCTGTTACGGATCAACGAATCTGTACGGATCGACGAATCTGTTACGGATCAACGAATCTGTTACGGATCAACGAATCTGTACGGATCGACGAATCTGTTACTGTTACGGATCGACGAATCTGTTACGGATCAACGAATCTGTACGGGTGCCCCACGTTCGCCCCAGCGTACGTGGGCCGAAATCGATAGGGCGAAGCCCCAACCATTGTGGTTAAGCCGGCGGAAAGCAGTGTTACGGATCAACGAATCTTTACGGATCGACGAATCTGTACGGATCGACGAATCTGTTACGGATCGACGAATCTGTACGGATCGACGAATCTGTACGGATCGACGAATCTGTTACGGATCAACGAATCTGTTACGGATCAACGAATCTGTTACGGATCAACGAATCTGTACGGGTGCCCCACGTTCGCCCCAGCGTACGTGGGCCGAAATCGATGGGGCGAAGCCCCAACCATTGTGGTTAAGCCGGCGGAAAGCAGTGTTACGGATCAACGAATCTGTTACGGATAAACGAAGCTGTTACGGATAAACGAATCTCCACGGGTGCCCCACGTTCGCCCCAGCGTACGTGGGCCGAAATCGATAGGGCGAAGCCCCAACCATTGTGGTTAAGCCGGCGGAAAGCAATTGAAGAAAATCGTTTTCGTCCCACGTACGCCGGGGCGAACCTGGGGCACCCGTGGAGATTTGTTTAAATCGAAGTACCGGTTACTGAGGGGAACCGTCAAGATTTGTCTCAATCGAAGTACCGGTTACTGAGGTCGACCGTGAAGCTTTTTTATACCAGCGCAACCGCCTTATTGCGGAGTAGCCGTCTGCTGCCGCCCAGCAGGGTGGGCGCTGGCTATGTTGGTTGGAGGCAGTGGGCGGACGTCTCCCGGAAAATGCTCGTTGGGCCGGTCGGCGATGGCTACTTTCATGAAATCGATCCACACCGGCAGGGCTGCGTGGCCTCCGCTTTCTTTGTCGCCCAGCGATTGGCGGTTGTCGTAGCCAACCCACACCCCGCAGGTCAGTGAGGGTGAAAAGCCAATGAACCATGCATCGTTGAAGTCGCTCGTAGTCCCTGTTTTGCCGCCGACCGGATGATGAAGCACCGCGGCGTCCGAGGCCGTACCACCGTACGCCACGACCGCTTTGAACAGGGTCATCATGGTGCGCGCCGTCTTGATGCTGGTCGATTCAGCGACACTGGTCGGACTCTCCGACAAGGTCAGCCCATCGGCATTGGTCACCTTGCGGATGAGGTGCGGCCCCAGGCGCACTCCATCGTTGGGAAAGCTGCTAAAGGCAGCCACCTGTTCCTGCAGAGTAGCCTCAACCGATCCCAGCGCCACGGGAAGGAAGGGTGGAATATTGCTGCTCAGACCAAAGCGGTGTGCCGTCTCGATCACTTTGCGTATCCCCACGCGTTCGGCAAGCTTGACCGCCGGAATATTACGCGAATCAGCAAACGCATGCACCAGCGACACCGTGCCTTCGAAAGTTTCGTCGTAGTTACGCGGGGTGTAGGGCCCGGCAGCGGTCTGAAACGTAACCGGCGCATCGACAATAGGCTCGTCCGGACGTGCTCCTGCCTCCACCGCAGTGGTATAGACGTAAGGCTTGAAGGAAGAGCCCGTCTGGCGCTCAGCCTGGGTGGCGCGGTTGAACTGAGAGAGGTTGAAGTCGCGGCCACCCACCATGGCCAACACTTCGCCAGAAGTGTTATCCACCGCCATCAGGGATCCCTGCACCCCGGAATCCTGCTCCAGAACACCATGCAGCAATAGATTGGAATCGGGGGAAGCCACGATGTGGACGTAGATAATATCGCCCGGCTTGAGAAAATTCTCTGCATCGCGCTGCTTGGTCCAGGCAAAATCATCCGGGCCCAGGATCAATTGCTGTTGCCCAATGCGCGCCGTCACCTGGTAAGGCAAAACATTCGTCACCAGGGCGTGCACATACGAGCCGGGCGCGGTGGGTTGGCGCCAATCCGGATGACGAAAGTCGTCCAGCGACCCGCCGGCAGCGACGACATTCAGCAGGTTGCCTTTCCAGCCATGACGGCGTTCCAGTTTGGCCAATCCATCCAGCACGGCGCGATTGGCAACCTGCTGCAGGTCCAGATCCAGAGTGGTGTACACCCGCAGGCCTTCCTCATGGACCTGCTCGCTGCCAAACTGACGTTCCAGCTCACGGCGTACGTCTTCCACAAACCACGGCGCAATGCTGTTGGACGGCGGTTCGATATGCAGACCGAGTGGGGCGGCCTTGGCCGCATTCGCTTGTGCATTGGTGATCACTCCGTCTTCCAACATGGAATTGATAACCATGTTGCGGCGCCGGAACGCGCGATCGGGATTCGCCAGCGGAGAATAGGCCACCGGACCTTTGGGCAACGCCGCCAGCAAGGCCGCTTCCGGCAGGGTCAGATCCTTGGCTTTCTTGCTGAAGTAGTACTCCGAGCCGGCTTCGAATCCATAAACCCCTTGCCCCAGATAAATCTGGTTCGCGTACAAAGTAAAGATTTGTTCTTTGGTAAACGCCCGCTCGATTTGGATGGAGAGAAAAACTTCCTGTAGTTTGCGTCCGAAGGTCTGCTGGCTGGAGAGAAAGAGATTACGGGCCAGCTGCATGGTCAGGGTAGAAGCACCCTGGGTGCGGCCATTCGAGGTCAGATCGTGATAGGCAGCGCCCAGCACGCGAAACAGGTTGACTCCCCAATGGCTTTCGAAGTTCTTATCCTCAATGGAGATGACTGCCTGGCGCAATACCGTGGGAATTGCCTCGTAGGGAACAACGATGCGCCGCTCCAGGGCGAAGGAGCCAAAGACGCGTCCGTGCACGTCCAGCAGGTCGGTCGAGGTGATGGGACGGTATTTTTCCAGGTCCGCAATTTGCGGCAAGTCCACGGAGTAGACAAGCATCAACCCGGTCAGCGATCCGGCAATGATGACCAGGATAAGCATGGCGAGGAATGTAATATTCCCTGCCAGCTTCATGGGTGCCAAAACGGAATGACCGGGCGGACGAAAACCAGCGGTGCCCGGAGATGGAGCTTGCCCAATCAATGAGAATTCCGCTTATCAGGCGCTCTTCTGTTTCAGAATATCGAGCGCTTTGGTTAATTGATCATCCGGCTTTGGCGCTTTCACCGCGCCACTCTGGTCGTCGCCACTGTCCTGGTTGGCGGCCACCACCACGTTGGGGGTCACCGCCTCGTCCTGAATTTTCTTGCCCAAGGGAGAAGAATACTTGGCCACGGAGAGGATCAGGGCAGCGCCGTCCGGAAGCTCCATGGTCTTTTGCACCGAGCCTTCCCCGAAGGTGCGGTCGCCCACCACATCGGCCCGCTTGTTATCGAGAACCGCCGCGGCGACAATCTCGCCCGGTCCGGAGGTGCCGTGATTGACCAGGACCACCAGCGGAGCGCCGGTAATGAACTTGGAGGTATCGGCGTTAAACGCCTCATAGTTGTACTTCTGTCCGGAGAGGGTAGCAATGGTGCCTGACTCCAGGAAGAAGTTGGCCAGGCGCACGCCTTGCTCTTCATCTCCTTCGGCAACGTCGCGCAGATCCAGCAGAACCTTCTTGTTGCCGTTCTTCTGCATAGCCTTCAGGCGGCTGGCAATTTCGTTCACCCGCTCTTTGTTCAGGACCACCGGCTTGAGGTAAAGGATGCTGCTGCTCTCATACTCCGTTGTTCCCAGGGGCGGTGCTGGAAGAACGGTGCGGGTCAGCGTGATCTTGTCGGGCTCTGCCTTGCGCGGACGAACCAGGGAGAAACTTACGCTGGTGCCCGGTTTGCCATCCAGCAACAACCGAATCATCACCAGCGACATCTCCCGAGTGGAATGGCCCTCGATAGCCTCGACGATGTCGCCGTCTTCGATTCCCTCTTTTTCCGCCGGGCTTCCCGGCTCAACCGAGACCACGGTAGCGTATCCGAAGCGCTTGGAGATGTTCAGTCCAACCTGCGCGGTACCCTCGTTGGTGTGCTGCTTGTAGGCGCTGTATTCGTCCGGGGTCAGGTAGCTGGAGTCGGGATCCAGTGACTCGAGCAGGCCATGCAGGGCGCCGACGGTGACCTTAGTCATGTTGGGATCGGAGACGTAGTCGGTCTGAACCTTCTTCAGGACTTCGCTGTAGACTTCCATCTCCGGATAGGCGCCATCCGGGTTTGAGTCCGCGCGCACCCGGCTAGGGCCAAGCCCACCCAGGAAAACCAACGCTACCAACAGGATCGACACAGCGAAGACGGCACGTTTGAAGGTTCGAGACATAGCACCACTTTGAACCACGAGGATGGTTAAACAAATAATACTACCGGGTTAGACGCAGCCCAGAACCAGATAGGCGCAGTGGGGAGAGGCTGGTGGCGGCGAGTGGAATCGAACCACCGACCTACGGGTTATGAGTCCGTCGCTCTAACCATCTGAGCTACGCCGCCTTGTGTTGATTCTACAACAGTTGCAGAGATTCCGTTACAATGGGGCTGCTATGCCTTTTCCGGTAAAAACCTGCGCCATCTGCTCGGAAGAATTCGAGTTGAAGCCCGACAAACCCGGCTTTGCCAACCGTTGTCCCGCCTGTAGTGAACCAGAAGCGGCGGAAGAGACCAACAAAGAGCATCTCGACCCGGAAATGGCTGAGGCCCGGCGACGAGCCATGCGCGAGCTGCTCTACCGTAAGGATAGCTGAGGTTTACGGGCGACGACGATGCGCAGGGGTGGAAAGGTGTAAAGGGGATTGCCCCATCGCCTCTCAACCATCAGGCCGGCTTCACCAAGCTGCTCCGCATATGAGCCCGTGAGCTTGTAGTCCGAGAGGAGGGCAACCCCTCCCGGCTTCAGCACCCGAATGATCTGCTGCAGGGCTTGACGGCGCTGCTTGCGGTCATAAATGTTGTGCAGGCACAGATTGGATAGAACGACGTCGAACGTTCCATCAGGAAAGGTCATTTCCTGCGCTGGAACGCCAAGCAGGGTGCAGCGGCCGCTTATTCCTTCCAGCTCCAGATTATGCCGGGTGGCGGCTTCCGAATTGCCGCCCATGTCATGTGTGGACCAGATATCGACGCCGGTGGCTGTTCCATTCGCGTTCAGCAGTTTCGCTGCCCCCGCCAGCAACAGCCCCCGGCCGCAACCCACATCCAGGACTTGTTCGTCCCCGCGCCACTGGTAGAGCGCAAGCATCGCATCCCGATGATGGAACTTGCCAAACTTCACATAGAGAACGAAGAGCAGCCCCTCCAGAACCAAAATCGTGCCCGTTCCCAGCAACATCGGTCGCGGCAGGAAATCTACCTTGCCAAGGTGAATATGACGAGGTCCGAAAAATCCCAGAAGCAAGCAAGCGAGGCCGCTGAGAAAAAGATTGCGGATGACATAAGGTGCGTCTACGCCGTAGTCAGGCTTGTCGCTATCGCCGATCGTCATCGGGGAACTCAGGGGTTGCAGGCAATAGTCAGACAGTTCTCTAATCTGGCAACTGGGATGGTTTCCTCGGTTTCCCGAGCAATAGCCGCGGCGAGACGGTAAGCCTCTGGATCCTTGATATTGAGAGATCGCATGGACCTATTCTAACCAACCCACCCAATGCGCTAAGTTAGTGAATGACTTCCAAATCGGGTCGAACGCTTACACTGGCGTCAAGCCAATCACGGTGGGCTTCATGTCTGATCTAGAACCCCGAGCAACGACTCTCGGGCTGCGCATTGTGCGCAGCGGTGAACTCGACAGCAATACTCCGCAGACGCCTGGCATGACCCGTGCCGAGGCTATCTCCTATGCCCGCGTCGGCGCACAGAAGCTTTGGGCGGGCACGGTCGTCGTCCATCCCAACGCGAAAACCGGTCCGCATCACCACGGAGAACTGGAAACCGTCATTTACATCGTGCGCGGGCGCGCTCGCTTTCGGTGGGGAGAGCGCCTGGAGTTTGTAGATGAGGCCGGACCAGGAGACTTTGTGTATGTGCCCCCGTTCGCACCCCATCAAGAGCTGAACGCCCGCAAGGATCAACCGGTGGAAGCGGTCATCGTGCGTAGCGGGCAGGAACCTGTGGTCGTCAACCTTGATATCCCGAGCCCCGAAAACGAGACGGACGTGCTCGGGGCTGACCCTTTTCACTCCACACCCGCATGACAATTGTCGCGATCATTCCGGCCCGTCTGGCTTCCACCCGGCTGCCGGGAAAGGTTCTGCGCCCGATCGCCGGCGTTCCCATGCTGGGTTGGGTCTACAGAGCCGCACTGGCGTGCCCACAGCTCGACCGGGTTTTAATTGCCACCGATTCCAGCGAGGTAGTCGCCTATGCCGATTCTGAGGGCTGGCCGAGCGTGATGACTTCGTCCGATTTGCCCAGTGGCGCGGATCGGGTCCATGCCGTCTCCAGATTGATCGATGCGGATATTTACGTGAACATCCAAGGCGATGAGCCGCTGCTCCGCCGGGAACATATCGATGCCTTGCTGCGGCCGTTTGCCCTGGCTGTAGCTGAGGTGACTACGCTGTCGACTCCCTGCTCCCCAGCGGAGGTGGATGATCCGAACGCCGTGAAAGTGGTGACGGCTAGCGACGGCCGCGCCCTCTACTTCTCTCGCGCCTCGATTCCTTATAACCGCGGTATCGCCATGCCCCCGCGCAAGCACCTCGGCCTTTACGCTTACCGCAAGGCCGCGCTTGCGCGCTTCGCCGGTTTGCCACCAAGCCCGCTCGAAATGACTGAGCGGCTGGAGCAATTACGCCTGCTCGAAAACGGAATCGACATCTATGTCGAGCACACCACTTTCACCACCATTGGGGTCGACACGGAAGCGGATCTGCTCGCCGTGGAACAGGTCTTGCAACAACTGGCACGGTAGAGCACTGCGAAAACATTCTGCTTTGCATCAGGGCCCGACTTTATTCGGGCCTTAGTGATCGAGAGTACGTCGGGCCTCACTATGATGGGTGCCCCCTATCTCCGATTTCCTGCGGACTCTGGTGGGTTCCCTGAACTTCCTGCGCCTTTCCGTAAAGAAAGGCGCACACGCGGTCCTTTCTAGAGCTGCGTACAGGAAATTTGGGGTTTCTGCCCGGTTTTGGCAGATGTGGGGTGCCGAGGACCTCGACCCTGACTGTGCCCTCGGTAAGGATTCGTGTTGGATTGTCACCCCTGGAAGATGGTCCCGGTGGGGACACCGGTCGAGATCAGACCATAGGCAGAGTCACGACGGCCATTCAGGCAGCAGATGCAGCCTCGGCATCGCGAGCAATCGTCACCACCGTGATGTCGTCCTCCTGCCCAAACTTCTGTGCCGCCTCTACAATAGCCGCTGCCGGCTGCGTGGATAGCTCCTGGGCGCGCTCGAAACCGAACAGTTCGCCTCGCTGATTCTGCGCCTCCACCACGCCGTCGGAATAGAATGTCAGCCGGCTTCCCGGAGCGAGGCAAAACTCCCTCGTCTCATAAGCAGCCCCGCTCAACACTCCCAGCGGCAGTGCGCCGGCTAATTCCACTTCCCTTCCGTTGAGGTAGGGCGACAGGTGTCCGGCGTTCGCAATCGTCACCCTGCCATCGGCATCGATGCACGCCGCAACCGCAGTAGAGAAGCTGCCCTGAGTGCGGCCAATGAGCCGCTCGTTCAAATTGGCGAGCAGTTCGGCTGGGTCGCGGGTATACACCGCAACCCCGCGGATGGCGCCCACCAGCACGGAGACGAGCATAGCCGCGGGCAGGCCCTTGCCTGCCACATCGCCAACCACCACCAGCAACCCGCCATCGCCCGTGGGCAGAATCTGGAAGAAGTCCCCGCCCACCTGCTGGGCGGGCTGGTAGACGGATTCCAAAGTGAAGCCGGGCACGATCGCCATCTCCTCCGGCAGCAGCAGCTGTTGCACCTGCTGCGCGGCGGCCATTTCGCCCTCAAGCATCGTCTGCCGCCGGACCATGGTGCTTGAACGCAGCAGGATGATCACTGCCAGCGAAACCGTCGAGAGAATCCCCGACACGGTGTTGGCCGAGACGGCGAACGGCCCGACGGGAAATCGATCGATCAGATTCAGAGCGCGCAGCGCAAAATCCCTAGAGGCTGGAAACTGAAACAGCGCGCTGAATCCCATCTCGGCATAGATGTAAAAACTCAGAAGAATGACGGGAATCAGAAGAATGCCGGCTTCGCCGTTTCCCCGGCGCCAGTGCACCGCCAGCACGATGGGGATGATGACGGAAAGCAGGATAACGAGCGGGAGATTCATGACGAGTTGGACCGCCGCCGGCGGGGCGAAGAGAACCCCTTGCAGCCCACTCAGGGCGTTCATGATGCCGGCGAAGACGAGAAAAATCCGCCAGCGCCAGCCGATGCGCTGGTGAACGAATGAAAAGTAAAGGCCAGCCACCACGAAGGGCGTGAAGATGCGAAACAGCCCGGTCAGAATCTCCCAATGGAGCGGAATGTTGGTGAAAGCGGCAACCACCTGCTCCGGCAATTCCGCCAGGTGAAGCAGGCCGGCCGCCGCAATCCACAAATATTCCTTGTTGCCCCGCTGTGCGGCGAACAGCACAAGGGCAATCAGGCCAAGGCAGACGGTGCTTAGATCGTAGATCCAGTCGAGAGACTTCTGGCCGATCACAGCGAGCCAGTCATCGTGGTAGAACGTGTCCTGCTGGCCAATGGCCAGGTTCTCCGCTGAGTAGCCTGGCCCTTGCACGCCCCATTCGGCAGTAGAGATGTGCACCCTGGCGGCAATGACCAGCCAACCGGAGGCCAGCATCCGGCGAGGAATTGGGTCAACTTCGTAGGCGTCCAAGGTGTAGGGAACAAAGGGAGCGATCTCGCCGGCTGCGATCAGCCGTTCGCCGTTGCCATAGACCTCAAAGGCCTGTGAGATGCTGTGCTCACGCAGCGCCAGCCCGGCTTCATCCGGGCTGACCTTCACGTGCATCCGGTACCAGATCACGTCCGGATGGCTGGTCTTGAAGATCGTCTTGATGTCGGTGTGCGCATCGAAGGGCATCCATCGCGAGTCGTCGAAGTCAGGCCGGGCATAGGCCGGGTCGTCGCCGGCGTGAATCAGCCACCCCGCATCCAGACCCGCTGGCTGTCGGATACCCGTTGCGTCAAAACCCTGCGCCCAGGCAACGCGAGCGCACGCGATCAGAAACAGGCACGTCAGCGCAAACGCGATCGAATTGGATCTTGCGCAGCCGGGCAGGCGCGGAACGGCATGGTGGACTAGAAAAAACAATCAACCTCCCGGGTTTTACAACCCTGTCGGCGAGGTAGGGCCGCCGGGTCCCCCGTCGCAGCCGGTCCTCGGGAGGTGCCTCATCCTGTTAACTTATATCCCATAAATGATTTCGGGAGCAGACAGCTTCTTGCAGAAAGCTCTTAGCCGGGCAGTTGCCGAGAATTTATTGGCCTAAGCGCGAGCGAAGGACAGTTTTACCGCTGTCCGGTGTCACACTCGCTCATGTCACAAAATAACTGATACAGCATCCCACCCCGGCGGGATTTTTTATTGTGCCCCCACCGCGCCTGCGCGGTAGAAACCTCCGAGGGCTGGCCGCGCGTGATGACTTCGCCCGATCTGCCCAGCGGGACCACGAGTGTCCGGTTCGTTTGTTTGGGGATGGCTGTAAGTGCAGCATTGAGTATGGTTTTTGAACATTCGGGGGTGTCCACGATTTGAAACGACCGATACGGTTTTGCGACGCTGAGCTTTGGTTTTGTATCAGGGCACGACTTTAGTCGGGCCGTCAACAAACCGTAAGAGATTGGGCTTTAGATGCTGCGGAAAAACCCGAGTTTTTGAAGGGTACGGCCTTTAGGCCGTACATAACCTATCTAGAATCATTACGGCTTTAGCCGCTGAGGGCTAGGATTTTGCGAGAAACCGACTTTTCCGCAGCCTCTTTAGCCCCTGCCATCGCACATCCCACGCGAAATGTCCGTCCCCAGGCGCAACCACCGTCGACCTCTGTCTGAGCCTATCCTCCGAGAACGAGGCCAAGACCCAGATTTGCACTCGCCTCTAACGGATTCCAAGGACCTCGACCCTGACCGTGCCGGGTGCAACCTGTGAGTGGGTGGCCCTCGCTTTTGAGACCTGGGTTTACCGCGGGAACTGTAACTGGGAGAAATAAACAGCCAATGTCGGTTGCTGGGAGGTCTCTGCTCCTGTACCCTACATGCTAGAAGATGATTTCGGCAGGAGCTCGCTTATCGCGCAGCCGCTCCTAGCCGGGGGAGTTTCCGTTCGTTACGGACTAAGCGCGAGCGAAGGACAGTTTTACCGTTGTCCGGTGTCACACCCGATCCCTGTCAAAAATCCAGCTGATCCACCATCCCGCCGAGGCGGGATTTTTTATTGCGTCCCCAGTATGTCTGCGCAGTAGAAAACCCCTGCCTTCAACCGCAGTCCCCCAAAGAGCCGCTCTTCCTGTAAGGTCACGGGTTCACCCGTGCCAAAAAGCAAGCTACAGATGAGGGCTTTAGCCCCTGAGGCACGTTTTCAAAGATTCAACCCCTACGGAATTGCCCTCGAACGACTAACGAACGGAGCCATCCATGCCTAAAAACAACGTCACCGACCCCATCACAGACCAGGAAATAGCGTTTGTCCACCTGGTCCGCTCTGGAACCATGACCGACCGTCAGGCCGCGGAAGCCGTCGGTCTCAACCCCGACACGGCCGCCTACATCAAATCCAAGCCTCGTGTCCGCGCCTACATGCTTGAGCATTGTGCCACCGTTCAGCAACAGCTCGTTGAGCAAGATACCCAGGAACTGCGCCGGTTCAACGTGAGCCGCGACCAAATCCTGACTCGTCTCTGGGAAATCGCCAACCTGGACCCCGAAAGGACACGCAACAGCATGTCCGCCCAGGTCAAGGCCCTCTCCATGATCGTCGCCATCGAAGGCCTAATTCCTGACCGCCGCGCGGTCTCCGCTCAGAGCAAACCCGCCCCTGCGCCCGTAAACCCGCCATTCTATGTCTCCAAATGGATGCGTAACCAGCAGAACCAAGAATCCGTGGATCCCCAGCCGCCCCCGGCCCCTGAACCGGAAGCACCCCAGGAAGAAGTCGCCGCCGAGCCTCCATCCGCTCCCGGCGGTCCGGATGGCCCACTTCCCGAGCCTACCCCCGGCCCAACTCCTGACCTTAGCGAGCCATCCTTCTTTGCCGGCCCCTTGAACCCATCGCAAACGACCTCATCGTTGCCTCGTGTCCCCATGGCTGATTATTTCGCTCCCGATACCAGAGTCCCCTTCTCTATAGACAAGAACCGCTTTGGTCGGCGCCGCTGAGCTTTCCAGGAAAATGTAACCTACGAACTGGCTATTCACGCGCAAAAGGCCAAAAGCATCGAATTTTATCGAATTTTACAAAAAGCAGGACCTTCAACGACTCACCCGTTCCAACCCTGCCACAAAGAATCGGGTGCACCATGCGGCTACCGCGGGTGAAACATCTGTTCTTCCCGCGGTAGCCGCATGGGGCACCCGATCCTTTGTGCCAAGCCAAGAAATATTCGCCATCACCTTGGGTGAGCCGCAGGCTCATGGGAACACGGCTGAAACATGCTGCAGAAAAACTTTGTATCAGGGCACGACTTTAGTCGGGCCGTAAATGACTGACCATGCGTCGGGCTTTACAGGCTGCGGAAAAACTCAAGTGCTTTGAAGGGTACGGCCTTTAGGCCGTACGTAACCAATCTAGAATCAGTCCGGCTTTAGCCGCTGAGGGCTACGCTTTCGCTCGAAACCGACTTTTTCCGCAGCCTGTTTAGCCCCTGAGGTACGGCTTTTTTCGTGCCCGATCCGGCTTTTCCGCGGCCTGTGAAAGCCCGAAAATGGTGCCGACGAACGTTGCCTGGAGCGCCGAGCCGCCGGTTGTCCAGTTTGCTGCTTTCGCGAATGGGCTGGAGTCTGACAAGATAGTAGAAATGCCTACCGCTACCAAAATATTCGCCGATCGCATTGGCCGCATTGAGGTTTCCGCCACCATGGCGGTCACGGCCGAAGCCGCCAGACTGCGCGCCCAGGGTGCGCAACTGGTAGATTTTGGCGCCGGGGAGCCTCATTTTGCCACCCCACGCCACATCAAAGACGCCGCCATCGCGGCTATCGAGGCCAACTTCACCCGCTATACCGTCGTCGCCGGCATCCCGGAGTTGAGAAAAGCCATCGTCCAACGTCACGCCTGCGACTTTGGATCCGACTACACCCCGGACGAGACCGTTTTCACCACCGGCGGCAAACTGGCCCTGTTCAATGCCATCCAGGTGCTGGTCGATCATGGCGATGAAGTCATTCTGCCCGTACCGTACTGGGTTTCCTTCAAGGACATCGTTCAATACGCCGGTGGCAAAGTCGTCTATTTGCCTACCGAGGAAGCGGCGAACTTCCGCATCACCGCAGACGCGATCGAGCAATCGATTACACCCCGCACCAAGGTCATCATTCTCAACTCGCCGTCCAATCCTGCCGGCTCCGTCGTTTCCCCCCCCGACCTGGAACGCATCGTCAAGCTGGCCCATGCGCGGGGAATCTTCCTGCTGTTGGATGAGTGCTACGTGTATCTGCAATATGCCGGTGTTCCCGTGTCCGGCGGCTCATTCGTCGAGGCAAAGGAGCACGTGATCGTGCTTGGCTCCCTTTCCAAGACCTATGCCATGACCGGCTGGCGCGCAGGCTTCGCACTCGGCCCCAAGGCCATCATCGCGGCCATGAGCAAGCTGCAGAGCCAGTCCACCTCTTCTACCGCAGCGATCGTACAAAAAGCAGCCATCGCGGCGCTCACCGGCTCACAACAATGCGTAACGGAAATGCGGGCGGATTACCTGAACCTGCGTGACCGGATCCTCGAAGGGTTGCAGTCCATTCCCGGCATTACCTGCACTCGGCCGGAAGGCGCCTTCTATGTCTATCCGAACGTGTCCGCCTTCCTGGGCAAACCGGGCGCAAAGAGCACCACCGAACTTGCTTCACGCCTGCTGCATGAGGCACATGTGGTTGCGGTCCCGGGTGAGGCTTTCGGCACCCAGGAGCATATCCGGCTCTCCTATGCCGTTTCTCACCATGACGTCGAAGAAGGCGTGGTCAGAATGAAGAACTTCTTTGCCGGTCTTTCCTAGGAGCAGATGAACACTCAAGTCGAATTTCGGCCCATCATTCTCGCCGGCGGCAGTGGAACCCGCTTCTGGCCTCGCAGCCGCCGCTGGCGGGCGAAACAACTTCTGGTGCTGGATGGCGCCCGCACCATGATCCAAAGTACCGTCGATCGGCTGGGTGACCTGGCCACCGCACGCGAGCTCTGGGTGATCACCAACGACCTGCTCGCCAAAGCTATTTCCGAGCAACTGCAAACCATGCTTGGGGAGCAGATCATCTGTGAACCGGCGGCGCGCAACACTGCGCCGGCGGCCGGCCTGGCGGCTTTCCTCATCGAGCGCACTTCGCCCGATGCGGTGCTGGGCATCTTCCCTGCCGATCACGTGATCACCAACGAAGACAAGTACCGGGCCACCATCGAGCAAGGCATTGCCTTGGCGGCGGCAGGGGAAAACATCGTGGTGCTGGGAGTGAAGCCCACCCGGCCAGAGACCGGCTACGGCTACATCGAAACCGGATTCGTCTTACCTAACGGCGTCAAACGCGTCCGCCGCTTCACGGAAAAGCCGAACCGGGAAAAGGCAGAAGACTTCATGCTCGCGGGCAGATACTACTGGAATAGCGGCATTTTCCTGTGGAAGGCGCGGACCCTGGCCAATGCCATCCGCGAGCACCTTTCTGAGACCGCGCCCTATCTGCAGCAAATTGCCGACGCTTATGGCACCCCGCAATTCGACCAGGTTTTTCGTGAGCTCTACCCCTCGTGCGAAAACATCAGCATCGATTACGCCGTGCTCGAGCCGCGTTCCGCCAAAGGCGAACATAAATCAAATATCTATTGCCTGCCGGCCGAGTTTGGATGGAACGACCTGGGTTCCTGGGATGCCCTGTACGAACACCAGCTCGCGCAGGGCAACGCAAAAGACGGCAACGTGACCGAAGCCAAGGACCTGGTGAGTATCGATGCCCACAACAACTATGTCTACAGCCCGGACAAATTTGTCGCCTTAGTGGGGGTTGACGACCTGGTCGTGGTCGAGACCGAAGACGCCATCCTGATCACCACCAGGGACCGATCACAGGATGTGCGCCGCGTGGTAAGCGAGCTGGCCGGTAAGCACGACGAACTACTTTGAAGCCGGATCAACCCATCAAGTTCGGGACCGATGGCTGGCGGGGAATCCTTGCCGCCGATTTCACCGAAGCCAATGTGCGGCTCGCAGCCGGGGCGATCGCTCACTACGTCCGGGAGAAAGAGGATGCGGCTCGCGGCCTCTGCATTGCCTACGACACCCGATTCCTGTCCCGGCGCTTTGCACAAATTGTCGCCGAAGTAACCGCCGCGGCCGGTATCCCGGTGCGCCTCGCCGATCGCATCACGCCCACCCCGGCTCTCTCCTACGCGGTGAAACATCTGCGCGCCGCGGGCGGGGTGATGATCACCTCCAGCCACAATCCCTACAACTGGAATGGAGTCAAATTTAAAGCCAGCTACGGAGGGTCGGGCAGCCCGGCCATTATGGCATCGATCGAAGGCTATCTGGAGCGGGAAATGCCGCTGGCGTCCTCCCCTGCTCCCATCTCCGAGGTTGATTTTCTCAGTCCGTACATCGCCGCCATCTCTGTCTTTGCCGATCTCGGTCGCATCGCCGGCGCGCGCCAGAAATATGCCATCGATTGCATGTATGGCGCAGGGCGTGGGGTGCTGGCCGGCATCTTCGCGGCCAGAGGAATCGAGCACGTCGAGATTCGCGCCGAGTTGAACCCGCTGTTTCCCGGCATTCAGCCCGAACCCATTCCGCCTCACATCCGCGCCCTCGAGCAAACCGTTCTGCAGCAACATTGCCAGGCAGGCTTTGCCACCGATGGCGACGCGGATCGGATCGGCGCGGTGGATGAGAATGGCAGCTTCGTCGACGCCAACAAAATCTACTGCATCTTGCTCGAGTGGCTGCTCAAACGCAAACCATGGCCGGGCGATGTCGCGCGGGCCTTTAATACCACCAAGATGCTGGATCGGATCGCAGCCCGCTACGGGCGCAAGCTTTACGAGCATGGTATCGGCTTCAAGCATGTGTGCCAGCTGATGCTTGACCAAGACATACTTATCGGCGGCGAGGAATCCGGCAGCATCGGCATAGGAAGGCATCTACCGGAACGCGATGGGCTGCTGAATGCGCTGCTGTTGGCCAACATCATGGCCGAGGAAGGGCGCACTCTGGGCTCACTGGTAAGCGGATTGCAGCAGGAATACGGTGAACATCACTACGGCAGGCTTGACCTGCATTTACCAGAAGAGACGAAGCAATCAGCCATGCGCCGTGCTGCAGCAGGATTGCGCGAGTTTGCCGGGATGCGGGTGTTGCGCCAGGAAACACTCGATGGGATGAAGTTTTATCTCCATCATCCCCAGGCACTTCCGGCAGAGACCTGGGTGCTGCTGCGTGCCTCGGGCACCGAGCCGCTATTACGCATCTATGCCGAGAGCGGCTCACCGGAATCGGTGCAAGCGTTGCTGGACGCGGGCCGTGCATTTGCGATGGGAGACAACACATGAAGGTAAGAACCAAAGGCCTGCTTTTTGACATGGATGGTGTGCTGATCAGTTCGTTGGGATCGGTGGAGCGAAGCTGGCAAACCTGGGCGGAACGCCATGGACTCGACGTGCGGGAGACGATCAAGACCGCTCACGGAATGCGGGCCATCGAGACCGTGCGCAGGTTAAAGCCGGATGCTGACCATGGGGCGGAACTCAAAGTGATTGAGGATCTCGAGGTGGGAGATAACGACGGGCTCGAGGTGCTGGAGGGCGTGTTATCGATCCTGCAGTCGGTGCCGCAGAAATACTGGACCATCGTCACCTCGGCCACCGAACGGCTGGCGCGCAGCCGTTTGGCGTTTGCGGGTATTCCGGTTCCGAAGCACATTGTCACCGCCGACATGGTGACGGACGGCAAGCCCCACCCGGAACCTTACATCAAAGGCGCGAAAATCCTCGGACTGGCGCCGGAGGACTGCATCGTAATCGAGGATTCGACCTCGGGAGCCAAGGCCGGCCATGCTGCGGGATGCAAGGTGCTGGCTACCACCTTTTCCCACCAGATCGAACAGCTGAAAGCGGCCGATTGGATCGTCGAATCGCTGGCTAAAGTAACCATCACAGTTCTCCCTGGCGATCAAGGCCTGGAACTGGAGTTCACTCCTCTGCCGGGAATTTAGCGGACCCAACGACTCCCAGCAAGAGGTCCGGATTCATAACCTTCCCGGATTATTCGTGATCGTCCAGCTGGTGCTTTTTGCGATATTCCCGCAGGTACGATTCCAGTTCATCGAATTCTGTCTTTTTGATCGCGCTGGTCTCCAGCAAATTAATGAGAAGATTGGCCGCCGATCCCTGAAAATTTCGCGATACAAGCGCTTCCACCGCCAGCTGATCGATCGCTTTCCTGGTCACCTCGGGTCGAAAAACAAACACCCGGCCACGAGCTTCGTGGACAATGAAGCCTTTGGTTTCCATGATCCTGAGCAGGGTTTGCGTGGTTTTATAGTGAGGTCGTTCTTTTTCCGGGTGGGCATTCACAACGCCCTCAACGGTAGCTTCTCCCAGATCCCATAGAGTCTGGAGTAGCCGCATCTCCGCCGCGGTTGGCACAGTGAGTTTTTTGTTTCGCATGAGTGCCTCACTGGAGATCTTAACGATGTAAGATCACGCGGTCAAACCAGCACCGGCATCCACTCCCTAGGCGGGTACGGCGTTGCTCTCGAGCGCACGGAGTAGAGCAGCCCGGGCCAGCAGTCGCGTAGAATCGAGCGTCGGCAGGGGCGAGTTGGCATCGTTCATGATCAAGGGAATCTCCGTGCAGCCAAGCACCACCGCATCGCACCCTTGATCCTTCATTCGTTCTATGACCCGTTGAAAGGTTGCGATTGCGGCGGGTTTGAAATCGCCGTAAACCAGCTCATCCATGATGATCCGATTCATCTCTTCCCTGTCTTCAGCGTCGGGGCGGACATACTCCAGTTTTCGCGCTTTCAGCTTTTCCGGGTAAACCTCGCTCTCGACCAGGTAACGCGTGCCGGTCAACCCCAGGCGCCGAAACTGGCGCCCAACCGCCTGCGCCCCGACCACCTCCGCTATATGCAACCACTTCAGTGGCAATTGCTGCTCTATGTAAGGCAATGCCTGGTGCATGGTGTTATCGGGGCAAATGAGGAAATCTGCTCCGTTTTGCGCCAGCTTATTGGCTGAGGAGAGCATCAGCTCCCCCACACCCCGCCAGTCGTCGCGGTAGATACACTTCATGTACTTTCCCAGCGAATGGCAATGCAGCGAGATCTCAGGATGGTCATGGGGGCCGAGCAGCTCCGCGCCCCCCTGACTGATAGACCGATAACAAAGAGCGGCTCCTTCAGCCGAGCAGGCAACGATTCCAATGTGTTGGGTCATGGCTTGATTCCCTCTCTGATTCTAAGATGGAACGATGCGCGCCGGGAACGCGGTAATCCTGCTGCTCCTGAGTTTTCTCTCCATGGCTCCTTATGCTCACTCCGAAACGGGGGAGCAAGGTTGGCTTCGGTATGCCGCCCTGCCGCCGCCAGCTGCCCGGCAATACCAAAAGATGCCGCTGCATATCGTTGCTGCCGGCCAGTCTCCTGTCGCCGGCAGCGCGGCCACGGAACTGGCTCGCGGGCTGCACTCCATGCTGGCTGAAAATCTCCTCATCTCCTCCACGCTTCCGGCGCAAGACGCCTTCGTCCTGGGCACGCCAACCGAGATCCATCGACTGCTACCCACCTGGAATTCGCCTTCTCCGCTTGCGCCGGAAGGATTCTCCCTGGCGCCATTCGCCGCCCAAGGCCACAACTACTGGGTGCTGGCCGGCGGAACAGATCGGGGAGAACTCTACGGCGCATTTCGCATTCTCGAACTGGTGGCGCAACAGAAGCAGGTGTCACCCTTGAGCGAAGCTCCTTCTTCGCCCATTCGCTGGGTGAACCAGTGGGACAACTTTGATGGCAGCATTGAACGCGGCTATGCCGGGCGCAGCATTTTTTTCGATGGCGGCCACGTGCGCGCGGACCTTACCCGGGTCTCGGAGTATGGCCGTTTGCTGGCCTCGGTCGGCATCAACGGCGTCACGGTCAACAACGTTAACTCCGATTTGCATACTCTGGAGCCGGAAATGATCCGTGAACTCGCCCGCATCGCCGATGCCTTTCGACCCTGGGGCGTGCGCATGTCGCTGTCGGTCGACCTATCGAGCCCGCAAGCGGTGGGGCATCTGCACACCTTCGATCCAGTCGACCCGGCGGTCGCCGCCTGGTGGCGGAAGAAGGCGGATGAGATTTACAAAGTCATCCCCGACTTTGCCGGCTTTACCATCAAGGCTGATTCCGAAGGGCGGGTCGGGCCGTCGAAATACGGCCGCACTCCGGCGCAGGCTGCCAATACGGTTGCCCGTGCGCTCCGGCCCCATGGCGGAGTGGTGCTCTATCGCGGCTTTGTCTACAACAATCATCTTGACTGGAATAACCTCAAGGCCGATCGCGCGCGCGCCGGCTATGACAACTTCCGCGCCCTGGATGGAGCGTTTGATCGCAACGTGGTGATTCAAATCAAGCATGGGCCCATTGACTTCCAGGTTCGGGAGCCTGTGTCCCCGCTATTCGCCGCTCTTCGTCATACCAACCAGGCAATCGAACTGCAGATCACGCAGGAGTACACCGGACAACAGCGCCACATGGTGTTCCTGGTCCCCATGTGGAAGGTCGCGCTCGACACCGACCTTCGGGCGCAGAATCGCAGCACCCCGGTGAGTGAGATTGTCGAGGGTAAGAGCTTCCACCAACCCCTTGGTGGTTTTGTGGGCGTGGCCAATGTTGGCCTGGATACGAATTGGTTGCATCACCCAATGGCGATGGCCAACCTCTATGGCTTCGGCAGGCTGGCGTGGAATCCTGAGCTGACAACGCCGGAAATCATCGACCCCTGGACCCGGCTTACGTTCGGAAATGATCCCAAGGTTGTTTTTGCCGTGAACGGACTCCAGTCCAATTCCTGGCGGGTGTATGAGCTTTACACCGGACCGCTGGGCCTGGGGACACTCACCAATATCCTTGGGGTTCATTATGGCCCGGGGATCGAGTCCGCAGAGCGCAATGGATGGGGGCAATGGTTTCGCGCCGACAGCAAGGGCATCGGCATGGACCGCACCGTGGCCACGGGTACTGGCTACGTCGGTCAGTATCCGCCGCAGTTGGCCAAGACGTACGAGTCTTTGGACACCTGTCCTGACAGTCTGCTGCTTTTCATGCACCACGTTCCTTATGACTATCTCTTGCACAATGGCAAGACCCTGGTGCAGTACGTGTATGACTCGCATTATGAGGGTGCGGCACTCGCCGGTTCTTATCCTTTGCGTTGGAAAAGACTCCGCGGCTTGATCGATGACCAGCGCTATTACGAGATCCTTGGGCTGTTTGATTATCAAGCTGGTCATGCGGTGGTTTGGCGGGACGCGGTCACGGAGTGGTTCCAACACATTTCCGGTATTCCCGATAAATTGGGCCGGGTTGGCCATTACCCTGACCGGATCGAAGCTGAGTCCATGCAGGCCGATGGATACACGCCGGTGGGCGTCTCACCCTGGGAGACTGCATCCGGGGGCAAGGCGGTGGTTTGTAATCGCTCTGCTGCGTGCACCCTGACCACCAAGCTTGGACGGCCGGCGGGCACTTATTCTATTTCCGTGCGCTATTTCGACCTGCGCACGGGCGTTTCGCAATATGACTTGCAGCTCAATGGCAAGTCCGTGGCGCAGTGGACGGCGAATGCGATTCTCCCCCCTGCGGTGGTTGATCCGCATCTCGACGGCAGCACCAGCACGCTCTTCACCGTGTCTGATATTCGCCTCAAGCCGAGCGATACGCTCACTCTACGCGGAACACCAAACCAGGGAGAGCCAGCCCCGGTCGATTACATCGAGGTGGAGAGGCAGTAAACACATTTCCAAGAAAGGACCGCTGAACCGCAGGTCCTTTCTTGGAAAATCTCTAGTCGGTTCAACGCAGCTTATTGGGGTTCACGCGGGCCTGCAGGCGGCTTATCACTGTTTCCGGCACCAGCCCATCCACGGAGCCCCCCAATTCGAAGACATTCTTGATCAGCCTCGAGCTCACATACGAATATTTCTCATCCGCCATGAGGAACACCGTCTCAACCTGCGGAGCCAGCCGCCGGTTCATCAGTGCCATCTGCAGCTCGTATTCGTAGTCGCTGATGGCGCGAACCCCGCGTAGAATGGCCTGCGCATGGTGTTCGAGAACAAACTCCACCAGCAGCCCGTTGAAGGTCGCGACCGAAACGTTATCGAAGTTCTGCACCGCTTCGGTGAGCATCTCGATCCGCTCGGAAACAGAAAAGAGTGGGGCCTTCTCTGAATTGTTCAGGATCGCGACCACCAGGTGATCAAAGATTTTCGCCCCACGCGCAACTAGATCCAGATGACCGTTGGTCAAGGGATCGAAGGTGCCGGGATAAATGGCTTTGACGGTATTCAAGAATCTTTACTGTCGAAGACGTACCGGGGGCTTCACCGCTTCCGCAGCCTGAGCCGACCCGTTGACCGGAACTGCTGGAATCTCTGCCGGCTTCACGCCGGTGAGACCCAACTTCTGCCGTAGCTGTGCATCGATGCGGGCGAAGATCTCAGGATGATCCTTGAGGAAGCCGCGGACATTTTCCCTGCCTTGCCCAATCCGCTCGCCGGCATAGCTATACCAAGCGCCCGACTTCTCGACAACATTCTGCGTTACCGCAAGATCCAGCACATCCCCCTCGCGGGAGATCCCCTCGCCATAGAGAATGTCAAACTCCGCTTCCCGGAAAGGCGCGGCCACCTTGTTCTTGACCACCTTGATTTTGGTGCGCGAGCCAACCACTACATCGCCTTCCTTCACCGCTGCGATGCGGCGAATGTCAATGCGCACCGAAGAATAGAACTTGAGCGCGCGGCCCCCGGTCGTCGTCTCCGGGTTGCCAAACATGACCCCGATCTTCTCGCGTATCTGGTTAATGAAAATCAACGACGTGCGCGACTTCGATACCGTCCCGGTAAGCTTGCGCAGCGCCTGCGACATCAACCGGGCCTGCAGACCCATATGCGAATCGCCCATTTCGCCATCGAGTTCCGCCTTGGGCACCAGCGCCGCCACCGAGTCGACCACCAGCACATCAATTGCGCCCGAGCGCACCAGGGCTTCGGTAATCTCCAGCGCCTGCTCGCCGTAATCCGGCTGCGATACCAGAAGGTTATCCACATCCACGCCCAGCTTTTTGGCATACTGCGGATCGAGCGCGTGTTCCGCATCGACAAACGCCGCCATGCCGCCCGCCTTCTGCGCTTCGGCGATGATCTGCAGCGTGATGGTGGTCTTGCCCGAAGATTCAGGACCAAAAATTTCAATCACCCGGCCGCGCGGAACCCCACCCACGCCGAGAGCGGCGTCGAACGAAATGGATCCGGTGGATATCACCGAGATGGGCACAATCGCCTCTTTGTTGCCGAGGCGCATGATGGAGCCCTTACCAAACTGCTTTTCAATTTGTGCTAATGCCAGGTCAATGGCGCGGGAACGATCATCTGCCATGGGGTAACTCTCCAGTGGGAATGTAGTGGATCATAACACCGCTCACAGGCTATCGCTGAAGCAGGTCGATCGGCTGATGGATGTCGGCGACGCGGAAGTACTGAGCGAGGGCCGGATGTTTGCGCGCCACTGCCTGGTACATCTCCCAGGCAATACGGCGGTAAGAGAAATGTCCTGCAGGCGTAGAGCGGAGTTCCGCGATATACAGCGCTTCGGCGAAGTCCATTTTAAACAGCGCCCGGGTGCGCGTGCCCAAGGGCAAAACGTAGCCCGCGTTTTCCACAAAGCCGGCCTGGGAAACATGAACAAACGCTTTATGTGCCTGGGTCATGGCGGAGTCATATTGCGGCAGCAGTCCTGCCTCGGACAATCCTTCGGGGATCTCGTAACCATGGGCACTGGTAAATGGCTGCAGGATCTGCACGCAGCGGCGATGACGGTGCATGTCGCGGAAGCCGCCGATATCCATCAGAATGTCGAACCGCAACCCCTGCCCCGCGGAAAACTCGCGCAGCAGTTCGTCGTGCCGGCCGCGATGCCGCGCGCCCAGAGAGATGATCTCGTCGCGCTGCGGCGCATCGAGAGATGCAACCGTCCGCGCCAGCTGGCGATAGGAATACGGGCACGCCCCGTAGAGCAGTGTGGTCGCCAAATCGATCTCCAGCGGTTGATCGTCGACCAGATCGACCGCGCCCGGCGGACTCTCGATGGGCGCGTTTTTCATCAGCTCAACTGCGGCCTGGGCCAACTCGCCTCGGGTAGCCAGCACATAGTCGTTAGGCGCAGCGTACTTGACCAGCGTGGGCGCAATCCTGACCTCGCGCGTCAGCAGGGCCTCCGCCCGGGCGCCCAGGGCAGGATCGAGGGCAGCAATGTCGCGCTGCAAAGCACTCAGCGCATCCCCCTGCACATTCCAGGCCGAGCCGGCAGCAGCCTCGCGCAGCCGCTCACCCAATTGGCGAACTTCTGCATGGGGATCGGAGAGCAGCCGGGAGATCTGGGTTTCCAGCGTACGCGCGTTCACAATCTGACCCAGCGAAGTGTTGGTGGCCAGCGGAAGAAGATAGCGAGACACATCCAGGGCCCGCGCTCGCAGGGTACGGTGGTAGGCCTCTTCTTTCATTTCCGGCGGGCGCTCGGTTCGCCCTTTCAAGTAGGCAAACATGGTCTCGGTGGTGGAGTGATACCCCGCGAAGAGCGCCTCAATGGCTTCAGTGAAGACCTTACCGGCGGCAGCGCCTGAGGAAAAATCCGGCAAATACCAGCCGCTCTTTTGAAAATTCTGATACCGGGTGGAACGCTCCTGGCCGTCCCAGCGTTGCTCGTCGACCAGGATGATCGCTGCCAGCAGGGACAGTCGTTCGATGGCGAAGGCCACGTGGGCCAGGTCCGCAATCGAGCGGTGGCCATACTGAAAGTAAAAGGTATTGAGGAAATGCTCCGCCCGCTGGGCAGAGATCTCGCGCAGCGATTCCTTCATCGACAGCGCGGATCGCGAGTACTTCGCCATGGCATAGGCCAGCACTTCCGGATCGGCCCCATGAACGGCGTAGACTTCAGTCTGGTTTCTGGAGGCTTCGGGCGGGGCTGCGGAAAGAGCTGCGGTGACGGTTTCGCTTGGAGCCATGGTCAGGGTCCAGGATAGAGCATTTTTGGGCGCCGTAGTACCGTCTCTTACCAAGGGAGTAATGTCTCCGGGGCTGGAACTAAGATAAGATTGAGCAGCAACCCCGGTGCGGATTGAGCCTTTATCGAGTGAGTTCGCTCCTATGGCCGTAAACCGCAAATTGAGCCGCGAATCCCAGCCTGAAGAAACCCTGTCGGCCGTGAAACACCGGCCGTACGCATTGCCCAAACGTCCCTGGACAATGATGCAGCGCTGGAATGACCTGCTGTTTGCTCACTGGCCCATCCCCGCTGCCAAACTGGAACCATTGCTTCCCGCCGGTCTGCAGGTGGATACCTTCGACCAGTCCGCTTGGATCGGCGTTGTCCCTTTCTGGATGGACCGGGTCCAATTGCGCGGAGTCCCCCGCATTCCCGGCGCCAGCCGTTTTCCCGAGCTGAACCTCAGGACCTACGTCCGGGAGCGCAATACCAATCGCGCCGGCGTCTATTTCTTTTCCCTTGAGGCTTCGAACCCGCTGGCGGTCTTAGTGGCCAGGGCGGCTTTCCATCTCCCCTACCACTGGGCCCGCATGTCTATCCGGACACGCAGTGAACGCGAATTCACCTACCAGAGCGCGCGCCTTCTGAGTGCCAAACCGGTGCGCTTCCGTGCCCACTATCGGGGCCTGGGCCAGGTGCGCGCCATTGACCAGAGCCGCCCGGGGACCATCGAGCACTTTCTTACCGAGCGCTATTGTCTGTTCACCACCAACCGCGCCGGTCAATTGTTGCGTGGGGATATTCACCACATGCCCTGGCCGCTGGAAGCGGCCGAAGCGGAGATCGAACTGAACGACCTTCCCGCCACCTATGGCATAGAACTCCCGCCCACTCCGCCGCTCTTGCATTATTCGCGGGAGCTGGTCGTCTATCTCTGGTCTCTGGACAAAGTGTGGGGCAAGCTGCCGGTTCTGGAGGCAGCCGGAGTGCGCACCGCAGAAATTGTCTAATACCTCCCATCTGGTAACCTCACTTTTCAGCAGAGAAGGAGACGGATGGAGAATCTTCAAGGCAAGACCGCGTTTGTCAGCGGTGCATCTCAGGGAATTGGCCGCGCGTGCGCGTTGGCATTGGCAAGAATGGGCGCGCGGATCGCGCTGGCAGCACGCAATGAGGCCAAGCTGGAAGCCGTAGCAGCGGAAATCGAGGCCGTTGGTGGTCAGGCCAAGCCTTTTCTTATGGACGTGTCCGACGAAGCGTCCATAAAAGCTGCGGCTAAGGCAGCAATTGCTCATTTCGGCTCTGTGGAAATCCTGGTGAACAACGCCGGGATTACCCGCGACACCTTGCTGTTACGCATGAAGCGCGCGGATTGGGATGCAGTGATGAATACCAATCTGACCGGCGCTTTTCTTTTGACGCAGGCGCTGTTGAATTCCATGCTGCGCGCCCGCTGGGGCAGAATCATCAACGTCAGCAGCGTGGTAGGGCGCACCGGTCAGGCCGGACAGGCCAACTACGCTGCCAGCAAAGCCGGGCTCATTGGACTCACCCGATCGATGGCGCGAGAAGTCGCCTCCCGGTCGGTTACGGTCAATGCCGTGGCGCCGGGCTATATCGAGACCGCAATGACCTCGGTGCTTGAGGACAAACAGCGCGAGGCGCTGCTGAGCCACATTCCGCTGGGCCGCGCCGGCAGCGATGAGGAGGTGGCCCACGCAGTGGCTTTTCTCGCCTCGCCGCAGGCTGGCTATATCACGGGACATGTGCTCGACATCAACGGCGGTCTGTTTATGAATTAGTGCGATGAACCATCGCAGATACAAAATCCCAAACGCGGAAAAATATGCGCCATGGCTTGAAGAAAATTCTTGCTAGTCGCTACCGCGACGTGTTAACTATACTGCCAACACTTGAAAAACTCCTCGCCTATCAGTCAACTACGGCGCCATCAACCGTTCTTGTGGTCTAGCTGAGTGAACGTCTGAACGAAGGTCTCAACTTATGAAGATAGGAATTACCATCCGGGGATACCGGTTGCAGAAGGGGCTTTCGCAGGGAGACATCGAGAAGCGCACCGGCCTGCTGCGCTGTTACCTGTCACGGGTTGAGAACGGCCATACCGTTCCCTCGTTGGACACTTTGGCCAAGATCGCGGGGGCGCTGGACATTCCGCTGGCTCAGTTCTTTGCCGAAGACTCGCTTGGCCGGGAAATGAACACGCAGAAGTTGACCGACGATGAGTTGCGTTTCTTAACTCAGATTCGGCGCTACGCGACCAACCTGAACGACAGCGACCGCAAGCTGTTGTTAGCCATGGTCAAGAAGTTCGCCGCGACCGCAGTGCGTTAAGTACTACGCACAAGAAGATTTCAACGCTTTGCCTCCATCCCCGCCACCAATCGCCGGGTGCCTGACGTCTTTCGCGAGATGTGGGATGCCACAGGCCTCCCCGTCAAGTCTGCTGCCGTCTCGACAAATCTACACGGGTGCCCCACGTTCGCCCCAGCGTACGTGGGACGAAAACGATGGGCGAAGCCCACGACAGCCTTTCGTTCCGGCCTTTGTTCATGAAGAGCGAACACGAGGGTAAGCGCCGAGTGCTCCCTTTGAAAGGTGTTGGCGGGCGAGAGCAAACTGCAGATCCCTCGACTTCGCTCGGGATGACAAGGGGAGAGCGGCGGTTCACCTTGAAATCTGCTATTGGGATGTGAGCAAACTGCGGATCCCTCACAACGTCAATGGGCTTTAGCGCGTAAAACCAAACGTTGGGGGCGAAGAGCCGTGGTATCCCACATCTCGCGAAAAACGAGCGGGGATGTAGTTCACCTCCAGGTCAGCGCCAGAACGAGGCGATACCGAAGGCAAAAACTAGCAGCAGAATGGACATTCCGCCGTACGTTACCCAGGCGCGAAAAGCAAATTGATTTCTGGCCGGGCCAATTCTGGGCACCAGCGGCCCTCCCAAAGCGAGACCACAAAGAAAGCCTCCCAGGTGGGCCATATTGTCGATGCGAATGGCACTGCGAAAAAACAGCGAAGTCCCGCCAATCACAAAGTTCAGCAGCGCGAAATAGATCACGCTCTTGCGCAGCCTGCGGATCTCCTCCGGAGGCACGGGAAGTAGATCTGCCTTGAGCAGCAAAATGAGCACCCCGGCAATGCCAAAGACCGCTCCCGAGGCCCCCGCACCGACAATTTGCGGATGAACTGCGGTACTGAGAAGGTTGCCGGCAATCCCAGTGAGCACATAAACCGCAATCATCCCCGCTGGCCCCACCAGCGGCTCCCCTAACAACCCGAGATTCCACAAACACCACATGTTGGTCGCCAGATGCAGGATACCGACATGGACAAACGCGGCCGTCAGCAGACGCCACCACTGGCCGGCAAGCACCAGACCGCCAAAATTGGCGCCCCAATTCACCAGCTCCTGGACGGAGGGGCTGCTAGGTGAAACTCCGCGCAATACCATGGCTAGGTACACCGCGCAATTGATGCCGACCAGAATGTACGTGGCCGGGGCGGAAGCCCAGCGGCTGCCTCGCGAACGCCTCGGCTGAGGCGGTCCCGCGTCCCCTTCGTAGCCGCGGCTTTCCGGCGGCAAAATCTCGGCTGCGCGTTGCGATGGCCCGCTTCCCGGCCAGTTCGACCCCATAGCGCTAAGCTATCCTGAGCAAGGTTCTCTGACAAATGAGTGATCCCGGTGGTACTTTCCGGGTCCCGGCTTCATCTCATAATCAGGCGAGCCAATCAATGGATGAAGGGCAGATTGAGTGGAATATAAGCAGGTTAAGCGGGCTCTCTTAAGCGTTACCGATAAGACTGGCTTGGCAGAGTTCGCGCGCCAACTGAGCGGTATGAACGTGGAGTTGATTTCGACCGGAGGCACGGCGCGGGTTTTGCGCGACGTCGGGCTCAAGGTGCGCGATGTTTCCGACCTCACCGGTTTCCCGGAAATGCTGGACGGCAGAGTAAAAACCTTGCACCCCAAGGTACATGGGGGCATTCTTCATATCCGCGACAGCGTCGAACACCGGGCAGCCGTGGCGGAGCAAGGCATCGAACCCATCGACATGGTGGTGGTCAATCTGTATGCCTTTGAAGAAACCGCTCGCAAGCCGGGCGCGTCCTTTGGAGAGCTGGTGGAAAACATCGACATAGGCGGCCCCTCCATGCTTCGTTCGGCGGCCAAGAACTTTGAGGATGTCGCGGTGGTCACTTCCGCCGCCGACTACGAACAGCTGGCGGCCGAGATGCTGGCCCACCAGGGGGCTCTTTCGCTGCAGACACGATGGAGACTGGCCCGCCAGGCGTTCACGCTGACCGCCGGGTATGACTCGGCCATCGCCATGACTTTCAACAAGATCGCCGCGGAACGGCAGAATGAAACCGGATTGGGTGAGGGCAGCTCTCAATTCCCAGCTACCCTACTGCTCGCCTACGCCAAGACAACAGACCTTCGCTACGGGGAAAACCCCCACCAGGGAGCGGCGCTGTACGGAGACGGGACCGGGACCGGGATCGCCGGGGCCCAGCAGCTGCAGGGCAAAGAACTTAGCTACAACAACCTGGTCGATTTGGACGCCGCCTGGGAGCTGGTGAACGAGTTTGCGGAACCTGCGGTGGCGATTATCAAGCACAGCAATCCCGCTGGAATGGCCGTCGCCCCCTCCGTGGTCGAGGCCTACCAGAAGGCGCTTGCCACCGATCCCGTGTCTGCCTTTGGGAGCGTAATCGGCGTCAACCGCGAAGTCGATGATGCGCTGGCGGAGGAGATATCCAAGCTGTTTGTCGAGGCCGTCGCCGCCCCATCGTTCAGCGCAGGCGCAAAGACCAGGTTCAGCGCCAGGAAGAATTTGCGCCTGTTGACGGTTACACCAGCGGCTTCGAGCAAGGTCATCAAGCAAATTTCCGGCGGGCTGCTGCTGCAGGACGCTGATAAGGAAGATGCCTCGGCGACCGAACTAAAGGTTGTGACCGTGCGCCAGCCATCGCCAGAGGAGATGCAGGCGCTCACTTTTGCCTGGAAAGTGGCTAAGCACGTCAAGTCCAACGCCATCGTCTATGCCCGCAACGGCCAGACCCTGGGTGTGGGGGCGGGCCAGATGAGCCGGGTAGATGCAGCCAAGTTTGGCGCCATGAAAGCGGTCTTGCCGCTAGCCAACTGTGCCGTCGCCTCGGACGCATTTTTCCCTTTTCCTGACGGTCTTGAAGCCGTGGCGGCAGCCGGCGCAACCGCGGTCATTCAACCCGGAGGCTCAGTGCGTGACCAGGAAGTCATTGACGCTGCCAACCGGCTCAATCTGGCTATGATTTTTACTGGAATCCGACACTTCCGGCACTAAGAGTGGTCTAAGGAGGAGTTGGCCTCATGGAAAAAGACTATTTGGTGCCGGAACTGACATGTCTTTCGACGCCGGAAATGATCTAAACTCAGGGATGGTGGAATAGTTAAAGCCTGCCGGAATGGCGCGAATTGGGGAGTGCCGGGCATTTTTCGACGGCGTTACAATGCGCGTCAGAGCGAAGTGGTGCGCTGACTTGAAAATGGCAGCGCATATTCTCACAAAAATGCGGGTTCCTCTGCACCGCGTTTCGACCGCCGGCGTCAGTTCAGTGGAACAGAAGCCGGGGCACAGGAACTCCCTACATGACCATTAAGGTTAGAACCCAAATCGGCAAAATTCGTAAAACGGCCCTTCTCGCGAGCGCGGCGATCGTGCTTCCCTGCTCAGCACTGGCAAACCCGCCGCAGCAGCCTGCTTCGCCCGCAGCCAAACCGGCCAGTCCCACCGCCGGGGCGCCCGGCACGCAAAAAGCTGATCGCTCTGCCGCTTACTACCATTTCGGCCTGGCGCACATGTACGAGGATATGGCCACCAATTATGGCCGACCCGAGTACGCCACCCGCGCCATCGAGGAATACAAGCTGGCGCTCGATGCAGATCCTGGGTCGAAGTACCTGAATAGTGGCCTGGCGGAACTCTATCTGCGCACCGGCCGGGTGCGCGACGCGGTGCTGGCCGCGCAGGAGATCCTCAAGACCGAGCCCAACAATCTGGACGCCCACAAGCTACTGGGCCGAGTCTATCTGCAGTCCCTGGGCAATGTTCAAAATGGCGGCCCGTCGGAGAAAGTGCTGCAGCTAGCCATTGGCGAATACACCAAGATCGTGGAGCTGGAGAGCAACGACATCGAGAGCCGCCTGCTGCTGGGGCAGCTCTACACGCTGGCGCACGACACCCCACACGCGGAAGAGCAATTCAAAGCCGCCCAGCACATCGATCCCAACTCGGAAGATGTGGTACTGAACCTGGCCCGCTTGTACAGTGACTCCGGCGATATGACGCGCGCGATCCAGGTTTTGAGCGCCGTCCCTGCCGACGACCGTACGGCCAAGATGGATTATGCGCTGGGCATGAGCTACGACCAGCTCAAGGAGAACAAGAACGCGATCGATGCCTACGGCAAGGCGTTCGATATGGAGCCGGATAACCTGGATGCGGAACGCGGCCTGGCGCAGGCGCTGTTGAACGATGGACAGTTGGGACCGGCCCTCAAACACTTTGAAGCCATCTCCGCCGCCGACCCACAAGATGCCCAGACCTACACCCGGATTTCGGAGATCGAACGCAAGCAGGGTCACTACGAGCAGGCGCTTACCACCCTGAAGAAGGCCAAGGCGCTGGCCTCGGACTCGCTGGAGATCGGTTACAACGAAGCTTTGATCGAAGACTCGCTGGGGCACTACGACGAGGCGGCGCAGTCGTTGCAGCAGTTGGTGAAGCAGACCAACCATCCCGATGGCCAATACGCCGACGCGGAGAAGAATAACCGCTCCATCTTCCTCGACCGGCTGGCAAATGTATACCGCGAGCAGAATAAGACCGACCAGGCAGGGCAAACCTACCAGCTGATGGTTGCCATGGGCGGAGACTACGCCGAGCGCGGGTACCAGGGCCAGGTAGATGCCTATCGCGATGCCAAGCAGTACGACAAGGCTACCCAGGTAGCCCAGCAGGCAGCGCTGGCCATGCCCAAGGACAAGAGTGTGCAGTTGATGCTCGCCGGGCAGCTGGCCGACACCAGCAAGTCCGAGGAAGGGATCAAGCTGGCTAAGGCGCAACTGCATGGCGACGCAGGAGATCGGGAGGTGCACCTGGCGCTGGCGCAGATGTACACCAGGCTGCGCCGCTGGAAGGATGCTTCCGACGAGATCGACGCGGCCGACGCTCTTTCCGCCCAAAAGGACGGCCGGATGGAAAAGCCAAGCGCATCCGGCGCGGTTCCGGTGAGCCAGGACGACAAGATCTACATCTACTTCCTGCGCGGGGCGCTGGACGAACGCCAGAAGCACTACGATTCCGCAGAAGAGCAATTCCGCAAAATTCTGGCCATCGACAGCAACAACGGCATGACCCTCAATTACCTTGGGTACATGCTGGCGGATCGCGGGGTCAAGCTGGATGATGCACTGTCTATGGTGCAGAAAGCGGTACAGCTGGATCCGCAAAATGGCGCCTATCTGGATTCGCTTGGATGGGTGTACTTCAAGATGGGCCAGTACGCCTTGGCCGAAGCCAACCTGCGCAAGGCCAGTGAGCGCATGGGACAGGACCCGGCCGTACACGACCACCTGGGCGAGTTATACGAAAAGACTGGGCGCCTGAGGTTGGCCGCTGCGCAATGGGAACAGAGTCTCTCGGAGTACGCCCGCACCGTACCCGCGGACGCCGAGCCCGGCGACGTGAACAAGGTACAGAAGAAGCTTGACAGCGCGCGGGTCAAACTGGCCAAAGAAGAATCAGCCGGCGCCAGCCCGAAGCAGTAGGGGGGCGAGATTTTTGCTCTGCCCCCTGGCGTTGCCGTAGCGGACGACGCCGGCCACCTGTTGGCGCAGCGAGAGCACGCCGAGGCGGCTCATCCCTATCGAACGCCGTTCCAGCGTGATCGCGCCCGGGTCATCCATGCCCGGGCCTTTCGCCGCCTGGCTGGAAAAACACAGGTCTTCACCCACCGCTACTCCGATCACTTTCGCAGCCGCCTGACCCACACCATGGAGGTGGCACAGATCGCCCGCGCCATCGCCAGTGCGCTCCAGCTGAACGAGGACATGACCGAAGCCTTGGCGCTGGTGCATGATATCGGGCACCCTCCTTTTGGCCATGCCGGCGAGCGGGCGCTGGACGAGGCTTTGCAGGAATTTGGCCAGCGCTTCGATCACAACCTGCACGCGCTGCGCATGGTCGAGTACTTCGAGGTTCGCTATGCCGGCTTTCGCGGGCTGAATCTCACCCTGGGGGTGCGCGAAGGAATCGTCAAGCACTCGCGCAGTTATTCGCCCGCGGAGCACCCCGAGCTACGCAATTATTTTCTTGAACAACAACCGCCGCTCGAAGCGCAGCTCATCGATCTGGCGGATGAGATCGCCTATCTGACCGCCGACATGGACGACGGCATGGAAGCCGGGATGCTCCATCCGGAAATGCTGCGCCGCCATGTATGCGTCTTCCACGAATCGTTGTCGGTGGTCGAGCGCGAGTACCCCGCTGCCCCCGAAAACCTGCGCGCCAACGAGGCGTTGAAGAAGATGTTGAACACCCTGGTGGGAGACCTGATCCGGGAAACGGCGCGTCGCGTGAAGGCAGAGGGAATCGTCACTCTGGAGGATGTGCGGCGCTCGCCGCAGCGGCTGGTCGCTTTTTCTCCGCCAATGGAAGAGCTCCGCCGCGAGGCCAAGCAGCATCTGTACGCCGCACTTTATAGCAGCGAGGAACTGCAGCGAGACCTGCAGGAGGCGGCGATGGTGGTACGCAATTTATTTACCTGGTGGGTGAACGATCCCTCGCGCTTACCAGCTGCCAATCAGTCGCAGATTCCCGAGCACGGCGTCCCCCGGGTGGTGGCTGACTATATTGCCGGGATGACCGACAACTACATCCTGCTGCAGTATGCCGAATGGGTCAAAGGTCGAGGATCTGTTCCGGGCTGAGCCTACCGGCGCAGAGATCGCGGAAAGCGGCAAGATTTCCATAGAATCTGCCCAGCCGGTCGACATGCGCTTCCGGCTTCAGACTCCTGACCAGGTTCTTCAGGCATGGTCCTGCGATGAACTTGAAGACATGGGACCAGGGGAAGATTCCCTTGCGGGCGAGATAGATCGGATTAGCCACCTGCGAGTATCCTAGCTGCACTCCGGGGAGTCGTCCTACCTTGGTGCTGAGGTGAACTCCGCAGGCGTTGGAGATGTGCACGACGGACCCGAAAGAGGCTAGCCGCCTGGAGAAGTCCCAATCTTCATACCAGCCGTAGAGGGGAAGTGTTTCGTCGAAGCGAAGCTCGTGCTTGCGGATGGTCGCCAGGCGGACGCACATGTTGCATCCGAAGGCCAGATAGACGGGGGTGATCCGCTGTTCGCACTCGGCGCCATCGCTGCGGGCGATGATTGACTTTGCCTGCTCTACGGAAAGGCCGGGTCCTTTCATGTCGTCAGCGAGCACTCTTCCGGTGGAAGCCGCCACCTCAGGATGTTCCAGCAGAAATCGCTCAGTGATCTTGATGTATTGCGGGTGGAGGTAGAAATCGTCATCGATGAAGAGCAGGATGTCCTGGTCGCGAGCCCAGGAAAGGATTGCGTTGCGTTGGCGGGTCAGCCCTAGGGGCGCCTTAATGAAGGTGACGTGGGGAAATTGGTTAGCCGCATCGGCAATGTCCTCCGCCTCTGCATAGGCCACCAGGATTTCGTCAGGCTGTCTCTGCTGTTTCGCTAGAAACGCGATCGTTTCGGCCAGTATGGCAGGCCGCCCGTGAGTGGGGATGCCTACTACCAACCTGGTTTGGCTTTCCATCGCTCCAGCTTAATCCCAGTAAGACCTATTCCCAGTAAGTAGTACTCGGAAAGTAACCATCACCGTCACCGACCGGCGCGTCGGCCTAAGACTGGCGCGGACGACTGTGGACCTGGCCGGAACACCCAGGTCTCAAAAGCGAGACCTGGGCCACCCACTCAAAGTCTGGGGGTTGCAGCTTTTTGGGGACAGATCAAGCGGCACGACGAAAGTCCGCGCCCGGGGTATGCAATTCTCCAATTAGGCCTAAACTGCCGCGGTTGATATGATGAGCGGATGCATGTGCTGGTCTATTCCGCTACCTGGTGCCGCGATTGCCGCGAAGCCAAACGCTTCCTTGAAAAGCACCAGATTGCCTTCACCGACATCGATATTGAGAGCATTCCCGGCGCCGCCGAGGAGGTCGTCCGCCACGTAGGCAAGCGAGCCATTCCTCAGTTCGTCCTCGACGGCAAGTGGATCCAGCCCTACCGTCCCGGCCAGGGCTTTCTGCACGACGAAATGGCCGAGCTATTCGGCGTGGGCAACTTACGAGACCGATGAGACCTCGCTGTCCGGCGTTCCAGGGTCATTCAGGATGCTGCGCGCATCCTCCTCGTCCTTAGGGCTTACCTGGAGCTGCAATCCTCCCAGTCCTGTTCCATACAGCATGGCAGATTCCTCCCCTACCAGAAAACTAGTAATTCCTGCAGAGTCCAGACGAGTTTTGGCCATGTCAGCTTCCATCAAATCGCGATAGCGTTCGATTGTGATCAGTTCCGGTTCTTCTTCCACGAATTAACCCTCCTAAAGCAGTGAGATGCAGCAACGATAGAATAGACGTTTCGGAGGCTCTGGTTGATCGCTCGTTACACCCGCCCGGCCATGGGCCGGATCTGGAGTGAAGAAAACAAATACCGTATGTGGCTGGAAGTGGAAGCCACCGCTTCCGAGGTCCTGGCTGAAGCCGGCATCGTGCCCCGATCGGCGGCGCTGGCCATTCGCGCCTGCGGAGAGGTGGACGTCGCCCGCATCAATGAAATCGAGGCGGAGGTCAAACACGACGTCATCGCCTTCACCACCGCCATGGCGGAGAAGATCGGCCCGGAAGCTCGTTGGCTGCACTACGGCCTCACTTCCAACGACGTAGTGGATACCGCTCAGGCGCTGCAGATCAAAGAAGCGTCGGGGCTGATTCGCCAGGGCATGCTTGCGCTCGCGGGCATTCTCCGCCGGCGGGCGCTGGAGTTTAAGCACACTCCGACCATTGGCCGCACCCATGGCATCCACGCCGAACCGAGCACCTTCGGCCTGAAACTGCTGAACTGGTTCGCCGAAATCCAACGCGACCTCGCCCGCTTCGATGCCAGCGCTGAAGACATGCGCGTGGGCAAGCTGTCGGGCGCCGTGGGTACCTTCGGCCATCTCAAACCCGAACACGAAGCAAGTATTTGTGCCAGGTTAGGACTGCGCCCCGATCCGATTGCCACCCAGGTCATCCAGCGCGACCGCCATGCCGCCTACATTGCCACCCTCGCCGTGCTGGCTTCAACTCTGGATAAAATCGCGGTCGAGATTCGCCACCTGCAACGCACCGAGGTGCGGGAAGCGGAGGAATTTTTCTCTGAGAAGCAAAAAGGCTCATCCGCCATGCCCCACAAGCGGAATCCGATCACCTCGGAACAGATCAGCGGGCTGGCGCGGGTGATCCGCTCCAACACCCAGGCGGCCCTGGAAAACGTCCCCTTGTGGCACGAGCGGGACATTTCCCACTCCTCGGTCGAGCGCATCATTTTTCCCGATTCCACCATCCTGACCGATTATCTTCTGGCCAAGACCACTACGCTGCTGGAGAAGCTGCTGGTCTATCCCCGGCGCATGCTCAAGAACCTGGAGAGCACCGGAGGCCTCATCTTCTCCGGCCAGCTGCTTCTCGATTTGACCGAAGCCGGCATGTCGCGCGAAGAGGCTTACCGCTTGGTTCAGGCGCACGCCATGAACGCCTGGAAAGAAGACCTGGTCTTCCGCGACCTGGTGCAGCAGGACCCGGCCATCACCCAGCGCCTTCCCAACCTCGATAAGACTTTTCAATTGGAACGGCAGCTGGCCAACGTGGACGCGATCTTCGAGCGGGTTCTGGCGTGAATCTAACGGTAGCCGTGACTGGAGCCAGCGGATCCATCTTCGGCCAGCATCTCCTGCGTGCGCTGGAGCTTGACCAACGGGTCATCCATGTCGATTTCATCGCCTCGGAAAACTCCTTGCGGGTGATGGCGGAGGAGTTACAAATCAGCGGCCGCAACGAGCTAGCCGCGAAACTCTTAGGTAAGCCTTCCACCAAGGTGCAGCAACTGTCTGAAAGCGATATCGGCGCCGGCCCTGCCAGCGGTAGCTATCCCGCAGATGGCATGATCATTCTGCCTTGCAGTATGGGCACGCTGGCGGGCATCGCCAACGGACTAGCTTCCAACCTTATCGAACGAGCTGCCGACGTCAGCCTCAAAGAGCGCCGGCCTCTCATCCTCTGCATTCGCGAGACGCCCTTCAACAAAATTCACCTGCGCAACATGAGCCTGGCCGCGGATGCAGGAGCGGTCATCTTTCCCGTGATTCCTGCGTTCTACAATCGGCCCATGGATGCAGCCGAAATGGCGGAACAATTCGTCTGCCGGGTGCTGGCACACATTGGCTTGCCCCAGCCGGGCGCCTATGTGTGGAAGGGTCCGGCAACGGATCCCTCAAAAACGGATTATTGACCCGTGGATGCGTCGTCGCTGCTGGGAATCTGGCGCACCATCGCCATCCGTGCCGGCTGTGCATTGAGGAAATCCACCACGCTGGGCCCCACCTGGCTCACACACTCTTCCGGCGCAAGATGCCCGCAGCCGGCATACACGTCGAGCACGGATTGCAGAATCTCCTGGTGCAGCCGGTAGCCCACCGCAAGCGGGATCAGCTTGTCCTGGTCGCCCCAGCCGATCAGCACTGGGATGGTCAGCGCGCCGAGTTTTCCATCCACCAGGTCCGCCCCGGTCATCATGGATTGCACGCTGCGACGCACCACCCAGCCGACATGATCCCCCCGGCGCAGCATGGCCATGGCGAGAAAGCCGGGCAGCGGCCGCGGGTGGGGTATCAGCAATTCCTCCAGCTTGACCAAATCCATCGGCGAAGCCGGCTGAAAGAGTGCAGGATCGAAGCTCAGTTGGAAGCGCAAGCCTGCGCTGTCAAGCAGCACCAGACGGCGGACGCGCTGCGGTTGCTGCAAAGCGACCTGCATGGCGATCCATCCGCCCATCGACCAACCGGCCACATCCACTTGCTGCAAATGCTGGCTGTCGAGGAAGCCTTCCACTATTCCTGCCTGCTGGGAGATGGAGTAGCGCGCGTTCCGCGGCTGCTCAGAATCTCCATAGCCCAACAAGTCCAGGGCGTACACCCGGTTACCGCCGTTGATCAGCAGCGGTATCAGGTTGGCCCAGTCCTCGCCGCGGCTACCCAACCCGTGTACCAGCAACAGCGGCCTGCCGGATCCACCCACCAGGTAATGCATCTTGTATCCATCGATGGTTACATAGTTGCTGCTCACCCCGTGAAGCCGCAGCCTGGCATCAATCTGCCGGTCCACCAGCCATAACGGATTTCGCCAGGCCAGGATCACAAACCCCAAGGCGGACAGCAGCAGGACAACTGCTGCCACGCGGACGGCCTTGCGGGTTGACTCCGTAGCCTCGATTGACTGCTCTTCGAACTTCATACGCTAATCAACTCCCAAATGCCTTCTCAATCACCCGCACCGTGACAGGCGCGACCCGATACTCGTCCAACAGCGCGCGATCCACCCACCGCACCTCGTCTGCGTCGCTGCCCACCAGCGGACTGCCGCTGCTCACCCGGCAGACAAAATCGATCAGCACGTAGTGGTAGCGGACGCGCCCCGATTCCTCGTCCCTGACAATCCTGTCCAGGATCTCCACCACACCGGCCGGAGCTACCGTCACCCCGGTTTCTTCCAGGACCTCGCGCACCACCCCTTGCTGCAGCGTCTCGCCTACTTCCAGCGCGCCTCCCGGCAAGGACCATTCCCCTTTGAGGGGCTCATTCCCACGCCGCACCAGCAGTACCTTGGTACCGTCGATGACCACAGCGCCCACCCCGACGATCGGCGCCTCCGGATACTCTCGACGCACAGAGGTGCTCCTGCTCAGGGCTTCCGCCCCGAAAAACCATCCTGAGTGAACTGGCAGAGGGAAAAGTTTTGTTACAGCCTGGTTAATATTACTCTGAAAATCGAATCTGCTTTCCGTATTCTTCAGCGAAAACCGTGCGCGCCATATTGAAACGCTCGCCGCGAAATTTATCCGGGCCCTTCAGGTGCCCTATGCCCAGCAGTGCCACCACGGAGTAGCTGAGCGGCAGCTTGAGCACCTCGTGCACCTTGTCCTCTTCGAAGCCCTCCATCGGCGCCGTATCATAGCCCAGCACCTCAGCCATCAGGAGCATGTGGGTAAAGGCCAGCATGACCTGGCGATTGAGCCACACCGGCATGTTGGGGTGGTTTGACAGGTAATTCGGGATGGTGGTCTTGGCCTGCTCGGCATAGTTCTCCGGCATGCCGCCCTGGCGGCCCAGCCGCAACATCTCGTCCAGATCGCCGCTGCGCCATCCATCGGCATCGCCGCAAGCCACAATCATGACCGAGGCTTCCTCGACTTTGGCCTGGTTGAAACAGGCCGCGCGCAGCCTCTTCTTTTGTTCCGCAGTGCGGACCACGATAAAGCGCCACGGTTGCAGGTTGTAGCTACTGGGCGCCTGCAATCCGGCCTGCAGAATCCCCAGCAAATCGGTGTCTGGAATTGGGACCTCATCAAAACTGGGAGAGGCCCTTCTCTCCGCGATTGCCCGGGATAGCGACTTCTCCCTCTCGTCGGCCATCAGTGGATCTCGCTCATCGCCAGCTCATTGCCATAAGGGCGTTCGCTCGGTGCCACGGCGAACACCCATAACCCGTGAAAGCCGTCGCGCAGTTCGGGGTGGGCCTGGAGCGTTGCTTTCATCAACTCCAAATTGCGCGCCCGGGTAGCCACCGGATCGCCTGTCTCCGCGGTGGAATAGCGTAGCACCAGGTCCAGACCTCCCAGCGAACCGTCGGTGTGCATTTCGCTGACCGGAAAGGTGTTGCTGCCCGCGGTAAGGACCATCGGCTGGGCTCCGGGTAAGCCATCCGGCTTGGCGCCTTGCGCTTCCTGATTCAACTTATCCAGGTTCGCACTGCTCATGAAGTCTGCCGGAGCCGCCAGGTAGGCAGCGGTGGTGTAGTAAAAGTACGCATTCCACTTCTGGTTCTTTTGGCTAAAGGCGCGCGCTTTGGTCCAATACCAAACGCTATCGTGTCCCGCCAACAACAGTGGCTTCACAAATAAGCCGGCCAGTTGCCAATCCCCGTTCTTTTGCAGGAGGAACGCCATCTGCTGGGGCTGCTTTACTCCCGTGGCGTGCACCAGCGCCAAGGCATATTGGCCCTGCGGGAGCTGGGGAATGGTGACGTCCACGTGCACCGGCGAATTGGCCACTCCGCAAAAGAACACGGTGTCTTCCGCCGCCGTCTTCAAATCGGAAGCGTCCAGGCCGTACAGTGCGTCTATGGTGATGGTCGCCCCCGCCAGCAGCGGTGCGGTCTGCTCGATGGTGCTGGCGATGGAATCAAATTGAGCTTTTACCTTGGCGATGGTCAGCGCTTGCACCGCAGAGGCATTCCCGCTCTGCACCGCGGAGGCAAGATTGCGTGTGGACTGCACCAGGGCAGTTCGTTCCGCATCAGTCATTTGCGCCTGCGTGGTGCAGGAGACGGCGAACATCCGGATAGGCGCCCCAAGCGTAACCACAGTAATCAAGAGGGCAATGAATTGGCGGGACCGAAGCATAGAAGTAGACCGTTGGGTTCGTTACCAGAGAGCGAAAGGCTCGCTCTTCGGTGTCGACCACTGCTAGTCTAGTACACAGAGGGCAGATGGGGATGGCTCGAGCAATCACGACCGGCGGATGCACCCTGCTGCTGCTGTCGACGTTGTGCGCGCAGAGCGTTCCTCCCCGGCTGCGCGGTAAATCCGGGGATCCCGCGCCGTCGCCTAAAGCCCAGTCTGTGGTTGCGCAGCCGGCGCCATTGACTCCTGTAGCGGCCGACGTTGCACCCTCCTTGCTGCAACAGCCGGCGCAGGATGCGAAGATTATCTTCGACGGCAACCGCCTCTCTATTCACGCCGATAATTCCAGCCTGGCCGCCATTTTGCGCCAGGTCGCCTCCAGCAGCGGGATGAAGATTGAAGGGGTGGGCGGCGACGAGCGGGTTTTTGGCACCTTCGGCCCGGGCGCGCCACGCGATGTGCTTGCCGATCTGCTGGACGGAACCGCATACAACGTGGCTCTGATCGGAGACTTGAACAACGGCGCGCCACGAGAGCTCATTCTCACTCCTGCCACGCACGGAGCAGCTGCACCCGCTCCTGCGCCTCAGGCCAGTTCCGAAGACGCGAATGATCAGGAGAGCCAGGATGTGCCGCCTCCGCCGCCACCCGAGGTGCCTCAGCCCTCGACGGCACAAACGCCACAGGCGCCCGGGGTAAGAACTCCGCAGCAATTGTTTGAACAGCTGCAGCGCATGCGCCAGGGTGGCCAGGGCCAGCAGCAGCCAGTACAGCAGGACTCACCGCAGCAATAATCGAGAAAGGTCACACGGAGTAGTCGGGCCATCAATGCTGTGAAATGTTTCCGGGGACGGGGCAGGAAAGACGTACCTCAGGGGCTAAAGCCCGACGTATCGTCAATCATTTACGGCACGACTAAAGTCGTGCCCTGATACAAAACCGAGTTTGTCAGCAGCCTGTAAAGTTGTCCCCTGAGACAAAATCAGTTCTCACGCAGACTCTTCAGAAGCCCCCGGGGCTGCTTTTCGAAACACAGACTCTCTAAAGGGGAAGGAAGATTCAGCAGAGTCTGCGTGAGAAACTTGGTTTTGTATCAGGGCACGACTTTAGTCGTGCCGTAACCGCTTGGAATATTTCTGGGCTTTAGCCCCTGAGGGCTGCTCTTCGAGTTCTCACGGAAAACTAGGAGGGGGAGGGAAGATTCAGCGCAGGGTTAGACCTGCGCCACCTGGGTCTCGGTTTTCGCGCTGCCTGAAGACAGCCGAGCATGAAATCGCAAGACCTCGAACAAGGTCTTGCAGCACATGTAGCCCAGCATGACACCAAGCGCGAGAGCGGCGATGGCCGCACAGAACACCATCAACATACTGACATCAATTCCCATAATGGCCCTTCACTGCAGAGTTAGATTCATTCAAATCGTGCATCGGTTGTGCACTCTCGTTACTTGAGTCATCAGTGTGTCATTGTGACAGACAGCAGCGTTGCGTTGACCCTCGTTTCTATTGCCGAATAAGATACATACATCGTTACCCGTACCAGCTAAGCCTTCATGCCTATCACTCATATCACCGTGCGGGGAGCGCGTCAGCATAATCTGCGCGACATCAATATACGAATTCCCCGAAATACGCTTACCGTGGTCACCGGCCTTTCGGGATCAGGCAAGTCTTCGCTGGCTTTCGACACCATTTATGCCGAAGGCCAGCGCCGCTACGTGGAAACACTCTCCGCGTATGCGCGCCAGTTTCTTGACCAGATTGAGCGCCCCGATGTTGATTCCATTGAGGGCCTCAGTCCCGCCATCTCGATCGAACAAAAAACCACCAGCCGTAGTCCCCGATCCACCGTGGGTACGATCACGGAAATCTATGACTATCTCCGCTTGCTCTACGCCTCGATCGGAGTACCTCACTGCCCCAAGTGCGGCAAACCGATTTCGCGCCAGTCCGCGGAACAAATCGTGGAACGCATTCTTTCCCTCGCCGCCGGAGAACGCGTCATCATTTACGCTCCGATCGTTCGCGGCCGCAAAGGCGAGTTCAAGGACCTTCTCGATGAACTGGATCAGCAGGGCTTTCGCGCCCGCATCGACGGTGAGATGCGTGATCTCGCCGACTCCATCCAACTTGAACGCAACAAGAAACACACCATTGAAGCCGTTATCGATCGCGTGGTCCTCAAACCGGGTATAGAGAAGCGCCTGGAAACTTCCGTGGCCAAAGCTCTACAGATGGCCAACGGTCTGGTTCTCACCGCTGTTGTGGGTGAAGAAGAGCAGCTTTATTCGTCCTCTATGGCATGCCCGGACTGCGGACTTGACATTCCTAAGTTGGAGCCTCGAAGCTTTTCGTTCAATAGCACTTACGGCGCATGCAAAGATTGCCATGGTCTGGGAAGTATTTACGACTTCGACGCGGCCAAAGTGGTTACCGATTGGTCAAAGCCGCTGACCGATGGCGCGCTTGGCCCAGGCGGTGGATCGCAGTACCTCAATCGCCTGCTGCAGCTGGCTGCAAAGAAGTACAAGATCGATCTCAGCAAGCCCTTTGAGGATCTCACCGAGAAGCAACAGAAGCTATTGCTCTACGGGCCCGGACGTGAAGAGGCGCCACGCACCGGCTTCCACGGTGTGCTGGCTTACCTGCGCGATTCGCTCGAAGAGTCAAAGTCGGAAAGCTATCGCGACTGGCTGCTCAACTACATGTCCGCTACCACCTGCCCTGCCTGCCAGGGTAAGCGCCTGCGGCCTGAATCACTTGCGGTGAAGGTGGGCGCTTTATCCATTGCCGATTTCACCGCCCTGCCGCTGCGCAAAGCGCTGGATGCGGCGCGGGCCATCGAGTTCTCTCACCGGGAAGGGCTGATCGCCGAGCGGCTTCGCCGCGAAGTGGTGGAGCGGCTGGAATTTCTCAACTCCGTCGGCCTCAGTTATCTCTCGCTCGATCGCAATGCCGCGTCGCTCTCTGGCGGCGAAGGACAACGCATTCGCCTGGCCACGCAAATCGGTTCGCGGCTGCGCGGAGTTCTCTACGTGCTCGATGAACCATCCATCGGTTTGCACCAGCGCGACAACCAGCGGCTGATCGAAGCCCTCAAATCTCTCCGTGACCTCGGTAACACGGTGCTGGTCGTGGAACACGACGAAGACACCATCCGCCATGCCGACTACGTCGTCGACCTCGGTCCGGGCGCGGGCAAACTGGGTGGCCACGTGGTCGCCGCCGGCACTCCGCAGGAAATTATGGATACTGACATTTCGCTCACCGGGCGCTACCTCGCGGGCGAACTGCAGACCATCAGCCGCGACGAACCGCGGCCGATCAAGGGCAACTGGATCACGGTGGAAGGCGCCGCCAGTCACAATCTAAAAAATTTAACGGTGCAATTTCCTCTCAACGTTATGACCGTAGTAACCGGTGTGTCAGGATCCGGCAAGAGCACACTGGTCAATGACACTCTGTATCGCGCCCTGGCCCGGGAGCTTTACGGTTCGCGCGAATTGCCCGGCGCGCACAAGGCCATTCAGGGCTTTGAAAACATCGATAAAGCGGTGCGTATCGACCAGTCCCCCATCGGCCGCACGCCGCGGTCCAATCCCGCTACCTATACCGGGGTGTTCACTGCCATCCGCGACCTCTTCGCCCGTCTGCCGGAATCGCGCGAACGCGGCTACAAACCGGGGCGGTTTTCGTTCAACGTCTCCGGCGGCCGCTGCGAGGCGTGCCAGGGTGAGGGCCAGCGGCGCATCGAGATGAACTTCCTGCCCGACGTCTATGTGCTGTGCGAAGTATGCAACGGCCGCCGTTACAATCAGGAAACGCTCGCGGTAAAATTCAACGGCTACTCCATCGCCGATTTGCTGGAGCTGGCCATTGAAGACGCTCTGCCGGTGTTGATGGACATTCCCCAGGTGCGGCAGAAACTGGAGACGCTGGTGGATGTGGGGCTCGGCTACATCCATCTTGGCCAGGCCGCGACCACGCTTTCCGGGGGTGAAGCGCAGCGTATGAAGCTGGCCCGGGAGCTCTCAAAGCGACAGACCGGAAAGACGCTCTACCTGCTCGATGAACCAACCACCGGCCTGCACTTCGATGATGTGCGCCGTCTGCTCGAAGTGCTGCACAGATTGGCCGATCTGGGCAACACAGTGATCATCATCGAACACAACCTGGATGTGATCCGCAGTGCAGACTGGATTCTGGACCTGGGCCCCGAGGGTGGTGAAGGCGGCGGCAACCTGGTGGCCAAGGGCACTCCTGGGCAGGTAGCTGCGACCCTCGGTTCGTATACCGGCGAATTCCTCCGCCGTTATTTTCCCTCGCATGAGTTGAAGCCGCTGGCGGTGCAATCCAACGGCAATCACCTTCCCCGCCGGCGTGCAGCAAAATAGCATGTCTATTCCTCCGGAGTTTTTGTTCACCCCCGAGGTCCCCAGTGGCCCTCCACCGGCCCCACCTCCGCGCCGCATTCCTAACTTTGGTCACACGGTTGTTTTCTTCACCGTAGCCATCATCGTCCTGCTGCTGACCAGCGTTTCGGTGTTCGCGCTGGCCATGGGATTCCATCTGTTGGGTACAGAAACCCCGGAGCAGTTACTACGCGAGCCGCGCTTGCTGATCCCCAGCATGGCTGCCGCTTACCTGATCGCCGGGGCCATCGTTTGGGCCCTCTTCACTTACCTCTGGCAACAAACGTTCCTGCGCGGCCTGCACTGGAACTTCGCCGCCGTACGCCGCCGCTGGCGTCCCCTGCTGGCCGGCGGGATGGTGTTGAGCCTGGCGGTCCAGTTCTTGTCAAATTTCCTGCCCGTGCCCAAGACCCTGCCCATCGACGACTTTTTTCGCAACTCCGCGGATGTGTGGATGGTCGCGCTGTTTGGCACCTTCGTAGCTCCCCTCTTCGAGGAGCTCGCTTTCCGCGGCTTCCTGTTGCCCTCATTAGCCTCCGCATGGGACTGGCTGCATGGCCGCAGGGAAGACGCAGGCGTGGATCAAGACCCGCACTGGAGCCTTGCGGCGCTGCTGGTTTCATGCACCGTCACCAGCATTGCGTTTGCTTTGGTCCACGCCGATCAGCTGGCCCACGCCTGGGCTCCGTTGGCGGTTTTGTTTGCGGTGAGCGTGGTGCTCTGTGGGGTGCGGTTGTGGACCCAGTCGTTGGCCGCCAGCACCTTGATTCACGCCACTTATAACGGAACCATCTTTACCATCCTGTTTTTCGTCACCGGCGGTTTTCGCCATCTGGATAAAATCAAGTAATGACTCTCCCCCACCGCCAGGCACTGCTCAAGATGTTGGCCCGTATTTCGTTCCGCCTGGGTGAGTTCAAGCTTTCTTCGGGCGCGTCGAGCGATTACTACATCGATTGCCGCACCACCACTCTGACCGGTGAGGGTGGCCGGTTGACCGGCCTGGCGGTGCTCGATCTGATTCGCCGGCATGAGTTGCGGCCGCGAGCGGTAGGCGGCCTTACGCTCGGCGCCGACCCCATCGTTTGCAATGTCGCGGCGGCTAGCGCCTGGCATGCTCTGGAAGTTCCGGGCTCTCCGGTTCTGGATGGTTTTCTGGTGCGGAAGGTAGAGAAGAGTCACGGCACCGGGCGGCGGATTGAGGGCTTTCAGCAAGCGGACGCGCCGGTGGTGATCGTGGACGACGTCTGCACCACCGGAGCGTCCACAGTGAACGCAATAGAGGCAGCGCGCGACGCCGGGATGCGGGTGGTTGGAGTGATCTGTCTGGTGGAACGCGAGGACGCCAAGGGCCGGCCAGCGGTCGAGGCAGCAGCCCAGGGAGCGCCCTTTTACCGGGTCTTCAGTGCCGATGATTTACGCACCGAGCACGTCAGTCATTTCGCCCTGTAACTAATAAAGGCAATGGTAGGGGCTTCGCCCCATCGTTTTCGGCCCACGTACGCTGGGGCGAACATGGGGCACCCGTGTAGCTTCGTGAGCGCGCGGACTGCTTTTCCTGGCAGCAAATGAGCCTTGGCGCCGGTGCACGGACTTCCCCCGCAGGCGTTGCGGGCGAACAAATCTACACGGGTGCCCCATGTTCGCCCCAGCGTACGTGGGCCGAAAACGATGGGGCGAAGCCCCTACCATTGCCTTTATTTGCCGCTACGGATTGCTGACTTGCGACACCGCGGTGCCGGTAACTCCCGCCGCGTTCGATAGAATCTGCACTTCCACGCGCCGATTCTGGGCCCGTCCAGCGGCTGTCCGGTTGGTGGCCACTTCCTGATCCTTGCCGATCCCGATCAGGTAAAACTTATGCGCCGGCACGTTGAACTTGGCTGCGAGGTACTGCACCACCGCCTCCGCTCTCCGCTGGCTCAACTGGTAGTTGTATTCCGCGTTGCCGACGGAATCGGTGCCACCCGTCACCTCGAGGATGTAGCTCTTCGCGGCACTGAGCTGCGAGCCAAGGCCGTCCAACTGCTCCTGGTCGCTCTTGCTCAAGACGCTTTTGTCGAAGGCGAAGGTCACCGAGACGTCGCCGATTTGCTTGTAATTGTCCAGATTGGCGATGACGCTGGCCAGCGAATCGGCGCGATTAACCGCCTCCTGGGCACTGCCTTGCGCTTGCGTAGCAGCCTGCGTCGCCGTGGTGGCATTCTGGGTGGCCGTGTTGGCTGACTGCTGCGCCTGCTGGATTCCCGCCTGCGCACGGTCGTTGGTGCTTTGGATCGCCCGGTTATTCGCCGCAGTTGCGTCATCCAACTCGTTTGTTTTTTGGATAATCGGAGTGGTTTGCGAGCGCACATAATTCTTGGTGGAGCAGCCGGCAGTCAGTAACAGCGAGGCGGCGCCCAACAGGATAGCCGTGTGTTGCGACGTCTTAGCGATTCGGTTCATAAAAAGACTCTGCTCCCTATATTTGCCCATCCGTACGTATGTAGCACGACTATTGCCAAAATGGGTCACTTCCCTTACCAGTTTCGCTGCAACGACTTGCACCGCAAAGTGTCCAGCTTGATCCCGCGCTACCAGGAAACTTTTACCTGCCGGTGCGCAATCTGTCACCTCTCCATCGTAACGTCTAAACTTTAGTTAGGGACTCCCCATGGATCTGCACGAAAAGATACGCAACCTGCCTGCCCGGCCCGGGGTGTATCTGTACAAAAATGCTGACGGCGAGGTGATCTACGTCGGCAAAGCCAACAACCTGCGCTCCCGGGTACGCTCTTACATTTTGGATGGAGCCCAGGCAAACGCCAAAACCGGCTCGCTGATGCGCGAAGCCGTGGACGTGGACTACATCCTGGTGGAGAACGAGCATGAGGCACTCGCGCTGGAAAACAACCTCATCAAACAGCGCAAGCCTCGTTTCAACATTCTGCTGCGCGATGACAAGACCTACCCCTACGTAAAGCTGACCCTGGCCGACCGCTACCCCAAAGTATTTGTGACCCGCAGGTTGCGCAAAGACGGCAGCGCCTATTACGGTCCTTTCTTTCCCGGCAACCTGGCCCACCGAGTGGTCGATCTGATCCACCGTAGCTTTTTGCTCCCCAGCTGCAAGGTCGATCTTTCCCGCTACCATCCGCGCCCGTGTCTGCAGTACTACATCAAGCGCTGCCTGGGGCCCTGCGTGGAAGCACTCACCACCCCCCAGGAGTACCGCGAAGCCGTGCGCGACGCGCAAATGTTTTTGGAAGGCCGGCAAACGGAGCTTAGCAACTCGCTCGAACAGAGGATGGAGCAGGCGGCCGCCGCAGAACAATTCGAGTTGGCGGCCAGGTATCGCGATCTGCTCATCACCATGAGCCAGGTGCAGGAGAGGCAGCGCATGGCGACCACAGACGGCGACGATGCCGACGTGTACGGTTACCATCACGAGAACGGCATGCTGGCTGTCAACCTTTTCCACATGCGCGGTGGCAAGATCGTCGACCGCCGCGAATTTTTCTGGGAAGAGCTGCCCGAAGCGGAGACCGAATCCTTCGGGGCGGCCTTTGACGCCTCGGCCTTCTTCTCCGCGCTGCTCTCACAGCTTTATATCGATCAGCAGTATGTACCGCGGACGGTTTACATCCCAGTCGATTTCCCCGATCGCGAGACGCTGGAGGGGTTGCTCAGCGAGCGCGCCCAGCACAAAGTTGAATTGTGCGTGCCTCGCCGAGGGGAAAAGCGCTCCCTGGTTGACCTTGCGGGACAAAATGCCAAGCAGAGTTTTGACCAACGGTTCCGGGTTATGCAGCCGACGCGGCAGATGATTCAGGAATCCCTGCAGGACTTGTTGACGCTGCCGGACCTGCCCCGGCGCATCGAATGCTTCGATATCTCCCACATCCAGGGTGCAGAGACGGTTGCTTCCATGGTGGTGTGGGAAGACGGCGCGATGAAAAAATCCGACTACCGGAAATATCAGATCAAGACCGTCGAAGGCGTGGACGATTTTGCGTCTATGCGGGAAGTCGTCGGCCGGCGCTATCGCCGCGTGCAGGAGGAAGAGAGGCCGATGCCCAGCCTGATCCTGATCGATGGAGGCTTGGGGCAGCTGCACGCCGCCGCGGAGGCACTGGAGCTACTTGGCATTACCACCCAGCCGCTGGCCTCGATCGCCAAACGAGAAGAGATCATCTACCTGTACGGGCAGGAGGATGAACCCATCGTGCTGGACCGGCGATCGCCGCTGTTGCACCTGGTGCAAAAAATCCGTGACGAATCGCATCGCTTTGCCGTCACCTATCACCGCAAGCGCAGAGAGATCCGCGACCGCGAGTCCAACCTGTTGACCATCCCCGGTGTGGGCCCGCAGACGCGTAATCGGTTGGTTGCGCACTTCGGGAGTTTGCGCGGAATCCAGGGCGCCAGCCAGCAGGCGCTGGCCTCGGTGGTAGCTCCTCACCTCGCTGCGGCCATTTATGAGTACTTCCACCCAGCGGATGTAAGCACGACTTCCTAACCTGGCTTAGCAGCAGGCATTACAATTTCACATCCGTGCAAGATAAAACTCAGGCAGCTCCGGATCTTCCCCGTGTGCTCGGCGTGTGGCACGCCACCGCCATTGTGGTTGGCACCATTATTGGCAGTGGCATCTTCCTCGTTCCCCAGGAAATGATGAAGGCCGTCGGCTCCGGCCGGATGGTCTACCTGGCTTGGATCGTGGGTGGCTTGCTGACACTGTTTGGCGCCATGACCTACGCCGAGCTGGGCGCCATGATGCCGCAGGCCGGCGGAGAGTATGTTTTCCTGCGCAATGCCTACGGCGACTTGCCCGCGTTCCTCTACATGTGGACTTGGTTTGCGGTGGCCAAGCCGGCATCGATCGCCAGCGTCACCACTGGTCTGGCCCGGGTTCTGGGCATATTTCCCGCGTTGTCCTGGCTCGATGGAGTAGCCCTGCGGACTCCGCTGCTCATCGCCTGGTCGCAGATCTTCGCCATCGCAGCGTGCTGGCTGATCACCGGGCTCAACTACCTGGGGATCAAGAAGGCCGGGGATTTTCAACTCTTCTTCACCTGGCTCAAGGTGGTTCTGGTTTTGCTCATCACCGGCTTCTGCTTGGCCAGTCCCATCGGCAGTCTGGCCAATTTTCATACCAGTTTTCCTGGCGCTCAGGGAGGAGTGGCTGGGTTCATGGTGGCTCTGATCGCGTCTCTATGGGCCTATGACGGCTGGAATGATCTGACCATGGTGGCCGGAGAAGTGAAGCGCCCGGAGCGCAGCCTCCCCATCGCGTTGATTGCGGGTGTGGGAATTGTCGGCGTGCTCTATATGGCCACCAACGCGGCTATTCAGTACATCCTGCCTGCAGCCACGATCGCGCTGTCGCCGCGTCCGGCGGTGGTGGCGATGTCGATCGTTTCCGGCCATTGGGGAGCGTCTCTGGTCTCTGCTGCCATGGCGCTCAGCATACTGGTCACACTCAATGGAACCACCATGTCCGGCGCCCGGGTGCCGTTCGCGGCAGCGCGGGATGGCCTCTTCCCTGCCTACATGGCACACATTCATCCCCGCTTTCAAAGCCCATCTACCGCGCTTGTGGCTCAGGGTTTGCTAAGCACTCTGTTGCTGTTGCTGGTGGGACGGTTTCAGCAGCTCTTTGAACTCGCGATTTTTGCCGAGTGGCTTTTTTATTTGCTCACCACGACGACGATCTTCATTTACCGGCGGCGCATTCCGGCGGCCGAGCGGCCCTTCCGCAGCTGGGGTTATCCGGTTTTGCCGGTCTTTTTTATCCTGGCAGCCGCTGTGTTGCTGTACTACTCGTTCGCCAACAATCTGCGGAGTTCTCTTTTGGGTACGCTCATCATTCTGGCGGGCATCCCCTTGTACTTGCTTTTCCGGAAAAGTACGTGAGCAATCCAGTCCGGGTTGCTTCCCAGGTAGGATTTGAGAAAGCCGCGGGGCGCACTGCAGATCCCTCCACTGCGCTGCGCTCCGGTCGGGATGACAAGGGGAGTGGGGTGGCTCAGGTTGGAGTGGTTACGGGATGGTAAGAAACCGCAGGTCCCTCCACTGCGCTACGCTCCGGTCGGGATGACAAGGGGAGGGGGGTGACTCAGGTTGGTGTGGTTGCGGGATGGTAAGAAAAACGCAGGTCCCTCCACTGCGCTTCGCTACGGTCGGGATGACAATGGTGGAGGCCGGAACAGATGCGACGGAACAGTAGTTGACGGCGCAGCACAATTGTCATCCCGACCGGAGCGAAGCGCAGTGGAGGGACCTGCGGTTTCTTACCATCCCGCAACCACACCAACCTGAGTCACCCCCCTCCCCTTGTCATCCCGAGCGAAGCCGAGGGATCTGCAGTGCGCCCTGCGGCTTTCTCAAATCCTTCCTGGGAAGCGGCCCGGACTGGGCCACCCTCGATTAAGACCGCCGGCGCACGACCTCCTCGTAAAGCTGGATATATTCCTTAGCCGGCTGAGTCCATGAATAATCGCGAGCCATGCCGTTTTGCATCAGCGTCCGCCACTGTTTCTTATCCGCAAAGGCAGCAAACGCTTTGCGCATCGCCAGCAACAACTCCTCCGGCCGATACTCCTGAAAACGAAAACCCGTTCCCGTTTCTTCCTCTTGAGACCATTCCTGCACCGTGTCATCGAGACCTCCGGTGGCCCGTACCACCGGCACAGTTCCGTACTTCATGCCATAGAACTGGTTGAACCCGCAAGGCTCAGACCGCGACGGCATCAGCGTCATATCGGAACCCGCGATCACCTTGTGGGCCAGGGTTTCATCATAGGTAATCTTCACTGCGACTTTATCGGGAAGCCTCTCCTGCCAGCTGCGCAGCAGGTTCTCGTAATACGGTTCGCCGGTGCCCAGGATCACCAGGAACATGTTCTCCTGCACCAGCTGATCGAAGGCCTGCGCCAGGAGATCAAAACCCTTCTGCGTCGCCAGTCGCGATACGATGCCTACCACGGGCGTATTTTCAGGGCGGTTCGAAGCGCCGAAGGCATGCAGCAGGTCTTTGCGGCAGGCCAATTTTCCTTCCAGCCGCTCCGGGGTGTAATGGGCCGCGATTTTGCTGTCCTTGGCCGGGTCCCACACCTGGTAATCGACTCCGTTCAAAATGCCATGCAGATCCTGGGCCCGGGCACGCAGAACCCCATCCAGGCCGTTGCCGAACTCGGGCGTCTGTATCTCCTGGGCGTACTTGCGGCTCACGGTGCTGATCGCGTCGGAATAGACAATCCCGCCCTTCAGAAAATCAAATGTCCCGTAATACTCCGCCCCCTCGGGGGTGAACACGTCCCACGGAAGCAATAGCTTTTCCACCGTCTCGCGGGGAAACCATCCCTGGCGGTCAGAGTTATGGATGGTCAGCAGGCAGGCCACATTCTTCAGCACCGGATCGAAGTAGTAGACGGTCCGCAGCAGGATCGCCAGAACCCCTGCCGGCCAGCCGTGGATATGAAACACATCCGGCACACCGAGAAACTTGCTGCTATCCAGCACCGCCCGGCTAAACAGTCCAAACCGCTCCGCGTTATCGGCGTAATCGCCCGACGCGGTCTCATACAGAAACTCCCGATCGAAAAGCTCCGGGCAGTCGATGAAATAAAACTGCACTCCATCGTGCATGCCGCCATTCACCACGGTCGCGAAACGGTTGTAGTAAGAGAAAGGAATGGTCAGACTGCGAATCGCGATCTTACGTTCCTTCAAATGCTTTTGCACCTGCCGGTAGAGGGGCACATAGACGGTGACCTGGTGGCCTTGCCGCACCAGTTCCTTGGGCAATGCGCCGACCACTTCTGCAACTCCGCCCGTCTTTACGTAAGGAACGCACTCCGACGCGGCAAAAACGATATGCATGGCCTACACCTCTTCTTCGGTGGAGATCCGCTTCCGTATGATGCAGAGGAGGAACCGCCACAAGTGCGTAGTCTACCTGCGAGATACGGCTCCAGCAACGCGCGGCGCTCCAAGCCCAAGCTGGGTCAGAATTTTCTCGTAAGCCCCACCGCGCCGGGCGCCATCGTCGACGCTTTGGGAGATCTAAGCCAGGCGACGGTGCTTGAAATCGGCCCCGGCCGAGGCGCCCTCACCGGCCTGCTGGCAACTCGCGCTCAACACGTGATCGCCGTCGAACTCGACCCCTCCCTGGCTTCCTGGTTGCAGGGAAGCTCGGTAGAAGTGCTTTGCCAGGACATTCTGAAGGTGGACCTGACCAACTTGGCTGTTCAACGTGGGGCTCGCTTGCAAGTCATCGGCAACCTGCCGTATTACATCTCATCCCCAATTCTGACCCATCTGTTCGCCCACAGTGCCGTCATCGATCGAGCCGTGCTGATGGCGCAGCGCGAAGTAGCGGAACGCATCGTCGCCCCGCCTGGTTCGCGGGCTTATGGTTTACTATCGGCCACCACCCAGATGCACGCCACGGTTGAGAATCTCTTTACTCTGCCCCCTGAGGCTTTTTCCCCGCCGCCGGAGGTCTACTCTACGGTCATTCGCCTGACCATGCACTCGCGGTTCGAAGAATTGAAAGTCGCGCAAGAGGGTTTCCAACGTTTTCTCCGTCAGGTCTTTGCCCTGAAACGAAAAACGCTGGCTAACAACTTGCGCGCCTCGGGGTACACCCCGGCTGCGGTGGATGCGGCGTTCCAGCAGTGTGCGGTGGACCCCCAGGTGCGGGCTGAGGCGCTGTCACTCGAATCCATGGCGTGCCTCTTCCGCGTCCTGCAAACTTGGAATTCCGCCTAGGTCTTCCGGGCCTCAGCGGCGAGGCCCGGAAGACGATGGGTGCGGCGCAGAGGGAGGAGCCGAGTAATGAGCCGGCGGGGGAGCCGAATAGTGGGTCGTCGGCATAGGCCGCTCCACATACGTCGAGCGCTGGTTCGAAACCGGTGCCTGTGGCGCTGGATAGCCCACATTGGGGCGCGCCGTCAGGCCTTGCACCGCCCGGCCATTGGGGCTTTCCACCGCCCGCGGAGGATTGGCGCCCCACATGTACGAGCTAGCCGGATTTTGCCGCTGAACCCCCGCCGGAGCGCCGCCAGTCAAAACCGCCCGCGATCCCGGAGCGGTGCCCCTGACCGTGACAGATCCCGGACGAACCTCGATCTTCTCCACCGGCGCCACCACCCGCCCGTTCAAATTCAAAGCCCGCTGATGATCCGCCGTCGGCCTGAATCCGCTATTGAGGCCCCATGGTCCTGTGGCCACCGGGCCACGATCGACCGCCACCAGTCGCGCTCCCACTACCGGGTGCAAACCGCCGGGAGGCCGTATTGGCCGAATCGGCATCCTCCAACCCGGCGGATAGCCACGCACGATAATCACCGGAGACCATCCGCCGCAACCACCCGGGGCCCAACCCCAACCGAAGGAGTAATAGCTCCAGGCGCCGCAATGGTAGGGCAACCAGCCCCACGGATAGCTGGAAACCCAGGTGTAGCCGTAAGTCGGATAGTAGGCCCAATAACCCGCTCCATAGGGATCCCACCCCGGCCCAACCCCAGCCGGAACCCATACATTCCCCGCCCCCTCTACTGGATACCAGTTTCCGTCCGCATCCAGATCGTTCCAGTTTTCATTCTGCGGATTGGCGGAGTCATCGCGCACTGGAGTCTGCTGCGAAGCTTCCTGGGCAATAGCCTGGTCCCGATCCTGATTCCAGTTATCCCACGAATCTCCGTTGATCCCCTGGGCAACCACGTAGGGAGCGCCGCTATTGTCAGCCCCGGAACGGATGCTCTGGCTTTCCCCAACGGCTACTCCGGGGATACCGTCTCCCTGTACCTGGACGGCGCCGCTGATCACGGCCACGTCCCATCCCGCATCGAGCCCCAGACGCAGGATTGAGTTCGTCGTCGGCTGTACCGTATCATTCCCAAACTGAACGCTGAAGGGCGGATGTCCGTCGCCCACGTTGAACTCGTAGTAGATCAAACCAGAAAGCTGCTGGATTTGCGCCTGATCCTGTCCCAGGTGAGGAAACGCGACAGCACTGTTGGGCGTTAATCGGGCCACGCTCCCATCACCGAACTCCACTTCCGCCTGACCGTCCCCGCCGGTCTGCAGACGCGATCCATCCAGAACCGGCATGTTGATGACTGCCTGCTGGAAATCGGTTCCCTGCCCGGCTAACAGCTGCACCGAACCCTGCACGAAGCTCACCCGGGCAACATTGGAAGGGCCGGCTTGTGCCCTTGCCGAAGCTAATCCCAATCCCAGGCAAAACACAGCGACGATGTTCCTGATTCTCAGGTGCTGCATCATAAGAGCACCTCCATTTCCCCTAATCACTTCAACCACAATTCCGGCAATAAGTTGCCTGAATATTAGACTCGCTTTGGCCGTCAATCGCTCCGGTTAATCACTCGGGGCCGCCGCTAACAACGTCCGCGCGCGCCGTTGCACTCGCTGCAACACCGCCTCATCGCCGGCGAGGGTCTGCAGGAGCGGGGCGATATTCTCGATCTCTATCGCTCTTCCCTCGCGCACCATCTGATCCAGGATCTCTATTTCCGAGTCCAGGCTAAGGCGCCCATGCTCATATTGCCTCTGCAGCTTACTCCCTTCATCGAGGGTTGCGGCAAGAGCCTCAAACTGGTCGGTAAGCTTGTCAATCTGACCGTTCTTGCTCCAGTTGTAGGTGCAACTCCCTTGGCCATCGGGGCCTTCGTACTCTAGCGTCTTGGTTCCCTGGAAAGCAATGTTTTTTCCCCCGTCATCACAGACTTTGGCAAAAAACTTGTTTTTGCGCGCGGCGGCAAACATGCCCTCACGAATTGTTTTCGACACGTGGATGGGGCGGTCCAGAGGCTCGGACGACATGCTCTGGCCATCCGCAGAGCCGCCGCTCCCCTGCGAATGAAAATTTCCGCTACCGTCTTCTTCTACGACCAGCACATACTTGTGCGGTTCCAGCTTGGGATTTTCATAAGTGAAACGGATTTGCGCCCCGGTTTGCGCGATGGGTGGCGTGGTTGAAAACAGCAGGGGCAACACGGCCAACGCAATACTCCGCAGCGGAATCAAGGCAACCTCAAGCGCGGGATTCCGCCTGTAAGCTAAGCGTCTGTGCGGTATGCACGTGGCATATTGCGATCGCCAGGGCGTCGGCGGCATCGGCAGGTTCTGGCGAGCGGTCGAGGTTCAGCAAGCGCGCAACCATAAACTGCACCTGCGCTTTTTGCGCCAGCCCGTAGCCCACGACTGCGGATTTGATGGTGAGCGGAGCATATTCCGCCACGGGAAGGCCCTGCAACGCTGCAGCCAGCAAAGCGACTCCGCGCACATGACCTAATTTCAGCGCGGATTTGGCGTTTACGGAGTAGAACACCTCTTCTACCGCTACCACGTCGGGGCGATGCAATTCCAACAACGCAGACAGCTCGGCAAAGATGTATCCCAGCCGCACCGGCAGTGGCTGATCTTTGGCCAGTTTGAGGCCACCGGCGGCGACCGCGATCAGGCGTGTTTCGAGCCGTCCTGCCTGCACTTCCACCACTCCGTACCCGGTGCAGTTGGTGCCGCAGTCGATACCGAAAACACGCATGTGACCGAGTCTATCTCACCCTGTATCGCGCTTGAAGTAGTCAGTCGGGTGCTACTTCGAGAGGCCTTCGAGCGGCGAGCTGGCGGTTGCGTAAAGTTTCCTCGGCATCCGTCCGGAGAGGAACGACTGCCGTCCGGCGAGCACCGCGTGCTGCATCGCTTCGGCCATCAGCACCGGCTTGGCAGCGTGCGCGATGGCCGAGTTGATCAACACTGCATCGGCGCCCATGTCCATCGCCAGACACACGTCCGAGGCCATGCCGACCCCGGCATCCACGATCAGCGGCACCTCGGTAATCATCTCCCGCAGGATGCGCAAGGTAGCCAGATTCTGCAATCCCATCCCGCTGCCGATGGGCGCGCCCAGGGGCATGACCGCCGCTGCTCCCGCATCGATCAGCCGGCGCGCGAAAACAACGTCGTCGGAGGTGTAAGGAAGAACGGTAAAACCTTCCTTGACCAAAACCCGAGTTGCTTCGAGGGTTGCTTGCACATCAGGGTAAAGGGTTGCCTGGTCTCCGATCACTTCAATCTTTACCCAGTCTGAGATGCCTACTTCCCGGCCCAGCCGGGCGGCACGGATGGCTTCGTCAGCGGTATAGCATCCAGCAGTATTCGGCAAGAGGAAGTAGCGTTCTGGATCGATGTAGTCGAGCAGCGATTCCCGGCTGCGGTCCAGGTTGATCCGCCGCACCGCTACCGTTACCATCTCAGCTCCTGAAGCCTCAATGGCGGCCCGCGTTTCCGCGCCGTCCTTGTATTTGCCGGTGCCGACAATCAGCCGCGACTGAAACGCCTTACCCGCTATCACCAGTGGTTCCATAGCAATATTGTAAGCCTGCGAAAGCACCGCAGGTCGCTCCACTACACCCTCTTTAAAAAGCCGTACTCTTCAAGGACCGGCCGCTTGTTGACCCGCAAATTGCTTAGAATTGCCTTGGACGAGAATTTAGTGTGGGATGCGCGGTGGCAGGGGCTAAAGCCCATTTTCTTTTGAGTTCTTTTGCGGCCCGACTAAAGTCGTGCCCTGATACAAAGCCCAGTTCTCACCCAGACGCTAAAACCCGGGATATTTCAGCTTGTGTGAACGGCGATGTCGGCAACCAAAGGTACCGGGCAAGTAGGTAACACTTTCGCCGAAGTTGAAGTTAAACGAGCCTGGAACCTGCGGGAGAACTCGATTTTGTCTTTCGGGACAACCGTACGGACTGCGGAAAAGTTCTGCTTTGTATCAGGGCACGACTTTAGTCGGGCCATCAATGATTGGAAATATGTCGGGCTTTAGCCCCTGCCTCTCCTGCCCGGTCCCGAATCTTTCCGCAGCCCGATAAGTCCCTGCAAATGGGCTTGCCCACAACTGCATCAATGTGAAAGGCCCGCGCCATATTGGCGCGGGCCTTGCACCGGTGAAGCTGTGGAGTTTGGCTGAGGCGTCCGCTCTTCTTACGAAGTGGGCCTCGGCGGACGAATTGATTTTACCGCCAGGTCTAGAGCGCGACGCTCTAAGCCTCAGTCACCTCACGTATAGATCTACAACTACCATCAGAATTTTGCATTCGCTGGATCATCCTCCTTTCCCGTGTAGCCATAAATTAAAACGGCGAGGGGGTCGAGGTCAAGATGGTCCTCACCAGGAATGCCAATATCCGTTTCGTTCCGTCAATTCCAGTTTCACCCCAAACAGCTCTTCCAACCTCGCTGCCTGCAGTAAATCCTGCTTGGCGCCATCGGCAAAGATACGTCCCTCCCGCATCATGACCACGCGACCCATTTCGGGCAGGATATCCGCCAGGTGGTGGGTCACCATCACCACCCCGGTGCGGGCTGCCACGTTGCGCAGGATCTCGCGTAGTTCCCGCTGCGCCGCCAGGTCAAGCGCATTGCTGGGTTCATCCAGCAGCAGCATCTCCGGCCGGTGCACCAGGGCGCGCGCAATCATCACCCGGCGCTTCTCGCCGGCCGACATTTCGCCCACCCAGCGATCGCGCAGGTGCTCCGCTCCCAGCAGGGCGAGTGCGTCCAAGGCGCTGGCGCGCATTTGCTCCGTCACGACAAGATTCGGCCACAAGGTGGAGCTGGAAAAGAAACCGCTGACCACGGCATCCAACCCGCGCGTCACCGCGGTTCGTTCGCCCGGCAGCTCGGTCGCCACCACGCCCAAATGTTTTCGCAGCTCCTGCACGTCCCACCGATCCCGGCCATACACTTTCATTTCCATCTCCGCACCAACCATGGGATAGCACTCGCATGTGATGGCTTTAATCAGGGTGGACTTTCCACAACCGTTGGGGCCCAGGATGGCAACATGTTCTCCGGTAGCAATGCTGAGGTTCACCTCCTGCAGCACCACCTTCTGACCGCGTGCAACATCCACATTGCGCATATGAAGAAACTCTGCCGGCGCGCGAAATTCTCCTCCCTGTTCGACCATCATCATCCTGATAGAGTAAAGTCCACATGGCTGATGCGTCTCCTGCTCCTCTCATGAGTGATGATCAAGTGCCCCGCGGCTTCTCCTATGCCGCGGTGGGCGCAGGTTTGAAAGCTAGCGGTAAGCCTGATCTTGCCTGCGCGGTTGCTGCCCAGCCGGCCACCGCTGCGGCCATGTTTACCAGCAACAAAGTCATTGCGGCCCCGCTGATCGTCGGACAGCGTCACCTCGAACGGAGTCAACATCGCCTTCGCGTCGCCTTGATCAATGCTGGGAATGCGAACTGCGCTACGGGTGAGGCCGGCATCATCGCCGCGCAGCAGTGTTGCGCACGTGCGGGGGAAGTCTTCGCCTGCGACCCGCACTCGGTTTTTCCCTCTTCCACGGGCAAGATCGGCGTGCTCCTGCCGGCGGCAAAGATAAGCGCAGCCTTACCCGCGTTGCATGCCGCGCTGGGCTCTTCCGCGGCTCATCTGCAACAGATGGCAGAGGCCATCATGACCACGGATACGCGGCCTAAGATCGCTGCCGCTGATTTCCAAGTGGAGGGCACAACCGTTCGTGTTGCCGGCATTGCCAAGGGAGCAGGCATGATCTATCCGCAACTGCGATCGTCGCCTGAGGCCGCTCTGCACGCCACCATGCTCGTCTATCTCTTCACCGATGCAGATCTCGAACCGGCCGCTGCCGGCGACTTGCTCCACCATGCGGTCGAGAGCACCTTCAACCGCATCTCCATCGATGGAGACACCTCGACCAACGATACGGTTCTACTGCTGGCCAGCGGGGCGAGCGGAATCGCCATCCGCGGCCACAACCACGACACCGCGCGCACCGTCGCCGACCAGCGCACAACCAGCTTCTCCACCGCGCTCGTGCAAGTCTGCCTGTCTCTGGCCAAGCAAATCGTGGAAGACGGAGAAGGCATTCAGCACGTGGTCGAGCTCGACATCCGCGGCGCGCTCAGCGATGCCGATGCACTGCGCGTCGCCCGCTCCATTGCCCATTCACCGCTGGTAAAGACTGCATGGGCAGGATGCGATCCGAATTGGGGCCGTATACTCGCAGCCATCGGTTATGCAGGCGTGGCCATCGATCCCGGCAAAATCAATATTTCCTATGGGCCGCACCCGGTCTGCGAACAGGGATCCCTCTCTCCAGGGTTTGATGAGGCCGCCGCGCATCAATACCTGACACAACGCGATCTCACCATTCATGTCGATCTCAGTTTGGGATCCGGCACGTGCCGTTTTTGGACGACGGATCTTACCACGGAATACATCCGCATCAACGCGGATTACTCCACTTGAATACACCTTTGGAACCCCCGCATCGAAAGCAGTGCAGACTGCTAAAACTCCCGTCGATTCAAGAATCGCGCGGGATCGAAGCCCGGAAATGCACAGGCTTTTTCACACAACTGTGAAAAACTCTGGCCGCTTTCCACAAACTTTGTCGAGGAGAAGATCCTAAGCATGGCTGGTAGCTCCACCGGCGGCTCGCTGATCAGCGACGCAAAATTGAAGCAGCTTTACGCCACCATGCTCGAGTGCCGCCTGCTCGCGCAACATGCACGCCGGCTGCGCAATCCAGGGCGAGCGCTCTATGCAGCATCCCTGGGACAAGAAGCAATTGCTGTGGGATGCGTGATCGATCTCCAACCCGAGGACACGATTGTTCTCGCCCCCGGGGGTTCCATCGCCGCCCTGGTCAAGGGAGCGGGGCTATGCCAGTTGGTCGCCCAGGTTTATGCGCCCAGCAGCGGCGAAACCAACCGGGCGCACAACATCATCAGCCCTTCCTGCGATGAGGATCAGCGTCTCCAGCTCGCGAATCGGTTGGCGCAGGCCAAGCAGCAAAAGAACACGACCAGTGTGGTGGTCGCTTTCGCCGCTGCGCCGGCAACTCATTCCGCGCGCTGGCACGGATCGCTAAGATTCGCCGCCAGGCACAGTCTGCCCCTCATCATCGTGGTTGAGAATAAAGCAGGTCTCGACCTTCCCCTGAAAGTGGCGAGGGATAGTTTGACCCGCATCACCGTCGATGGCAACGATGTGGTGGCCGTCTACCGTGTAGCTTACGAAGGCCTGGAGCGTGTACGTCAGGGCGGCGGTCCGGTGCTGATTGAGGGTAGGATCTGGCAACAGGCGGGTAAGAGCCCGCGCCCGGCCGAGCGTGACCCCCTTATCCACATGGAGCGGTACCTGGAGGCCAGGGGACTCTTTAGCAAGCGCTGGAAAGATCAGCTGGTGCGCCAGTTCTCGCGAGAAATTGACTCCGCTCGAGAAGCGGCCCGTTATCTTCGCGCTTCACCGCTGGTTGCAAACGATTGACCGCCACTCCGGGTTTCGTTAGCTTGAACACAGGCGAACGATTCGTCTCTCTCAACCGTGTTTGTATCTGAGGTGTAAGTGGATTTCCGCGTAGTCTTGTGTGTGCTGGTCTTTTTGACCACTGGAATCTCAGCTGCCTCAACCAATTCTGCTCAAGATCAGAAACCGGTGCCGCAAGCGGTGCCGCAAGCGCCTGCTGCAGCCCCCTCTCCCGATCAGCTTCCCGCGCCGCGTGACACCATACACTTCGCGCCCTATGAACCGCTGAAATCCATTGAAGGCATGAGCTCTGCCTATATTCCCCTGGACAGTTGGATCTACCCCGCCGTGATGCGACTGTACGGGATGGGTTTTGTGGACACTGTGTTTCTCGGTATGCGCCCCTGGACCCGCCTCAGCGTGGCCCACATGTTGGAAGCCAGCTCTGACCGCATCACCGGCAGCACCAGCGACGAAGCCATTGACATCTACACCGCTCTGGAAAAGGATCTGCAGCCTGATCTGCGCATCCCCCTGGACCAGAAGTTTGGCCGCATCGCGCTTGAGTCGGTATACCAGCGAGTCATGGGCATCGCCGGAACGCCTTTGCGCGACAGCTTTCATCTCGGCCAAACCGACATCAACGATTTTGGCCGTTCCTACGCCGGCGGGTTCAACAGTTACAGTGGATTCAGTGCCAGCGGCCACTACGGTATGTTCTCCACCTACTTTCGCGGAGAATTTCAGCACGCTCCCTCTTGGCAAGGGTATCCACTCAACCTTGCCGAGGCCTTGGCCACGATCGACGATTTTGCCACGTTCACCTCTGTTCCGTTGCCCGGCAACACCACCATCCCGTTGGGCCCGGTCCCCGCGGTCAACCATCTCACAGTCCTTGAAGGTTACGTTTCGGCGCACGTGGTCGGCCACGAAATTTCCTTCGGAAAAATGGACAACTGGTACGGGCCAGGGGTCGGCGGCGGCATGGCCTGGAGCAACAATGCGGAGAATGTGTGGAGCTTTCGCATCAACCGGGTCGAGCCACTCTTCATTCCTTACATCTCGCGCCTCGCAGGTCCTATACGGTACGACTTCTTTGTGGGACCGCTCAAAGGCCATAACGACCCGGTGAGTCCCTGGGTGCATGCGGAAAAAATTTCTCTCAAGCCTACGCCTAATATTGAATTCGGTCTTCAGCGCACGGTCATCTGGGGTGGCAAGGGACACGAGCCCATTACGTTCGGTACTTTCTGGCACAGCTTCTACAGCATCAGCGACACGCAGGGATCGGAAAAGTTCGGCCGCCATGACCCCGGCGCGCGTTTCAGTGCATTTGACTTCTCCTGGCGTCTGCCCTATCTGCGCAACTGGCTAACGCTCTACACCGATTCTGAAGTGCACGATGACGTTTTTCCTCTCTCCGCGCCACGTCACGCGGCCATCCGTCCCGGACTCTACCTGTCGCACTTTCCTGGTGTATCCAAGCTCGATCTGCGAGCGGAGGCGGTCTCCACCGATCCCGACACCGGTCTCAGCACCGGTGGCCAGGATATGTACACCGAGGTGGTGCAGAGGAATGGGTATACCAGCAACGGCCTGCTGATGGGAGACTGGATTGGGCGCGAAGACAAAGGAGGCCAGGCATGGCTTACGTATCATCTGTCGCCCCGGGAATGGCTGCAGGTGAACTTCCGCAGCGCTAAGGCAACAAGGGATTTTATTCCAGGTGGCACGACCCAGACCGACTTCAGCTTTGACCTGGTAAAACGGCTAACGCCCGAGGTGGAAGTAAAGGCGAACGTGCAGTACGAGCAATGGCTGGTTCCCATTTACAAATATGGCCGTCAGTCCGACACCAGCACCACCTTCCAACTCACCTGGTACCCACGCATAGACCGCCGCTTCTAAATCCGTCTTTCTGGCAGCCACCGCTTCCATGCTTTGTCTCAGGGCACGACTTCAGTCGGGCTGTAAAAGAGCCGAAAGAGAATGGGCTTTATAGTCTGCGTGAAAACTGGAAAAGCAGCCCTCAGGGCTAGAGCGCGTGTGTGAGCACTCGGTTCTGGAAGGGCACGGCTTCAACTATTGCGCAAAGCAATCATCGGATGAATCCGCGACGCCCTTCGGGCAGGTATATATCCAGCCAGGAGCGACACCAGCAGCAACAACAAAATCATGCTCAGGAATGTACCCCCATCCCTGGCCGGCGTCCCAAATAAGAGAGATGCAATCAAATTGGCAATCATGAAGGACGCTAACGTCCCGGTTGCGATTCCAATGGACGCCAGCAGCAGCGTCTTGCCGATGACACCTACTTGAACCCTTGCCTGGCTCGCCCCCAGTGCCATGCGGATACCGATCTCCTGCGTCCGCTGGGTCACCGAGTACGAGATCACGCCATAAATTCCCAGCGAAGCAAGAATCAGTCCAAGCGCAGCAAACACGCCCACCAACAGAACGAAGAAGCGGCGCGGGGAGACGACGTGGTCCACCAGTCGCTGGATGGGCCGGAACTCCACCGCCGGTTGCGCGGGGTTGATTTGGCGCAGCGTACTCATGACACTCGACGCAAGCGATTCCGGGAGAACTTTACTGCGCACCACCAGCTGCGCTCCCTCCGGCCCAAATTGAGACGCGGCGCCGGACAAGTACATCTGCCAGCCCGGATCCCCTTCCACGCTGCTCTCATGAACATCCGCCACCACCCCGATCACGCGGACATCCATTCCGCCCGCGACCGCCAGCCGCCCAATAGGGTCCTGGCCTGGCCATAGGCTCCGCGCTACCGTCTCATTAATGATCACAACTCCTTCCTTCTTATCAAGGTCGTCCCAACTAATGTCGCGGCCTTGCGACAGGTGCATGCCAACGGCCTTCAGATAACCAGGCGACACTATATAGACAAACGTATCCTGCAACTCTCCGGGGCGATAGTTCTTGCCCTTTACCTGGATTCCCCAGCTGCGATTGCGGCTCATCGGCAGATTGTCGCTAATGCCCACTGCTTCCACCCCCGGGATCGCCTGGGTTCGACGCAGCACCTCCTGCCAGATCGCGCTCCTCTTGGCTGCATCGCCTTTATCGTCGTAGTCCAGTGCAATCGAGGCGGCACGGCTGGGCTCGAAGCCGAGATCCACTTCGAGAATGCGCAGGAAACTCCGCAACAGCAACCCGGCGCCCACCAGCAGCACGCAGGCCAGCGCGATCTCTGAGACGATCAACGCCGAACGCAGCCCCTCATGCCTCTTGCCCCCGCTGCTCCCATGACCTGAGTCTTTGAGAGCCTCCTGCAAATTACTGCTGGAAATCTTGAGGCTCGGCGCCAGGCCAAAGAAAACTGCCGCGGCCACGGCAACCACCACCGTCCAGGCCAGGGCTGCTCCGTCGATGCGAACGCTGCTTAGGAGAGGCAGAGCAATCGATCCTTGGTGAGCCAGGTAAGCGGTGATGGCAAAGGCAAGACCCAGGCCAAACAGGGCGCCGGCAAGGGACAGCATGAGACTTTCCGTCAGCAGTTGGCGCACCAACCGTCCACGGCCGGCACCCAGTGCGGTGCGCATGGCAAATTCCTTACTGCGCGCCGCCCCTCTGGCCAACAGCAGATTCGACAGGTTCACGCACACGATGAGCAAAATCATACCTACCGCGCACCACAACACAATCAGCGAGCGGCGCAATTTGCCACTGACATAGTCTTTTAAGCGCAGAAGTTTGCCGCTGTAACCACCACCATACTCGGGGTGTTTGACATTCACATGCAGAACCGGAAAAAGCAGGTCGGCCTCTGCCTGGGCTTCCGCCAGGCTTACTCCAGGTTTCAGGCGACCGATCAGCGCCATCGTATTGCCCTCGTCGCGGATGTCGTCATAGATCACCGGCCCATACATATCCGCCTTGAAACCGGGAGAAAAAACGGAACCAAAATCAAAGCTGGCCGGCAGCACGCCAATCACCGTGACCGGCGTCTTATTAAGATCGATGGCCTGCCCCACGATTCCCGGATCGCCTCGGTACTGGCGCTTCCAAAATGCATGACTCAGCAGCACCACCGGCCGGCTGTTGTGCAGGCACTCCTCGGCCGTAAACAACCGGCCTAACGACGGCTCAACACCCAGCGTCTCAAAAAAGTTTCCTCCTACGTCTAATCCGGTAACCGGCATGGGTTGTCCGCCACTGCTGAGCTTCAGGTTGTCGGGTCCAGAAAACGCGAAGTAGCCAGACACGGACGCGAAGGAGCGGTTTAACCGTTGAAACTCCTGCGTCGCATCGGTGGAATAAGTCATGCTGGATTCCCCGCCCTTAGGGTCCTTGGTGAGTATCCGCACCAGCTGTTGCGGATTGGGAAAAGGCAGCGGCCGCAGCAGGATGGTGTTCACCACGCTGAAGACGGTGATGTTGGCGCCAATCCCCAAGCCAAGAATGATCACCGCGATCAAGGTAAATCCGCGGTCGCGGCCCAGGGTGCGGAAGGTGAACCTTACGTCCTGCAGCAGCACGTCGAGCCACGGCAATCCCCGCGCCTCGCGCTGCTGCTCTTTTGCCTGGGTCACGCCGCCGAAGCGAATCATCGCCTGCCGTCGCGCCTCGTCCGCAGACATGCCCCGTCGTAAATTCTCTTCCGTGGCCAGCTCCAGATGCGCTGCCATCTCCGCATCCAGTTCAGAATCACGTTGCCGCTTTTGAAAGAAGGACCGCACCCGCTCCATCGCTTCGCGCAGCGTGCCCATCACAGGTCTCCCTCGACTGGCATAGACAACACCCGTCCCATCACTCGCGTCAGTCTTTGCCAATGCGCGGCATCTTCGGCCAGCTGCTTGCGGCCGCTTCGGGTGATGGAGTAGTACTTGGCCTTACGGTTATGGTCAGAAGTTCCCCACTCCGCGGAGATCCATCCCCGCTGCTGTAGCCGCACCAGGGAGGCGTAAATGGTCCCCTGGTTCAACAGAATCTCATCCCCGCTCACCTGTTCAATGCGCCGGGCGATGCCATAACCGTGCATCGCTCCCATGGTCAACAGCGTTTGCAGCACCATCACGTCGAGCGTGCCCTGCAGCAGATCGAGTTTTGATTCGCCCACTCTTTTCTCCTGTGTCATTGCCACACAAGCATGCCATGTTTCCTGTGGTTATGTCACAGGAAAACGTCAGCCCCGTGCCTGGAATCGTCGAGAGCTACAATCAGAAAACATCCAGGGTCGGACCGATGAGGAGACTGTTACAGAAGATCGAATGTTTCCTGGCGGCGCTCTTCGTGCTCGCGATCGCTGCCCCAACCACCTGGGCAGCCGCACCCGAACCAGCCCACTTTCATCACACCATGTGGACCTCGGAAAACGGCCTCGGAGCAGTCGTTGACATCCAGCAGGCCCGCGACGGATACCTATGGCTCACTACCTCAACCGGGGTTTTCCGCTTTGATGGAGTGGGTTTCCAATCGGTGGAAGAAGCCACCAGCGGCGCCGTGCGAAACAGTGAAATCCACGCCGTCTATCTTTCCCCCTCCGGAGGCCTCTGGCTCAAGACGCGTGCGGCCGGACTTCTTTTCTGGAAAGACGGCCGGCTCACCACCTATATCGACCGGCGCTGCACTCCGGCGCTGCAGATGGAAGGCATCGCCGAAGGCCAAGACGGCTCCCTGTGGTTGCAAGCGTCGGGGGGCCTGTTCCGTATGCGCGGGCCTGTCTGCGAGCAGATCGGCCCCGAACATGGATACCCTGGCGGCTTCCCTGCAGCCATCCTGGTGGATCGCGAAGGAACGGTTTGGGTGAGAACGCTGACCGGCGTTCTGCTCTCGATGCCTCTCGGTCAATCCAAATTCCAGCGCATCGAATACGATCCCGGCGCAGCGTCCGCCGCCTTTGTTCTGGCTGCTGCCACGCACAACACCTTTTTTCTCCATGAGGCCCCGGATGGCTCCATCTGGCTTTCCGACGATCATGGACTGCGCCGCCTGACCAATCAAAAGGGTGCTCCCATCGCTCCAACCCCTCCTGGCAAAGGTCCTGGCGGGAGTATTCGATTCGGCGACTTTACCTTCGCCGGCAACGCCATCTGGGCGGTGAGCGATCAGGGTCTGCGCCGCTTTGACCACATGGATCAATGGCCGATGCCACGGGTAACCGGCACCACCCCCGGGGAAAGCTTCACCACCAGCCAAGGACTCAGCTCCGACGCGGTATGGAAGGTGTTGATCGATCGCGAAGGCAGTATATGGGTGGGAACCAACTCCGGCCTGGACCGGCTGCGAGGCACTGCCCTCACTACCCTGTCGCTTCCGCCGGCTCAGGAGCATGACTTCAGCATCGTGGCCGGCGATCTGGACTCGATCTGGACCGGCAACCTGAGCCTGCCCCTGACCCGGGTGGCAGCCGACGGCGCCATCACCAGCTTTCCCCGGACCCTGGGCACCATCTGCCTTCGTCGCCTGCGCGATGGAACCATCTGGTCCGCCGGCGGAAGGCAGAGTCGGCTGTGGCATTCTTCAGGCGCTGCGTTTTCTTCCATGCGCTATCCCGAAGATGAGTTTGGCCCGGTCATCTCCATGGCCGTCGATCGCAACAACGATTTATGGATCAACACCGCAGCCGGCGGCACCTACCATTTCGTGGACGGCAAATGGCATCGGGAAGATGATGCGCTGGGCAGAAAGCCGGGCATTCTCGGAGCGATGGCGGGGGATGACCTGGGAAACGTGTGGTTTGGCTTCTCCAACTACCTGCTCAAGTGGGATGGCAGCGGGTTCCAGAGGTTCTCCTTTCCCAACGGCAGACGAGGCGTTTCGGAAACGACCATGTCGGTGCGCGGTGATCACGTCTGGCTAGGCGGGACGGGCGGCGTTGCACTCTTCACCAAGGGTGTTTTCTACGTAATGCAGTGGAAAGACCAGAACCTGCCGGGCAGAGTCTCCGGCGTATTGGAGACCGAGACCGGGGACCTGTGGATGAACGGATTCTCCGGCATCACCCATGTTACTGCCGCTGAGCTGGCGCGGTGGCTTCGGGACCCGGCCTACGCGGTTTCCGGCGAGCACCTCGACGCGCTCGATGGACTTCACGGCCTCTCGACGGAAAGAATCCCTGAGCCTTCGCTGGCCGAGTCGAGTGATGGCCGGTTGTGGTTTGCCACCACTCGCGGTGTCGCGTGGCTGGACCCGGTGTCGCTGCACCAGAATCTGAATCGGCTGCCGCCCCCGGTAATCATCACTTCGATTCTCTCCAACGGAAAGGCCTATCCGGGTTCGAGCGACCTTACGCTGCCGGCGCACACCGATCGCCTGGAAATCAATTACACCGCCCTGAGCCTGGCCATTCCCGAGCGGGTGATGTTTCGCTACCAGCTCGAGGGTGTCGATTCCGATTGGCAGGATGTTGGCACCCGGCGGCAGGCGTTCTATACCCACCTGCCCCCGGGAAACTATCGCTTTCGCGTAATCGCCTGCAACAACGATGGGGTTTGGAACGAGACCGGTGCAAACCTGGGGGTAAGCATCAAGCCGGCTTTCTACCAGACCTGGTGGTTCCTGGCTCTGGTCGTATGCAGCGCTGCCGCTCTGCTGTGGTGGATCATTCGCCGCCGTATCGCCGGCATCGCGCGCCAGTTTCAGGACCGGCTTGGCGAACGGTTGGCAGAGCGGGAACGCATTGCCAGGGAGTTGCACGACACGCTGTTGCAGAGCCTGTTTGGGTTGACGCTGCGATTTCATACTGCGGCCAGCCAATTACCCGCTGGGGATCCTGCTCGTGAGGCGCTCGACGAAGCCCTGCAACAAGCCGACAAAGTCATGCAGGAAGGGCGCGAGCGGGTGTTGAATCTTCGTGCGCGGCAAACGCCGCGCGTCAGCCTGGCGGATGCGTTGGCGGAGGTAGGCCATCAGCTTCGTTCCATTCATCCGGCGCATTTTCAGGTCTCGGTGCAAGGCCGGCCGCGGCCCTTGGACGCCATCGTGCAAGAGGAGATTCTGCTCATCGGTCGTGAAGCGCTGAGCAACGCCTTCTCCCACTCCGGAGGCAAGAATATCGAGGCACAGGTGATTTACCAGGCTGCTGCTCTGCATGTGTGCGTAAGTGACGATGGCGGAGGGATCGATGAGGCGGTACTGAAGGCCGGCTATCGCAGCGGCCATTGGGGCATGCCGGGCATGCGGGAGCGTGCCGGAAAATTGCGCGGCGAGCTGCGCGTAGGACGCAGCAAAGATGGCGGCACGCAAATTGATCTGCAGGTGCCGGGCACCATCGTCTATCGAGCAGACCACCCAAAGGGTCCGTGGCCGTGGAACCGCTTGCGAAGAAAAAATGACTTCGCTGCGGACTAAAACAGTGGAAACCGCTCCCGGACCTGGTAGTGCGAACCCTTGGCTCCCGGCACGCTTTCGTAAAGAACGAACTCTTCCGCCAAAGAACCGCTGAATGTCGGCTCGCGGTGAATCTTGCCTTTCAATGCGCGAAGCGCCGTCACTCCCTTGCTCTTGCTGCGCGCCAGTGTGATGTGAGGATGATAGGGGCGGCTTTCGGGGACAAGCCCACAAAGTCCAGTAGCAGCGGTCACGCTCTTCTGCAGCGCCTCCAATTCTGGTGTGCGCCTGACACCGGCAAAGAAAACCCCCGCCCGCTCAAAGAAACCCAAGCCCTCCAACTGAACCGGCAGCGGCGGCGAGCGCAACTCCCTAAGTCGCGCGACAATGCATTCGTATTCCCGTGTGTTGCCCAGAAACTGCAGCGTGATGTGCCAGGATTCAGGAGCGCTCCAACGCAGACCGTCCTCGCCTGTTTGAAGACGCATCGACACGGCTGAGAGCTGCTCGATGACCTCGACCGCGAGTGGAATCCCAACAAAAAGCCGCATGTTAACCCGTAGGCCGCAGCAACTGGCAGAGCCTTTCGAGCAATGGCGCCTGGCTCTTCAAAATGCGTTCTCTCGCTGCTGCGATGGAAAACCAATCCCCGCGATCCACTTCGGCAATTTCCATCTTGCGGCCGGAGCGCGGCGGCCATTCTATCTCGCAGCGATTGCTGATCATCTGGCTGGGGTCGCAATCCCCTTCGAATGCCCACGCGGTAACAACCTTGCCGCCGGCCTGCTGCACTTGGCCGAGACTCAAAAAATCTCCTTGTGCAGCGAAGCCCGTCTCCTCCTGAAATTCCCGCTTCGCGGCCTCTAACGCAGCCTCGCCCGCTGCATACTCGCCTTTAGGAATAGACCAGGCACCCAGATCTTTCTTGGCCCAGAATGGGCCTCCCGGGTGAACCAGAAAGACTTCCAGCTGACCATGGCGTGACCGGTACATCAACAACCCTGCACTCTGTTTTGCCATCAGCCTTTAGCCTTCGCTTCGAAGCGGCGGCACTTTTCCATCGTCTAGGTTCTCCTATCCGCCGATAAAAAGATGCCCTCAGGGGCTAAAGCCCAGGAATACTGCAAGCAGTTGCGGCACGACTAAAGTCGTGCCCTGATACAAAACAGAGTTTTTGCGCTGCCCGTAAAGTTTTCCCCTGAGGCATCTTTTATCAACGCATAAGAGAACTTAAAGGGTAGAAAAAACGCACCTCAGCGGTGCACTCTAGCCTTCCAACAAGCGACTGCCGAGGAACGAAGCAACTCTACCCTTGTCATCCCGACCGGAGCGGAGCGTAGTGGAGGGATCTGCAGTCTTCGCGGTAGTAGCCGTTCCTAACACTGTCCATCCAAGTCGCCACCCTTCCGGAAAGCAACCACCCTCCCCTTGTCATCCCGACCGGAGCGAAGCGTAGTGGAGGGATCTGCAGTTGTCTCGGTAGTAGCAAACTCGAACCGTTCAGAGCTGAGCATCCTGAACGAATGTTGACCTTTGAGCAGCGCTGAAGCCGGCCATGACGCCTTTGGGAACTAAGCGAACAGTGCTCACCCACCCCCTTCAGAGTCTGCCTGAGAGCTCGGGCCTGGAAGGGCACGGCCTGAGCCGGAATGTGTCGTCCCTCCAGGACCCGCCTGATAAACCTTAGCCTACCCGGCACTGACGTGCCGGGCTACAGGTTGTTCCGTCCCCTTCGACAAGCTCAGGGCCGGCTCTGCGGGACTGCTTTGTTGCGGCCCGTAAATGACCCTGCCATAGACGGCTCTTAGAGTCTGCATGAGACCGGTAAAGGAGCCTTCAGGGGCTAAAGCCCGACGTTTTCTCAATCATTTGCGGCCCGACTAAAGTCGTGCCCTGATACAAAACAGAGCTCTTGCACAGCCCGTAAAGTTGTCCCCTAAAGGAAGTCGGGTTCTCACACACCCTCTTTAGCCTCTCAGGTACCTGCCCGGTCCCGAATTTTTCCGCAGCCCGCTTAACGCCATCGCCCCTCAACGACGGCCCAGATCGTCCTGCTGGTGGTAATTGGGGTAAGGCGGAATGGGCGGCATAGTCACCGGATGTTCCTTCAGCTGCTCCATCACAATCGCCACTGCGCGCTCCAGTTGCACATCGTGACCCGCGGCTACATCTTTCGGCAACTCCTCCACTTCGACATCCGGCGCGATGCCGTGACCTTCCACCTCCCATTGGCCATTCAGACCATAGATCGCGTAGCGAGGCGCGGTGACTCTGCCGCCGTCAATCAGCGTTGGATACCCGCCGATGCCCACTAGGCCGCCCCAGGTGTTTACCCCCACCAGCGTGCCCAGGTTGGCCTTGCGAAAGTACCAGGGCATTGCGTCGCCGCCGGAACCAGCCGATTGGTTGATGATCATCGCCTTGGCTCCGAAAATGGCGCCCTCGGGATCGTGAACCGCTTTCCCATCACGCTCAATCGCTCCACTGAGGATCTTCTGGCTGAGCACATTTACCACGTAATCCGCGATCATGCCACCCTCGTTGTAGCGCTCATCGAGCACCACGCCCTGCTTATCGAGCTGGGCGTAAAAATAGCGGTTGAAGTTTGAGTATCCCGCGCCGCCGGTATCCGGCATGTAGATGTAGGCCACCTTACCGCCGGAAAGTTGATCGACCTTGCGCCGGTTTGACTCGATCCAGTCGATGTTGCGAAGACCGTGCTCGGAATCAGCCGGCACCACCGTGACGTCGCGCCCATCGCTACCGTCCGGCTTAGTCCCAACCCGCACCACGGTCTGCTTACCCGCGGCGTCGTCGAAGAAGCTGTCGACGTTGTCCGTTGCGTGCAACTCGCGTCCGTTGACCGCTAACAAATACTCGCCTTCCACGATATTGATACCCGGCACAGTAAGAGGCGCGATAAGAGAAGGCGTCCAGTTCTGGCCGTTATAGATTTTCGCGAACTTGTAGCGATTGTTTTCGGCCACGTAGTCCGCTCCCAGCAGGCCGGGCTTGGGCGCATCTTTTCCTTCACGCGGACCGTGGACGAACATGTGACCTACTTGAATCTCGCCCAGCATTTCGTTGCAGAGATAAGTGAATTCGTCTCGCGAGGCTAATCCATCCACATACGGCTTGTATTTCGCTTCGATCTTCTGGAGGTCAAGTCCGTGCAGTTGTGGATCGTAGAAGAAGTCCCGTTCGATGTGCCAGGTCTCACGGTACATTTGCTGCCACTCTGCGCGCCGGTCAAGGGTAGCCATCATGTCGCCGTTGTTGACAGGCTTACCCTGTGGGGCTTCGGGCGCGTCCGTCTTAAGCTCGGCGACCGGAGCAAGAAACCAGCTGTCGCCGCGCATGTAGAACAACTTTTCGCCGTTGAAAGAAACGGTGTAGCCGGTCAGCCCACTGAGAACCGCCTCCGTCTTGCGCTTTTCGGTGGTAAAGCGCCACAGGGAACGGATCGGCGGCCCGTCATCGGCAGACGCTCGGCCCACGGGGTCTCCCTCGGCCAGAAACAGCACCCCCGTTTTGCCAACGGAAAGGTCGACATAGTTACGCGCCGGGATCGGCAGGGAGAGAATGCGGTTCCCAATGCCCGCCAGGTCGATCACCGTGGGCTTAGGCTTCTCCTCTTCTTTCTTCTTAGCCTCGTCTCCCTTGGCAGAGTCTTTCTTATCTGCGTCCTTCTTGTCCTTATCCTCCTTGTCCTTATCGTCGTCCTTCTTCTTGTTTTCGTCGTCACTCTCGGGAGGCACAGGGGAGGCGCCATCTTTCGCCAGCACCACCACGTAAGCGCTGCTGTTGGTTGCGCGGTCGAACGAGGAGAGGTCGATGCCGGCATCGGAGGGACCGTTGTTGGTCGAGGCCATGAAGTAGAGATATTTCCCCCCGGGGTCAAACACCGGGTATTCGGCATTGCTCATCCCATCGGTGATCTGGGTAGAGGTGTGGGTGGCCAACGAATAGAAGAAAACCGCGTGCAGCTGATTTTCCAGATCGCGCGTGTAGGCAATCCACTGCGAGTCAGTTGACCAGGAAAGCTCCGTCGAAGGACCGAAGGAACCGCGCAGGCCAGTGTCGATTTTCACCGGCTTGCCACCGGCTGGATCCACATACCAGAGACGCAGATGCTTGTCGGAGAAGGCAATGTGTTTGGAGTCTGGCGACCAGCGCGGGCCATAAAAGAAAGATGGATCGGGGCCGAGATCGATCACCTTGGGCGGCTGCAGCCCGTCCTGGTCCCGGAGGTAGAGTTGGTATTCGCCCGAAGCGTCGCTGAAGTAGGCGATGGATTTGCCGTCGGGCGACCAGCCTGGATCCCGCTCCGCCGAGCCAGGGGTCTTGGTGAGATTGCGCGTGTCGCCCTTTTCCGCGGGCAGGGTAAAAATATCGCCGTGCGCCTCGACCGCAACCCGCACCCCGGTCGGAGAGAGGGTAAAGTTTCGCATTTCCCTGGCGGCAACTTTAGCCAGATGCGGGGTCAGCGCAGGCAGGTCGCCATGAATGGTAATCGGTACCGTGTGCTCCTGACGGGAAGCCAGGTCATAGAGGTGTAAAGACCCGAACTGCTCATAGACCAGCGCGCCCGGCCCTGCGGCAACGTTCTTGAGGTCGTAGCCATGGTTCTCAACCACCTGTTCCACCGCCTTGGTGCTGGTGTCATAGCTGAAGAGCGAGACCGGGCCATTGCGGTCGGAAAGGAAATAAACCTTGCTGCCCTCCCACACCGGGCTCGAGTCGTTCGAGTTCTGGCGAGGAATCTTCTCCAGGTCGAGCGTCTTCATATTGAGCAGCCAGACGGGAGTGGTCTGGCCGCCACGGTACCGTTTCCACGCTTCCTGCCACTGGGCCACGGGCACATAGGCCAGGGTATTGCCGTCAGCTGAATAGGTGCCTTCCGTCGCACTCGGTAGCGGCAGCACGACCGGACTGCCGGTGCCGTCGGCATGCGTACGAAACAGCCGGGGAAAATCCGAATAGCTGGCATGGGCTGAGGCCAACAAAACATCCTTGCCGTCCGCTGTCCAGCCGACTGCATCGTTACCGGTCGGCTCCCAGGTAAGCCGCCGCGGCACCCCACCGTCAGCGCTCACCACGTACACGTCCGTGAGTTGCTGCTGGTGGGCGGAATAGACGATCTGCTTGCCGTCAGGAGAGAAGAATGGCCCGCCAACCACAGAATTGACCGAAGTTAATCGCCGCGCCTCGCCACCCTCTCGCGAAACTGTCCACACATCATCGGCATAGAGGAACGCGATCTTATCCTGGCTCAGGGAGGGGTGGCGCAACAGCAGCGGCTCCGCTCCCTGAGCGAAACAGGGGGCGGAACAGGTGAGACCGGCCACGAGGCAAACAGCCGCACCGGCGCTGCCGAGCAGATGACTCCAGCGATTCATTCGAGACTCCTTGGACGAAGGGAAAGGAAAAAGGCTCTGGACGTTTACAGGCTCCCATTAGATCAATTTCGTCTTTCCCCGTAAAGCCGGATGTCTGCAGCCCTTACCATGGGTGGCATGGCAAATATCATGCGGCTCTTGTGGTTGGGGCTGATCGCGTATCCTCTCCTGGCGCAATCCTCGGCCGACACTCTTGCATTGCGTGGAACCCTGATCATGCCCGACGCCATCGTCGAAAACGGCACGGTTCTTATCCAGCAGGGAAAAATCGTCGCTGCCGGGACAAAAGTAAAGATGCCCGCGAACACCACCACCATCGATACGCATGGCATCATCGCCCCCGGTCTGATCGATCTGCACAACCATCTCACCTACAACGTGTTTCCTCGCTGGCATCCGATGGAAGAATTTGGCGACCGGTACGACTGGCAGCAAAAGCCGATTTATAAGACTCTGCTTGGATCGCCCCATGCCGGGATGGTAGCCGATGGACTGGAGTGCGAGATGGAGCGCTATGCCGAAGTGAAAGCTCTCTCGGAAGGCGAGACGTCGGTGGTTGGCAGCCTGGCCGACGCTTGCAGCCAGGGGCTGGCGCACAATCTCGACAGCGAAGACGAGTGGCATGTCGCCTACAACGTATTCCCCTTGCAAATGCCGGAAGCGGATCTCGTTCCGATTCGCCAGCGGCTGGCCAACCATCAGCTCAATGCTTTTCTGATTCATCTCAGCGAAGGCGGTCATGAGGACGCATCCGCGGCACGAGAGTTCGCCATGCTGAAGGGCCGTGGCCTGCTGATCCCCGGGGTTGCGCTCATTCACGGAGTCGCCCTGCAGCCGGAAAATTTCACTGAGATGGCCGCGCATGGAGTCAACTTGATCTGGTCTCCACGCAGCAATCTCGAGCTTTACGGCAGCACTGCCGACATCGTCGCGGCCAAGGCCGCACACGTCAAGATAGCCGTAGCGCCTGATTGGAGCCCCACTGGGAGCGATGGTCTATTGGCAGAACTAAATTACGCCGCGGCCTGGAACGACACGCAAATCCCGCATCCCTTGACCGATCGCGAGCTGGTGGCCATGGCAACCTCTGTTCCGGCCGACCTCATCGGGGCGAGTGGTCGTCTGGGCGCGCTCCAACCCGGGCACGATGCCGACCTGCTCATCCTCCGGCCGGAGGCGGATGGATCAAAGCACGACGCATGGTGGGCGCTCACCCATGCAACCGCCGCTCAGGTGATGCTGGTGACGGTTGAGGGCGAGCCTGTTTACGGCGATCCTGATTTGTTGGATAAATTATCGCCTGCGCACCCGGCTGAGCGGCTCGAAGTTTGCGGCAGCAGCAAAGCCCTCCTCTTCACCGGCCTGCACGGCCATGTGGATGAGGCGGATGAAACCTGGGCCCACACGATAGCCACGCTCCAGGCCGCGCTGCGTCACTACGGCCGCAATCTTGCACCGCTGGCGGAGTGCGGCCAATAGCTTTTCCGTCGTTCGCCGAAGTCGCCCGCCATCCACGTGGCGCGCATTTTTTCTTTCAGCTGTTCCATGCCTGACACTCCAAGTTTGCGGTGACGCTACATTTCGCCGATGCACTCCTTCCACAGATCTGGTCGGATCTGTTGGAACCTGGCAATCAGATCGATACATTCCTGGGAGTGCAAATCAACAATCTCGATCCCCTGCTCCCGTAACTAGCTCGTCCCGCCCTGGGCATTCACGCTATCCCCAACAATCACCTGCCGGAAGCGGAACTGATAAATCAATCCGCTGCAATACCAGCACGGCGCCAGCGTCGTCACCAGAATCGTGTCGTGCCAGGTCGGGCGGCGGCCGGCGGCGCGAAAAGCATCCGTCTCACCATGCAGCGACCCATTGCCTTGCTGCACCAGCCGATTGCGCCCTGCACCCAGCAGGGTCCCGTCAGTGTGAAAGATCGCTCCGCCTACCGGCACACCACCCTCGGCGAAGCCAATCCGGGCTTGGTCCAGGGCGACCGCCAACATACTATGTGGGTCCATGCTCGCAGCCTAACATTTGCCACTCATCAGTGGGCCACCACCTTCTCGCCCCCGCGCGGATCATTTCCTTTCAAGACAAACGTCATGCAAAACATGGTGCCGGCAGCAATCGTGAGCAGCCAGAACGTGTCAATGTACGAAAGCGTGGAAGCCTGTACTTGCAGATTCTGATAAATCCGTCCGTACGCCCCACCCATCGCATCGTGTCCGTTCATGCCGCCGTGCTGCAGCTGTTTGGCAATGCCATTGACGGTGCTGCGAAAAATCAGGTTGTCAGACGTGAGGTTGCTCCCCAGGCGTTCCTGATGAAATTGGTTACGCCGGGCCAATACCGTAGTCACCACCGAAGTGCCCACACTGGCCCCAATATTCCGCATGAAATTCACCAGGCCGGCAACCGCATTATTCTTGTCTTTGGGCATGCCGTAATACGCGGCTGCGGTCGTGGGAATAAAGACCAGGCCCAAAGGCGCATACTGCGCGATCCGCAGCAGGGTGGCCGAGTTGAAGCTAATCAGCAGGTCGATGCGCCGCGTCGATAGCCACATGCTGAAGGTCAGCAGAAGCCATCCGGTGGCGATCAGGTATCGGCCCTGGAACCGGCTGGCCAGCATACCAATGAAAGGCAATGCCCCCAGCAACACAAAGCCCGCGGCCGAAAGCACCATGCCCGCTGACTCCGCGGTGTACCCCAGATTCACTTGCAGAAACTGTGGCACCAGCACGGTGGTGGCAAAAGACATGGCGCCGACCACGAACATCATCATGCTCGAGGTGGCGAAGTTGAAGTTACCGAACAGCCGGACATCGACGATAGGACTCTTCTGGTAAAGCTCCCATATCACCAGCGCCAGTAGGCATACCCCGGCAATCACCATTAAGGTGACGATGAAGTGGGATCCGAACCAATCGTCCTCCTGGCCCTTGTCCAGCAGGATCTGCAGAGCTCCAACCCCCAGCGCCAGCAACGAGAACCCCACATAGTCCAGTTTCACCCGCTTACCCAGCAGGCGCGCCCGGGTCAAATAAGGTGGATCCTCCACCAGCGTGTAAACCAGAAATATCGCCAGGATACCCACCGGCAGGTTCATCAGGAAAATCCACCGCCAGGTGTAGTTGTCCGTGATCCAACCCCCGAGCGTAGGACCGATGGAAGGGGCGAAGATGGCCGTTACCCCGTACAAGGAAAAAGCCAGCCCGCGCAAACGAGGCGGAAACGTATCCGCCAGAATGGCCTGCGCCATGGGCTGCAGCCCGCCTCCGCCACCACCCTGAATCACGCGCGCGACCAGCAGAACCGCCAGGTTCGGCGCTACTCCGCAGGCCAGAGAGCTGACAGTGAAAATGACGATGCAGGTCATGAAGAAGCGCTTGCGCCCAAACACACTCACTAACCACCCGCTGATGGGCAAAACGATCGCGTTCGACACCAGGTACGAGGTAAGCACCCACGTACTCTGGTCCTGGCTGGCGCCCAGGTTCCCGGCGATATGGGGCAACGCTACGTTGGCGATGCTGGTATCGAGCACTTCCATGAAGGCCGCCAGCGAAACCACGAAGGCGATGAGCCACGGATTGGTCTTCGGCTTCCAGTCATGGTCTGCCTGGGTGAGTGTGGCAGCGGAGGCGGCGCTCATGCTTCCTTGGGATGTGCAGACCGATAAAGTTGATTCGGAATTCTGATGGACTTAGTTCCTCGACTCCGATTGCTGGAATTGACACAACCGAGTCTCCTTCTTACGATGTTGTTTGGCACACAGCTTGTGCGCGGATTGATAGAGTGGTTGCTAAGCCGGGTCCAACTCCCTCCAAACGATGATCATAGTCAAAGACGTTACAAAAAGGTACGCGCGCGCGGTTGCAGTGGATCACATCTCCTTCTCCGTAGCAAAGGGCCAGATTGTTGGCTTCCTCGGCCCCAACGGCGCGGGGAAGACAACCACCATGCGCATTCTCACCTGCTTCCTTTCTCCCTCGGCCGGTACCGCCTCGGTCGCAGGCTTCGATGTGCTCGAACAGCCGTTGGAGGTCAAGAAGCGAATCGGCTATTTGCCCGAAACTCCGCCTCTCTATCCGGAGATGGAAACGGCAGAATATCTGCGCTTCGTGGGCAAGCTCAAAGGCCTCTCCGGCGCAGATCTTGAAAAGCGCGTGAATTATGTATGCGAACGCTGCTTTGTGGCCGATGTCAGGAACAAGCTCCTGGGTAAGCTCTCAAAAGGCTACCGTCAAAGGGTCGGTTTGGCGCAGGCCATCATTCACAATCCGGACGTGTTGATTCTCGACGAACCAACCGCGGGCCTGGATCCCAAACAAATCAATGAGACCCGCGACCTGATCAAAGGCCTGGCCGGCGACCACACCATTATTCTCAGCACCCACATCCTTCCGGAAGTCGAACAGACCTGCGAGCAGGTGCTCATCATCAACAAAGGCAAGCTGGTCGCCACTGACTCGGTGCGCAACCTGCAGGCTCGGGCGCGCAATGCGGAAACTCTTTTGCTCGAAGTCGCCGCCCGCGATGGCCAGCCCGATCCCCTCTTGGTGCAGCAAAAGCTCGAAGGCATACCGGGAGTCAGTCGCGTACTGTGTACCGACCGCAAAGATGAGGGGCTACTGTTCGAAGTGCAGAGTCAAAAGGGACTGCTGGTGCGAGGAGACCTGGCGCGCGCCGTCGTCGCTTCGGGTTGGGATCTCTGTGAACTCCGTCCGGCCGCCAGAAGCCTGGAAGAAATCTTTCTCCAGCTCACCGGAAGCGAGGCTCCCCAGTCATGAGAAATATCTGGACCATCTGCAGCAAAGAGCTGAGGAGCTATTTCGTATCTCCCATCGCCTATCTTTTGTTAACCATGTTTGCCCTGATCTTCGGCTTCTTCTTCTGGAACGCACTCGGTTATTTCGTCATCGCCGGGATGGAGATGCAACTACGTGGTCAGAACTTCCCCATGAACGTCAACGAGCAGATCATCCGCCCGCTGCTTTCCAACGCCAGCGTAGTAGGACTTTTCTTTATCCCCATGATCACCATGCGCCTCTTTGCCGAGGAAAAGCGTTCCGGCACCATTGAACTGCTGGCCACCTCGCCGGTCCGCGACATCGAAGTGATCTTAGGAAAATGGCTGGCGGCCATGATCCTCTACGCCTGCCTGCTCCTCTTTACTGCAATTAATTTTGCTTTCCTTTTTCGCTATGGGCACCCGGACTGGAAGCCGCTGGCCGTGGGTTACCTTGGCCTGCTGCTACAAGCGGGTACACTGCTCGCCCTGGGCACCTTCATTTCGACCTTAACCAAAAACCAGATCATAGCTGGGGCGGCCACCTTTGGCGTCTGCCTCTTGCTCTGGGTCTTGGAGTGGACCAGCGGATATGAATCGGCACCCTGGGCCCATGTGCTGGCTTATCTCTCAGTCATTACTCACTTCGAATCCTTCGCCAAAGGAGTGATCGAGGTGAAAGACGTCATCTTCTATCTCACCGGGATCTTCCTCGGGCTGTTCTTCACAGCGCGCTCCATGGAATCCATGCGCTGGAGGTCCTAGATGGCGAGTCAGTGGCTTAAAGCGAGACAGACAAAGTACGGAGCCTACGCCGCGGTTTACATCCTCGTCGTCATCACCATCGTGGTCATCGCCAATATGCTGGCCGATCGCTACAACAAGTCCTACGACTCCACTTCGAACAAACAGTACAGCCTGTCTGACCAGACGAAAAAAATTGTAACCGGGCTCAACCAGAATGCCGTCATCACCTACTTCAACCAGAGCACGCGATTCCAGGAGGGAAAAGACCTTCTGGAGCAATATGCGAACCTCTCCCCAAAGGTACGGATCGCGTACGTGGATCCGGATAAGAATCCGCAGTTGGCGCGCGCTGCTGGGATCCGCGATTTTGGTACTGCCGTGGTACAAATTGGCGACAAGAAAGAGACCGCGAAAAGTCTCACCGAAGAAGGCATCACCGGGGCCTTTATCCGCGACTTGAAAGGCACTACCCGTACGATTTGTTTTGTATCCGGCAGTGGAGAGCATCCGATCGACGAAACCGAGCGCGACGGCTTCTCGCAATTCAAAGATCTTTTGGCCAAGGATGAGTATCAGGCCAAGTCCATCGACCTGCTGCAGAAGGCCGAAGTCCCAGCCGACTGCACCATCCTGGTCATCGCCGGCCCCACGCACGATTATCAGCAACCGGAAGTAGAGGCAATCAAGAACTATGTGCAAAATGGCGGCCGCGCATTCTTCATGCTTGATCCGCCGGTGCAGTTCGGGCGTTCTGAAATCGCCGCCAATGAAGCCCTGACCGGCCTGTTGCAGAGCTGGGGTGTGACCCTGGACAAGAACATGATTCTCGACCTGAACCCCGTCGGCCAGCTTGCCGGGCTGGGTCCGCAGGTGGCACTGGTCACGACCTACAGTAGCCAGCCCATCGTGTCGCAGATGCGCGGCAGCGCTGTCGGGTTCCCGCTCTCTCGCTCGCTGGACATAAAGAATACTGACAAGACGAGTGTCGAGAAACTATTCGATTCTTCGAGCAGCAGCCTGGCAACGTCGAACCTGAGTTCTCCGGAGGTGAGCGTTGCCGATCCCAACAACCGCAAAGGTCCGTTGACCATTGCCGCGGCAGGCAGCTACAACACCGGTAAGCAAAACTCGCAGGGCCGCTTCGTGGTGACCGGCAGTTCCTCCTGGGCTGCGAATCGCTTCCTGGGTTTCAACGGCAACGGTGATCTGGCATTGAATGCGGTGAACTGGTTATCGTCCGACGAGGATTTGATCTCCATCCGGCCCAAGCAGCAGGAAGATCGCCGCATCACCATGACCAGGGCGCAATTGAACCTGGTGCGGGCGACCAGTCAATTCGTGCTGCCGCTGATAGTGGTGGTCGCCGGAACTCTAGTCTGGTGGAAGAGAAGATGAAGTGGAGTGGTTTGATCATTGCGGTGATCGTTCTGGCCGCATTGGCCGGCGTTCTTTACTGGTCGCAGCACCGCAAGCCGCCTGCCGAGAGCGCCGCTCCCATCGCTACGCCGCTTATTCTCAAGGTGGATCCATCCCAGGTGACCGAGCTCGTGCTCAAGCAGAAGGGTCTGGATCCAGTCACGCTCAAAAAAGAGGAAGGCAAATGGCAGATCACCGAACCCAAGCCGTACCGCGCTGATCAGGATGCGGTCACCGGTGTGCTCTCGACCCTGTCAACCCTCAGTGCAGACCGCGTGGTTGAGGACAAGGCCGCCGACCGCAAGCAATACGGATTAGAGCAACCGGCAGCCGAGGTGGACCTGGGGACGCGCCAGCTGATGCTGGGCGACGACACTCCGGCAGGCGGAGACGTCTACGCCGCGGTCGCGGGGGATCCGAGAGTGTTTACCGTTTCCAGCTCTACCAAGACCAGTCTGGCCAAGAGTCTGAACGATCTGCGAGACAAGAGTCTATTGACCCTGAACCCGGACAAAGTAAGCCGTGTCGAGCTGCTCAAGAAGGGTCAGGATCTGGAGTTCGACCGCACCAAAGACGGTTGGCAGATGCTGAAGCCGTCTGTGTCCCCGGCCGATGCCTCTGCGGTCGACGATCTTGTGCGCACCTTGACGAACGCCAGAATGGACCTGACTGCCGGTGCTACTGGCTTCGCCCAGGCGACTCCCGTGGGAACAGCAAAACTGACCGGCGACTCTGGAGTGCAAACCCTCGAAGTGCGCAAAAACAAGGACGCCTACTACGCCAAGTCGAGCGCCACGGAAGGAACCTACAAGGTCGATTCAAGCCTTGGACAAGCGTTCGACAAAAAGCTCGACGACTTCCAAACCAAGAAGAAGACCTAGCAAGCTGTCCCGGACTTAGCAGCTCTCCACGGGTGCCCCACGTTCGCCCCAGCGTACGTGGGCCGAAAAAGATGGGCGAAGCTTAACCACAGCCTTCCCCGCTACGAAACCCGCAAATCGTTTCCACGCCCTGAATGGTGGTTTCCAGTTTACCTGAGTGCCCACCATATCAGCGTTGGCACAATTCACCACCACCAGAACGACCTTCCGGAGCAGTATAAGTTCGGCGGAAGGGGCGTACTCATTTGTCTTAGAAAGGTGTAACTAAGGTATGAATATCGCGTCCTATGAGCGTGACAAGGTAAGAGAAATCAAATGCAAGAGGAGAATTTATGAAGAACCATGTAGCCAGTCTCATCGCATTAACACTGCTGTTTGGATTGAGTGCAGCCGCAAAAGCAGAGAGTGGGCCCGGGACCATTGTAAAGCTGCCCTTCGCTTTTGTGGTCAGCGGAAGGGTACTTCCCGCAGGCACATACACGGCGAGTCAAGTGTCGTTCGATCGGCACGGTGCACTTAAAATCACTAACCGTGCCACTGGTAAAAGCGTGTTTGTCCTCCCCAATCAGGTCGAAGTCGCCGCCACCTACATGCCCCAGGTAACTTTCCGGCAGGTTGGGGAACAGCATTTTCTCAGTGCCATTCAGTCTGCAGACGACGTTTATAACATCCCCGTATCTCCTTCGGCCCTCATGGAGTTTGCCTCGAAACCTCACGATCCCGGCTCTATGTCAGGACATGCCGGAGGCAACTAGATCGTCCGCCGGTTCCCTCTCATGGCTTCCAACACACCATCCTATAACGTCGTCCTGGAGCGGAAGAGGTCCACGAACCCCCTCCCCAACCAGGGAGGGGTGGATCTTGTCCGAAGTTGGGAGGCCGTGCACTCGCCACGTTCAGCGCCTTCGAGACCTAGCAGGCTGCGGAAAAACTCTCCCTGGAAGGGCACGGCTTCAGCCGTGCCGCTAAATTGATCGAAAATACGTCGGGCTTTAGCCCCTGAGGTACGCTCTGTCTCGATTCGTCTGTGATATCCGCTGGAAAGAACCGTACCTCAGCGGCTAAAGCCGCGTGGTACATGGCAAATTTGTGGCACGGCTGAAGCCGTGCCCTTCCAGTAAGAGTTTTGCCGCAGCCTGCTAGAGGAAGGTGGCGATCTCTGGCAAAGGCTTCTTGGTAAGCATCGGTACCGTTGCGTTGCCGGCCGGATACCCTACGACCAGAACGAGAAATGGGCGCTCCTGTACCGGACGCTTGAGAATCTTATTCAGAAACCCCATGGGACTTGGGGTATGGGTCAAAGAGACCAGGCCAGCATGGTGGATGGCGGTAATCAGGATTCCTGTGGCGATGCCTACCGACTCCTGTACATAGTAATGCTTGACCTTACGTCCGTCTGGAAGCAGGCTGTAACTCTGGGCGAAGATCACGATGAGAAACGGAGCGCGCTCCAGAAACGGCTTGTGCTCATCGGTGCCGAGCGGGGCCAGCGCGTCCAGCCATTCCTGCGGGGCTTTGTGTTGGTAGAACTCCTGCTCTTCCTTTTCTGCTTCGATGCGTATCTCTCTTTTGATGGCGGCGTCGCTTACCACAACGAAATGCCAGGGCTGCAGGTTTGCGCCGTTCGGGGCTGTCCCCGCTGCAAGCAAGCATTCCTCAATCACTTCCCGTGGCACAGGGCGGTCGGCAAATTCCCGCACCGTGCGCCGGCGCTGTATATCGCCTCGAAACTCCGTAGCGCGGCTCTTCATTTCTTCAACCGGGTATTCGCGATATGCGGGCAGCGGAGTAGAACGAAATCCTGCCACTTCAATCTCCTGACGGCGAGGCAAATTCAACATCAGCACTCCAGACAAGGGTAGCAGGTGGATGCTTGCTAAATCGCTTCTCGCACCTGGCACTCTGAACAACGCTCGTAACTTTTTGCCCTCCCGTGACTCCAACATCACGAAGCCCCAGAGTTGAGCGCTCTCAAGCTGTGAAACGCAACCCGGACGAAATGAAGCCGAATGTGTATGAGGTGCGAGATGTGGTTCTGGGCAACGGCCGTAATCTTATCTACTTTGTCGTTGACCTGGGTGCAAGCCGCCTCAGGCTCAGGCGGCAATCCAACTGCTCTCGCCGCCCTCCAGACCAAAGCAGAGCAGGCCGAGCCGAGGGACCGATGCTTTCTCTATGCCAAACTCGTCAGTCAGATGACGGACCTCGCAGGCCAGCAGTTACATGCCGGTGACCTCGAGCGCGCTTCTGAGACCCTTAAGCTGGTTGCAGAGTATGCCGAGAAGATCCATATGGGCGTTGCCGGCGACAGCAAGAAGATAAAAGATGCGGAGGTGCTGATGCAACGCACCTCCTTTCGACTGAAAGACATCCTCGGCGAAGCTTCGTATGAAGACCGGCCGGCTTTGCAGGCGACGCTAAAGCAACTGGATCGAGTTCAGGCGCAGCTCATGATGCAGGTCTTCAAACAGTAGCTTGCTCTGGTTGTTTTCCCGGGTAACCCCAATCCTTGGGGTCACAGAGCCGGCCTGTTCGTCCGATCCGTGCCTACAAGCAGGCATCCCCACTTGAAGTTTGAATTCGACAAATGCCAGACAAACATGATCTCCTTTTCACTTTTACAACGTCACACTAAGCAGTCATCGCCCTGTGCCTCCACCTCTTACTCTGTCGAGTAATAAGTGCATGGGTGCGTTCAGTTCTCTTAGTCGGTAATGCTCGCTGACAACAAATACGAGTTAACTTTATGTTGTAACTTACAACACGCAGCGGCGTCTCACAGGCCGAAGTTGTTATCTGAACGATACAACGGAGGCAGGCCCAATGAAGGATCAACCAACAGCAGCGACTCGCAACGGCCAGTGCGAGCAATTATTTCCGCAACCTCTCAGACACCCGGTCTCATTTCTGGTGTTCTTATTTCTCTTCACCACGGCTGCATTCGCGCAGTTGACCACCGCTGACATTCTTGGCACGGTCACCGACCCTTCGGGCGCCAGTGTCCCAAACGCCACCGTTACGCTTACCAACCTCGGAACCAACCAGCAGCGCACCGTCCAGTCCAATGGCTCCGGAGACTACACCTTCACGCTCCTTCCCATCGGACATTACTCTATCTCGGTAAAATCCGGCGGATTCCAGGAGTCGATCACCAAAGACCTTGCCGTCGAAGCAGGCGACCGTGCGCGTGCCGACGTCCACCTCCGGGTTGGTTCAGCGTCCACCGTCGTTGAGGTGACTGCGACCACACCCCTGCTACAGGCTGACAGCGCAACCGTAAGCTCCACCGTGACGGCAAAAGCCGTGCAGGATCTTCCCTTGAACGGCCGTAACTTTGTCCAGCTGGTGCAGATTGTCCCCGGCGCCAATGAGGGACCTGGAAACGGACTGACCAGCGGCGGCCGTCCGGACGATCGTCGTCAGACCGCCAGCTTCTCGGTAAACGGCCAGGATGACACGCTGAACAACTACACCATCGACGGTATTGACGATAACGAGCGCATCATTGGAACCATCGGCGTGCGCCCCATCGTTGAAGCCATCGACGAGATCACTGTACAGACCAACAACTACACTGCGGAAGCCGGGCGTACCGCGGGCGGCGTCGTGAGTATCGTGACCCGTGCCGGCACCAACCAGTTTCACGGCACCGCGTATGAGTTCTTCCGCAACGACATCTTCGATGCCCGCAACGTCTTGCAGACGACCGGCAGCAAGCCCGAGCTCCGCCAGAACCAGTTTGGTGGCAGCCTCGGTGGACCTATCTGGAAGAATCGCACCTTCTTTTTCGGTGACTACGAGGGCTTCCGCGAGGTGAATGGTCTTACCTATACCAAAACAACCCTCACCCAAAACGAGTACAACGACGTCAACAGCCTCAATGGCGGGTCGCCCCAGCTACTGCTCAACGCCGGAAACGGCACCCAGGCGCAAGCCGTTGACCCAATCGCTCTGGCTTACCTGAAGTTGTACCCCGCTCCCAACGCCGGCACGGCCGGTGCGCTGTCCAATAATTACATCACCAGCCCCAACCGGACGCAGTTCGCGAACAGCTTCGATGTGCGCGTGGATCATAAGTTCAACGACCGCAATCTCTTCTTCGGCCGTTACGACTACAACAAAGTCAACACCTTCACTCCTCCGGGCCTTGGCATCAACGCAGCCACCGGACTTGAGATCAGCGGCGGCCAGTTTGACTTCGACGGTCCGGCGACCGATACCGCTCAGCAGTATGGCTTCGGCTATACTCACTTCTTCACCCAGAACCTCCTGGTGGACCTCCGCGCCGCCTTCACCCGCATCAACAATCTCTCCCTGCCACTCAACGCGACGGGCACCCGAAGCGCAGATGCCATCGTGTCCGGAGGGTTGGGCACGTTCGCGTCGAACCTGAACAGCCAGTCGACCAACCTGACGCCGATCGGCTTTCCGGGTTTGAGCGACATCGGTGACGGCTCGTTCGTTCGCTTACAAGATATTGACAACACTTTTCAATATCTTGGAACGGTAAGCTGGACCAAGGGTGACCACAATATCAAGTTCGGCGCCAGCCTCCTTCGCCGCCAGGCACGCAACGTGCAAAGCCCCTATGTAGGCGGTCAATATACTTTCGGACTACCTACTGACTCGTCCCCTGCACCCGGTTCAACCGTTTCACCAACCGCGACCCAACAGCGCGACAACGGGATCGCATCCAGTCTGACCGGGGCTTTTAGCGGTGAGCAGCGCCAGGTGGACTTGACGGCGCCTGACTATCGCACCTGGGAGCCAAGTTTCTTCGTCCAGGATTCGTGGAAGGTCACACCCAAGCTGACCGTGCTGTATGGGGTTCGCTATGATCTCTTCACCCCGTTGACCGAGGCCCACAACCGCATTTCGAACTTCAACTTCTCTGAGGCCCTTGGATTGAATCCCGCAAACGTCACCAGCGCGCTGAAGATCGCCAACGTCGATGGAGTGAATGGTCACGCTGGGATCTCCACCGACTACTCCAACCTCGCTCCGCGGGTCGGCTTCGCCTACTCGGCTGCGCCATCGACCATCATCCGCGGCGGTTTCGGTATCAGCTACTTTCCCGGGAACTACACCTCCAACACCGATCTGAAGAACGTACCCTTCCTCTCGAACTTTCAGCCCAACTGCCAGGCGGCGGTCGCGATTCAGATTGAAACCAACTTTCTCGGTGCCGGCCACAGCGTGGGCAATGGCCAATGCGCCGCGGGTTATAGCTCCTTCGATCAGGGTCTGCCCATACCCACCGCACCCAATGTGTCCAACCTGCAGAACCTCAACCCGCTCTCTTTCAACACGGAAAGTCCCAACTTCAAGTCCGCCGTCATTGACCAGTTCAACCTGCAAGTGGAACAGCAGTTCGGCGCCAATGTTTTCACTATCGGCTACGTCGGCAACGTCGGGCACCACCTGCCGCAGGTGATCAACGACATCAACCAACCCGCACCCTACAGCACCAACCCCAATAGCCCTCTCTACCAGCCAGGCACAGCCATTCGCGCCAATAGCGGACCGCGCAAACTGGATTCCCAGTTTCCTGGAGGCAACCTCAGCGGGGTAGGCCTGGTGCAGAGTGAAGGCGTTTCCAACTACAACGGTCTACAAATCGCTCTCCAGCGGCGCTTCACCAAGGGTCTGGCTTTCGATGCAAACTACACCTGGTCCAAGGCTCTTAGCGACAATACGGGGTACTCGCAGGAAGGCAGCCAGGAGGGCTTTAGCGATGCTGACCCAACCCGGCTTAGGCAGATTGAGTATGGGATCGCGGAGAACGATATTCAAAATCGCTTTGCCCTCTCTTTGAACTACCAGTTTCAGTATGGCAAGACCTGGACAGGGATAGCGAAAGAGGCGCTTGCGGGTTGGGAGATCAACACCATAACCGTCTTTCAGAGCGGTAAGCCTTTCACCATTCTCAACAACGGAGGCAATGCCGGGCCGGGCAATAACGACACCACGACTTACATTAATCCTTCCACCGGGCAGTCGGTCACCGAGTCTTACGGGGATCGCGCGGTACCGAATAACGGCGGCGGCAGGGATCGCCCCAACACTCTCTTCGACCCTCGTGGAAACGAGTCCAAGGCCGAGTTCTTCAACATCGCCGCCTTCGCACCTCAGCCTACCGGCGAGGTGGGCAATACGCCGCGCAACTCCCTCTTCGGTCCTGACTTCCGTCACGTGGATTTGTCTCTTTTCAAGAACTTCGCGGTGACGGAGCGCCTGAACCTACAGTTCCGGGCTGAGGCCTACAACATCAGCAACACGCCCAGCTTCATCTTCCCGCTGGGTGACAGCAGTACCGAACTGGGCAGCACCAACTTCGGCGTAGTCAGCAACTTCGATCCAAACTACTCGCCGCGCCTTTACCAGTTCGCACTCAAGGCGCAGTTCTAACCTAGGTCAGCGACGCAACCACCCGCCGGTAAAGACAATCGTCATCACCGGCGGGTCGGCTTGCCCGAGAACATCAAAACCCCTGCGAAACTCGCAAATCGCCGCCAGTCATGCGCGCAGGCTTTTCCAACCCAAGCATGCCCAGCAGAGTAGGCGAGACATCCCGAAGCGAGCCCCCCTCACGCAGCCGGTATTTGTCCGAGTCATCGCTAACCAGGATCACCGGAACCGGATTCGTAGTATGCGAAGTATGAGGACCACCCGACGCCGGATCAACCATTAACTCAGCATTCCCATGATCCGCAGTAATCAGCATCGATCCGCCCCGCTGCCTGAGCGTCTGATAAATTCGCCCCAGGCAAGCGTCAATTGTCTCCACGCCCTGAATGGTGGGCGCCAGCTTGCCTGAGTGCCCGACCATATCGGCGTTGGCGAAATTCACCACCACCAGGTCAAACGCCGGATCCCCAATCGCCTTAATCACGGCATCCGCAATCCCCGCCGCGCTCATCTCCGGCGCCAGATCATAAGTCGCGACTTTCTGCGAAGGCACCAGGACCCGGTCCTCGCCCGGAAACGGCTTTTCAATTCCCCCATTGAAGAAGTAAGTAACGTGGGCATACTTCTCCGTCTCGGCGATGCGCAGATTGCGCAAATTAGCTTGCGCCAGCATATCCGCCAGCAGGTTCTCCATCGACTCGGGCAGGATCACCATTGGCAGAGCGAACTGCTTGTCATACTGCGTCATGCACACGTAGTGCAGTCCCTTCGGCACCTCCGCCGGCGGAATCATCTGATCCAGATCTTCCGCTCCGGGCAAGCTCTTGCCGTCATCCTTCGTTAGCCCGCTATTCCGAGCCAGCACGCGCGTAATCTGCCGCACTCGATCGGCGCGATAGTTGAAGCAAATGCACGCATCTTCATCCCCTACCGGACCCACCGGCTTTCCCCCGGCATCCACCACCACAAACGGCTCCACGAACTCGTCCGTCACCCCGTTGTGGTAAGACTCCTTAACCCTTGCGATGAAATCGGAATAAGCGCCGCCCTCGGTCTTGCCCGTCTTATCCGTCATGGCATCGAAGGCCTTCTTCTCCCGCTCCCAGCGCCGGTCTCGATCCATAGCGAAGTAGCGTCCGCCCACGCTGGCAATTCTGCCCACGCCAAGCTCGTCGATCTTGCGCTCAAGTTTTTCCAGATATCCCACGCCGCTGGTGGGCAGAGTGTCGCGGCCATCGAGGAACGCGTGGACAAACACCCGCTCCACCCCATGTTGCTTCGCTGCCAGCAACAGGGCGTGCAGATGTGCCTGTTGCGAGTGCACCCCGCCGTCGGAAACCAACCCTAGCAGATGCAGTGCGCGGCCCTTCTCGCCCGCATGCTTCAGCGCGGCAACAATCACCGGATGGCGAAAGAATTCTCCCGATCGAATCAGATCGTCGATGCGGGTGATATCCATGTGCACCACGCGGCCCGACCCAATGTTCAGATGGCCCACCTCGCTGTTGCCCATTTGCCCATCCGGCAGACCAACGAAGTGATCCGAAGCATGAAGCAAACTATTAGGAAATTCGGCTAACAGCTTGTCGTAGGTAGGCTTGCGGGCCAGCGCCACGGCATTGGCAAATTGCTCCGCGCGGTAACCCCAACCATCGAGAATCGTCAGTACTACAGGTTTCTTAGCTGCCACGTCTACTCCCCGGCGTTGACTGCTGCTCTACCGAGGAACTCCGCACCCTGCCCCAACTCCTCCTCGATGCGCAGCAACTGGTTGTACTTGGCAACGCGGTCGGTGCGCGAAGCAGAACCGGTTTTGATTTGGCCCACGCCAGTGGCCACCGCCAGGTCGGCAATGAAAGTATCCTCGGTCTCGCCGCTGCGGTGCGACATCACCGCGGTGTATCCGTAACGCCGCGCCAGTACGATCGCCTCAAACGTTTCGCTCACCGTGCCGATCTGGTTCACCTTGATCAGAATGGAATTGCCCACGCCCTCTTCAATGCCTCGCTGCAGCCGTTCGGTGTTGGTCACGAACAGATCGTCGCCTACCAACTGTATCTTCTCGCCCAGCTCCTTGGTCAGGAACTTCCAGCCGGCCCAATCGTCTTCTGCCAGCCCATCTTCGAGCGAAATGATGGGGTACTGCCGCACCCAGCTCTCCCAGAAGCGCACCATCTCTTCGCTGGTCTTCTGGCTCTTGTCGCTCTTCTTGAAGATGTACAGTCCCTTCTCCTTATCGAAAAACTCGCTCGATGCGGGGTCGAGCGCGATGGCGATCTCTTCCCCCGCCTTGTACCCCGCCAGTTCAATGGCTTCGAGGATCACCTCGATCGCTTCCACATTCGACTTCAGAGAAGGAGCAAAGCCGCCCTCATCGCCGACGGAGGTGCTGTATCCCCGCTTCTTTAACACGCCCTTTAAAGTGTGAAAGACCTCCACGCCCCAGCGCAGTGCATCGCTGAAACGCTCTGCGCCCACCGGCATCACCATAAACTCCTGAAAATCCACGTTGTTGTCGGCATGCGCGCCGCCATTGATGATGTTCATCATGGGTACCGGCAGCACCGATGCATTCACCCCGCCCAGGTAGCGGTAGAGAGGGATCTGCAGAGCATTCGCTGCCGCCCGCGAGCAGGCCATGGAAACCGCCAGGATTGCGTTGGCGCCCAGCTTTCCCTTGTTCTCCGTGCCGTCGAGGGCAATCATGGTGGCATCGATCAGCCGCTGATTGGCCGCGTCCATGCCCGTCAATTCGGGGGCAATCACAGTTTCCACATTCTCCACTGCTTGCAGCACACCCTTGCCCAGGTAGTGCGCCTTGTCACCGTCGCGCAACTCCACTGCCTCGTGCTCGCCGGTAGAAGCCCCACTGGGGACTGCTGCCCGGCCCATGGCGCCGCTCGCGAGAAGCACATCGGCTTCTACCGTCGGATTCCCTCGGGAATCCAGAATCTCGCGTGCGTGAACGGCAACAATTTCGGTCATATCACTCCTTGTGATTTGGTGTTGTAAACGATTTTTGAGAGGTATTCGGCGATCGACGGAGATCGGCTTTCCGTCTGCTCCGCCAATCATGCTGACAAAACTTCCCACCTGCTGCACCAGATGGAATTCTAACAAAGCAGACCGTGGTGTTACCCCCGTGGTTCTTTCCTTCTCTTGTCGGCGTTCCGGATGTAAGCTTGAACTAATCTGTAGGTGCATTTTGAGTGCACTTAGCGTCAGGTTAGGACCAGCAATGACAATGACACGTGTAACCCTCGCCGCCGCGGCTTCCCTCCTTCTGAGTACCCCGTTTCTGGTAGCCCAAGCCAAGCCGAGTCCGTATGAAGGCGTTTCCACGCCACCTGCGAACGATGCCATCACCACCACGGAGCAGGCCCCGGCCACGCCGCCGCCGGCGGCTGTCGCAGCACCAGTGCCGGCGGCAAAAAGCAATCCCGACGCGGGCATCATCGAAACCCCGCTGCCGCCTTCGGCAGGCGACTACATGCCCCACAGCACGGCTCTGCATCCTCGCAGCTTCGACGCTTCGGCCGACAAGCGCGACGATGACATTGTCACCTACGTCCCTGCGCCGGCGAATGCCTTACCCGAAGGCACGGTCTTCAAGGTGCGCCTGTTGCAGGATATCGATGCCGGGTCCACGACCGCGAACACTCCTTTCCGGGCAACGGTGGCGGAGGATGTCATGCGCAACGGCAAAGTTGTGGTCCCGGTTGGTTCCGAGTTGCGCGGCAGGGTCGTCTACGCGGCTTCCGGCAATCGGCTCAACGGCGGCTCTGTGATTCATCTTCGTCCGGATGAGTTCGTCCTGCCTGATGGCACTCGCTACCATCTCCACGCCCAGGTGATTGATACCTTCGGCTCTGATACCAAGGTCAAGGGTGAAGGAAACATTGCGGCCAACGAACATGGCAAGCGGACCCTCGCTGAACTAGGCGCGGGAGCCGGCGGCGGTGCCATCGTGGGCGCAGCCGTTGGCGGTGGTGTGGGCGCAGTGGTGGGCACAGCGGTAGGCGCAGGTGTAGTGACCGCGCATTGGTTGCGGACCAATTGGTCAGCCAATCTGCCGGCGCAATCGACGGTTGTCTTCAGCCTGACTGATCCCATGTTTCTCAACCCGGCACAAGACCAGAAGACTGAGCTACTGCCGCAAACCTTCTAAAGCAAGAAAACCGCAGGTCCCAGTGGTCCAGAGCCTGCGGCCCGCCCAAGGGTTTCATCTCAGCCGAAGCGTCGATTGGCCAGCGGCGCGGACACGCGGGCGATAAAAAGAAGTGTCCTCGTAATCCACTCTTTCACCCACACCAACTCTGAAGGGGTGCCCCATGTTCGCACCAGCGTACGTGGGTTAAGAAGGCTGGGGCGAAGCCCCTTCAATGGTCTGTCTTTTCTTTTTCCCGCAACCACGCCGACAGAGCATTGCGGAGGGATCTGCACTGCCTTCCCCACAAGCCAGCTCCTCCGCCAGTACCCGCTCCAACAAACGCCGCCGCGTTTTCTGATTCACTTTATGGCTCTTCTTCAAATCCTCGATAATGCGTTCAAAGTCGCAGATCTGTCCCAAACCACCAGTTTCGGCTATCGTCTTGGCCGAAGCCAGCCGAGCCTCGCGGAGCACCGTCGTCCGCATCTGTTCGATCGTCAGTACGCCCCGTTTCAAAAACCAAGTGACGGGCCGTTACTCACTTGGATCGACACGTTGCCGACGTTGCCATTACCGTTGCTTTCTGGAAGCATTAGTCCCGAGTTTCATATGCGATATACGGAGCCGATACCTGTTGGACGACATCGTTTAGCTCCCCTTTTTCGTCCGGCACAAAACTCACGTGAATCTTGATGTCGTGGCACTCGCGATAGGTGTAGGTTGTGTCTTGCCGGAATGTCACTCCTCCGTCCTTTATGAAGTCTTTCTCAACATCGGAACGTCTCATTCCAGCATGAATGTTGCTGACGCTTTGCAGCGCAGCTCGCACGACCTGACAGCATGCGGACGATACCCGGTCAATCTTTTGGTCCTTTTGCGCGAATGCGGGTGATCCCAGTGAACCTCCAAACATGAGAGCAGCAATCAAAATTAGGTTCCGCTTATGCATTTCACAAGCCTTTCTTCGCTGGACAGGGGAGTGCGAGGTTCAGGGGAGCAAGATGGTATTTGTTGCTCCGGATTTTGTGATTTGATATTTCCATTTGTTGTCTGTGTCCAAGAAGACTCGTCGCACGATTGACAGGTCACCTATTTTGAGGAGGTCGTCAGGCGATGGATCAATTTAAGCGCTATTATGTAGAACATCGTCGTCAGAAACCCTACGATAGAGGCGAAAAGGAGGCCAGTTTACCATGCCTAATCCAATTCCATCACCGCGCCACACAGATGGCTCGCCTCGTACTTCCAAGATCGAACCCCAGAGTGCAAGACATGCGGGACCGATCAATACCCCAAGTCCCGCGATGATGCACCCAACTCCTTCTGCGCCATGCTATCGCCCAAAAGTAGAAGAGCGCGTGAAATATTCAAGCCCCACCTATTCCGTTCGCTGCAAGAGCTTGCTGAATTGACGGCGGAGACTGGGCAGAGGAAAAGTCAGTAATCATAGCAAGTAGAAATGTCGGCATAGCCGGCGTATTGCCATCGTCGCTCCCGTCAGTTTGCAGTCGACCCGTGCCGAATAGTTACCCAGTCTAGGATATCTCCTATGGCTACATCAGTAAGATCTATAGGTGGCAATTTGTGGTCTTCTGACGGCACTTGAACCACTCCCCCATATCCAGTGCGCTTTGGATTGATCTTCATCTGGAAGTCACCCCACATCTGTTCGGAGATATCTGTACTATCTCCCGACCGGAACGACTGGAAACGCGGGAATGAAAAATTCAGCACAGCGTTCCCACATTTTAGTTGGGTCGGCGACTAGTACCACACCATTCTTGTTGAAGCTGGCCTGATATGAGGTGTCGCGCAATATCGCACCCAATAGAGATTTCACATCCATGTGATTCTCGTTAATGGTCACCTGAGTCGAGAGCAACGCGCTGTCAGAGCAAACGACTCCAAAAGAAATTTGTTCTTGCTCTCCCAATCTCAAGAGCGCTTCCAAAGGAGTTACTCCGGCGGCCGAGAACGACTCTATATTTCTCTCCATCGCATTAGATTGTTGAGCGACGCACACATGAAGATTCACATCAATCGCCGCCATGATAAGCAAGAGGGGGGCCAGAACAAACCTCGAGTAGGTCATTGTGACGGCAGTCCAATTTGCCTCCGCAGGAGGACTTTGGCCGGGCGGTAATTCGGAGACATCGAGAAGGCGGGTTTCGAACGGTTGCAGTACAAGGGGCGGCCCACTTGTGCGGCCCGTTTTATTCTCTGCTCTCCAGTTGAACCGCACGGTTGCGTTTACAGTATTCCCCGTGGTGTTGCGAATAAAAAGCTGAGGGTGAAGTGTCGTCCCGCTCGGAAGCGCCAGCGCTGGATCGGGATGTTCCAAGGCCAGCATGGGGGCCCTGAGCGTCCAGACGCCGGTTCGGGCAAAGTCGCGGTCCGCGATAAGCGCCTTCGGGTCGCGATCAAACATTTTTAGGTTTGCGGAAAACCCGCCATTCTCGTCGAACAGCACATGCACAGTATCCAGCGAGCCCGCATGGGCGGCGGTTTCGATCTTAACGCCGCCATAGGTTCCACTCAAACCGGCTGGTCCAAGCAGCTGCCCCACTGAGAGGCGGCTGATGGCGCGCGGTTCCAGAGCGATCTCCTGTTTCGATGTTCTGCCGCTTGCGTCAGAAAGGGGTAGCGTCAGATTCATGGGGAAGCTGCTCTGATTGGTGAGACAAGCCAATCCTGAACTCCAGCGCGCGGCAGCCACCAAATACCTTCTCTGCTTACTTGATCGTAGTTTTGTACTTCATTGATTGCCCAGATGAAAAGCGACGGGATGGCCCAGGTCATGGGCCATAACCGCGGCATATAGGTTTTGGAGACCTGGAGAGTGGTAGCGGAGAGCAATCGAGCCGTAGGTGCCCAGCAGCTGCGGTGCAACGGTCTGGAGTGCCTCGGTCAGGTCGAGCGCTTGCACTTCCTGAGGCTGAATCACGATCGGCGCCAGGGGGAACTCGGTGCCGTCGCCGGATCGTACAGTAGGAAAGACTGTAAGGTTCTCAGCTCTCAGATGTTTCGGACCTGCAGCTCGCTGCGCCAGCTTCCCTCGGTTGTCCAGTAGGGGACGAATTGCTGGTAGTCCTTGGACTGAAGTGCGTGCTGATCTTGGGGCATGCCGGCGGGTCCCTGAGCAAACATCAGCGAGGAAAAACTCGCCAGGATCAGTGCCGCCTGGAAAGCTCTTGCGCCGTCATTATGGCGTCACGGCGGTAATGTTTCAGAGTACCGTCGGCCTGTTCATACGCTCGAGTGGCGAACGTGAACCCATTGCGAAGCTTTATCTTGGCCGCCAAGTTGCGACAGGTTTGCTGCCGCCCTATTTGCAGTAGGAGACAGATAAGTAGGCAAGGTTTGTTCATTCAGCAGGAAACTCCGTAAGCAGCAATATGTATTTGCGATGATGGTGACAATTGACGTCATTCCGTTTCAACTCCAGGCTACTTTTATTGATCTCAAGCGGCCGTCCAGCAGGAAATCCGGGTACGCCTCGGTCGGGATGACAAAAGGCAGTGTCGTTATGGCCCGGAGCTAAGGTCAGGAGAACGGGAACCGCAGGTCCCTCCACTACATTTCGCTCCGGTCGGGATGACAATTCTGTTGTGGTGGTGGGTGGCCCAGCTTACGCCAGCTTCTCGGCCGGTACCCGCTCCAGCAAACGCCGCCACGTTTTCTGATTCACTTTATGGCTCTTCTTCAAATCCTCCAGGATGCGTTCAAAGTCGCCGTGTCCGTGCAGCTTATTCCAAGCCGGATTTTTTGAGAACCAGGGATAATTCTCATTTCCCAGATAAATCGCCCGCCGCAACCAGTGCAGAGCCTCGCTCTCGTCTCCTTCCACGGCAAAGTAGGTCGCCAAACGATACGCCATCTCGCTATCCGCCTCGGCCGCTGAAAGCGAATCCTCTTCGATCAGCGCGGTAGCGCGCTCCCGTTGCCCAACCTGCACATAGCACAGGGCCAGAGTCGGAAACGCAATGCGCATGCTCTCGTCGTCTTTGATCACCGCTTCCAGAATCGAGATCGCCTGCTCCATATCTCCCTGGCGCATTCTCTGGTAAGCGACCGAGGTGCGCAGCAGCGGATGTCTCGGTTCCAGGGTTAATCCCTTTTGCAGCTCCTCCTCCGCCAACTCCAACTGGTTCTGATATTGGTAAACCCGCGCCCGGTGGTTATAAATAATCGGCGCGTTGGAAGGATTCAGCTGCAAAGACCGGTTGAACTGCTGCAGAGCTTCTTCATACATCCCATCCAGGCGCAGGGTCTGCCCGGCCACCAGGTGCACGTTCCAGTTGTTATCCGCCGTCAGTAATAAATGTTCGATCCCATGGCGCGCGCTCTCCTTCTCCCCCCGCGAGAGCAGCATGTACACGCGATAAAGATTAGCTTCAATCGATCCCGGATCGATCTCCAACGCACGATCGAAGCTGCGCCGCGCACCCATCAAGTGCAGCTGCCCGCCAAACCCGTTACGTACGTATTGCAGTTGCGTAATCCCCAGCCCGCTCCACCCCGGAGCAAACTGCGCGTCACGCGCCACCACGCTTTCAAACATCTCCCGCGCCTTGTCCAGATCGCTGCGGGGGCCGGACCGCGACATGAACGACGACAACAGCGCCCGGGCCTGCAGGTACTCCTCCGACAGTTCCTCCGCTAAAGGCGCGCTGCGGGTCGACTCACCGGTTTGCTGCAGCTTCCCCGATCCTTGCAGGGTGGCGAACACCTCATTGCAAATCTCCGTCTGCACGGCGATCAAGTCGAAGGAAGGCACGCTGATGGTCCCTCCCGAGCGAACGCTCTGCCCCGGCACGTCCAGCAGCTGCCAGTTGAGATCGAACCCTTTCTCGGAACGCATGAAATTCCCTGCCAGAACCCATTGCACCAGCAGCTTCTTGCCCACCGACAACGGATCCATCTGCTGCATCGGTACGGGCAGCTGCATCAACGAACTGGAAGGCCGCACCACCAGCGACGACATGCGCGCCAGTCGTGCAGCAATGGCATCTGCCAGTGCATAACCGTACAGTGGCGATTCGCCCGACTGGCCAAAATTCTGAAACGGCAGCACCAGGATCGTATTCTGCTTCTGCTGCACATCCGCGGATTCGCGAAAGCGTTCCGCCAGCATGGAAAGAAATCCCGTAGCCCGCTGGGCCCGCTCGGCAGCCGGCACCTGCAGGTTGGTCGCCGTATCACCGGGCAGAAAACCGGTTTCCAGCTGCATCGTCTTCATGATCGTTCTTAACGCTTCGCGCAAATCGGCAGCCGAGGAGTAGCGCCCACTCGGTGTCTTCTGCAGGCAGGTGGCGATCACGCTGGCTAGTTCAGCCGGCACCTGGGGGCTGCACTCAGTCAGTGGCACCGGCTCGGCAAACTGAATCGCGCGCACGCTTTGAAACTCTTCCGCCTCCGGCCGGACAAACGGATGGCGCCCGCTCAACAACTCATAGAGGGTCACGCCCACAGCGAAAATGTCGCTTTGTACGCTGGTTTGCCCGGTTACGAATTGTTCCGGCGCCATATACGCGATGGTGCCGCCGCGGGCTGTGTAGGTAGTACGCGACTTGCGCTTGGCGGCATCCTGGGACCGCCGCGGCTTTGCCGGATCGAACTCAGCCTCGGCCAAGGAAATCCTTCTGGCTAGGCCAAAATCCAGAATCTTGACCACCCCGCCATCGGTCAGCATGACATTGCCGGGCTTGAGATCGCGATGGAAAATCCCCAGCTTATGCGCCGCGCTCAAACCGTCCGCAATCTGGATACCTACGGAAAGTCCAAGCTGCACGCTGGCGGCACCGTTGCCGATAATCTTGTCCAGCGACTCCCCCGGCACGTACTGCATCACGATGTAGGCTTCGTCTTCGGAATCGCCCACGTCGTAAATAGCGCAGACATTGGGGTGCTCGATGGCCGAAGCCAGCCGAGCCTCGCGGAGCACCGTCGTCCGCATCTGTTCGATCGTCAGTGCGCCCCGTTTCAAGATCTTCAGCACCACGGGCCGCATCAGCAGCGTGTCGTTGGCCAGGTACACCACTCCACTGCCGCCCGCACCCAACTTGCGCATCACTTCATAGTGCTCAATCATCCGGCGCTTCATGCATCCAGTCTATAATTTGTCGCATGAAGCACAGCACTCGCTGGAATTGGCTTCTCCTCCTTCCTGCCATCGGCTTGCTCTTTCCCGCCGTCTACGCGCGCCAAACCCCGGAGCTCTTTGGCTTCCCTTTCTTCTACTGGTACCAATTCGCGTGGGTATTTCTCACTGCTGCGATTACCGGGATCGTCTACTTCCTGGTTAAGGATTAGGGCTTCTGAAGAAATGGAGTTATAATTCTCCATAATTGGAGAGTTAGATTGCGATGCCCAAACCGCTCCCCGGCGCTCTCGCCTATCCCGATACCCACTACTCCGCCCCGGCGTTGCCTGACCTTTCCCGTCTCGACGAGCGTCGCCGGCTGTCCCCTGCGGCCATGAAAGCCCTGTTCAAAATTGTCGATCGCTGGAACATTGGGGATGAAGATGCGCGTAAGCTTCTCGGCGGCATCTCCAACGGTCTCTACTATCAGCTCAAGGCAAACCCAGGCAACACCAAACCTCTGGACCAGGACAGACTGGAACGCATTTCGTATCTGATTGGGATCTTCAAGGCACTCAACATCCTTCACAGCCAGCGATTGGCCGATCAATGGATGCAGCTACCTAACACCAACCCCATCTTCGCCGGCCGTACCCCACTCGATTACATCCTGCGCGGAGGCCAGCGGGCTATGGACACGGTTCGCCGCCTGCTGGATGCCCGCCGCGGTGGCCGGTGAGCCTTCCCTTAACCAATCTGCGCCGCTTCGATACTCACCGGTTACTGCCGGCGAAATATTCTCCCAACTACGACTCGGTGCTCACCCGCATCGCCGATGACGAAGATCTGCAGCTCATCTTCCAGCTCGACGACGCGACCAACGCCCGCTTGCTGGCGGAAGAAGGTCGGACCTCCGGTATCAGCCAGCGCGAACTCGTCTTCCACGTGCCGAACTATCGCGTCATCAACGCCGCCTTCACCCACGCCAACCCGTTGGGAGCGCGCTTCTCGACCCCTGAGCGCGGCGCCTGGTATGCCGCCTTCGAGCTGGCGACCGCAAGGGCCGAGGTGCTGTTTCACAAGAGCATTGAATTTGCGGAAATCAACTGGAGAGAACGCGAAGAGATCGGTTACGACGACTACTTGGCGGATTTTACCGCTCCCTTCCACGATCTTCGAGGGATCGAGGATGAGGCTCTCAGCCCCACCAGCTACAAGCGTTCGCAGCAACTGGCGGTTGAATTGATGGAGTTGGGTTCGCAGGGCGTCATCTATCCGAGCGTGCGCCGCGAAGGGGGCACCTGCCTGGCCTGTTTTCGCCCTAGCGTCGTGGCGAATGTACGCAAGAGCACACGCTACAAGCTAATCTGGACGCCGCTCAGAGCCCAAATCGTTCGCCAGGAAGGCGCCATTGCTCCCTAGCCATACCCCTCTCCCCCGGACTTCTGCTACTGACCAGACCACCTAACATCGTTGCGCCGCACATCGTCCAGGGTGGAGGGCTTCCAGGTCTTCCCCCGGTCCACACTGACCCAATGCAGCGCAGTCGAACTCTTGAGCAGAACCGCGGCATAGGTTTCCTGATCGGCGTCCGATCTCGGAGCCTGGCCGCTTCCCGGTGCGGAAGTCAAGGCCGGTATTCCCAGCAGCTCCACTGCTTTGCCGTCCCACTGCTGCTTGATCTGGCGCCACCGCTTGCCTTGATCGTCGGAGCGAAACAGGGTCCCGTTGCTGTCCAGCGCTAGTTGGGATCCGGCCACCACCAGCTCCGATACCGGAGCAAGGCCGCTGGGCAGCGCCCGTGGGCTGGGGCTGCCATTCGCCACAAAAGAGGAGACTTGCGCCTGGATTGGGTAAAAACCGCTGCAGGCAAGGACGCCAAACGTCAAAAGGGCAACCTCGAACGAGCGCGGCCTCCGAAAGGCACTGGACGGGGGAGTCATACCCTGAGCTTACCGGCCATCCAAAAACCCGCAATGCCCCTTCCGTGGCGGTTTTTAGGCGCCCGAATCACCCAAACGTAAGCTCGTCCCGCGCCATCAGCAGGCTGCTGCCAGTATGACTTAGCTCCGGATGCCTGGATACTTCGATCCGCCTCTGCACCCGAAATCCCTGCCGCTCGAAAAGGCTCCGGGCAACAACATTATCATCCCAAACGTTGCTGGTAATTCGGGCCAAGCCACGCGCCCTGGCTTGCTCCACGGACCACTCGATGAGCCGCTTCCCTGCCCCCTGGCGCCGGTAGCTGGCCTGAACCGCCACGCCGTTCACCAGGAAACTGTCCCAATCCTGAGCCTGGTCGATCGGCTCCAGGACCCGCACCCGGTCCTGGGGGAGAATGTCTTGCTCCTCGTCACGCAGCCACGCAGCGGGAAAGGCATTGATCATCGCAACCACGACACCCTGGTCCACGGCAACGAAACAATTGCGCCACGAAAGGCCGCCCGCACCCTGCTTGATGCTGCGCGCCATCAGCCCCGCCAGCATCTCTCTAGGCGCCATTTCTTGCAGCAGAAATTCATACATTCCGTCGCCGGCCGTGATGGCAAGTTCGGCCAGCGCATAGGCATCGCCGGGCAACCCAGCGCGAAACAGCATCAGGCGCTTAAACCGATCTTTGCCCGCGGAGCGAACTTCCGCTTGTAATAGGCGGTGGTGAACGAGATCGCCGGGATACCAATGGCTGCCGGCAGTACCCAGATCACCCAACCACCATGAACAAAGCGGCCAATGGTGGTTACGCTGAAAGCCGTCCACGCCGCGATATAGCTGGCCAGCATATTGCCCAGGTGCTCGTACCACCAGAACATCTTGTCCTTGGGCGGCCGCAGGAACCGCCACATGGACTTACCCGCCAGCCACATACCGATCAGGCCGAAAACGATCGCCGGAATACTCAGGTTTTGGATCCGCGCAGGCTTCACCATCCCCAGAAACGCCAGGGCAAAGCTGGAAGCAAAAGTAAAAATTGCTGCGCCCCAGTCTGCCCAGGCCGGCTTTTCTCCGCGCGAAAGGTTCTTCAGGTACAAAATCCGGTAGGCAGAAAAAGCAGCGTAGAAGCTAAACACAGCCACCAGCGCCAGAAAGAGCACTGGGCGGTACAGGGCTAAAACCAGCGCCGTGGATCCGACCGCTGCCATGGCCCAGAAATATACCTTGCCCCAGCGCCGATGAGCCTTGCCGCCCTTGGCGGTGGCCAGGGCGAGCGGAGCCATCAAAAACGCTGTGCCTCCTGCGGCGATGTGGACGCCAAGCAATGACTTTATCCAGACTGGATCCTGCATCCCTTCAACATACATCTGTTTGGTGTGCATACTGTAGGAACTATGGCCGTTGCGATGCTGCGTAGCGTAAACCTGCCGGGCCACCAGAAAGTCAATATGCCGGCGCTCAAGACCCTCTGTACTTCGCTTGGCCTGCGCGATGTGCAAACCTACATTCAAAGCGGAAACCTCGTTTTTCGCGACCAGGACGAAGATCCCGTCGCACTGGCGCGGAGGCTCGAGGACGCGATGGAAACCAGCTTTGGTTTCCGCCCTGCTGTCATCGTCCGCACCGCGTCTGAGCTGCGCAAGGTGATTGCAAAAAATCCCTTCGCCGGACGCAAACAAATGGAGCCCAGCAAGCTGCTGGTGGTGTTCATGAATGTTGCCCCAAACAAGCAGGCACGGGACAAACTGCTTGCGATGCCTTGCGATCCGGAGGAGCTGCACATCCACGGCCGTGAGGTCTACATCTACTATCCGGAGGGAATGGCTCGCCCGAAAATCCCGCTGATTCGCCTGGAAAAGGCGCTTCAATGCTCCTCTACCGGCAGAAACTGGAACACCGTCAACAAGCTATTGGCTATGGCCGAGGCGCTGGAAACCTAGAGCCTTGCGTGGCATCATGGGTGATATCATGTTTTGGTGAGAATTGTGCTCGATACGGCATCGCTTGTGGCGGCTGTCCGGTCAAGCGATGGGGCTGCCGGAGAAGTGGTGCGGATGATATTTCGTGAAGAACTCGTGCCGCTGATGGACCTCAAACTCGGCTTGGAATATCGGGATGTCGCTCTTCGTGCGGCGCACGTTAGAGCGTCGGCGTTGAGTAAGCGTGAGATTGTGGAATTGATCGAGGCAATGGAAGCCTTCGCAGAACCGGTGGAGGTCGTGATGAAGACCCGGCCCTTGTCGCCCGATCCGAGCGACGACATGATTCTGGATCTTGCGATCAACGGACGGGCGGAGGCGCTGGTTACGAGCAACACGAAGCATTTTGCGGGGCCAGGGAAGAGGTTTGGAATTCCGGTGCTTTCCCCGGCGGAACTGTTAGAGAAAATGAGGGAGGGGAACCAAGATGGCGACTGAAGCGCGCAAGGCAGCAACGCGGACATTTCCGCTACGGCTGATGTCTTCGGTGCGGCGAACAGCAGAGGAGTTTTCAGAGAAGGAGGGCGTCTCTTTGAATCAGTTCATCAATGTGGCGGTCGCTGAAAAGCTGGCCCATCTGGAACACGAGGAATGGGCGCGAAAGCGAAAACTGCCGACGAAAGAACTCGCGGCTAGGGCATTGAACCTGCTCGATAAAGCTGGCAAAAGGCCCGTGGAACCGGGAGACGAATTGCCGAAGGGCTACCGGGCTAAGCGACGGTAACCAGGTGCATTTACACATTTCGCGTGAGATCCAATGTTCGCCAATGTGGAATGTGGGCCGTGAGTAAAGTCTTAGCTAGGGGGTTCGCGGTTCCCCGATATCGACACGAAATCCTATGTTCTTGAGCGCCGGCTGGATTTCGGGATTGGCCATGAAGTTCTTCCAAACCAGGCCGCTGCGGTAATTTTCGATCATGACTACCATCGGCGCCTGATTCAGGCCCATGGTTATGCCGGAAAACCAATTCTGCTGCAGGTTAAAGGCGTCGCGGAAGCCGTAGATTGACCAGACCTGAGCGCCCAGGTCGCGGTAGAAGTGTTTGAGCGCGGCCATCGACGCTTGTGGCGTGTAGGGGAAGGCACTGATCGCTCCAGTGGGGGCGATGGTGCCGTCATCGGGATCAAAGGAAGGTTCATAAGGAACGTAACCCTCCGGTCCATCCACCGCCGTAAGACCCCACGTGTCCTCTCCATATCCCTGCCAGTGGTGCGGATTGTGGATGCAGTATTGCTGGTTGATCAGCGCCTGGGCGCGGTTGTTGTCGAAGTAGCCGGTGAAGCGGTCATGGATGCCGCGAGGATCAAAGCCCATAAAAGAGTAGTCGGTGAAGAAAAGAGGGCCCCCAGTGTTTCCTCCTACGTCCAGCTTGATGCCAAAGTATGATTTGCCATTCGCATATCGATTGCCAATGCCTTCGCCCACCCATCCACTGTAGTAGTCGCCGGCGGGGATGCCGTGTGTAGGGGACGCGATAGCGTCCAGATAAGTGATCATGACCTCATTCCATCCCGTGAGGCGATTGGCGATATGGAAAGAGTACTCCGGCGACCAATGCCAATAAAGTGCGTCCCGTTGAGGCGTCGCTCGAAACCAGTTCCAGTCCACTTCTTGCCAGAGTTTCGTGATGCGCCGGTATAGCGCCTGGCCCGATGGGCCGTCTTGCTTGAAGTATTGCCGCGCTGCGAGCAGCCCTTCCATCATGAAAGAGGTCTCTACCAGGTCAGCGCCGTTGTCGTACATGTCGAAGACCGGCAATCTGCGTCCCGTGCTGCCGCTGAGGAAGTGCGGCCACGCGCCGTGATAATGGTCCGCTGTCGAGAGAAATTCTGTAATCCGCGATAACCGCTCGATGGCCTGCTGGTGGGTGATGAATCCTCGCTCGGTAGCCACGAGGATGGCCATCACACCGAAGCCGCTCGCTCCCACCGCCACGATGTCATCGTCGCCAGGTGTGTTTTCGCGGGTCATGCCGGAGTGTGGTTCGGCGGCTTCCCAGTAGTAGCGAAACCCAGCCTCCTGCACCATGGTGAGCAGTTCATCGTCGGTCATCGCATGGGTGCTTGCGGTCGCAGCCGGCGACGGGGGTGATTCGCGCAGCGATGAAGTCCGCGCGCTCACTCGATACGAAGCCGTCAGGTGAGGATCTCCGGTGTAATCGCAGTAGCGGTTGACTCCCGGACGCTGCACGCCTATGGGCCGGAACGGTTCGCCGCCGGCCGATCGATAGATGACATACTGCGCCAGAGCTTGGTCTTCCACTGGGCTCCAGGTGATATCGATGTGCCGTTCGTATCCCTTCGCTTGCACATGCGTGGGTGCGCGTGGCGCAGCTTGATTCGAGGGTGCGTCGTTTTCGATGCGGATGTCATCCAGCAGCAGGGTGTGCGGGGTTGCATCGGCCTTGCCCTGGACGTTGCCCTGAAGCAGGATCAATGTACTCACGCGATGCGGTTGAAAGGGATTCACGGAGGCGCTCTTGAAGGAGGCGAGGGGGATGCCCACACGCTTCCAGCTGCCCGGCTTGATGTCTTGCGTGTAGGCGCTCAGCTCGAGCGGCTGGGAAAAGTCCCCCTCAGCGTCTCGCAAGGCGAGCTGGGGAAGATCAACGGCGCGGATGCCCTGTGCAGCATAGAGCCAGAGGAAGAGCTTGGCTCCTGGAAAAAGCCGCGCCCGGTTACGCCATTGGTATAGCTTTACCTCCGCGGACCAGCCTCCATTGACGGCAGACGCCCATTGCAGTTTCAGAGCATTCGGGCCGCTGATGAACGTGTCACTTTCGACCGGAAGCTTGCCGTCGATAAGTTCAAGGGTGCTGGGAGGAGTTACTTTGCCGCTGCTATAGAAGTAATTCCCATGCGAAAGGCTGTTCTCGAAGAAAACCTGCTCGGAGTAATTGTCGTTTGCGCGGGCCCGCGTGCCGGCGACAAGAAAAGCCAGCAGGACCAACCATGCACTTACAACCTTTCTTTCGAAATGGATCATCTAATTCCCTTTCGCGCTGCATCCACTTCGCGTTGCAGAAGGCAAGGAATGGAAGGAGATCGACGCGCGGGGGACACGCATGAGCCAGCGTCCTCAAGGAGCCTCAGCTTGACAGCGCAATGTTCGAATCGGTAACAATCCTAGCCGAGCGCAACCGATTGCGCAAAGGTGAATGTAAAGAGCGGGGCGCTCGCCCCCGCGGGGTCATTGCGACCGTGACCGTTAAGCCGATTGGGCGCAAACGCCCAACGTCGCGCCGGAACGGAAAGAGTTTTGTCACTTTCAGGAGAGCCACATGCATTATATCTATAGCTATCAGGAACGGTTGCTTTTACGCGCTTCGTCCAAGAAGCTGTCTTCTGCATTTCTCTTATCCCTGGTCGCTATGTCGCTGCTCTTCCCCGCGGCACTGCATGCCCAATACCGCACCTCCATCCAGGGAGTGGTGACCGATCCTACAGGCGCCGTGATTCCCGGCGCCAACCTGACCCTCACGGACGCTGGGACCGGCGAAAAGCTGGTCCGTGTCAGCGATGCCGGCGGGGTTTACAACTTCAATGCGTTGCCGGCCGATAAGTTTAGCCTGGTCGTTACCAAGGACGGATTTCAGGAGAAGGACCTTCTTCAGCTACAGCTGATTCCAGAACAGGCAAATGCAATCAACGTGCAGCTCACGCTTGGACCGCAGACTCAGACGGTGACGGTCGATGCCTCTACGGAGTCTGCCATTGATACAGAGACGGCTAACAACGGGCGAACCATTTCGGACAATGAAGTACAACACATGCCGATCTATGAACGCGACGTGACCAGCCTCATTCAGTTGGCGCCGGGTGTTCTGGCCGATGGAGCGCAGGCAGCCGGAGGCGGCGGATTCCAGTCTCCAGGTACGCAAACCGGCGCCTCCTCCAACGGCGGCGGCAACTTAGGACATTCGAGCAGTATTTTTGCCACGGAAAATGGCGCATCCGCAAACGCCAATGGTGGGCAGTTTGACACCAATGGCTACACCATTGACGGTATCAGCACGGCAAGCGCCGTTTGGGGTGGAGCAACGATCATTACCCCCAGTGAAGATTCAGTGGGCAACCTCAAAATCGTCACCAATGCCTATGATGCTGAGAACGGCCGCTTCTCAGGTGCGCTGACCGAAATCACCTCGAAGAGCGGGACGAACAATCTGCACGGTAGCGTTTTGATCCAGGTCACGCGCCCTGGACTGAATGCGTATCAGCGTTGGAACGGCCCTTCTTCGGTGCAGGCATTTGATCCGAAAACCGGCGCCAAGCTGACCGCCAGCGACCGTGGCCTGCAGCGGGATGAAGATCGTTACAACCAACTGGGCGGCAGCATTGGCGGACCCATCTGGAAAAACCGGGTCTTTGCCTTCTTCGCCTACGAGGGACAAAGCCAGAGCGTGGCGACAACCAGCACGCAATGGTTTCCCACCTCGGCCCTTACGGCGTTGGCGCCGGCAAACAGCATCGCCTCCACCTACCTCAACTTCAAGGGAGCAGCCGTTCGTGGCACAGTGATTGCGTCCGTAACCTGCCTCGATGCCGGGCTCAAAGAAGGCGTAAACTGCAATACCATCCCGGGTCAAGGCTTGAACATTGGTTCGCCGGTGACCACCGGCCTGGGCACGCAGGACCTCACCTACGTGAACAATAGCTCACCCGGTGTCGGCAGTGGACTCTCCAACGTTGCCGATATTACCCAATACAGCATAAGTAACCCGACTACCAGCGATTTCAAACAGTACAGCGGGCGTCTCGACGCCGACGTGACCAGCAAAGACCATGCCAGCTTCGCGATTTACTGGGTTCCTGCGAGCACGACCAAGCTTGACGGCGGCCTGGGTTATCAGCTCTTCAATCACTCCCAGGTCAACGATGCTTTCTCGGTCATCTGGAACCACACCTTTTCGCCGACTTTCCTGAACGAAGCCCGGGCCAACGCCGCGGGGTGGCGCTACAACGAGCTTGGGAGCAATCCTCAGGCCCCTTTCGGGCTGCCCCAGGACCAGCTATTCAACCCCAGCGGCAACGGGCAGATTGGCAGTATCACCCTGGGTTCTCTGGGCGTGCCGGCACCTAACCATCTGGACCAATGGACCTACGGCTACAAGGACGTTGCCACTAAAGTTTTGCACGCACAAACGATGAAATTTGGCTTCGACTTTACCCGGCTTTACTACTTGAATGATCCGATCGGGGCGCCGAATTACACCTTTTACAATCTGTGGGACTTCCTGAATGATGCGCCGGAGGGAGAAAGCGGTCCTTTTCAGGCGAAGACCGGTATTCCCGGCGGCTACCGCAACGATAACCGCAACAATATGTATGGCATCTTCTTTCAAGATGACTGGAAGGCTCGACCCAACCTTACTTTAAGCGCCGGTCTCCGCTATTCCTACTTCGGTCCGCTCACCGATAAAGACAACCATATGGGAGTACTCACGTTCGGCAGCGGCAGCGACCTTTTGACCGGGATTACCATACGCTCGGGAATCTCCGCCTGGACCGCGCAAAAGCTCAACTTCGGCCCTCAGGTCGGCTTCAACTGGAGCCCGATTCAGTCCAACGGCAAGGTGGTTTTCCGCGGCGGCTACGGTCTGAACTACAATCAGCAACAAATTGCAACTGCCAACAATTACGATTTCAATCCGCCGGGAACCAGCTCCGTTCCGGGCAGTAGCAAGAGTCCGTCGCAGATCAATCCCAATATCCTCTACGCGACTTCGAGCAGCCCAACTAATATTTTCGGCTTTCCGGCGAACCCCAACGCGGTTTCGACGTTTAACTCTGCCGGTCTACCTACCGTCGGTGGAGCAAACATCGGCGCCCTGCCCGGTCACTTACCCACTGAGTACACGCATCATTACTCCCTCGACATGGAGCTGGATCTGGGACACGCGTGGTCCGCGAATCTTGGCTATGTGGGCAGTTCCAGTCATCACACCTTGTACAACTACGACTCAAACGCTTTCGCAGACATCCTCGGTGCGCCGCTGAATCCCCTGGTAAACAGCATCAACACCTTCGGCAGCCAGGGTAAGTCGAACAACAACATGATGCTCGCCGGGCTCAAGCATCAGTTCTCACATACCTTCTCAGCGGAAGCGCAGTATACCTGGGCCCACAGCATGGATACCAATTCGGGCCCGTATTACCGCGATCCCTATCTGTACGATACGAAGTACTCGTACGGGCGTTCGAATTTCGACATCAATCAAGAGTTCAAGGTTTTTGGGGTCTGGCAGCCAGTTCTCTTTCACGGCAGTAATCGCTGGGCAGAGAAGGTCGCCGGTGGATGGTCACTCAGCGGCATCGCGACCTTCCACACCGGCTACGGGTGGACACCGGTCTATACTGCGCCACACCAGATCTACTGCAATTCCTGCAACTACGGATTCCAGAACCTGCGTCCAACTTATCTCGGCGGAGCTGGCCGTACTACCAGCAACGATGCTTTCAAGACAGGAAGCAATTTCACCAACCCGGGCACCGCAAACAACGGGACGAATCAAAATCAATTCCTGAATAACTATTTCGAAGTTCCGGACTACACCAATGCGATCGCAGATAACCCCGGGCAATCAGCAACGAATTTCATTCCGCCGCCGGGAATCGACCGCAACTCCTTTCCCGGTCCCGGGTATCGCGATGTCGATCTCAACATCGGCAAGGCGTTCGGATTGCCCAACACGCGGCTGATTGGCGAGAATGCCAGGTTCGAAATCAAGGCCAACCTGCTGAACGTCTTCAATTTATTAAATATCAACCCCAGCAGCCTTTCGACCAACATTGCAAACTCCAACCTTAGTCAGGCATCAACCGCACTCGGATCGAGAATCATCGATTTCCAGGCACGGTTCAGCTTCTAACCTGTTGCGAGTCATGCGGCTCTGCAAACTTTGAGTGGGTGGGTGGCCCAGGTCTCGCTTTTGAGACCTGGGTTTTCCTTGCATTGGTCCTATGCTGAACGTCTTCACTTTATTAAATATCAACCCCAGCAGCCTTTCGACCAACAT